>JACCDM011813055.1_pt1 | contig 10672 bp, 11 predicted proteins | sample 7445851 | NCBI WGS metagenome assembly JACCDM01 (sample SAMN15323438, study PRJNA562643) | freshwater metagenome | isolation source: river surface water | place: USA:Blue River Watershed | collected 2017-08-16
GGGCTGCCTTTTCACTATCTTTCTGGGCGCTTACCGAGGCATATTCGCCACCGGCCATCGAGATCGAACCAGCAACAACAGCCGCGACTCCGGCAATCAGAATCGCGGAGGAATCTGTGGTTGCACCGGCGACACCGAGAACAAGACCAGAAGTACTCATAATTCCGTCGTTCGCACCCAAGACTCCGGCGCGAAGCCAATTGAGTCGAGCTGCCATGGCAGTTCTCTGGAATTCTTGCTTAGCAAAAAGGGCAACGTCTTGGTTGCTGATCTCAGGTTCTGATGCAGACATGCCACTACTCAATCGCAAGATACCCGTTCTGCCTAGCAAGGCACGCCTAACCTTCCGAATAGTATTGAGGTCTTAGCGAAATTAAAGGGCAAAAGATGGCATTCTCAGTCTCGTGTGATGGTTCAAACCACGACGTTGAACCAGGCGCTACCGGTTTCGATCTATTTGCCTCAAAAACCGTTGTCGCAATGCGAGTCAACGGCGAACTCAAGGACCTTTCTCACCCGGTTGACGCCGGAGATATCATCACCTCAGTCGAAATGTCCTCGCCAGACGGTCTTTCCATCTTGCGTCACTCGACCGCTCACGTTTTGGCACAAGCCGTTCAGAGTATCAACCCAGAAGCCAAACTTGGCTTTGGGCCTCCGATCAAAGACGGTTTCTACTATGACTTCGACGTCGCCGAAGCCTTTACTCCAGAAGACCTAAAGACTCTCGAGAAGGCTATGGAGCGAATCATCCGCTCAGGTCAGCGTTTCGTGCGTCGCGTGACAAACGAGGCGGATGCTGCAAAAGAGTTAGCTGCAGAGCCATACAAACTCGAACTCATCTCACTCAAAGGTTCAGATCTGGGCGAGGGTTCGGCCGAGGTGGGAGCTGGCGAGCTCACCATCTATGACAACGTAGAGCCGCAGTCCGGCGATGTGGTTTGGTTCGATCTTTGCCGCGGACCCCACCTACCAAACACTCGGATGATCGGCAACGGCTTTGCGCTCATGCGTACCGCCGCTGCATACTGGCGCGGATCTGAGAAGAACAAGCAGTTGCAACGTGTTTACGGCACAGCTTGGCCATCAAAAGATGAGCTACGTGCCCACCAGCACCAGCTCGAAGAAGCGGCTAAGCGCGATCACCGCAAACTAGGTACCGAACTAGACCTATTCTCCTTCCCCGAGGAGATTGGCTCAGGCCTTGCCGTGTTCCACCCCAAGGGCGGCATTATTCGCCGCACCATGGAGGACTACAGCCGAAAGCGCCACGAGGAATCTGGCTATGAGTTTGTCTACTCGCCACACATCACTAAGGGCGGATTGTTCGAGACATCCGGTCACTTGCAGTGGTATTCAGAAGGCATGTTTCCTCCAATTCGAATCGACGAAGAAGTTGATGAAAACGCCGTGATTCGTAAACAGGGTCAGGATTACTACCTGAAACCGATGAACTGCCCATTCCACAATCTCATTTTCAAATCTCAGGCACGGTCTTATCGCGACCTACCGCTTCGCCTTTTCGAGTTCGGCACCGTGTATCGCTATGAGAAGAGCGGAGTGCTTCACGGCTTGACTCGGGCGCGAGGATTTGCTCAAGACGATGCTCACCTTTATGTAACCCTTCAGGACATGGAAAAAGAACTGACGGATGTTCTTAACTTCATTCTCGGACTACTTCGAGACTATGGGCTCGACGATTTCTACCTCGAGTTATCGACCAAGGAAGACGGTAACCCGAAGTTTGTCGGTGACCCAGAGATATGGAAACTCGCCACACAGACTCTCGAGCGCGTTGCCACTGCCTCTGGCTTAGAACTGGTTCCAGATCCAGGTGGTGCAGCGTTCTACGGACCGAAGATTTCGGTTCAAGCCAGAGACGCGATTGGGCGTACCTGGCAAATGTCTACCGTTCAGCTTGATTTCAATCTTCCTGAGCGGTTCGATCTCGAGTACACAGCGGCAGACGGCAGTAAGCAGCGACCGGTAATGATCCACCGCGCGCTTCTCGGTTCGATCGAGCGGTTCTTCGGTGTGCTGACCGAACACTATGCGGGAATCTTCCCGCCATGGTTAGCCCCTGTTCAGGTTGTCGGAATTCCCGTAGCCGATGAGTTCAATGACTACCTCGGCCAGGTAATCGATCGACTTAGGTCGGCGGGAGTTCGCGCGCAACTGGACGTTTCAGATGATCGTTTCCCAAAGAAAATCAGAACCCATACCAAGGACAAAGTTCCGTTCATGCTCATCGCTGGTGGTGAAGATAGAGATGCAAACGCGGTGTCCTTCCGATACCGAGACGGGTCGCAAGACAACAACGTCTCCATCGAGGATGCAGTCGAAAAGATACTCAGCGCAATCCGCGACAAGGTACAGGTCTAGTGTCGGCCAACCTCGAGAACGCCGCTGATTTTGCTGCCGTTCCCGATGCTTTTCAGCGGTTATGGACACCTCATCGACTGATCTACATTCAGCAAGGGCAGCAACCGGCGGACGATGAATGTCCCTTCTGCCTTGCGCCGTCACTTTCTGACGATGACGCGCTGATTGTAAAGCGCGGCGAACACGCCTTCGTGCTCTTGAACCTGTTCCCTTATAACTCCGGCCACCTGCTGGTTTGCCCTTATCGCCACGTAGACACCTACGACAAGGCCTCGGTCGATGAAGTTGCAGAGATCGGCCTACTCACCCAACAAGCCATGCGGGCCCTCCAAGACAGCTCCGGTAATCATGGATTCAACATAGGCATGAACCAGGGTGAGGTAGCTGGAGCGGGAATTGCCGGACACTTGCACCAGCACGTAGTTCCCAGATGGGCAAACGACTCGAACTTCTTTCCGATAATCGCTCAAACTAAGGCGCTACCGGTGTTGCTAGGTGAAGTTAGAGCAGAGATATCAGCCGCTTGGCCGTCGAACTGACGCAACTTTTCGTCTTTTTCGACGCTACGATTTCGCCAACTAAAAACGCCAAGTTAGACTTGGACACATGAGCGAATCTCAGAACAACAATGTAGCTACCACCCGAGTCAAGCGCGGTCTTGCCGAAATGCTGAAGGGTGGCGTAATCATGGATGTTGTCACGCCTGAACAGGCCAAAATTGCCGAGGACGCCGGCGCTGTAGCCGTTATGGCACTTGAGCGCGTTCCCGCAGACATCCGCGCACAGGGTGGCGTCGCCCGTATGAGCGACCCAGACATGATCGACGGGATCATTAGCGCGGTATCGATTCCAGTCATGGCAAAGGCGCGAATCGGCCACTTTGTCGAAGCACAGATTCTTGAAGCCCTGAACGTCGACTACATCGACGAATCAGAAGTGCTTTCACCAGCGGACTATGTCAACCACATCGATAAGTGGAACTTCAAGGTTCCATTCGTTTGTGGCGCTACAAATTTGGGTGAGGCGCTCCGTCGAATCACCGAAGGTGCAGCCATGATTCGCTCTAAGGGCGAGGCTGGCACCGGCGACGTTTCAGAGGCAACAAAGCACATTAGAACCATTGGTGGCGAAATTCGAGCACTTGCGGCAAAAACTAACGATGAACTGTATGTAGCCGCCAAAGAACTTCAGGCCCCTTACGACCTAGTCGTCGAGGTTGCCCGATCGGGCAAGCTCCCTGTGGTCATGTTCACCGCTGGTGGCGTGGCTACTCCGGCAGATGCCGCCATGATGATGCAGCTTGGTGCCGACGGTGTTTTCGTGGGCTCTGGAATCTTTAAGTCTGGCGACCCTGTCGCACGCGCCAAGGCCATCGTGAAAGCGGTAACGTTCTTCAACGACGCGAGCGTGTTGGCTAGCGTCTCCCGCGGCCTAGGCGAGGCCATGGTCGGCATCAACGTCAACGACATTCCTGCACCACACCGCTTGGCTGACCGCGGCTGGTAAATGAAAACCATCGGCGTTCTCGCATTTCAAGGGGATGTTCGTGAACACCTTGCGGCTGTTGAGGCCTCTGGCGCCAAGGCTGTTGAAGTTAGAAAAGCAGCAGAGCTCGCGCGAATCGACGGATTAATTCTGCCCGGTGGCGAATCAACCACAATAAGCAAACTCGCTCGAATTTTTGACATGTTCGAGCCGCTCAAGGAGTCCATCGCATCTGGTCTACCCACTTTCGGAACCTGTGCGGGATTAATTCTTCTTGCCGACCGAATTCTCGACGGAATCGACGGTCAAGAGACGTTTGGCGGGCTCGACGTGACGGTCAGGCGCAACGCTTTTGGGCACCAAACCGAGTCTTTTGAAACTAACCTGCCGTTCAAAGGTATTTCGGGCCCAGATTTGGTGGCTGCGTTCATCCGTGCTCCAATAATTGAGCAGGTTGGCCCCGAGGCGCAAGTGCTTGCGACATTGGAGTCTGGCGCGGTCGTGGGCGTTCGGCAGAAGTCGATTCTCGGCATAAGTTTTCATCCCGAGGTGACCGATGAGTTCCGGGTACACCGATTCTTCATCGACTCTATGGTGAGCGCTTAGGTTCAAGCACAAGTTCAGTTAGTAGACTTACAGCGAAACTTGAAATCACTGGGAGATTCGCATGTCTGGTCACTCCAAATGGGCCACAACTAAGCACAAGAAGGCTGTCATCGATGGCCGTCGAGCAAAACTTTTCGCAAAACTAATCAAGAACATTGAAGTGGCGGCTCGCCTAGGCGGCGCTGATCTCGACGGCAACCCAACCCTTTACGACGCGGTTCAAAAGGGTCGAAAGTCTTCGCTTCCTAACGACAACATTGAACGCGCTATCAAGCGCGGCTCCGGTGTCGGAGCCGATTCGGTGGAGTACCTCAACATCATGTACGAGGCCTATGGGCCAAACGGTGTTGCTCTTATGATCGAGTGTCTAACCGATAACAAGAACCGTGCCGCCGCCGATGTGCGCCTGGCTCTCAGTCGAAACGGAGGAACGCTGGCAGATCCGGGCTCCGTGGCCTATCAATTCGCGCGCAAGGGTGTAATCGTCGTGCCCGCCGAGAACACCAATGAAGATGCCGTGCTTGAAGCGGTGCTCGAGTTCGCTGTCGATAATGTCGAAGACCGAGGCGAGCAGATCGTCGTGACCACCGACCCGAGCGACATGGTCCCGGTTCGTCTGGCACTGCAGAATGCAGGAATCGACTACGAGAGCGCAGATGTTGAGTTTGTAGCCTCTATGGACGTGCAGGTAGATGCTGAAACAGCTCGCAAGGTGATCAAGATGATTGACTCGCTCGAAGACTCCGACGAGGTCCAAAATGTTTACAGCAACTTCGACATGTCTGCCGAAGTTATGGCTGAACTAGAAAACGATTAAGTGACAGTAATTCTTGGGGTAGACCCGGGTCTTACCCGCTGCGGCATCGGTGTCATCAACAAGGATGCTGGGCGCAAGCTATCGATGCTGCACGTGAGTGTTGCCACTACTAGCGCGAGCGCAGCGCTTGTCGATCGCATCGGGCACTTGGGCCGTGAACTTGAGACCGCTATAGATAGTTACAAACCTGATCTAATCGCAATCGAACGGGTCTTTGCGCAGGCAAACCTAAGGTCAGTCATGGGCGTTGCGCAAATCAGCGGCGTTCTGCTCATGTTGGCAAGTCGCAAGGGCATCCCCGTAGTTTTTCACACACCATCAGAGGTCAAGTCGGCCGTTACTGGCAGCGGTAGGGCCGAAAAAGCTCAGGTCGGAAACATGGTTGCCAAGATATTGGGGCTTGGCGAGGCTCCTAAGCCGGCGGACGCTGCGGATGCGCTTGCCATCGCCATCACGGCCGCCTGGAAGAATTTCGAAGTGAACTTGACCGGTAACCCGGCTACTCCAGCCCAACAGGCTTGGGCCAAGGCTCAAGGCGTGGCTAGCCGCGTCAACCGACCCAAGAAGTAGGCTGGTCGGGTGATCGCAACTATTTCTGGCAAGGTCCTATCGACGCAGGCAAATTCCCTCGTGGTCGATTGCTCGGGTGTCGGTTATCTATTGCATGTCACTCCTCAGACTGCGTCCAGCCACTCCGTCGGTCAGGGCATCTTGCTGCATACCAGGCTGATTGTCAGAGAAGATTCCATGACTCTCTACGGGTTCGAAGAACCGGAATCAGCAAACCTCTTCGACGCTGTCACAAGTGTTTCTGGAATTGGACCGAAATCTGGCCTCGCCATTGTTGCGGCCCTTACTCCCGAGCAAATATCTGCGGCGGTTGAAGGCGAGAACGACGCGGTCTTTCGATCAGTACCTGGCATCGGGCCAAAAACCGCGAAGCTACTTGTCGTAAGCCTCGCAGGAAAGGTGCGACCTTCTGGCGGTTCAGCGAGCACCAACCTTGCCGACGACTTGGTTTCGGCCCTCGTGGGCCTTGGTTATGCCGAAAAAATAGCTGTTCCGGCTGTGAAAGAAGCGCTCGTCTCTGCTCAAGAGAAGCCCGCCGCTCTGCGTATTGCACTGGCAATCATCTCTGGAAAGTCGTAGCAGCAGAGTGAATAACCTTGATGACGAGCTATTCCAAGAGGTTGACACCGCATTCGAAGCTTCACTTCGGCCGGCAACGCTTGATGAATTTGTCGGTCAAGACTCGGTACGTGAGCAAATTTCCCTCTTAGTTCAAGCCGCCAAGTTGCAAAACCGCGCGCCGGAACACATTTTGCTCGCGGGTCCTCCGGGACTGGGCAAGACCACGCTTTCAATGATCATCGCGGGGGAGCGAGGTGTTCCACTGCGCCTCACCAGCGGCCCAACAATCCAACACGCTGGAGATCTGGCCAGCATCCTCACATCGCTAACTCCAAACGAAGTTCTGTTCATAGATGAAATCCACCGGATGTCTCGAGCTGCCGAAGAAATGCTATATCTTGCGATGGAGGATTTTCGAGTTGATGTGATGGTTGGCAAAGGTGCCGGTGCTAACTCAATCTCGCTTGAGATCGCTCCTTTCACTCTTGTTGGTGCAACCACTAGATCTGGGATGCTGCCTAACCCACTTCGAGATCGATTCGGCTTCACGGCCCATCTTGATTTTTACGAAACCGAAGAACTTTTGCAGATTGTTGTTAGGTCTGCGGTCAAGTTAGATGTGAGCCTGGATGCCGAGGCAGCTGCCGAAATCGCTTCTAGGTCGCGAGGTACTCCTCGAATTGCGAACCGGCTATTGAAGCGAGTACGCGATTTTGCTTTGGTTCATAATCATTCAGCAGTCGGGTTGTCGGTCGCCCAAGAGGCGCTGAAACTATACGGAATTGACGAGTTGGGGCTCGATCGAATCGACCGCACAGTACTCGATTGCCTTGTGAATCGTTTTGGCGGTAAGCCTGTCGGACTTAGCACGCTAGCCGTTGCTGTTGGGGAAGAACAAGACACTATCGACTCGGTTGTCGAGCCGTACCTGATTCGGCTCGGGCTGGTTATGAAGACTCCAAGAGGGCGACAAGCAACCGCTGCTGCAATCAGGCACATTGGTAACGGAGTTACACAGGGTTTATTCGGCTTTGACAACTTATAATCGTCTAAGTGTCTAACCCCTTCTGGGTTATCTCAAGTTAGGTCAAAAAATGGAGTCTTTCCTTCTTCCTGTGCTGCTTATTGCGTTCATGGGTTTCATCCTTTACAACAGTTCTAGACAGCGCAAGCGCCAGGCTGCGCTGATTGAGGCGGCCTCGGTTGTTGGAACCGAAGTGATGTTGGGATCAGGGATCTACGGAACCATCACCGCAATTGACGGTGACCGCGTAACCCTAAAATCTGGTACCTCAACGCTTGTCGTTGCTAAGGGTGCGATCATGCGAACCGTAAACGTGGCTTCGGTTGTGCCGGCAGACTCATCAGATACCAAAGCCGCAACTAAGGCCGTAGCCAAGAAGGCGCCAGCAAAGCCTGCGGTGAAGAAGTCAGAGAAGTAAATGTCATCAAACGGTTTAGTGAAGGCTTCTCGCAAGAGACTAATCAACCTACTTTTCGTGCTGATTGCACTCGTCGGTGTTATCGCCTGGGCTGAAAACACCGGTCGAAACGCATCGTTCGCTCCACAACTAGCGCTTGACTTGCAAGGTGGAACCGAGATTATTCTGGCTCCGAGTTTGGCCGATGGAGCTGGTTTACAGGAGGGTCAACTAGAGCAAGCCGTTGAAATCATCAGACAGCGCGTTGACGCAACGGGTGTGAGCGAATCTTCGATTCAAACCCAGGGCAGTGGCAACAATTCCGCCATTGTTGTCTCAATTCCCGGAACGCCAGATGAGAGCACTCTCAAGCTAATTAAAGCGAGCGCGCTGCTCGAGTTTCGACCGGTTCTTGCAACATCTATGGCCACCAACAGCGCTGTCGGTGGCGATGGTTCTAGCGCAACGCCATCAGCCCCTCCCGCATCTGCACCTATCGCGACAAGCAGCGCGAAGCCGAGTAGCGGTAGTGACCTCAACTGGGTTTCAAAGGAAATTCAAGCCGAATACGACGCCCTCATTTGCCGCTCGAGTGCCGATAGCCTCGCCGCCGACTTTAGAGAGCCCGGCCAGGTCGATGACCCGACCGTCCCATTGGTCACTTGTGACCGCGAGGGTCAAATCAAATACATTCTGGGCCCCGTTGAAATTTCGGGTAGCCGAATCGAGGACGCTTCGGCAGCAGCTCGCACAACAAACACCGGCGCGGTGCTTAATGAATGGGCTGTTTCTCTAGATTTCGACGCAGAAGGAACAAAGGAATTCGCTGCTGTTACCAAGCGCCTCTTCCCGCTTACAGAACCTCTAAACCAATTTGCTGTCACGATTGACGGCTATGTAATCACCGCTCCTTCAACCAACGCAGTCATTACCAGCGGACAGGCAGAAATCACCGGTTCGTTTGATCAGACCAGCTCAAAAGAGCTTGCTGATCAGTTGAAGTATGGTTCGCTACCGATTGGCTTCGAGGTCCAAAGCCAGTCGAACATCTCGGCAACCCTGGGCACATCACAGCTATACAACGGTTTGCTCGCCGGTCTAATCGGATTGATTCTCGTCGTCATTTACTCGCTGTTCCAGTATCGAGCACTCGCGCTGGTGACAATCGGTTCCCTAATAGTTGCAGCTGTACTGACCTACCTGGTTATCGCTTTTCTGTCTTGGCGGCAGGGATACCGTCTTTCACTCTCCGGAGTGGCTGGTCTGATCGTCGCAATCGGTGTGACGGCGGACTCGTTCATTGTTTACTTCGAGCGTGTTCGCGACGAACTGCGCGAGGGAAGACCGCTCACCTCTGCGGTAGAGACCGGATGGTTGCGAGCCCGACGAACGATTTTGGTATCTGACGCCGTGAATCTTCTTGCCGCTGGAACCCTCTACGTTCTAACGGTTGGAAACGTCCGAGGGTTCGCCTTTACCCTCGGTTTGACAACCTTGATTGACCTAGCCGTGGTTTGGTTGTTCACCCACCCACTGCTACAACTTTTGGCTCACACCAAGTTCTTCAGCAGCGGTCACAAGTGGTCTGGCTTCGATGTACAGAGTGCAGCCGTCTACCGGGGTCGTGGAGAATTCAAAGTTTCAGCCCTGGTATCAGAGGGCAAGGCTAAGAAGGTTTCTGGCGAGGCAATAAGACGTCAAACTCTCGCCGAGCGCAAAGCCGCTAACGCAATCAACCAGAAGGAAGTCGACTAATGGGACGCTTTTCCAAGTTCGGTAACACGCTCTACACCGGCGAGCGGTCTATCGACTTTGTTGGACGCAGAAAAATTTGGTACAGCATCGCAGCCGTCGTGCTACTGCTCTCAGTTCTTCTTCCTGCACTTCGCGGTGGCTTTCACTTTGGCATCGAATTCAGAGGCGGTTCGGAGTTCAGAGTCAGCGAAGCTGCCGACCAGGGAACCGACTTAGCCATCTCGACGATTACATCGGTGGATGCTGCGCTGAACCCGATCGTAACTACCGTCGGAGCCGGCGACCTACGCATTCAAACGGAGAAGCTTTCTGATGACGCGAGCGAGGTCGTTCGCACTGCACTGGCTAAAGCCTATGGAGTAGAGTCAGCAGACGTTTCAAGCTCCTTCATTGGCGCCTCTTGGGGTGAAGAAGTGACCGGCAAAGCAATCGCAGGTCTGCTCTGGTTCATGGCCTTGGCTGCGGTTCTCATGGCCTTGTACTTTAGAACCGTCAAAATGTCGATCGCGGCCATGGCGGCTCTAGCTCATGACCTCGTGGCAACCGCTGGAATTTACGGAGCGCTTGGTTTCGAAGTCACGCCAGCTGCTGTGATCGGTTTTCTTACCATCCTTGGCTATTCGCTCTACGACACGGTCGTAGTTTTTGACAAGATCAGGGAAAACACCGAGGAAGTTGAGTTCAGTGAAACTGCAACATTCAAAGAGCGTGTAAACCTAGCCGTCAACCAGACCCTGGTGCGATCGATCAACACAACCATCGTCGCTGTTTTGCCAGTTGCAGCGATTCTGTTTATCGGCGCCTACTTCCTCGGTGCAGGTACGTTGAAAGACATCTCGCTGGCGTTGTTCATTGGAATGCTCGTGGGAACCTATTCGACCATCTTCATCGCCGCCCCGCTTTACTCGCAACTTCGTGAAGGCGAGAAGAAGTTCTCAAAGGCGGCGCGAAAAGTCGTGGCAGCGCGTTAGCGCAACTTGGCACAACCTAAACCCCTCTCGAGAACAACTCAGAGGGGTTTAGTCTTTAATCACCTGAATCAAAAGGATGTTGTATGAGCGATTCGACGCAAACC
>JACCDM010240651.1_pt1 | contig 10668 bp, 11 predicted proteins | sample 7445851 | NCBI WGS metagenome assembly JACCDM01 (sample SAMN15323438, study PRJNA562643) | freshwater metagenome | isolation source: river surface water | place: USA:Blue River Watershed | collected 2017-08-16
CGATAATGCCGCACATAGAGCTTGCTTTCGCTTAGAGGGTGTAAGGGATGCGGATGCCCGGCATTTCTGCAGGAAAATCCTTGGTATTTCGGGTAATCAGGATCGCACCGTTCACTTGCGCCGTGGCTAGGACATAGGCATCATATCATGATATCCTGTCAACGCGCCATTCCCAGACCTGCCGCGCCCAGCAAGCCAATCAACACCAGCGCGCCAATCTGGTGCTGGCGTTTGTCGATCATGGCGAACAGGTCCCAGGCCCCGGCTTCGGCCACTTTCAGCCGCAGGCGAACCAGCCAGATGCAATAGAGGTTGGCGAAGATCGCCAACGCCGCGCAGGCCAGTTTGGCCCGCAGCAGGGGGTCAAGCGGAACCTGCCCCAACAGCTTGGCTCCACTGGCCAAAACTACGATCAGCAGCGGCAATTCAACCAGCTTGTCGACCTGCCAGTGCAGCCGCGCCAGGGCCAGTTCCTTGTCCCGCCCCTGCCCCAGCAAGGCCCGTTCAAACAGCGCCTCAACCAGCACAGTGCCAATCCAAGCGCCGACAGCAAGCAGGTGCAGGGTTTGCAGCACGGTTAGGAAACAGCAGCTTCGCGCAACTGTTCACGCCAGTAGCGAAAAGTGAAGACCGCATGACCCGGCCCTTCCGCGCCAAGCTGCGCCAGCCGCGCCATGCCTTCGGCCACGGTTGGCACGTGGCCCGGTTCGACCCACCACAAGGCGAACGACGGTTCGATCGGATCGAACCATTCCTGGCGCCGGGCCAGCACGGCCCGGTGGTCCGCCTGACGATAGGCGAAGGCTTCCAGCGCCTCGACGCTGTCCCAAACTGACATATTGACGATGAAATCAGGATCGCCGGGGATCGCCTCAAGATCAGTGGCATCATTGCCATCGCCGATCAGCCGCCAGACAAAGCCCTTGCTGGCCTCAGCCATGGCGTTGACGTGATCCAGCGCGGCCATGAAATCGGCATTGGCTGGATCATCCTTGGGCACGCGGAACCGCGCGACATTGATCTGGGCGATGTGCCTAGTCACGCTCATCCCTTTTTCTCAGCCTTCTTTTTCTTCATCGCATCATGGAAGCGGTCAGCCCAGCCCGGCTTGACGAGTTGTTCGCCGCGCACGATCCGCAATTCGCCATCCATCACGTCGCGCGTTACGGCGCTGCCGGCAGCCACAATGGCATCAGCGCCGATCTTGACTGGTGCGACCAGCGCGGAGTTCGAGCCGATGAACGCACGCTCCCCGATCACGGTCTTGTACTTGAAATAGCCATCGTAATTGCAGGTGATCGTGCCTGCGCCGATGTTCGCTCCCGCCCCGACCTCGGCGTCGCCGATATAGGACAGGTGGTTGGCCTTGGCCCCCTTGCCCAGCACGGCTTTCTTGACCTCGACAAAGTTGCCGACCTTGGCCTTTTCCTCCAGCACCGCACCGGGACGCAGGCGGGCGTAGGGGCCAACTTCAACCCCGGTGGCAAGGCTGGCGCCTTCGATATGACAGAAGCCGCGGATCTTCACGCCATCGGCCACGGTAACGCCGGGGCCAAACACCACATTGGGTTCAACCAGCACGTCGCGACCCAGCCTGGTATCCCAGGCGAACCAGACCGTTTCGGGTGCGATCAGCGAGGCGCCATCATCCATCGCCTGGCGGCGGCGGCGCTGCTGCCAGCGGCTTTCCGCCTCGGCCAGTTCGGCACGGCTGTTGATGCCCATGACTTCGGCCTCGTCGGTCTCGACGACCACGACCCGCGCGCCTTCGGCAATGGCATTGGTGGCGACATCGGGCAGGTAGTATTCACCCGCCGCATTATCGTTGCCGACCGCTTCGAGCAGGCGCCACATGTCCTGGCTGTGGGCCACGATCACGCCGGAATTGCAGAGGTTGACCGCGCGCTCCTCGTGGCTCGCATCCTTGTGCTCCACCATCTTGCGGACCGCGCCATCCGGATCGGCGATAATCCGGCCGTAGGCGGCGGTGTCATCGGGGCGGAAGCCCAGCACGGCCACCTTGGCACCAGATGACAAGGCATCGCAGAGCCGCCGCACCGTTGCGGCAGCCAGAAACGGGACATCGCCAAAGAAGACCAGCACCAGCCCTTCGAAATCGGCCAGCGCGGCCTTGGCCTGCAACGCGGCATGAGCCGTGCCGAGCTGCGGTTCCTGAACCACCACTTCCGATCCGGTCCCGGCCAGCGCCGCCTCAATCTGTTCGCGGCGATCGCCTGCAACGATCACGGTTCGCGCCACCCCAACCTCGCCAATCGAACCAAGCAGGTGCATCAACATCGGATGACCGGCGATTGGGTGCAGCACCTTGTGCAGGTCGCTTTTCATGCGGGTTCCCTTGCCCGCGGCAAGGACGATGACGGCAAGTGGCTGGCTCATAGCGCTGCCATGCCACCAAATGCTTGCCGATTCCAGCGGGCTGCGCCACGGGGCGGGCGATGACCACAGTCCGCTTTGCCACAGTTGGCTTCGACCTTGACGGAACCCTGCTCGACACCTCGCGCGATCTTGGGGCGGCGCTCAATCATGCCCTGACCACAATCGGTCGCCCAACCGTGCCGGAGAGCGAGGTCAGCAACCTGATCGGCGGCGGATCGGCGCTCATGCTTCGGCGTGCCCTGACCTTGACGGGCGGAGAAGAAGGGATCGATTTTGAGGGTCTTCGGCAAGTGTTGCTGGCCCATTACGAAGCCAACATCGCGGTTCACACCGCGCTCTACCCGGGCGGGGCTGCCATGCTCGACAGCTTGGACGAACGCGGCATCCGGATCGCGATGGTCACCAACAAGCCGCAGCATCTGGCGGTCAAACTGCTGGGTGAGCTGGGCCTGCTCGATCGCTTCGCCTGCGTAATCGGCGGTGGCGGCGGCTATCCGCTGAAACCCGCACCGGACGCGCTGCAGGCCATGGTCGCGCAGTCCGGTGGCGGTCCGGCTGCCTATGTCGGCGATACAACCTTCGATACCGGCGCAGCCCGCGCGGCCGGGCTACCCTGTGTCGCGGTAAGCTTTGGCTTTAACGACCTGCCGGTGCACGACCTGGGCGCCGATGCGGTGATTGACCACTTCGACGCCCTGATCCCGGCGCTTGCCGCGCTTTAGAAATCGAACTGGGCGCGCAGGCCCAGGCTGTCAGCGGTGTAGCTGCGGTCTCCGGCGGCCGGCAGGGCGGCATCATTCAACCAGATGTGGCCGTAGCTCGCCAGGAACCGGACATAGTCGGTCGGCATCCAGACCAAGCCCAGGCTGCCGATCTGCTGGCGGCCGCCAACGATCCCGCCATCGTTCAAGTCCAGCCAATCGTAGCGCAGGTTCAGCTGGATCGCACCGATCCCGCCCTTGCCCAGCGCCTGCTTGGGCCGGATGCGATCATAGGCACCCGCCTTGTACGCGGTGGTATCGTCGGTCAGCAGATAACCCACTTCCGCGTAGCCGCCGTTGAATGTCGGATCTGCGAGGCCCGGGCGGCGCGCCGTCATCCAGCTGCTCTCAGCCGTCGCGTGGAACCGGCCATTGATATAGGCCGCTTCCAGCCCATATCCGTTCTCGCCCGTCGCGGCGATATTTCCGGTGTTCACCAGCCGCAGGTCGGTGGTGTGCACAAACGGCCGCGCGCGATAACGGGTGCTGGTCTGGCCATCGTTGAAATCGCGCAGGTGCACGGATCCACCGAGGTGCAACTGCCCCTTGCCCAGCTTGGGCATGAAGACGATCCGGCCATCGACGCTGTAGCTGTTGTTGCTATCGACACTCAGGTCGGCGGCATTGTCGGTGAACACTCCGCCCTGAACCAGCAGGTTCTTTCCGGTGTAGGTTGCGGAAAGGCCAATGCGCCGTTCAAACCCGAATGCGGTGTTGAACGAGGCGCGTTCAAGGTTGCTGGTAAACAGGTCAGAGGTCATGTCATCCATGCTCTGGAACGGCTTGTGCTGACCCACAGTGATGGTGAGCTTGGGATTGGCCTTCCAGCTCAGGTAAACATCGGTCAGATCGACATTTCCGTTGGCAAGTTCCGCCTCAACCCGATAGCCAAAGCCGCCCGGAATGGTGCCGTCAGCACCCAAGTAAACCCGGCGAAATTCGGTCGCGATGCCCAGGCTCGACTGGCCAGCAATCCCGGCAGGGGCGTCAACTCCGGCCATATCAAGCTGCATCCGCCCGCGCGGCTTGAAGCTGAAGCCGTCCTTGGTCGCCAACCTGGGCGCACCATCCCAGGTCACGTCCGTCGCCGGTTTGGCTGTCGTCGTAACCGCCGGGATCGCGGCCTTCGCCGCTTCGGCCTGTGCTATGGCAGCGGAAGCGCGGGCTTCGGCGCTTTCCGCGCGGGCCTTGGCGCTATCCAGCTGCCCTTCAAGGCTATCCACCCGGGCCGCCAGAGCCTGCATCTGGGCGCGCATTGCGGCGATTTCCTGACGCATTGCAGCGTCTTCCTTGGCTCCAGCCAAGGCCGGGCTGGCCCAGCCCAGTGATACGGCCACAGCGATGGCGGAAATGCGCGTTCCCGTGTTCATTTGCAGGTCCCTCATGACAATTTTGTTTCGATTCGCGGACCTATCTAGGACCCCTAAATGACATTAATTTGACACCTGAGCGCAGGGTTCCGTTACGGCAAGCGCACCGGCCTTCTACCCTGTTGAAAGCCGCCGCCAGCCGTGCCAGTGCAGCTTCCGCTTCCCCAGCGGGATCACCCTTTTCTTGGAGCTAAGCCAATGACCATTTCTTTCAAGGACCGTGTTGCGATCGTTACCGGCGCCGGCGGCGGCCTGGGCCGTTCCTATGCCCTCGAACTGGCCAAGCGTGGCGCGAAGGTCGTCGTCAATGACCTCGGCGGCAGCCGCGATGGCACGGGCCATTCCGATGCCGCGCTCAAGGTGGTTGAAGAGATCAAGGCCATGGGCGGCGAAGCCATGTCGAACGGCGGCTCGGTCACCGAATATGCCCAGATGGAAGAAATGGTTGCCAAGGCCAAGGAGGCCTGGGGCGGCGTGCACATCCTGATCAACAATGCCGGCATCCTGCGCGACAAGAGCTTCGCCAAGATGACCATGGATGACTGGAAGCTGGTGGTGGACGTGCACCTGAACGGTTCGGCCAACTGCACCAAGGCGGTGTGGGACCTGATGCGTGAACAGGCCTATGGCCGCATTCTGATGACCGCCAGCAGCACCGGCCTGTTCGGCAACTTTGGTCAGGCCAACTATGGCGCGGCCAAGCTGGGTCTGGCCGGCTTCACCAAGACGCTGGCGCTGGAAGGCGCCAAGTACAACGTCCGCATCAACACCCTGGCCCCGGTGGCCGGAACCCGCATGACCGAAGACCTGGGCATGCCCGAAGCGCTGTTCAACGCGCTGAAGCCTGAGAACGTTGCCCCGATGGCGCTCTACCTGGTCAGCGAGGATGCCCCAACCAACATGATCTGCGGTGCTGGCGCTGGCGCCTATCATGCGGCCTATGTCACCCTGACCCCGGGTGTCGCCCTGCCAGCCGATGAGCGCACGCCGGAAGGGATCGCCGCGCACTGGGATCAGATCATCGACCGCGCCGGTGAAATCGTGCCTCAGTCGGGCGGCGAACAGAGCCAGGTGGTGATGGCTGCCCTCGCCAAGATCGGCGGCCTGGGCTGATCCCGCCTATACTGTATTGACACACTAATACACATCGCGCATCCTCCACTAACAACAGGTGGAGGATGCGCGATGTATAGCGAAGCCGAACTGCAATCGGCGGTCAGCGCCGGCGCGATTAGCCATGAGGCGGCACAGGCGCTGCGCGATCATGCCAACGGAATGCGGAACGCGCCGGTAGCGGATGAAGAGCACTTTCGCCTCATCACCGGTTTCAACGATATCTTTGTAACCATCGCAGCGGTGCTGTTGCTGGTGGCCTGTGCCGGGATAGGCAGCGCCATTGCCACAGGAGCCGGCGGCCTGCTGGTTGCGGCTGCCGCATGGGCCATGGCCGAATTCTTTACCCGCAAGCGCCGGATGGCCCTGCCCTCGATTGTGCTGCTGCTAGCCTTTGTGGGCGGTGTCGTTGCGGTACCGATTGAACTGATCGAGGCTTCCAGCCCCCACTTCAGCGATCAGACTGCGGCCCTGATCGGCGCAGGAATCGCCTTGCTCGCTGGCGGCGCCTCGCTGCTGCACTGGCGACGCTTCATGGTACCGATTACCGTTGCGGCAGGAACCGCCGCGCTGGCCGCCATGGCTGTCGCGCTGATCATGGCGGCAATCGAGCCAATGGTTGGGCGCGACGGCATGGAGAACGCCCTGCTCTGGCTGCTGTTCGGGGCTGGCCTGATCGTCTTCGGCTTTGCGATGCGCTGGGACATGTCAGACCGCGCCCGCGAAACCCGCCGTAGCGACGTTGCCTTCTGGCTGCATCTGCTAGCCGCTCCGATGATTGCGCACCCGCTGTTCCATGTGCTGGGCGTGACCGAAGGCCAGAATATCAGCGCCCTGGCCGCGCTGGGCGTGGTGGTGATCTATGTGCTGCTCGGTCTGGTCGCCCTGGCGGTTGATCGCCGGGCGCTGCTGGTCTCGGCGCTGGCCTATGTTCTGACCGCTATGACCCTGCTGTTCCGCCAGTTCGGGATGGTGGAGCTCAACGTGGCGCTGACCGGCCTGGTCATCGGCTCGGCCCTGCTGACGCTCTCGGCCTTCTGGGGTCCGATCCGCCGCGCGGTGGTATCGCCGCTGCCCGACCAGTGGCGCGGGCGACTGCCGGCAACGGCTTGACCTGGCGGGCGGGCGGGAGAGCCTGTCTCTCCCGCCGACTGCGATAGGTCAGTCCTCAACCACCTTGAGCAAGCGGCGCTCAAGCGGGAACAGCACGCCCGACAGTTCGTGCCCGCGTTTCAGGATCTGCCCGCCTTCGCCATAGAGCGTCCACATGCCCTGCTTGGCGCGCAGCGCCGGGCGCTTTTCGATCCGCGCCTCGGGCCGTTCAGCAGCGCGCCGAAAGCCGCAGAAACTGGCGGCGTCCTTGCCAAAATCCATCGCATAATCGCGCCATAGGCCGGCTGCGACCATGCGGCCGTAAAGATCAAGGATGCGTTGCAGTTCGTCCCGCTCAAACCCGACTTGCGCCACTCGCGCGGCCTGGAGCGGAAAGGGCGTGACGACTGCGCTCAAGCAGCGCCACCCTGCTTGCGGCCGCCGCCCTGCTTGCTGGCAGCTTCGCGCTCTTCAAGCAGTTGCGCGACCCGCTTTTGCAGCGTTTCAATCTCGCACTGCAGGATTTCCAGCTTCTGGGTGGCCGGGTCAAAGCGTTCGCTGCAGGGCGTGCCATAGGGCACGAAAGTCTGCGTTTCAGGCCGCACTTCGACCGGGGTTGGCTTGGCCGGAATGCCCAGCATGGTCGCGCCTTCGGGCACGTCCTTAGTAACCACGGCATTGGCCCCGATCCGGGCCCCATTGCCGACGTAAATCGGCCCAAGGATCGCGGCGCCAAGGCTGACGATCACGCCATCACCCAGCGTCGGGTGGCGTTTGCCGCCGACCCCGTTGGTGGGGTTGGTGCCGCCCAGGGTTGAGCCCTGGTACATGGTGACATTATCCCCGATTTCCGCCGTTTCGCCGATCACAACAAAGCCGTGATCGATAAAAAAGTTGCGCCCGATCTTCGCCCCGGGGTGAATGTCGATCGCAGTCATAAAGCGGCTGAAATGGTTCACCAGGCGGGCCAGCAGGTAGAGACGCGCACTGAACAGCGCATGCGCCACCCGATGCAAGCCCAGTGCCCAGACGCCAGGGTACAAGAGGATTTCCCACCGCGAGCGGACGGCCGGATCACGGGCCTGGATTGAATCCAGATAGGCTAAGAAACGTCCCGGCATAACAGTCCCCATCGACCGCGAATTGTCCCATAGGAACCGCTTCAAAGCAAGCGCGGCTCATCCGGCCCTAGGACCACCTCAAGCGCGGCGCGCCACACGGCTGGGCCCGGCGGCGCCTTGCGTTCCAGGCTGAGCCGGTCGATCGCAGCAACGACCCGCTCCACGCCCATGTGGGTGCGCTCAATCCGCGGCACAAGATAAGCCGCAGCATCGAGCCCCAGCGCGAGGCCGCGCTGTTCGGCATGGACCGCGATCAGTTCGGCCAGCATGGCATCGTCGGGCGCGCCGATTTCAAGCTGGAGCGCCGCCCCCAACCGCGAACGCAGGTCCGGCAGCGCAATCTGCCAGCCTTCCGGGGTGGCGCTGCGAACCAGCAGCAGGGGCGTGCCGCTTTCCTGCGCCCGGTTCCAGCGATGGAACAGTTCGGTCTCATCGATCCGGTCGGCATCGTCGATCGCCTCGCCCGCCGCTGAATCCGCGAACCACTGCGCGATCAGCGATTTGCCAGAACGCGGCGGACCCGCCAGGATCGCAGTACGGAATGGCCAGGTTGCGGCGGCGGTGCAAGCCTCAAGCGCGGTGGCATTGGCATTGCCAACGACAATGCGGCGCGGCCCCGCCCCTCCGGCGGGCAATGGCAGCGCGATCTGGCTCATCAGCGCCGGATCGACAGGGCGTTCGCCCCCACCGTGACGCGCCAGCCGCGGGCGCGCAGAGCATCGGCAAGGGCGCCGATGTCGCTTGCCGAGGTCACTCGCATGACCGAAGTGCCGCCCATGGCGAGACTGGTGGTCGCCGCCCCCTGAACCCCGGGCGCGCCGCGCACCGCCGCCAAGGCCGCATCAACGGCGCCGGCATCAGGCGAAGCGAACTGGACGGTGAAGGTCGAGAGCACCAGCGGTGCCGCCGGTGCCGCGCCCGGTCCGCCCTGCCCGGCGGTGCCATCGCTGGTTGCGGCGGCGTTCTGTTCGGCGCGCCGGGCCGCTTCAACCAGCGCGGCCAGACCGGCATCCATCTGGCCGCTGTTGGTGAGCGTGGCATCCGGCTTGAGCAGCCCCTCTGCCAAGGCACGGGCATAGATTGCATCGATCCGCTGCACCGCATTGGCGAGCATGGCGGGAACGCCGGCTTCATCATTGGCGGTCAGCGCGAAGCTCTCGAGGAAGCGGTTGTCCGGGCCATAACGCGCGGTGAAGGTGCCACGCACCGGCCCGCCCGGCCATTGCCGTTCGAGCCGCGCTTCGGGCACGATCACATCGGCCGCGTTGAACTGATCGAGCACATTGCGCCACCAGGCGCGGCTGCGGCGCTGCGGCTGGCCAGCGGTCAGCAGCAGCGAATCGCCACCGGCGCCGCTGGGCCGCACGTAATCGATCGGGCTGCCCCCGGCGTTGAACGAAGCCCAGGCTGCCTGCCATGCGCCACGCACTTCGAAGACCTGACTGACCCCGCCCGAGCGCAGCACCGGGATCACCAGCAGCGGCGCCGACTGGCGACCGGGGCCACCCTTGCCGCCGATATACTGCCCGGCGCGAGCGCGATCGAACACCACACCCAGCGTGGCGATATAGCGCCGCGGACCGATCTGTTCGCGCTCAACAATCACGGCCGAAACCATGCTTTCGATCACGCCAACATCCATCGCCGGGCCGCCAGCCTTGGCCCAAGCCAGCTTCTGCGCCTCGCGCCAGCCGTTGAGGCGCGCGTCTTCGGGCGAATTGCCGGTGGTCTCAACCTGAATGCCGCTGATCGCGATGTCCGATGAGGAAGCCACCGGGATGATCCCGCGATCCCCTTCGATCTGGGCGATGAGCCGCTCCGGACCGATAACGGCCAGGGCCAGCAACAGCGACAGGGTTAGGCCGCCCGCCAGCGCGGTGGCGGGGCCGGGACGCCAGCGGCGCGGTAAGGAAGGGGTTGTTGCAACAGCCATCGGGGAAAACCGTGCGCCTTTTGCCCAATCGCTCATGGAAATCCAAGCCGGAAAGCGTTAGGCGGCGATCATGGCGGAAAAGTCCTACACTTACGAAACGGCCGGCGTCTCAATCGCGGCGGGAAATGCGCTGGTCAAGGCGATCGGTCCGCTGGCGAAAGCGACCGCCCGGCCGGGCGCGGATGCCGAGCTGGGCGGCTTTGGCGGCTTCTTCGATCCCAAGGCCGCGGGGTACAAGGATCCGCTGCTGGTGGCGGCCAATGACGGCGTCGGCACCAAGGTCAAACTGGCGATCGACCACGATCGGCATGACCGGATCGGCGAAGACCTGGTTGCCATGTGCGTCAACGATCTGATCGTACAGGGCGCGGAGCCGCTGTTCTTCCTGGACTATTTTGCCACCGGCAAGCTGGAAAACGGCGTGGCCGAGCGCGTGGTGGCCGGAATTGCCGAGGGCTGCAAGCTGGCCGGCTGCGCGCTGATTGGCGGCGAAACGGCCGAAATGCCGGGGATGTACGCCGCGGGTGACTATGACCTGGCCGGTTTCTGCGTCGGCGCTGTGGAGCGCGGTGAGCAGCTGACCGGCGACAAGGTGGCCGCAGGCGACGTGCTGCTGGGCCTGGCCTCGTCAGGCGTCCATTCCAACGGCTATTCGCTGGTCCGCCGCCTCGCCGCCGACAAGGGCTGGAAGCTGGACCGCCCCGCCCTGTTTGATGCGGACCGCCTGCTGATCGATCATCTGATCGAGCCGACCCGGATTTATGTGAAGAGCCTGTTGCCGCTGATCCGTGGCGGCAAGATTCACGCCCTGGCCCACATCACCGGCGGCGGGCTGCTGGAAAATGTGCCGCGCGTCCTGCCCAAGGGACTGCACGCCCGGA
>JACCDM011090879.1_pt1 | contig 10667 bp, 15 predicted proteins | sample 7445851 | NCBI WGS metagenome assembly JACCDM01 (sample SAMN15323438, study PRJNA562643) | freshwater metagenome | isolation source: river surface water | place: USA:Blue River Watershed | collected 2017-08-16
ATTTTATTTGGTTTCGCTATCTATTTTCATTTTTTTATATTCCAAATTTATAGTTTTCAATTCGTTTTCAATTCTATCGCTTCTTTCGCGCAAATATTTATTATATATGTAGTCTTCCATTTTCTCTGAGTATTCTATTTTTAAAAACGTAAATATAGAATTGTTATTGTTTATTTTAATATTTACATCGTGATAACCTTTAATAATCATATTCAGAATATCGATTTCTGATTTACTAACAGAAACTTCGATTGAATTCCATTCAGAACGGTTGAGTTTTCTTTGTTTTAAGTCCATTTATTGAGTAAAGGGTAAGTATCTTATTATTGTAGTTATTCTTTTAAGTTTATTTCAATATCATTTTTTTTTAAAATTGAAATCTAATATTGTTAATAAAATATACATATAAATAAAACTGTTATTATAATATAATTATACAGACAATGTCATATATAATTGTTTCTATTGAAGGAAATATCGGGTCCGGTAAATCAACTTTATTAGCAAATTTACGAAAGCATTATACAAATGAAGCACATATAGTGTTTTTAAAAGAGCCGGTCGACGAATGGGAAAAAATTAAAGACAAAAAAGGTGTCACTATTCTTGAAAAATTTTATGCAAATCAGGAAAAATATTCATTTCCATTTCAAATGATGGCGTATGTTTCAAGATTAAAGGTTTTACGAGATACTTTAAAAAATATTCAAGCGTCAGAAACAATAGAATCTAAAAAAGATAATAAAAAAACAATAATAATAACCGAACGTAGTTTATATACTGATAAAATGGTATTTGCCAAGATGCTTTATGATAGTGGTAAAATAGAAGACATAAATTATCAGATTTATTTGAATTGGTTTGATACATTTTCAGAAGAATTCCCAGTGCACAAAATAGTATATGTTAAAACATTACCGGAAAATTGTCATTCTAGAATAATGAAACGGGCAAGAGACGGAGAAGGGAATATACCGTTGGATTATTTAAATAGTTGCAATGACTATCACAATAGTATGTTGGATAAATCCGAACTACATTGCGTGTGTCACGACCAATTAGTTTTAGACGGAAATATTGATATTTATGAAAATGAAAAACAGGTAGAGGAATGGATTATTGAGATTAATAAATTTATAACAAATTGATTTTATAAATTGATTTGGTAGAGATTAGTAATCAAAAATTAGATCTGTTTTGGATAAATCGATCTATCGTTGTAGTAATCCAATATTGGCGTGACTAATACATATAAAATTGGGATGCCTAAAAAAATAGCTATAAGAATATATGCCGTTGTAGATGTGCCTTGTGACGATAATCCTTCTTGTATTTTGCCATTAAAACTTAATATATTATATAAAAAATATACAATAATAAAAAATGTTAACACGACTAATATTTTTTTAATATTTGAATATTTGAAAAACCCTTTCATATATAAATACAAATATTTATTATAAATAAAATTGACTATAAATAGTTGCTTAAATAAAATATAAAATTATAATTATAAAGGCAATTTATATAATGAAACTATTGGCTAGTGCGGTATCGCTTATAAATTTAATAAATCATTGTTTCGACTTTGTTATTGATACTAGTGCTATTTATAAAATAGATGAGTCACACGCATTAAAGCATAGTATGGAGGTTTACGGATATGCCAAAAAAATATATGACAACGAAGTAATAAAACACCCGTATCTAGAAAATCAACAGGCGATTATTTATAGTGCTGCAATTGCACACGATATGTGTGATAAAAAATATATGGTTGAAAAAGAGGGCATTGCACATTTACAAGTGCATTTATCTGATTATATGACTCCCCAGGAGCTAGAAATAATGGGAAATATTATAGGAACAATGTCTTATTCTAAAGTAAAAGCAAATGGTTATCCAAATATGGGCGAATATCAATTGGCTTACCATATTGTGCGTGAAGCGGATCTATTAGCTGCATATGATATAGACCGTTGTATAATGTATGATATGTACCGTAATAATACTGACTATACAGAAGCATTAGTAGAAGCTTGTAAACTGTTTGATAGACGTGTATTTAAAATGAGACGACAAAAACTCTTTACAACTGATTATGCAAAAAAAGAATCATTAAAATTACATAGAAAAGCAAATAAAGATCTAGAAAATTTGAAAAGTATATTGTTATAACAACATTGTTTTGTGTATAGTACTTTTTTCAGTAAATTTGGTATTTATTGAAAAAATTGAATAAAATAAACTTACATTATTATCATTAAATAAAATGCTACCTGAAATTAGACCAAAAAAAATAATCTTATTTCCTAAATTAGACTTGGATGATAGCACATCCTTTGACTATCGAATGAATTTTGACGGATGTAGTAAAGGAAACCCTGGTTTATGTGGAGCCGGTGCCGTTATATATCATAATGATAACGAAATATGGACGCAGAGTTTCTTTGTAGGAGAAAATGCAACAAATAATCGCGCCGAATATGCTGGTCTCATATTAGGATTACAACAAGCGGCCGAATATGGTATAAAAAGTTTACACGTTCAAGGTGATAGTCAGTTAGTTATAAATCAAATGAAAGGGTTATATAAATGTACATCGCCCAATTTAATCGACCTTTATAACACAGCAAAAGAATTAGAAACTAACTTTGAAAAAATATATTATGAACACGTTTTACGAAATCTAAACAAACGCGCAGATCAATTATCAAATATAGCGATTATGGATTATAATCCGTAAATAGTGTCTACAAATATGGCAAGTAACATAGGAAATTGCCAAGTGCTAAATAATGGTGAATGATCTTTATTTTTGAATACCAATATATCGATAAAGAAATAAAAACTTAACAATAATGCTATAAACAAACAAAGTATAAATATTTTTTGACTAATATATTTGTCCATAATATATAAATAAGTATTTTATTTATTGCATATTTTTATAGTTTTGATATAGTAACTATTTACTCAGCCTTCTCATTATTTATAGGTCTAAAAATATAAAACGACATCATTCGTCTATCTTGCCACAAGGGGTCTTGTGAATAGTTCTCGCTATATTGGTCATACATAGTTTGTTGTTTAACAATAATTTCTTTATACTCAGGTTCACTCATATATTTACAGCAATCCGAAAATAAATACATCAAATAGTTAAAAATACCACCCATATATAAAATATATAAAATAACATAAGCTAATATTCCAACAAATGCACATTTAATACCTTATTGGGCTTGTACTTCAAAATATCTAGTTCTTTTTTTGTGGTAGGAAACTCAGAATTACCATAGATATCTTGCAACATCAGCCATTCAAATAATCCACCCATATAAATGTATACATTGTAGAAACCGAGAGAAGAGAGTTGATTATATTTTGCGTATAATTTTTCATCATTACAATTGCGACCGTAAATTATTATTTTTAGTTGCTTATTACCAATTTTAATTAACCGGTTGATTAGTTCTACTTCCTTGTGAATGTTGACGGTATTTTGTATTAAACAGTCTTGCTCCCCATCGTTTAATGTATTTATTAAAATATGATTTTCGGAATTTTTAATTACATATTGTATGTCTTCATAATTTATTTTTTGTATTGATTGAGAATTCCCCATACATTATTATTATATAGATTTTTAAATATTTATACACACTTGATTATAAATATTTTAGTGTATTATTTTACAATATTGATTTATCTTTTAACAACCAAAAGCAAACCCTCTAATGAAATTGGACTACGATTTCGACTTCTTCTTTTTTAATGCTTTTTGTAGCTGAAATTGACAACTCCTCACGCTTTTTTCGCGTCTTTGAATTGTCTACAACGGTTTCCTTTCTTTTGGAAGTACTGTTACGGTTATTCATATCCTTTTCAATGGTATCATAATTTTCCTCTATGTATTCAATTACCTTATTTTCAATAGCCCACTTAAAAAAGTTTAATTGGCCAATTGTGGTCTCAATACTGGTACCATTTTTATACGGAATGCTTATCCTATCCCAGCGACAAAATGGATCAAAACGTTTCTTACTATATGCTTTCAGTTTGAGCTTATAATCGAAATAAACCTTAAATCGGATGGTATCGCCATTTGAGGTAGTAATTGGATATAATGTATAATTTTTCTTGGCATAATTGGTTGCAAACCAATCGACAATACGGAGTGAAATTTTGGATTCTCCTGTAATAATCTTTAGCATTCTATTTAAATAGTAGTCGTTCTTATAAAAGTCCATTAAGTTATTTAGTAATAATTCGTTTTGAGTTGTATAATTAGCTATAGCAGCGTTCATTATGTTTAAATGTTGAAAATTTATTTAAGTCTTTTATATGGAAAATTATTAATTTTATTTCATCGTATAATATTTTGTTTTCTTTTTGTTTTTGTTTTTATGCATTTGAGTATTTTTTTAACTACCTATTATATATAAATGTCAGATTTTATGAGTAATTATTTTGGCCCTTTGAATAAAGAAGCGTGTAATTATTTTCTCTTTTTTACAATGTTATTCTTTGCTATTTTGGTTTTAACCATCATAATAGAAGTTGTATTCATTGTTAAAAATTTCGGAAGATTAAATTTTAGAACATTTACAAGTGGACTTTTATTATTGTTCAATTCTTTCATTGCTTATTTTGTAAATAGATTATTATATTCTATGTGTAGTAAATCTTTAGCATAAACGATGTTACATATGCAAACATTACTGTGTTGCACTTGCTCTCATAGATCCCTGTGTAGTATTAATTGGTTTTAAAAATTGGTCTCTAATTGATACATCATTTACGTAACTGGTTTCACCAAAAAAGGGGTTAAAACCTATTTGTTGTACCATATCTCTATCAGCTATTTTGGTATCTAATTCTTCTCTCTTGTTTGAAACTTTAAAACCCGGGCCTGCATTGGTTTGGTTTAATATTTCCCACGTATTTTCATCATAGTTTAAGGATGATGTGTAAGCAGATGTGTCCATTTCTTTGCTAAATTCTTTATTTTCTAATTCTTGTACGTGTTTTAATCTTCTTGACCTTTCATAAGGTTCACCTTTTGTCCATTTCCATTCCATATCAATAATATTACAAAATGTTTAAAATACTATTAATAAACTTATTTTGGTGCGTTTTTTTCAGTGCCCTTTTTTCAGTCGCCGTTTTGTTGATCTTTTTCTTATTTTTTTATAATATTTAATTGTTTTGTAAATAAGAATTTTTCATCTGTTCTTCTCCTTCGTTTCAAATTACAATCTAAACAAGCCAAATGATAGTTATCAATATTATGACCAATGTCATTATCAATTCTGTCCACAGTCCATTGGCTTAATTCTCTCGAGACATCGTACAAAACATTCATCTCATTTGTACAATATCTACATTTTAATTCACATTCTATCATTTTATTTATAACAGACTCAAACGTTAAGAATTTTTCTTGAGAAAGCATATTTTTAAATTTATCTTGTTGTTTATAACTAGATATTTTTTTATTGATTTCTTGAACGGCAATTTTCGTTACATCATCTAGATAGGTTAGGTTATTATTTGATATATCTATTAGCATTTTCATTTGATTCTTGTGTTCAAACTGTTGATTTGACAAATTCCAATTTGACGATGATATGCGTTTTTTAATTTCTTTGACGTCGGTTTTATTGATTAATTTTTTCATTTCATATCTGTTATTTGTACCTGTTATGTTTATTTTTTTTGAAGTTATATCCATATGTATTATTGTTCTATATTTATTTTATATTTTTTATTTACAATATATATTTATAAAACTCATATAAAATTTGTTTATTAAATATATATTTTGTGAAATTGAGTTAAACTTAACACTATATATTATATATAAAATGGAGGAAACCAGTGTCACTACCGGGGAATGTCAAGAACTAAAAAATATTAAATATAAAACTATGTTATTGAATGGCGCGCCATTAACTGAAACAAAGTCATCAAACGACCTCACTAATTTAGACAAATTTTTAGAGAATGAAAAGAATAATAACAGTATTGAACCATGGTGTAAATTAAATAAAACAATGAAGACTAAAAAATTATTAGAATTTGTAGACAATTATAGTAAGGAAAAACTACTGGACGAAGAAGAAAGTAAAATTTTAACTGTATTTTTAAAAGATAGTCTTGATAAGAAAAAATTATCTAGGGTAAAAGATGTTATTTATGACAAAACTACTGGTATTGTCAAAGAAATACCCGCGTTAGTGTATACTAAAACGAATAAACATTTTACATTAAAAAATGTAGATAAACGTATTTCAACGTTAAAATCACTTGCCCCCAAAAAAGGTCAAGGATCTATTAAAAATAAAATTGTAGCGCAGACAGTAAAAGATTATGATTCTGATATTGATGATAACTAAAATATTATAATATTATAATATTGTAGCTAAGAATGAAATTAGGATTTAACACAACTGGAAATAATCAAACAAGTAATAGAACAACCCAAGCGGTTTGTTTAGGAAATTTGCGTAATACAATGGCCTCCACTACACGTAAATTTAAGTTTTGTAATAGAAATTCTCCTGATTTGAATATGACATTTAAATGTGTTTTTAATACGAACAAATCATATGATTTTAATGGTTTAACTATGCAAACATTCCATATAGTCCAAGATTTAGAGTATGAAGAAAATACAGATGTATTGTTTCAGCCGGACATCACAACAAAAGCCATTATTCCATTTAGTCCTGCGCAAATTAAAAAAGCATATTCGATAGATACTATCCAACCTCTAAACGGTGCAAGGAAGCCAATCATTACAATTATATCAGCATATTGCTGTCCAAACTTGTTAACCGATGTAACCAAATTTGGGAATTATTTTGGTTTACCTTCGTGTAATATGAAGATTTTTAATTTTTCAAAAAAAAACGCTCAAAATTGGGCCACGGAAACAACATTAGATGTGCAATGGGCGTATTCCATAAATCCTTATGCTGAGATAAGGGTTATATTGGCTGCCTCGAATAAATTTAGCGATATTTTTTCAGCTATTAATTTTGCAAATAATAGAAATAATTTTAGTCCACAAATAGATACTGATATAATGAGTATGTCATTTGGAATACTTGATACAGGTGGGTTATCTACTCTAAATAGTTATTTCTCAAATACTAAAACAATATATGTAGCTTCCAGCGGTGACAGTAAAAAAACCAGTTTTCCATCTTCTAGTACAAATGTTTTATCAATTGGCGGAACATCGTTATATGTAAATAATGATAATACTAGACGAAATGAAACAGCCTGGAGCAGCGCGGGTTGTGGTTATTCACTCTCATTTTCAAAACCATCATATCAGCCAACAATTTCCACTAACAATCTACGAATTACTCCGGATGTGAGTTGTGTAGCCGACCCCAAAACTCCTGGTTATGCGGTTATAAACGGGAGATTGTCTTCTGTTGGCGGAACTTCTTTATCTGCACCAATTTATGCTGGTATGTTGTCATTGATAACACAAAATAGATTAAATAATAACCAAACATTGTTTACAAGTGTACAAAACCAATCAAATACAATACAGACATTGCTTTATAATAACCAAAATAAATTTTTTGATGTTGTATCAGGATCCATTACTACATACCGTGCACAACAAGGGTTTGATATAGCTTCAGGATTAGGAGTTTTTAATTTGAACAATATTGTCAATATTTTGAGTTAAAAGTTATATACTTGAAGTAGTTATGTAAAAAGCAGTTACATTAAATGTTAATACATATAATATTAAAAACATTTAATGTAATATATATAGTTAAATGTTTCTATCTGATTTAGAAGAATTGGAAGATATTACCAATTTCTTAATTTTTGAAGAAGAACCGTCAATATTTACCGAAGAGTATGCGGTCGAATTAGTCGAAACCGCTTTACATTTAATGGATGAATATATGGAAGAGAATCCACATACATTTACAGAACCAAATTTTCACGACATTTTATTAGAAGAAATAAAAGACTTATTTTATATCCAAATAGAAGATTACATTGAAAGCGAATCATTAATGAATAGCGAAGATATTGAAGACGATATGAATGACCTTTTGGAAGACGCATTTTATATTTTTATTACTACCTTTTATCCCGAAAGATCTAGTGAACATTTTTTTAAAGAAAATGATGCGGAAGAAATAGATGCATTAGAAAAAAAAATACAGGCTTTGCGAGACATACCTCAACCGGAGCAAAGAACCCCTGAATGGTATCAGATGCGATGGAATTTAATTACGGCCAGCAATGCGTGGAAAGCATTTGAAACTCAATCATCTATAAATCAACTAATTTATGAAAAATGTCAACCTTTAAAAGCTGCAAATACTGACGTTGAAGAAGAAATTAAGATGGTCAACACGAATACACCGTTACATTGGGGGCAAAAATATGAACCTTTAACTGTAATGATTTATGAAAGTGAATATAAAACAAAAGTAGAAGATTTTGGATGTATTCAACACCCTGTGTATAAGTTTTTAGGAGCATCCCCTGATGGTATTATTGTCAATAAGGAATCTGAACGATATGGACGTATGCTGGAAATTAAAAATGTTGTTAGTCGTGATATCAATGGAATTCCAAAGAAAGAGTATTGGATACAAATGCAATTACAAATGGAAGTGTGTGATTTAGACGACTGCGATTTTTTAGAAACCAAATTTGTAGAATATCCCGACGAAGAGGCGTTCATTAATGATAGTAAAATTGATGATTTATCTAACGCAACCAGTGTTGAAAATAAACAATTAACTATTTCTGCGGATGATAAAACAAAGGGAATTATTTTATATTTTCATACAAAAGATGGTAAACCATTTTATAAATATAAACCCTTGGAAATAACGAGTCAACAAGATATTAAAGTATGGGAAGAAACTGAATTAGAAAAATACGAAGGTGCGCCATATAATTATATTTTTTTAAAATTTATTTATTGGAAGCTTGAGAAACTCAGTTGTGTATTGGTATCGAGAAATAAAGATTGGTTTAAAAATAATATTGGACAATTGGAAAAAGTGTGGAAGACAATTGAAGAAGAAAGGATTAGCGGTTATGAACATAGGGCACCCGTTAAAAAACCAAAGAAAGACACATTGAAGCCTTTTGTAGAAAAAGAGCAAGGTTGCCTACTAAAAGTAAATAAGATCATTGTAGTAGACACAAATGTTTAGAGAAGTTATTCAAAGTTGTCTCATTGTTTTGCGCAACTTTTCTAAAAAGTTGCCTAGTATAATATATTTTGCATATTGGTTCTAAATGGTAGTAAATTGACATCGGTCTCGAAATAACCTATACGTGTTCCACATTCAGGATTAACGGGTGGTAATGGTTCTACATAGTTACTCTTTAATTGTTTTTCGTGATATAAAGCTCCGCACATTGACGCAGGCATACACGTACCTTCATCAGGATTATTCGGATATCGGATATTATTGGTGATTTGCTTGTAAGAGCCCAATTGAAATACTGGGTAATGCCACCAAATATCATCTGCATTGTTATTCGATATTTCGTTTTTCCCTATTGCTGGATACGTATCTTGTACTAAAACCTCTGTTTGAGCACTAGGATAAGGACCGTTTGCTTGGTCTAAAGTGTAATTTGTATAGCCTTCAAATTTCTTAAATATGTCGAATTTTTTTAAGAAGAAAGGTATTCCTAATGCTAATACTAAAATAATAAATAATAATACAACTTGTTTCATATATATTATTATATATATTTTATATAATAATATTTTGTATATAATTTCTTTTATAAAACTGGTTTAAAACTAAACAGCCAAAATATATAATAATGGAAACTTCTACAGAAATGCGTGTAACTAAACGTGATGGACAATTACAAGAAGTCGCCTTTGATAAAATTCTAGAACGAGTAAAAAAATTAGGATTTGAAGCGGGTATTCATATAAATTATTCATCGTTGGTAATGAAAGTGATTGACCAATTATACGATAAGATACCTACCGCCAAAATAGACGAGCTAGCTGCAGAACAATGTGCTGCTCTTTCAGCAAATCATCCTGATTATGCAGTATTAGGTGCACGCATCATTATTTCAAATCATCAAAAGAATACAGATACCGAATTCTCTACTGTTATGAGGGATTTGTACAATTTTACAAATTTTAAAGGAGAAAATAAACCGCTTGTATCCCAAGAATTATGGGATTTTACAAATTACTATGCTGCAGAGCTTAATGCAATGTTGGATTATAATAGAGATTATTTAATTGATTATTTCGGGTTTAAAACATTGGAACGCGCATATTTATTTAGAATTAATAATAAGATTGTGGAGCGTCCGCAGCATATGTGGATGCGTGTAGCTATAGGTATTCACGGAGATTTAAAAGCCGATAATCAAGAAGAAACTTTACGTATGGTAAAAGAAACATACAATTTAATGTCGCAAAAATTCTTCACTCACGCTACTCCGACTCTTTTTAATGCCGGAACACCTAGACCACAATTATCAAGTTGTTATTTGATTGCAATGGAAGACGATAGTTTGGACGGAATTTATAATACATTACACGACTGTGCACGTATTTCAAAATATGCAGGAGGTATTGGTCTGCATATTCATAATATTCGCGCAAAAGGTACCCATATTCTTGG
>JACCDM010007737.1_pt1 | contig 10659 bp, 8 predicted proteins | sample 7445851 | NCBI WGS metagenome assembly JACCDM01 (sample SAMN15323438, study PRJNA562643) | freshwater metagenome | isolation source: river surface water | place: USA:Blue River Watershed | collected 2017-08-16
CTTACAGAACTTAAATTTACAAAATCGTAATACGCAATACGTAATACGCTGTACTATTAATAGTAACTCTTCTTTGCTGCCGCCAACGTATTCTTCAACAACGACACTATCGTCATCAATCCTACGCCGCCTGGTACGGGTGTTATCCACGATGCTTTCTTCGATACATTATCGAAATCTACATCGCCATATAATTTATATCCCGATTTTGTTTTGTCTGATAATTCTCTGTTCATGCCCACATCTATTACCACTGCACCTTCTTTCACCATGTCGGCTGTTAAGAAATTTTTCTTGCCAATAGCGACAATTAAAATATCTGCTTGTTGTGTAAACGATTCTATGTTCGGTGTTCTACTATGGCACAATGTAACTGTTGCATTGCCTGGCTCTGCATTCAATGCCATCAATATACTCATAGGTGAACCTACAATATTTGAACGACCAATTACCACACAATGTTTACCTGATGTTTCAATTTTATAACGCTCTAATAACATCATGATGCCATTAGGTGTTGCTGAAATATAACATGGTAAATTTTTATTCATTCGTCCGATGTTTATCGGATGAAATCCGTCAACATCTTTTTTGTAATCAATCGTTTCAACAACTTTCGTTACTGAAATATGATCGGGTAGAGGGAGCTGCACAATTAATCCGTCGATAGAATCATCGTTGTTGATCTCTCTAATTTTATCTAACAAAAACTCTTCTGTGATGTTTGCATCAAATCTTAATACACTCGAATTAAATCCGACTTCTGCGCAATTCTTTGCTTTCGAATTTACATACGTTTCACTCGCACCATCTTCACCAACAAGAATTGCCACCAAGTGTGGTGCGCGATTACCTGCCGCCATCATCTCTGCAACTTCTGCCGCTATTTCTTTCTTAATTTCTGCTGCAATTTTTTTACCGTCGAGTAGTTGGTATGCCATATTGATTATTTGTGTATAATATTTGTATTTAAGTATAGCGTATTACGTATAGCGTATTACGAAGAGTGACTCGCAATACGCAGTACGCAATACGCAATACGACTTAGTCAAGCTTCAACACCGCCATAAACGCCGATTGCGGTATCTCTACCGAACCTACTTGGCGCATTCGCTTCTTACCTTCTTTTTGTTTTTCTAATAATTTACGCTTACGTGAAATATCACCACCGTAACATTTTGCAGTAACGTCTTTACGTAATGCTTTTACCGTTTCTCTTGCAATAATTTTTGCACCGATTGATGCTTGTATAACAATTTCAAACTGTTGACGTGGCAATAACTCTTTTAACTTCTCGCAAATCTTTTTACCAAAGCTGAATGAATTGCTTCTATGAATCAACGACGACAATGCATCTACTGGCTCTGAGTTTAAACGGATGTCCATCTTCACCAAATCTGATTGGCGATAACCAATTTGATGATAATCAAATGATGCATATCCCTTAGAAATTGTTTTTAATCGATCGTAAAAATCAAATACAATTTCACCCATCGGCATTTCAAAAACTAATTCTACTCTGTCTGATGTTAGGTATGATTGGTTGATGATTACACCGCGTTTGTTGATACATAACGACATCACCGGACCTACAAATTCAGATTTAGTGATGATGTTTGCTTTGATATAGGGTTCTTCTACGAAATCAATTTTACTTGGATCTGGTAAGTCTGATGGATTATTGACTGGTATCTCTTCACCCTTTGTAGTAAAGGCTTTGTACGATACGTTAGGTACCGTAGTGATTACCGTCATGTTGAATTCACGCTCTAATCGCTCTTGAATAATCTCCATGTGCAACATCCCCAAGAACCCACATCTAAATCCGAAACCCAATGCAGCCGATGATTCTGGCTCGAATACCAACGAAGCATCATTTAATTGAAGCTTGAACATCGACTCACGTAATTCTTCGAAGTCGTCGGTGTCAACCGGATAAATGCCTGCAAATACCATTGGCTTTACATCTTCGAATCCTTGTATCGCTAAGCCTGGTCTATCAATATGCGTTATAGTATCACCTACTTTTACTTCTCGAGCTTCTTTTATACCCGAAATAATATATCCCACGTCACCTGTTTTTATACTCGCACGCGGCTCTTGATTCAAACGTAATACACCTACTTCATCGGCATAATACTCTGAACCTGTTGCTACGAATTTTACTTTATCACCTTTCTTTATTTCTCCATTCACCACTTTGAAGTATGCAATAATTCCTCTGAATGAATTGAATACTGAATCGAAAATTAAAGCTTGTAAAGGTGCATCGTTATCACCCACTGGTGCTGGCACTCTTGCTACAATTGCTTCTAAAATTTTATCTACCCCTAATCCGGTTTTCCCCGAAGCTGGTATAATATCTTCGCGCTTACATCCGATTAAATCAACAATCTGATCTTTTACCTCTTCTGGCATTGCACCCGGTAAATCCATTTTATTTAAAATCGGAATGATTTCTAAATCATGCTCTAATGCTAAGTATAAATTTGAAATCGTTTGTGCTTGTATGCCTTGCGATGCATCAACAATCAAAAGGGCACCTTCACATGCCGCAATAGAACGAGAAACCTCGTACGAAAAATCGACGTGACCCGGTGTATCAATTAAGTTGAAAACGTATTTTTCACCATTCAATTCGTAATTCATTTGAATGGCGTGACTTTTAATGGTAATACCACGCTCACGCTCTAGGTCCATATCATCTAATAACTGTGCCTGCGCTTCACGCTTGGTAATCGTATTGGTGAACTCTAACAATCTGTCTGCCAGGGTACTTTTACCGTGGTCAATGTGTGCTATAATGCAAAAATTTCTTATATTTTTCATTCGTTCGCGAAGATAGCAAAAGTCCCTTGTATTCCGTAATTCGTGTGCCTTATTCCGTAACTAGTGACTAGTAACTTGTTAAAAAATGACTTGTATTTTGCTAAAAGTTTTAGCATTTTTGTGGGGTGAATCAGAACTCCCTCAAACAATCGCTAGAGCCTCGTGTGCTTTTCGTAGACATGAACTCTTTCTTTGCCTCTTGCGAGCAGCAGGTAAATTATTACTTGCGAGGTAGGCCTGTGGGCGTTTGTGTGTATACGGGTAAATACGGATGTGTGATCGCCCCATCAGTAGAAGCGAAAAGGGCGGGAGTGAAGACGGGCATGCGACTCAACGATGCCATTCAGCTTTGTCCTGATTTGGTACCCATCGAAACCAACCCCGCTCGCTACCGTGAGTTCCATGTCAAAATTATGAACGTACTGCGTAAATATGCCGACGATGTTTTGCCTAAAAGTATCGACGAAGCAGTGGTTAATTTAACGCAGTATAAATGGATGTACAAAGACCCTGTGCAAGTTGCCTATCGAATAAAAGAAGATATAAAAAATGAAGTGGGCGATTGGTTGCGATGTTCTATTGGCGTTGCACCGAACACTTTTTTGGCGAAGTTGGCTTCTGATTTGCAGAAACCCGACGGACTTACAATAATAAATCCGGAGAATATCGATACCGTATTAGCCAAATTAGACTTGCAAGATTTGCCTGGTATATCTAGCAATTATGCACGCAGGCTTGAGCGTGCAGGTATTACCAATCCCTTGAAAATGCGCTATACTTCGGCACAAGTATTACGTGAAATTTTTAAAAGTGTTGAAGGTTATTATTGGCATTATCGATTGAACTTTTACGAATTCGATATCAACTCGCATGCTTATAAAAGTATGCAAGCTCAGCGTCAAATTTCTAAAGAACAACGCTCAAGTGTTGAGAGTGTAGAACAAGTGTTCATGACTCTTTGCATGCGACTAGAACAACGCATGGTAAAGCATGGGGTGTATTGTAAAACAATTGGTTTCACTGCACGTTACGGTGATCCCGAACGTTGGGACGATTATTTTTCAATCTCAGAGCCCATACAAGATGGTATTGAACTCATGAATTTAATTCGCGAACGCATCGATCAATTTTTGCAGAAGTATCATGCAAAGCCAATCTTTACTACCGACGTGCGCAGCCTAGGTATTACCGTCACCAATTTCGTAAAGAAAGAAGATGTGCAACCCAATCTCTTCGAAGATCGCAGCCGTCAAAATAAATTACGAGAAACCGTCTATGAAATCAAAAATCGATTTGGTGATATCAAATTATTAAGAGCTACCGAACTCACAGAGAATATGGTGGTGAAAGATGTGATTGGGTTTGGGTCGGTGAAGGATCTTTAAATGATGTAGGATGTAGGATGTAGGATGTAGAATGGGTATTGAGTACTGAGTATTGGGTACTGAGTGTGCATAATTTGTTTATTGTCACAATTTAGCATGATGGTATTTTTACAAGTATTCTAATTTTATGAAGAAAAGGGTGTGAAAAATTATCAGAATGCATTATTTTTAATCAGTTATTCTATGTTTATTTAATTCAAATCAATAACTAACTTTTTCTTTATAAAATTAGAGTACTTGTAAAAGAAATCATAAAAGAATAAATGAACTATATTCACAACGAATCAATCACACCAGACTCATTAAGTCAATACCTTAATACAAAAACTGAATTCGATATATGTGAGTTTAACAACTGCGACTTCTCATCACAAAATTTATCTGAATATATTTTCACTGATTGTGTATTCAAAGATTGTAATTTGAGTAATGCACGAATCACAAAAACTGCTTTTAGAAATGTGAAGTTTGTCAACACAAAACTCTTGGGATTGAGGTTTGACTCAGCACATGATATTGGAATGGAAATGAGTTTCGAAAATTGCCAGCTAAACAATTCGGTATTCTATAAATGCAAAATGAAGGGCACATCATTTATTAATTGCTTATTAAAAGAATGCGATTTTTCAGAAGCCGATTTACGCGAAGCAGATTTTGATTCTTCTGATTTGTCAGATGCAACATTCGACCAAACATTACTCGAGAAGGCTGATTTTACAAGCGCTCTAGGCTTTAGAATTCAACCTGATCAGAATAGAATAAAAGGAGCGATGTTCTCGAGAGATAATTTAGCGGGATTGTTGATGCAGTATGATATTAAGATTAAATAGCGTTTAATTCTTCGAATCCTTTATCATCTTATTCAACTCCTTAATCTCGTTCTCTGTTAAATCTCTCCATTCACCAAGTGGTAAACCTTTTAATTTGATGTTCATGATTCTGATGCGCTCAAGCTTTACTACCTCATAACCGAAGTGCTCGCACATTCTTCGTATCTGACGATTTAATCCTTGTATTAATGTGATTTTAAAAGTATTCGCAGCAATCAGTTCTATCTTACATTTCTTAGTCATTACACCTAACATCGGCACTCCATTCGACATGCCTTGTATGACCGATTCTGTTAATGGTTTGTCAACTGTTACGATGTATTCTTTCTCGTGATTATTACCAGCTCTTAATATTTTATTAACGATGTCGCCATTATTAGTCAATAAAATCAAGCCTTGTGAGTCTTTGTCAAGCCTACCAATAGGGAAGATGCGTGCACTATGATTAACAAACTCTACAATATTATCGCGTACATTTTTTTCGGTAGTAGAGGTGATGCCTACTGGTTTGTTTAATGCGATAAATACTAAATCTTCTTCTTCTCTTGGTTCTAACTCTAAACCATTCACTCGCACTTTATCTCTTGCAAAAACTAAATCGCCAATTCTTGCTCTCTTACCATTTAAAAATACATGCCCTTGCTCAATGTATTTATCTGCTTGCCTTCTAGAGCAAATGCCCGACTCAGCTATGTATTTATTTAATCGTATTCCTTTTGATTGACTCATTATTTCTTGCTGTTAAGCTTATCTCTTTAATCCGTATTTCTCTATCTTATTATACAAATGACTTCTTTGTATCTCCATCTCATCAGCAGTTTTACTAACGTTCCATCCGTTTTTCTCTAACTTACTTAGTATGTATTCTTTTTCTGTTTCGTCTTTGAACTCTTGAAACGATTTGTATTTCGTAAAATCAGAACTTGAAGTGTTGCTCATCACTATACTCGACTCATTGATGTGATTGCTCGATCTATTAGCGTTTAAAAATACATCTTCTTTCGTAATCGTTTTATCACTCAATATGATTAATCGCTCAATCATATTATGCAACTCACGTATATTACCTGTCCAGTTAATCTGTTTCAAAGCCTCTAACGCCGATGCTTCAAACTTCTTCACCGGCATGCCATATTCACCACAAATCTCTTCTAAGAAACTCTGTGCAATTTCTGGTATGTCTTCTCTTCGTTCATTCAATGAGGGTACATGTATAATGATTACACTTAATCGATGATACAAGTCCATTCTAAAATTATTCTGCTCTATCTCTTTGAATAAATCTTTATTGGTAGCCGCAATGATTCTTACATCTACTGATATTTCTTTTTCTCCACCTACACGAGTGATTTTATTTTCTTGTAATGCTCTTAAAACTTTTGATTGAGCGCTGGGGCTCATATCTCCAATTTCATCTAAAAATAAAGTACCTCCATTAGCTTGTTCAAACTTACCAATGCGTTGTTTTATCGCCGATGTAAAAGACCCTTTCTCATGTCCGAAGAGCTCGCTCTCTATCAACTCCGAAGGTATCGCTGCACAATTTACTTCTATCAATGGCCCGTTTGCTCTATTACTTTTCTCATGAATCCATCGCGCCACTAATTCTTTTCCACTACCGTTTTCACCTGTAATTAATACTCTTGCTTCAGTTGGTGCAACTTTTTCAATGGTATCTTTTATTCGGATGATGGGAGAGGTGTTACCTATAATATCTCTAGTCTTACTAACCTTACGCTTTAATATTTTCGTCTCAGTTACTAATTCTTTTCTCTCTAAAGCATTTCGTACAGCTATTAATAATCGATTTAAATCTGGTGGTTTCTGTAAGAAATCGTATGCTCCTTTTTTAGTTGCTTCAACCGCTGTATCTATTGTTCCATGTCCAGATATCATAATGAATGGCAAGTCAGGCTTTATCTCATTTGCTGCCGTCAACACATCCATACCATCCATATTTGGCATTTTAATATCACACATCACTAAATCAAAATCATCTTTTTTGATCATCGCTAATCCTTCAGCACCATCTGCTGCTTCTTTTACTTCATATTTCTCATACTCTAGTATTTCTTTCAGCGTGCTTCTGATGCTTTTCTCATCATCTATAATTAATATTTTCGGCATGTGTTATTTTCTTTTCGTATGTAAGTATAATAAAAAAACCCAATTGATTGAATTGGGTTTCACAAAATGTATTCCAAAAAAAATGCAAATTCATAAGCCGGGTTCTGTACTAGTCTATCATTTATCTAGGCTTGAAATTGCTAACAAGCTCTAACGCACTACCCATTCCGAGTAGTCTTTCGACCAAATAACGAGCAGCTATTATGCTCGGAACCTATTTGTGCTTTCAACTCTTGAGGTTTACCGAAATGTGTATCACTACACAAGTCCGTGAGCTCTTACCTCACGTTTTCACCCTTACCATTTGCATGGCGGTATATTCTCTGTGGCACTTTCTGTCTTCATTGCTGAAGCCTTCTCGTTAAGAAGCAAGATGCTCTGTGTTGCCCGGACTTTCCTCTTTGCGCTAGGCAAAGCGATAGACGAATTTGCGTTGCAAATGTATGAATTATTTTAAGATTACCTCTGTTGCTCCGTAGCCGAATTTTTCTTTACGGGCATCTTTAAAGGTTTTTACATGCGGATGTTTGCCTAATTGTTTGTGTATCTCGGTTCGTAATGTACCATTGCCTACACCGTGTATAAAGATGATGTTGGCATAATGAAGCGCTATTGCCGCCTCTAAACTTCTGCGAAATGTTTCTAATTGCAATCTTAACATTTCATCAGGTTTCATGCTCGGGAAGTTCTCTGTGATTTCTTCTATATGTAAATCTACTTCACGTGAAGGCATATGTATTTCATTGCCTGCAGAGGTTTTATTTTCTTGTAGTTTATTTTGTAGATCATGAACATCCACCTGAATAGTATTCTCAACTTCTAATAAACTTAAATAGCCTTTCTCAGTTAAAAACGGAATGTCTTTTTGCTGAGTCATTACCTGCTTTGCCTTAATGATTCTTTTCAAAACCATTGGCTGCACTGGCTGATAAGGTCCGTCTTTGTATCGCAAGATCTGAAAATGTAAGCTAGAACCTTGGTCTAATTCTGTTAGCGTTTGTGAAGCTATTCTTTGTGAACTTCTCGATAAAATGATGTCGAAGTAAACGCCTTCATAGTTCTGATCTTTTTGAATACTGAAATTCAAAGCAATATCATATGAGGTGCCATTCACTAAGTAAAGATGATACAGATGATTGATTTTAGAATCGTTTGCAATCGCTAAATACAATTGCTGTTCTGTACTCGAATTAATCTGTTGATTAGCTAAGGGGAGCTCCTCTAAGTCTTCTCTTAACTGCGACTCTGCATTTTGTACTAAAACAATTTCGTTTGCTAGTACTGTTATTTCAAAGTCACCATCGATAGTTACACCTACTAATTGGTGATCAATGATTCGGGTTACAACCCCTTCTTGTTTCTCGTTGAGAAAACGTACATAATCACCAATTTTATAGGTCATCTTATTTTAATAATTAAGCTAATAATGTAGCTTTTGTAGCATCTAATATTTTGAATGATTCTTCAGAGCTGCTTGCTTCTGAATAGGTTCTTAATACAGGCTCTGTACCTGATGGGCGAACCATTACCCAACCTCCATTATCTAAATGGAACTTGAATCCGTCCATATCCTCAACCTTCGTTACTTTGTAATTTCCGAATTGAGTGTATTTACCTGATTTGCAATTTGCGATGATTGTTTGCTTTAATGATTCTTCTAAATGTAAATCATAACGCTCTACTGCAAATGAACCTACTACTTCGTAAACTTCTTCAATTAATTCACGTAATGACTTACCAGTTTTTGCCATAAACTCCCAAACTGTTAATCCGATCCAGATTCCATCACGCTCTGGTATATGCCCTGTAATTGCTATACCTCCAGACTCTTCACCACCTGCTAAGAATGGTTCTTTGTCTTCAACCATGATCTCGCAAATATATTTGAATCCGATTTTTGTTACTTGTTGCTTCAATCCGTATGCCTTACATAACTCATCGATCTTACGCGTACATGAGAAGGTTGTAATTACTTGTCCGGTTTTGTTTTTATACTTCACCAAATAATGTATCAACAATAAAATGGTATGATGTGAGTCAACGAAATTTCCTTGATCATCATATAAACCAATACGGTCAGCATCTCCATCAGTTGCAAGTGCAGAGTCAATATTGCCTGCCATCTTAATCATTTCTGATAGTTCTGTTAAATTTTTATGAATAGGTTCTGGTGCTTGTTTGTCGAAACCCGGATTGTGATCGCAATGTAAGAAAGTTGCATCAGGCAAAATTCTACGCATCACATTTTGTCCGGCCCCATACATCGCATCATACGCTAAGTTTAATCCTGAATTACGTATCGCTTCCATATCAAACGATGCCTCTACATGGTCTAAATACATAGTCTCCATGTCAACATATTCAATCAAGCCTTGCTTTACATACTCGTCAACACTCGATGCTGAGTTATTGAATGTATCTGGAATTAAATCTTCTACAGCTGTTATTTCTGCAGGTGTAGCAGGTCCACCGTAACTAGCTTTGATCTTAAAACCATTGTATTCAGGCGGATTATGACTTGCTGTGATAATGATACCAGCATCAGCTTTTAAATTAACTGTAGCTAATGATATCATGGGTGTGCTTACGAAATCTGTATTGCACATATATACTTTAATACCTTCTGCAGCCATTACTCTTGCTACAGAATCTACAAATAATTTACCTGCAAAGCGGCAATCATTTCCTAAGGTTATAACCGGATTAGCATTTGATTTCTTCAGCCAATCTGCAGTTCCTTTTGCGACTCTTTCTACATTTTCAACGGTAAACTCTTTTGCGATAATTGCTCTCCATCCGTCGGTACCAAATTTAATCTTCATAATAATCTAAATTTATGCTCGCTAAAATAGGTTTTTTTGCAAGAAATAGTAAATAATGAATGTTAAACAATTAATTTATCGTAATTAATTTTATAATTGTGCGACTATACTGAATAGATGAAAGAAAATAATGTACAAAGAATATACTTTTTAGACTCCTTACGAGGTATTGCAGCCATTATGGTAGTGTTCTACCATTTTATCGGATGGCATTACCCAAGCAGTTTGAAATTTCACCTTTCTTCATTTATTTTCAATGGGAGTGACGCTGTCTCGTTTTTCTTTGTCTTAAGCGGATTAGTATTATCGTTAGGATTGTTTAAAACTATCGATAAACTTAATATCTGGAATTATACTTATAGAAGAATTCTTAGACTTTATCCCGCATACGTTTTAATCGTATTAGCTAATTTTTTATACTGGAATAGAGCTGCAATTGATCTTTCTTTACTTAAAGAATTATTTTACAATAACTCTCAAAATATTTGGCAAGAGTTATTGTTGTTAAGAGCTAATCATAAGTTTTATGTGCCGGGCTGGACATTAGAAGTAGAGATGGCATTGTCATTATTAATGCCTTTGATAGTAGTGGTAGCTAAGCATAATGTAAAGTATTTGTATTTTTTATTGTTGCTACCTTTCTTAATATCCGGACATATATCAAGC
>JACCDM010561391.1_pt1 | contig 10657 bp, 6 predicted proteins | sample 7445851 | NCBI WGS metagenome assembly JACCDM01 (sample SAMN15323438, study PRJNA562643) | freshwater metagenome | isolation source: river surface water | place: USA:Blue River Watershed | collected 2017-08-16
GACTGATACTTCACGGGGACGAAAAGCATTTAAATCATTGCCCAGGTTATCGGTGAACTGTATGTTACCAAGACTAAAATAGCGTAGTGATCCTGACAAAGTTTGTTGCTCATCCAACTTATAGTAGCCAGCCAATGATGCAAGATAAACATCGTTCAAACCAAGGTCTTTCAACCATGGAGTGTAAGTCATACCTATACCTGAAGGATTCTTAGCAAATGCATATTTGGCAACATTATAAAACTGAGAATTGACATCAGGAGTTGTAGCAACCCCTAAATCACCCATACCACCCGCTCTAGCATCAGGAGAAATCCTTAGAAATGGCACTGCAGTTGTTACCACATTGATGGAACTTGTCTGAGCACTAACGTTAGTAAAAAATGAAATCAACACAAGACTGGTCAAAAGCTTATTTGCAATTCTTTTCATTGTTGGTTGTTAAATCAGTAAAGGAAATCGGGTAGAATTGTATCTATATGTACCAGTTTAGTAATGCTAAATTATGAAATTTAGATTTAAAGTAAGATGAGCTTATGCAGCTTTGTGGTAATCTCACCTGTTTTGGCTTTGATGCTGAATCGAGAAAAATAGATTCCAGGTTGGGGTCTTTTTCCGTTTTCGTCATTTCCACTCCAATTCAATTGTAAAGAACGCAACCCAGACTGATTTATTGCTTGCTCAATTCGCTTGATTGGCTTTCCCTCCATGGTAAAAATATCGAGTTGTACATAAGCTCCCTCTGTCTTTCCATTGAGTAGAACCATAAAATTGGTTGATTGATTAAAAGGATTGGGAAAGTTATACAATTGATCAATCGCAATTTTTCTCTCTATAACCACTGAGAAATCTGTAACAGCTACTGAAGAATTATTAAATACATCCCATGCTTTGATCTCAATTTTATGAACGCCTTCAGTCAATTTGGGGAGCCTCAAGCGAATTTCACCTGCTTTATTTTGTCCCAGCGCTGGTTCAAAAAAATCATTCAATACCAGAGGATTTGCATAATTGCCATCAATGACCAATCGAATGTCATGTCCAATGCCAAAGCTTCCAAGATAAATTCCACTCTGATCAGAAAGCTTCACAATTAGCAATGGGGTTTCACTAACAACTCCCCCATTTTTAAAATTTTCATTTTCTAAATATGTTTGAATTTGTGGACCAACTTTGTCATTAGGTACCTGACCACCAAATCCTCCAGCAACAATGGTTTCATCTACTCCTTGCGCATCTCTTGCCCCATCTTCAGCATAATAACTGATTCTTGCATTTCCATAGTCGAAACGAATATCGTTGGGCACAATAAATTCAATTGAAAATTTACCAGATTGAACTTGTGCCTTTCCATAATAAATCAAATTATCAAAAACCTTAAAGCTCTTCACACTACTTTGTGGGTCATTTGCGCGTGTTTGATAGTTTGTTGCTTTGTCGTGTAGGCTAACATAGACCCTTCCATTGAAATCACCAGCTAAACCACCATTTGGCGACAAAACCTCCCCTTGAATGGTATACTTATTTAAAGCACGCAAAGTATCAACCACCAAACCAGTTTGAGCATCTAACAATTTAGAAGTAGCCACTTGGTATTCTGGCATCAATAACTTCATGGAAGGATCTCCAAGCATGGCAAATTTTCTTGCATTGATAAAATCTCCTGAATTGCTAACTGTGTTATTTTTTGCCCTTAACCATGCTTCACCTAGGGTGGGATAAAGCCCTTGTCCATTTTTTTGCAACAAGGCCTGCAAAAAATTATTGTTCATCAATTTATTACTTGAAGCGAAAACCAATCTTGTAGTGGTCATTAGTCCAATGGCACCATTCGTCCTACCCAAAAACAAATCTTCACCAATTGAGAATTGTGTTGGATTATCAAATGGAGCAAAATCACATGTTGCAGTCACGAACAAAGGCAATCTTTTCTGGTTTTGCCATTCAGGAATCATATCTTTTTCAAGAATAGCCTCTTGTGCTAAACGAACATTACCACCATGACCGCTATAGTTCCAAACCAATGTCCCTTGATTCAATCCCTTTGTAATACTTGCATTTACATCTGGATAGCGACTACCGCCAGTCCCACTACTTTGCTCAAATGCATCCAAATATATTTTATTCAAATTCCAAACCTTCTGACCTTGCTCTACTATGGCAGCATGGGCCTCAGCATCTTTAAAATGCAAATCAAAATCTTCGTCATCCGCAACAAAGGTTAGTCCATTTCTCCAGGGTCCGAAATCGGACTCCGTTTGATAAGCAATGATTTTATCGACAACCATCTTTGCTTGCAATACAGTTCGTGCTGGAATTCTGCCCACAGCAATATCAAGCAATGGTGCTGGTAAATTTGTATTGATGTCATCAGCATCATCTAGATAACCAAAAAAATCATCACTAACGTAAGACGTTAATGGATCAAGTGAAGAAAGAGTTTGGTAAGAGGGTATCAAATTTTTTTTGTCACCAAGCTGTTCTTTGTACCTAAATGAAGTGCCACCAAAGAGCAACAAAAATTTTGGGCGGTTAACCGGATTAGTTCCAGCCCTATCATAGAGCATTTTTAAAAAATTACGTATTGCCGAAGGATCAGTGCTTCCAGATGAAAATTCATTATAGATGCTCATTGGATCAGTCACCAAAACACGAAGCCCATTTTTGGTTGTCCTGAACTGCGCCAATCGCTTTGCTTCACTCAACATGGATGGATCAGCTACAATAACCATATCGTAAAAGCCCTCCCCATGTAGGTTTTGGTTAGCAACGACACCAACTAAAATTGGCTGTTTTGCCAACTGAGGATCAAAGGCAACATACTCTTTAAGCACATTTGCATCATCCTTGAAACGATATTGGTTATTGACAAACTCAGTTTTTAATTTACTGTAGCTCCCTCTTTCCGTCACCTCCCAAATTTTTAGATTTGGATTTGATGAAGCCAAATTAAAAGCAGCAATTTGATTGGATCCCACAACAAAAGGATCTCTGAAAGAAAAAAATGAATCATTGTTTGGCTTTATTGATTTTCGGAAAACAACTTCAAACCAATTCAACCACGATTGTCCATTTGCACTGCCGGGTGTGAAGTCGTAACGAACTGCCATTGCATTGGCATCAACAATGCCTTCGGTAGTAAGCCGACTTACATTCGCAATTGGTTCAAGCAAAGTGCCAATTACTGCAGGAGTATTTTGCTGAAACAAAGCTTTCCCATTTATGCTCACAGCGAGTTTATTGGGGTTATCAAAACTTCGCCCTACTACTTCACTTGTACATTCAAAACGACTTCCAATAATCGCCCCTTCTGTCGCAACCTGGAAACTTCTAGCAGATGGATATTCATTACCAAAAGCTTCCCCATACCATTCTCTGCCACTATTTAAGAAATTAAATGAATCTCGCTCAAACCTGATGTGTTCTGTGAATTGGTCTGTTGAAACTGTAGGAGAAGCAGGAATCACTTTTTCACCCAATCTGGCACCTTGTTCTTGACCCACTTGAATGAAGAAATAGGAAATATCCGAATATGGATTCTTTATGTACTCGAATTTTTGGGTGGATTTGTTGAAGGACCATTGATTGGTGCCCGGACAATAGAATAAAAAATAATCATCCTTGTCAAGCATACCATCGCCTCCATCTACAACTTCAATTTGGAGAGCAGGCAAATCATCAATGGTTTGGACTTGGTTTGACTCCGGCAAAACTCCCCCTCCATGGCCAAAAAGTCGAATTGAATTTGTGGCAATTGACCCACTAAACCCTGCTTGATTTAAAAAGGAACCGGTAACCTTGAAAATTCCTTGACCCCCCGCAGCAACTTTCACCCATTTTCCGGTTGACAATACTGAAGATGATACATAGTTTTTTTGCCCCCGGGCATATGGGGTAAGTGTTAAAACCGCTAAAAAAAGTACCCATCTTTTCATAAAGGCCTGTTAACAAATTTAGCATTTAGTAAACATAATTCTTGGCGTAAAGCATTGATTGGATTTAATTTAACACTTACATTTGTTCCCGTACCCTCAAGTGCCTGAACAATAACCAAGGCACTTTCCCGTTAAGAAAACAGGATAAAAAATGTGTAAAGCATGAGAAATCTTTTGTACTTGTCTTCTATCGCTCTTTTGTTCAGTGCTTGTAAAGGTGGTTTACCCTTTTCAAAAAAGAAGTATGAAACTTCTGGTGTCACTGGATGGAACTATAACGACAAAAATATGGGTGGATTTCAAAAGTCCCCTGTCCAGGAGCAAGCAACCGGACCAGGTCTGGTTTTTGTTCAAGGTGGAACTTTCACCATGGGTGCATCTGATGAAGATGTAATGGGCGATTGGAACAACATACCAAGACGTGTAACTGTATCATCTTTCTACATCGATAAATCTGAAGTTGCCAATATCCATTACCGCGAATATTTACATTGGATTGAAAGAACTTTCGACGATCCTATGTATGAGGCCGTAATCAATGCTGCAAAACCAGACACCTTGGTTTGGAGAAGCGAACTTTCTGCAAACGAACCATTGGTTGAAAACTATTTTAGGCATCCTTCTTACAACAACTACCCTGTTGTTGGTGTAAGCTGGAGACAAGCAAACGACTTTTGTATTTGGAGAGGGAACAGAGTAAATGAATTGATACTCGTTCAGAGAGGTTTGGTTAACCCTAACCAGCTCAAAACAATACAAGGTCAAGCTGAAGAAAACTTTACTACAAAGTCATATTTATTAGGACTCTATTCAGCACAGCCAGCAAGACAAAAGAAAGCTGCACTTGTTGATGAGAATGGCAGACCTAGAAATTACGTGAAAATTGAGGACGGTATTTTACTCCCAGATTACAGACTTCCAACCGAAGCAGAATGGGAATATGCTGCATTAGGCTACATTAACCAGAACCCAAGTGTGAAGACCAGGGAAGGAAAACGTGGTGAAGAGTTGATCATGAACAAACAAGTTTATTCTTGGTCTACCAACATCAATGGTGTTAGAGATAATCGTTTTGGTAGCTGGCAGGGTCGCTACATGGCAAACTTTAAACGTGGTACTGGCGACTACATGGGTATTGCTGGTGGCTTGAATGATAATTCTTCAATACCAGGTCCTATCAATGCCTTTTACCCTAATGGTTTCGGATTGTTTAATATGTCGGGTAACGTAAATGAGTGGGTGGCTGATGTATACAGACCAATGTCTAGCAAAGACGTAGATGATTTCAATCCTTATCGTGGCAATGTTTACAACAAATTATACAAGGACGAAAATGGCGAATACCAAAGAGATAGTCTAGGTAGAGTAAAAACAGTTGTGGTTACTGATGATGAAGCTGCTAAGCGCAGAAATTATCAACGTGGTAACGTTATCAATTTTGGTGATGGTGATTCTACTTCTATGGTTAGCTATGGTTATGGAACCACTACTTTAGTGAGTGATAAATCTCGTGTCTACAAAGGTGGAAGCTGGGATGATCGTGCATATTGGTTGAGTCCAGGTACACGTCGTTTCCTTGATGAAGACCAATCATCTTCAACAATTGGTTTCAGATGTGCAATGGATAGATTTGGTAGCCAGGAAGGAAACGGATTCAGAAACGGAATGCACTTTAGCGCTAGAAGACAAAATGCCAGAAAGAACTAATTACTTAATTTAGTAAATACCAAACCCCCTTATTAGGGGGTTTTTTTATTAACTTACTTGTATAAATCTTGCGCATGACATTCCCTATATTATTCGGTATTATAGCAGTAATTATTATCATGTACCGAAGACATAGAATCGCCAACAGAAAAAACAAAGAAGATCAAGTCTAAACTCCCTTTAAACCTGTTCCATTTTGGCACTATATTTGCCACATGCAACTTGAAAGAATCTACAAGCTTTACCTTCAACATCCTCAGGTTCAAACAGATACCAGACAACTTCAAAAAGGGGATCTATTTTTTGCATTAAAGGGCCCTAATTTTAATGGTAACCAATATGCTGCAGCTGCGCTTGCAATGGGAGCAGCTGGTGTGGTGATAGATGAACCAATTGGGATAGAAGGTGAAAATATTTTTCAAGTTGAAGACGGACTGAAAGCTTTACAAGAGCTTGCATTACACCATAGGAAGCAATTCAATATTCCATTTATAGCTATCACGGGCAGCAACGGTAAAACAACCACGAAAGAATTGATTCACGCAGTTTTGTCCACTAGTTTTAAAACCTACACTACAAAGGGTAACCTAAACAATCACATAGGAGTTCCATTGACGATCCTTTCCATTCGCAATGATGCTGAGATGGCCATCATTGAAATGGGTGCCAATCACCAAAAAGAGATTGAAAGTTATTGTAAGATTGCCCTACCCACACATGGAGTTATTACCAATTGCGGAAAAGCACATCTTGAAGGTTTTGGCGGAGTAGAAGGTATACGAAAAGGGAAAGGTGAATTATTTGATCACCTTGCAACACATACAGGGACAGCCTTTATCAATAGCGACCTCGATTACTTAACCCCAATGAGTGAACGCATATCCAATAAAATTTTCTACGGCAACAATAAAGGATCAAACCCATCAAGCGTAATTGATACTGAAAAATTACTTGGATTAGAAGTGACGCTTAGCGGTAATAATCAACAAAAAATATTTTCACAATTAGTAGGTGCTTATAACAAAGCAAATATTGATGTTGCCATTTGTATAGGCCTGCATTTCGGTATTTCGTTTGATAAAATAAGAAATGCAATTGAATCGTATATACCAGACAATGCAAGATCGCAATTGATCAAGAAAGGAAACAATACCATTATCCTAGATGCCTACAATGCCAACCCCACAAGCATGCAAGCTGCAATTGAAAATTTTGCCAAGATGGAGGCAGAACATAAATATCTTTTCTTGGGAGGGATGATGGAATTGGGTAAAGACTCAATTGAAGAGCACCAATCTTTAATTGGTTTATTAACTAGATTAAAACTCAACAACACCATTTTGGTTGGCGGAGATTTTGCGCACGTCAATCATTCTTTTCAGTTTTTTGAGCATGTTATTGCTGCATCTGAATGGCTAAAAGACCATCTTCCAAGTAACGCTCACTTACTCATTAAAGGATCAAGGAGTACGAAGATGGAAAAATTGTTAGAAGTGTTGTAATGCGACTTTTATCACAGTGCATTCAACAAAATCCAAATAACTTTGCCAAAACAACCAAATGGACTTCAAAAAAACCTATCTATACAGTGTTGTCAATAATAAGTGTCCCCGCTGCAGGGAAGGGAATATATACTGTTCCTCCAATGCCTACAAGATGGGCGAAATCACCAAAATGAATGAAAATTGTCCGGTATGCGGACAACCTACAGAGATAGAAGTCGGCTTTTATTATGGCACTGGATACGTTAGTTATGCTCTTACGGTAGGATTTAGTGTTGCAACTTTTATTGCCTGGTGGGTAATAATTGGATTCTCCTTAGATGATACCCGTTTTTTCTGGTGGATGGGCACCAATGCTGTAATGATGATTTTGATGCAACCCTTATTCATGCGCTTATCTAGAAGTATCTGGCTATCATGGTTTGTAGGATACGACCGCAATTGGCAATCACACCCACTAGAAACACCAGAAAGGGTGTAGAGTCTCCCTCATTTTTCCGATATTTGCCTTTCCTAAAACAACCAACATGGGCAAATACAAAGCTGGAGTATTATTCGGAGAAGAACTTAAAGCACTTTACCAAGACGCTAAAGAAAATCAATTTGCATTACCTGCAGTCAATACAACAGGTACAGATACCATCAATGCAACATTAGAAGCAGCCGCTGCAGTGAACTCACCTGTTATCGTTCAATTTTCAAACGGTGGAGCACAATTCATTGCTGGTAAAGGTATGCCTAACGACAAGCTTCAGGCCAATATTTCTGGCGCTGTATCTGGCGCTTTACATATTCACAATATTGCCAAATACTATGGTGTTCCAGTAGTATTACACACCGACCATGCCGCTAAAAAATGGCTCCCATGGATCAGTGCTTTGATTGACGCAGGTGAACAATTCAAAAAGGAAAAGGGACAACCTCTTTTCAGTTCTCATATGCTTGATTTGAGTGAAGAACCACTAGAAGAAAACATTGAAACTTCTGCACAGTTCTTTAAAAGAATGGCACCATTAGGAATGGGTATTGAAATTGAATTGGGTGTTACTGGTGGCGAAGAAGATGGCGTTGACAATTCTGATGTTGAAAATGACAAACTCTATACACAACCTCAACACGTTGCTCATGCTTTTGAAGAATTAAGAAAGATTGGCGACTTATTTACAGTAGCTGCAGCATTTGGTAATGTGCATGGCGTGTATAGTCCGGGTAACGTTCAACTCCGCCCAGAAATTTTAAAGAACTCTCAAGACTATATCCAAAAACAATTCAATACAGGCGAAAAACCAGTATTCTTTGTATTCCATGGTGGTTCAGGTTCTCCTCAACACCAAATCAGAGAAGCTATTGGATATGGTGCTATCAAAATGAATATCGATACAGACTTGCAATGGGCCTTCTGGGAAGGTGTACTCCATAACTACAAAAAGAACGAAGCTTATTTACAAGCGCAGTTAGGTAATCCTGAAGGTGCAGATAAGCCCAACAAAAAATACTACGATCCGAGAGTATGGTTAAGAAAAGGCGAAGAGACTTTTATCGCAAGATTGAAGACTGCTTTTGAAGACCTGAACTGTATAAACAGAAACGCTTAAGCAAATAATTACTCCCCTCCTAGGATAGGAGGGGCTCCGAGTTCCGCTTCGCGGAACGAGTGAGGGGTGGTACATCCACCCCTTTTTTTATAAGGATACTCCCCGCTTCCAGGGTATAAAATCATCTTGGTTCAACTGCACCGCTTTAGGTACGACTTCTCCGCTTGCTGCTTTGATGCAATACTCTAAAATCTCTTCACCCATTTCTTCAATAGTTTTTTCGCCAGCTACAATTGGACCACAATCAATATCGATGATGTCTGGCATTCTTAATGCAAGCGCTGTGTTGGTTGACAATTTAATAGTGGGGCAAACTGGATTGCCAGTTGGTGTTCCTAATCCAGTAGTGAATAAAATCAAATTAGCTCCTGATGCAGCTTTTCCAGTAGTAGCCTCAACATCATTACCTGGCGTACACACCAAACTCAAACCGGGCTTGGTAGCTTTTTCAGTATAATCCAATACGTCAACTACAGGTGAAGAACCACCTTTTTTACAAGCACCTGCACTTTTAATTGCATCAGTTATCAAACCATCTTTAATATTTCCAGGTGATGGGTTCATGTGAAAACCTGAACCCACCTGCATGGCCTGTGCGTTGTATTCTTCCATCAACCGGATAAATTTTTCTGCAGTAGGTTGATTCACACTTCTATCAATTAACTCCTGCTCTGCCCCACAGAGTTCAGGGAATTCAGCGAGCAATACTTTACCACCTAAGGCAACCAATAAATCAGCACAATGCCCAACTGCTGGATTGGCACTGATACCACTGAAGCCGTCGCTGCCTCCACATTTCACACCAATGGTTAAATGAGATAAGGCAGCTGGACTTCTTCTCACTTTGTTAAGTTCAATCAGTCCCTTGAAAGTAGCAGCTATCGCTTGCTTCACAATCTCTTCTTCTGAAAGTCCAGTTTGCTGTTCAAAACTGAAAACAGGTTTATCAAATGTTGGATTTCGCTGTTTGATAGCAGTAAGCAATTCATCAAGTTGCAAATGCTGACAACCTAAACTCAAAACAGTAATTCCCCCAACATTAGGATGATCTGCATATGCGGCCAATAAGTTTTGTAACGTAGCAGCATCTTGTCTAGTACCGCCACATCCACCTGTATGATTTAAAAATTTTATACCATCGATATTTTCAAATACGCGAGGTGTTTTTGAAGTTGCAGTAAAATCGACTGTATCGCCTAATTCCTTACCCTCACGATAGGCTTGCAATAAAGCTTTGGTATAAGACTTATACTTATCCGTAACTGCATATCCTAGTTCATTGTAAAGAGCTTCTTTTATCACATCCAGGTTTCTATTTTCACAAAACACTGTTGGAATAAAGAGCCAATAATTTGCAGTTCCAACACTTCCATCTGTTCTGTGATAACCATTGAATGTTCTATTCTTCCATTTAGCTACATCAGTAGCTTTCCATTTATAATTGAAATTTCTGTAGCCATACGGATCAGCTGCATGTTTAAGATTCTGTGTAGACATCAATTCACCACGCTTTACTGCTTTTGTAACTTTCCCAACAAGTACGCCATACATTTTTACAGATGACCCTTCTTGCAAATCTTCTGTATAAAATTTATGTTTAGCGGGTATCTCATCAAGTAATGTAAAAATTTCACCTGCGAATTCAACTTCACTTTTTGAGGCAAGACTTTTTAAAGCCACAATTACATTATCGGCTGGATGTATTTTTAAGACTGAAGTAGACATACAGGAAAGTTAAAGAATTCTTTGGTGTAGTTACACCATAAAAAAGTCCAAACATAGCGTTTGGACTTTGCGGAGACTGAGGGATTCGAACCCTCGATACCCCTTTCGAAGTATACACACTTTCCAGGCGTGCTCCTTCAACCACTCGGACAAGTCTCCTTTTGAAGGACTGCGAAATTAATTCTATTCACTC
>JACCDM010439710.1_pt1 | contig 10656 bp, 7 predicted proteins | sample 7445851 | NCBI WGS metagenome assembly JACCDM01 (sample SAMN15323438, study PRJNA562643) | freshwater metagenome | isolation source: river surface water | place: USA:Blue River Watershed | collected 2017-08-16
CAAACTTTTGGAATAAGGGAGTTATAGCAGTCGGAGCCGACGCCGATTTCGTTCTCTTAGATAAGAATCCACTCAAAGTTGAAGTGAAAAAAATCAGCTCTACAAAAGTCTTACGAGTCTATGTAAATGGCGCAGTGGCTTACTCAGCCAGTATTTCGTAATCCGGCTGCCACACCGTTAATCGTCAATAGTAAAGCGCGAATCAAGGTTGGATCAGCCGCTGCACCTTGTTCTCGTACCCGATGAAGCAGAGTCACTTGCAGTAATTGCAAGGGTGCTAAATATGTATCTCGTACTTGAAGCGTACGCGCGAGAACTGCCTGGTCGCCAAGCAGCGAGTTCTTTCCGGTAAGGGCAAGAATTTCTTTAACGGTTAACTCAAATTCTGCAGAAATCGTGTCAAAGAAGTGGTGCAACTCTTTTGGTACAAGTGTTTCGACGTAGCGCTTTGCAGTTACCAGATCTGTTTTAGCTAGCGTCATTTCTACATTGCTAATAAAGGTCGAGAAGAAGTGCCATTCGCGAAGCATCTGTTGCAATACATCGATTTTGCCGGCTTCGCGTGCTGCCTTAAGGCCCGAACCTACGCCGAACCAGCCAGGAACAATTTGTCTTGATTGTGTCCATCCAAATACCCACGGGATAGCGCGCAACGATGCAAGTCCACCGGATGCATCCGGCCGCCTTGATGGACGTGAACCGAGGAAGAGATTTCCTAATTGTTCAACGGGCGTGGATGCATAGAAATACGCAGGAAGATCAGGGTGATCAACGAGTGAGCGGTAACAAGAGAAAGAGTTGTCACTAATGAGATTCATGCACTCGTTCCACTTTTGCAAATCTTCTTTGCTTTGACGAGGTCCACGATTAAGCACTGTAGCTTCGAGTGACGCAGCAAGAGTGAGCTCAACATTTTCGCGAGCAAGGGCTGGAAGTGCATATTTATCTGAAATAACTTCACCTTGCTCGGTCATCTTTATCTGACCATCGACAGATCCCCAAGGAAGTGCAACTAGCGCTTCGTATGTAGGTCCACCACCGCGGCCAACAGATCCTCCACGACCATGGAATAAGCGAAGTTTCACGCCATGTTTCATAGCGACATCGCGCAGGGTGCGTTGTGCACGATGGATTTCCCATTGTGACGTTGCGATTCCAGCATCTTTATTGGAATCTGAATATCCCAACATTACTTCCTGAAGATTGCCACGAAGTTCGACTAGTTTTCGATAAGTTGGATTGCTTAATAATTTTTCTAGAATTTCACCAGCTGCACGAAGTTCTGCCACAGTTTCCAGCAGCGGAGCGAATCCGATTTTGGCGACTCCTTGTGCAACATCCACCAAACCAGCCTGAGCTCCTAGCACAGTTGCTGCAATCAGATCATCTGCACCCTTTGTCATCGAAACAATGTAAGTTTCGATGACTTCTGGACCAAATCTTTCAATCAGGTCGGCGATAGCATCAAAGGTGTTTAAAGTTTTAAGTCCTGCTGCATCAAGTGCTGACGTTTCGAATTTTTTGCCCGATGCCAGGACATCAACGAGGACCGGGAACTTATCCTCATGAGAAAGTTGTATGTAATCCCCGCCGATTAACTGTTGTAGCACTGCATGATGTGCGTCGGAATGTTCGCGGATATCTAGTGTTGCGTGAGTGAGCCCAAAAGCTGCAACGGTACGAATTGTGCGTTCAAGTAGTCCTGTGGCTAAGAGTTCTCCGCGGTGCGCAAAGAGCGAATCGCGCATCAAAGTTAGATCTGCAAGGAGTTCCGCGGTGTTCTTGTAATCACGACCCGGAACATGAGGCCCGCGAGCTGCGTGGCGGTTACGAGTAAAAGCCAATCTATGCACAATTGCTGTTGCCTTTAGTCGGTAAGGCTCCTGCACATTAAGGCGCAAGAATCGCGGTTCAAACTCAGGGATATTCTGTAAATCTCTCTCTACCGAAGCGCTGAGTTCAGGAGTTGCTCCTGCGATGCGAGTTGAGACTGAGAGCATCTGCCGAAGTCTGTTCATCGCCGCCATCGTTGTGCGTATCGCGTGATTGGCCTGAAGAACAACCGCCTCTTCGGTAATTTCTGGAGTGATATTTGGATTTCCATCACGGTCGCCACCAATCCAAGTTCCGAAAGTGAGAGGTCGTGCTGTGACAGGCAAATCAATTTTGAGACGCTTAAGTTCGCGCGCAAAATCATTGAGAACTTCTGGAACGGTATTACTTGAAAGATCATCGAGGTAATACAACGCATTCATAGCTTCATCGAGCGGTTCAGGGCGATCTAGCCGAAGCTCATCGGTCTGCCACAGCAGGTCAACTGTTTCAGCAAGACGTTCTTCTTGCGTAATAGTTTTTGGAGTATCAAGTAACGTGGCAATCTCACCGAGCTTGTTGAGAATAGAACGACGCGCAGCCTCAGTTGGATGCGCAGTAAAAACGGGGCGCACATTGAGATCGATAATCCATTTTTCTAACTCTTCGCGAGTAATTTCATGTCCCGCAACTGGATTATTAAGAGCATCTTCAATCTTGTCGATTGCACGGGTTATCCAAGATCCGCCACGTTCTCTGACTTCCGCCAAAACTCTTGAACGGTGCACTTGTTCAGCGACATTAGCAAGATGGAAATATGTACTAAAGGCACGCACTAATTGGACAGACTCATCAACCGTTAGTTTGTCGAGTATTTCAAGGCCATTACCTTCGCGCACACTTTTGCGAACGCTTTCTACAAGATCAAGAAGTTGCTGACCTTCCTGACGTACTAAAGATTGCCCCAATAAATCACCTAAGCGGCGCACATCGCTGCGCAAGGTGGCATCGTCGGATTCAACGATGCTCTTGGCTTCGAGATTCTGATTTGGCGCCTGAGTCACCCGCGAATTATCGCAGGTTGAGAGAGGTAGATAGACTTCCGATTGTTCGCCCCCCTCACTTTGTGAAGCGGGGCCATTAGTCGTTTGAAAGGTGCATCAGATGAGAGGAATTCTCTCGGTATTACATAGTGATACCGAAATCTCTGCAGCCCTTAGCGATGGCCCAAGCAAGATTATTGCTGCACCTGCCAGCTATCCCTTTTTGATCGCGTTGAAAGCGCAGCAACGTCCAGTATTGGTGGTTACCAGCTCTTCACGATCTGCTGAAGATTTAGCAGAAAGTTTGCGTGATTTACATTCGCGAGTTTATGAATTTCCAGCTTGGGAGACTCTGCCTCATGAAAAGCTGAGTCCCCGGAGCGACACGGTCGCAGAAAGAATTGCCACGCTGCACGCGTTGCAACTTTCTGAATCGACTCATCCAGTTGTGGTAGCACCGGTTCGAGCTGTCATTCATCGTTTTATCGCATCACTAGCAACCAAACCATTATGGACATTGGAGATTGGTCAAGAAATAAGTCTCACAAAACTCATTGAACATCTCACAGATTTAGCTTTCACGAGGACAGATTTAGTTGAAAAACGTGGAGAGTTTGCAGTACGCGGTGGCATTGTTGACGTTTTCTTGCCACTGGCAACTCATCCCGGGCGTATAGATTTTTTTGGTGATGAGATTGAAGAACTGCGATATTTTGATATCTCTGATCAACGTACAAATCAGGCAGTTATTGGAAAACTTTCTATTCTTCCTTGTCGAGAATTTCTTTTGACCAAAGAGGCCAAAGAACGTGCAGAAGAGTTAAAGAAGAGCCATCCTGGTGCGCTCGAAATAATTGGAAAACTTGCTGAAGGAATTAGCGTTGATGGCATGGAATCTCTCGTGCCGCTGCTCGTTGATGATTTCAACACAATTGCAGAACGTATGCCGTCCAATACAGAAGTTCTATTTATCGATGACGAGCGAATCCGCTCTCGCACCGCAGATTTGCTAGAAACAAACCAAGAGTTTCTCGAGGCTGCCTGGTCAAGCGCTGCCGTTGGTGCAGACGCACCTCTTCCGATTGAAGAGACCACATATGTAACGTGGGATGAAATGCGTTTGCAGATGAATGAGTTAAGCCTGGCAACATCTGCCCTTAACCCATTTGGTAGCGATCTTGATGACCAGGCACACTTTCTTGATCTTGCGGCAATTGAACCCATGCGTGGAAATGTTGAAGCTCTCTGCGATTTACTAGCAAATGCTTTAGAAGCCCATGAAAGTGTGGTTTTCTCAACGGTAGGACATGGAATCGCAGAGCGATTTGCCGGCATTTTCCGCGATGCAGATCTACCTGTGCAGATGGTGCAGACGCTTAACGCTGCTCCCACAAAAGGTTCTATCCATATTACGCAGTCAACTCTTGGTTTTGGATTCCACAGCGAACACGCCGGGATTATGGTCGTTACTGAACGAGATTTATCTGGAAGCAAAACTTCCACTAAAGATGCGCGAATGCCGGCAAAGCGCAAACAAGCAATAGATCCACTCGAACTACGTGCTGGGGATTTTGTCGTTCACGAACAACATGGAATTGGTAGATATGTAGAACTCATCCAGCGAACAGTTGGGGGAGTAACTCGTGAATATTTAGTTATTGAATATGCACCAGCTAAGCGTGGTCAACCCGGTGATCGCATCTTTGTTCCCACGGATGCCTTGGAGCAAGTGAGTAAGTATGTGGGTGGAGAAACACCTACCGTGCATCGCATTGGGAGTGGCGATTGGCAGAAAGCAAAGGGCCGTGCCCGAAAAGCAGTTCGCCAAATTGCCGGTGAATTGATTCGTCTTTATGCAGCTCGCACCAGCGCCCCAGGATTTGCATTCTCTCCAGACACTCCATGGCAACGCGAGCTAGAAGACGCTTTTTCATATATCGAAACGCCGGACCAACTCTCCACCATTGAAGATGTAAAACGTGACATGGAACGTCCCTATCCAATGGACCGAATCATCTGTGGAGATGTTGGCTATGGAAAGACTGAAATCGCAATTCGAGCCGCCTTTAAAGCAGTTCAGGATGGTAAACAAGTAGCAGTTTTGGTACCAACAACGCTTTTAGTGCAGCAGCATTCCAAAACATTTGCCGAAAGGTATTCCGGCTTTCCTATCCGAGTGGCAGGTCTATCAAGATTTAATACTGTCAAAGAGAGCAAAGAGATTTTGCAAGAGTTGGCCGCTGGTTCGATTGATGTAGTTGTTGGTACCCATCGATTACTGTCACAAGATGTGAACTTTAAAGATTTAGGCCTTGTGATTGTTGATGAAGAGCAGCGATTTGGAGTTGAGCAGAAAGAGTCTCTTAAAAAGATGCGCACAACTGTCGATGTTCTGGCAATGTCAGCGACTCCTATTCCGCGCACACTTGAGATGGCGGTAACGGGTATTCGCGAAATGTCGACCATCACAACGCCGCCCGAAGAGCGCCATCCGATTTTGACCTACGTAGGACCGGCCGATGATGCTCAAATCAAAGCAGCAATCCATCGTGAACTGTTAAGAGATGGTCAGATTTTCTATCTTCATAACCGCGTTGAATCCATTGATCGGGCGGCAGCAAAGATTCAAGAGTTGGTACCTGAGGCGCGGATTCGTATTGCACACGGACAAATGGGTGAGGCAGCGCTCGAAGATGTCATTTTGGCTTTTTGGAACCGTGACTTTGATGTTTTGGTATGTACAACAATTGTGGAGAGCGGCCTTGATATTGCAAATGCAAATACGCTCATTGTCGAGCGCGCGGATAACTTTGGGCTTTCGCAACTTCATCAATTACGCGGTCGTGTGGGACGCGGCCGCGAACGCGCTTATGCATATTTTCTCTATCCGCCGGATCAACCTCTCTCAGAAGTTGCACTCGATCGCCTCAAGACAATTGCTACAAATACTGATTTAGGTTCTGGTATGAGAGTGGCGTTAAAAGATCTGGAAATTCGCGGTGCAGGAAATCTTTTGGGCGGTGAGCAATCAGGACATATTGCTGACGTTGGCTTTGATCTCTATATGCGGATGGTGGGTGAAGCTGTTCACGATTACAAGGCAGGAATTATCGAAACCGACGAGCGTAACCACGAATGCAAAGTCGAGCTGCCAGTTAATGCGCACTTATCTCAGGAATATGTACCAGGCGAAAGGTTGCGCTTAGATTTGTATCGCCGCTTAGCTGATGTGAAAAATTCACAAGATGTGGAATCTATTCGCGAAGAACTTATTGACCGCTTTGGTGAGTTACCGTCAGAGGCAGTTTCGCTTTTAGTTGTTGCGCAACTACGTGCATTTGCTAAATCACTGGGAATTTCTGAAGTAGTGGCTGCTGGGAAGTTCCTTCGTATTTCGCCTCTTGTTCTGCCAGAATCCAAGCAACTTCGATTGAATCGCCTCTTTCCGGGTTCTCTCTATAAATCAGCCTCAAACACTGTGATGATTGCAATTCCCCGCGCAGCCGCATGGACGCCATCGGCGGAAGGATCCAAAGTTTTAGGGGATACTTCTCTCCTGGAATGGGCAGCCGCCTCCCTGCATCAGTTAACTGAGTAAGAATCAATGAAAGAGAGCTCTACGTGAAGAAGTTTCTGGCACTCCTCGGTGTTATCTCAATTCTCGGCCTTACTGGCTGCGGCAGAATGGATAACGCAGCAACTATTGGTGATGTCACAATCTCTCAAGCTGAAGCTCAAGCAGTTGTAGATGAAGTTCTAGCAGAACGCGCCAAAATTGATACCTCAGATATGCAACTCTCAACAGGTGCAGAACTCAATCGTGGAGAACTACGTTTCACAATCATTACCAAGCTTTTTGATGAGATTGCTAAAGAGTTAAAGCTAGAAATTACTCCTACACAAATTGCGCAACGTAAGGCTGAATTAACTGCGCAAGTTGGCGGAGCATCAGAACTTCCACGTAACCTAGTTGCGGCCAATATCGCTCCATCCAATTTTGATAAGTATGTAAAAGCGATTATGACCTCTGACCTGATTGCAGATGCTTTGCGTCAATCTGGTGTTCCAGATGAAGAACTCTCAGCACGTATCGGGCAGCTTGTTACCGCAAAGGCAAAAGAACTTAAGGTGAGCGTTAATCCACGGTATGGCGTTTGGGATGTCGAACAAGGTGACATTGTTGCCAAAGAATCAGCCGGTTCTGCAGTAGTTCCTTCCAATCAATAACTTAGTCAGATGGCTGGTTCTGAACTTCTTCGTCTTGTCAAGGTAATGGACCGACTCCGCTCGCCGGGTGGATGTCCTTGGGATGCCGAACAAACTCATCAATCGCTTATCAAGTACCTTCTTGAAGAGTCTTATGAATTTATCGACGCCATCGAGACTGATGACCGTGCGGGTATGCGAGAAGAACTCGGCGACGTTTTATTGCAAGTCTATTTTCATTCTCGCATTGCACAAGAGCATCCCACGGATCCCTTCACCATTGATGATGTAGCAGGTGCTATCGCGGATAAATTGATCAGCCGCCACCCTCACGTGTTTGAAAATCTGGAAGTAAGTGGAACAGATGAAATTATTGAAAATTGGGAGGCAATTAAGGCGCGCGAAAAGGGGAGAACCTCAGCAGTAGATGGAATCGCGATGTCACAGCCTGCGCTACCACTTGTTGCCAAAATTATTTATCGCGCAGAAAAATATAACGTTGCCCTTGATCTGAATTCTCATTCAAATACGGTTGCTACAGAAGAATCTGTCGGAAATGCACTTGCTTCAATTATTGCCTGGGCGCACGAGAATGGAATTGACCCAGAGAACGCCCTACGAGCCAAGGCGCGGGAGATGATCCGCGAGATTGAATCCGCCGAAAAGCACTCCTGAGTTCACGATAGGATTGCCTCCTAACGTTCAGCGTTGAGCGCTGTGTTCCAAGTTTTTAACCTCAAGGAGACTCTTCATGGCCATTATCGACGCAATCTACGCTCGCGAAATTCTTGATTCCCGCGGAAACCCAACTGTTGAAGTTGAAGTTCAACTCGAAGATGGCACTCAAGCACGCGCTGCTGTACCAAGCGGAGCCTCGACTGGTGCATTTGAAGCATCAGAACTCCGCGATGGAGATAAGGGTCGTTATCTTGGCAAAGGCGTTCAGCAAGCAGTTGCTTTCGTTAACGATGAAATTGCACCTGTTATCAAAGGTTACGATTCACAAGATCAGCGTTTGATTGACTCAGAGATGATCACACTCGATGGCACTCCGAACAAATCTCGTCTTGGTGCAAATGCCATTCTCGGAGTTTCGTTGGCAGTTGCGAAAGCTTCAGCGGAATCATCTGATCTTTCACTCTTTCGCTATGTAGGTGGGCCAAATGCTCACGTACTCCCAGTTCCAATGATGAACATTCTCAATGGTGGCGCTCACGCTGATACCAACGTTGATATTCAAGAATTTATGATTGCGCCAATCGGAGCAGATTCATTCCGTGAATCGCTTCGTTGGGGTGCTGAGATTTATCACGCGCTCAAGGCGGTTCTTAAGAAGCGCGGTCTTGCAACATCTGTTGGTGATGAGGGTGGTTTTGCACCAAACCTTGATAGCAACCGTGCAGCACTTGATTTAATCATCGAAGCAATCACTGCTGCAGGATTTAAGCCTGGTTCGGAAATTGCGCTAGCTATGGATGTTGCTGCTACCGAATTCCATGACAACGGCAAGTACAAGTTTGAAGGCTCACTTCGTTCTTCTGACGAAATGATTGCGTACTACGCAGAGCTTGTTAACGCATATCCAATCGTCTCTATCGAAGACCCATTGAATGAAGAGGATTGGGCTGGTTGGAAGTCAATGACTTCATCACTTGGTTCAAAGATTCAGATTGTGGGAGATGACCTATTTGTGACAAATCCTGTGCGCTTAGCAAAGGGAATCGAAACAGATACTGCAAATGCGCTTTTGGTAAAGGTAAACCAGATTGGCACGCTCACTGAGACTCTCGATGCAGTTGATTTGGCCCATCGCGCCAATTACCGGAGCATGATGTCGCACCGATCTGGTGAAACTGAGGACACCACAATTGCTGACCTTGCCGTTGCAACAAACTGTGGTCAGATTAAGACTGGTGCACCATCTCGTACAGAACGCGTTGCTAAGTACAACCAACTACTTCGCATCGAAGAAGAACTCTCTGATGGCGCTGTCTATGCAGGTCGCCAAGCTTTCCCACGTTTTAAGGGATAAATAACCATGGCTCGCAGATCCCCAAGTCGCAAGCGAAGTAAGAGTTACCGTTCGCGTAATCTCAACTTCAATCGCAACCAAGGATCTGGCAGGACACTTGCTGTTGCTGCAATTTTCTTTATGTTGGCGCTCTTTCTTGCTCCACCAATTAAGAGTTACTTTGTGCAACGCGCACAAATCAGCGCACTTGAGTCCCAACTTTCAAGTGATCGTGCAGCACTTGATGCAGCTCGTAAAGAACTTCTGCTCTGGCAAGATCCTGATTACGTAAAATCACAAGCGCGCGAACGACTTCACTTTGTGATGCCAGGCGAACGCCAATACATCGTCACCGGCGAGGATGGCAGTAGCTCTGATGCTCCCGCTGAAAATGATGTGGTTTCAAATCTTCCTGAGGGCCAACCTTGGTATACCCGCATGATCGCCTCAATTACCGAAGCTGGTAAGCAGTGAGCGTTGAAAGTCGTAACGCTTCTCAATCAGACCTCGACACGATTGAGAAGCAATTAGGTCGAACTCCCCGCGATGTACATGCAATTTCTTATCGCTGCCCATGCGGAAAACCTGCAGTTGTAGAAACGCCTCCACGGCTTTCTAACGGCGAACCTTTTCCAACTTTTTACTACGCTACCTGCCCAAGGCTGACTGCTGCTATTTCTACTCTTTAAACCACCGGCATGATGGAAACAATGTCGAAGCGGTTAGAGACTGATGCCGAGTTGGCTGGCGCATATGCAGCAGCGCACGATGATTACATTGCAGCTCGCTCTGTGCTCAAAGTTGATGTACCTGAAATCGAAAATATCTCTGCAGGAGGCATGCCAAATCGAGTGAAATGTTTACATGCGCTCATTGCTCATTCGCTTTCGGCAGGCCCTGGCGTTAACCCACTTGGAGATGAAGCGCTAGCTGAACTGCCTAACTGGTGGAAACACATGCCATGCGAGTAGCAGCGATTGATTGTGGCACCAATTCCATCCGTTTATTGATTGCTGATGTAGACGGCACCAACTTTCGAGAAATTGTCCGAGATATGGAAATCGTCAGATTAGGTCAAGGCGTAGATAAGACCGGTCAGTTTCATCCTGACGCGATTGCACGAACGTTGGCCGCAGTAGATAAATTTGCGCTGCAGATTGCAGCGAAGGGCGTTGAGAAAATTCGATTCTGCGCCACTAGTGCTACTCGTGATGCCACAAACCGCGACCTCTTTATCAACGGCGTAAAAGAGCGTCTCGGAATTGAACCTGAAGTTATTCCCGGTGAAGTTGAAGCAGCTCTCTCCTTTCAAGGAGCAACCAAAGATTTTGATAAAAGCGAAGGACCTTTCTTGGTAATTGATATTGGTGGCGGTTCAACAGAATTTGTCTACGGTACTGCTTCCGTTGAATTTGCCAAGAGTATGAATATTGGTTGTGTGCGAATGTCAGAGCGCCATTTCACTGGTGGTGATCCTGAACCTGGGCAGATTGCGGCAGCTACTGCAGATATCGATGAAGCTATCGCTCAGGCAGCAAAAGTAGTTCCGATAACTCAACCTAAGACCCTCATCGCTGTTGCTGG
>JACCDM010065984.1_pt1 | contig 10652 bp, 18 predicted proteins | sample 7445851 | NCBI WGS metagenome assembly JACCDM01 (sample SAMN15323438, study PRJNA562643) | freshwater metagenome | isolation source: river surface water | place: USA:Blue River Watershed | collected 2017-08-16
GAGGCTAAGCTAGAAAAATTAATGCCAAAGATTAGGAGGGGATTTGGAAATTGGTGCATTAATTATTCATTAGAAGAATTTAATGTTTCTTAAGATCTGGCTTTACTTCCTACACATTCTTTCCTTTTTGGCGCCAAAAAGGAAAGATAACGAGGAGTTAATAAAACTAAAATCTCAGTATGATTCTTTATTTGAATCTTATAAAAAAGATAGAGAAACATTACTAAGTGAAATTGAAAAGTTAAAAGAGAATCGTGAAGTTGCTTTAAATAAAGAATGGGAATGTATAAGGGAATTACAAGAAAAACTACGTGTCACTGAAATCATTTCTCAGGCGCAAAAAGAAGAGAATAGGAAGTTAGAACTTCAACATAAAAGGGATCTTGAAAAACAAATCGATGTTCTGTCTTTAGAAATGGCCAAGTGGAAAGATGAAGAACTTGGAAAGGCAATTAAGACCAGTAATATCAAGTCACGTTCTATCTTAAGAGGGAAGAATGCTGAGCATTACGTACCATTTTCAGATGATTTCTTAGAGGAATTTTCACCTTCAGATGCCAAATTCTTAGGCAACCCTATTGATTACGTCATCTTTAAAAATGCAAGCAAGATAACTGATAAGGAGGAAGCTGATATTGAAATAGTTTTTGCTGATGTAAAAACAGGAAAGAGCCAGTTGACGAAACTTCAACGCTGTATTAAAAAAGCGGTCGAAGAGGGACGAATTAGCTGGAGAACCTTCGAATTAAGGAATAAAGAATATGACGTATAAGATTGGAGATCGTTTGTTCTGTTTTTATTATGGAACAGATAGCATCAGACCAAAAAGATATGAAATTCATATATTGAGAGTGGAGGAAGCCTCAATAGAAGCACGAAGAACTGACAGTCTTTATGAAACTTCTATTTGGTGGAATAAAGAAGACGTAGAAGCAGCTTTTTGTTTAACAGAAAAAGAGGCTCTAGTTAAACTTAAAGAAAGTCTACGAAGTTCCTTAGTAAGCGACAAGTTTTCCTTGGAAAACTTGTCTGAGAAAATAGAACATAAGAAAGAAGTTTTAGCCATGACAGAAAGAATGCTCCAAAACCCATGAATCTAAATGATTATCAAAAATTAGCATTAAGAACAATCAACAAAGAATTAACTGCAGAAGAAAATTTATTAAATGCATGTCTTGGTTTAGCGGGCGAAGTGGGAGAAATGATAGACCCTATTAAGAAATGGAGGTATCATTCCCATAAGCTAGATCCAGACAAGATGTTAAAGGAAGCAGGAGATATCCTTTGGTACATTTCTCAAGCTAGCTTTGCTTTTCAACAAATTTTCGGCCCAAAGATGGACTTTTCGTTGGAAGCAATTGCTAAAGCGAATATTGAAAAATTAGAAGCTAGATACCAAGGACAGTTTAGTAGCGAGAAAAGTATTAATAGGAAAGTGGACTAATGGAAATAGTAGGATTACTATTTGCGATAATCTTTATTCTTTGTATTAGGGAAATTGTTTGTTGGTATTGGAAAATCAACGAAGTAGTTTCTTTGTTACAAGAAATGACTCAAATCTCTAAAGCTCAAAAAGAAATTCAAATTCAAACTCTTGCTTTTATAAAAGCGGCCCAAAAGGAAACATGAAACAACAAGTTACAGACAGTCAAGCATTCTTTCTAAGTATAGTTCCAGGTTTGGGGCATATAGTACAGGGAGAATTTGCAAGTGGCTTATTGTGGTTTATTTATATGTCTTTATTCTATATTGCTTGTTACTTAGGAATTCATTCCCTCCCTTCTGATGGTGCTTTATTAATTATTCCCTTTATATTTCTTTTACATGTCTCGTGTGCAACCCATGCAGCCTCCTTAACTGAGAACCCTGAAAAACCAATAAAGTGAAAGTTCCTTCTTCAGCCGCAAATTTGCGGCTGAAGAAGGAACAAAGGAGAGAAGATGACCAGAACTATTTTATTACTTTTAATGTGGCTTAGTCTGTCTGCATTTAATTATGGAAAGGAACTAAAAGTCATTTGTACAAGTGCTCATGAACAAATTTATGATATTTGTTTCAAAGCATCCGTAATCGGCAATAAAAATTGTGAGGAACTACAAGATGTTGTGTATGCTGCAGAATTTTCAGACTGCGAGAGAAATGAGGTTTTTTGTGATATGTGGGCTAAAACACAGGCATTAATTTGCAATAAAATTTGCGAACTTCAAAGAAGTGGAAAATCTTATAAGGAAAGTAAGGTAAAAATTTACCCTTTCTGTATGGCGTTATGGGCTTATTGGATACCTAAAATGTCCCAAGCTAATTAAGCAACAGGAGTTGGGCTTCTGGGTGGTTTTATGGACGCAAGTTCTTTTGAAAGCAAATTTTCCTGAGATCCAGTTCTGTCATTTTTTAAGCTATTAACTGCCATCCATAATTGAGGATCTCCCAATTTAAGGGTGTTCATGGCATTTTGTTGATTCAATAAATCCATACTTTCAATATCCGAAAGTGTTGCTCCTGCAATATCTTCTGGACTCATCTCTGCTTCTTGTTCTTGATTAGGAGATTGTAAGGCTTGAGTCGGATCTTGTTGCCCTCCTTGGGCCGCATTTTGTTGAGGTTGACCTTGTTGTGATTGTTGCTGAGTTTTTGCTTGAGGTTGAACAGATGCCATCATTTGTGCTTTCTGAGCTTGTCCAGAGTACTTGGCGGCGATAACACCAGCCTGGCCCTGGATTGCTGCCTGGCTCAGCATTGATCCCCGCTGAATTGATATCAGGTCTTGTCTTTCTCTGGCTATACGTTCTTTCTCCTTAACGAAATCATGGTCTACGCCTTCAACTACTGTCTCTCCTGATAATAATTGTTGTTGATAAAGCTGATTTTCTAAGGCTGATCTTTGTAAATCATCTGCCATCTTAAATTTAGAAAATTCAATCTTAGGTCGGTTTTTACCAAGATAGTCCGCAATATTCCCTAATACGAAATCTTGGCAGAAATTATGAAGCTCAACTCGATCATTGATAAAATCCTGTTGCATCAATCGTAATGACATATTACTGCCAGACCATGATAGCCCACCTTTATAAAACTCCAATGGTACTCCCATTCCGTTACAAATTTCATTTCCTTGCATCTCTAATTCTTGATATAGAGTCAGAGCTTTTCCATCTGCACCAACTACTTGATTACCAACTGGAAGCGGAACAATTCCAACGTGGTTAGGATCACGTCTCCATTTCACAAGCTCAGTCTTAATTGTATTAGTCCATCTTAATAGATTGACGTTGTTATAAGGACTAGATTGTGAATCTCCAGCTTGTGGAAATACGAATCTTAAAGGAACAATCGAAGAATGCATAACAGCTTCTTGAGCTTTTCTCAATATCTCTGTATAATAAGAACTTTTTAAGACAGGACCAATTAATGGTTCTCCCCAACCATTTGAATCTTGCTCACTGATAGAAATGCGCTTGAAGTGGTAAACTTTGCCATCTGACAACCTCAATCTCTTTTGTTTTCTCAAAGATTCAATGAAAATATCAGGTAGCCTTTCAATTATGTGACGTTTACCGATTGTAATTTCATTTCTTAAATAACGAGGAATTGTATAAAAATAATCAGCTTGTCCAGTTAAAGGACAAACTTCAATATCTATAAGCTCAGGATTTAACCTTATCAGCTTTATTTCTTTTTCACTTTTCTTAGCAATGTCCTTAACAATAGCTGCTCTATTAGTTAGCCCACATTTAGTACAAGTAATCTCATAATTCATAGCTCTCCATTTGTAATAACCATGCATATCCTCAATACGCTTTTCAGTCTTACAATTTGGACAACATAAAAGTTTTTGAATTGGAAAATGTGTGTATGCAAAGGCATTTCCATAGACGCTTAAATCTAGCCTTGTCCCAATGGCAAAAGATCTAAGATTAAGCTGATAATTAATGTAGTTATCCCAATATCCCTTAATATCCGGGTCTTGCTCGATCACAAAAACTTCAGTTACTGGGTATCTTGCGACTGCTCTTACGATTGGGTTAATTATTGGGGAAGTTCTATAATAATATCTACAATAGTGAAACAGCTCTTTTACAGTCCTAGGCAGGTATTTCTGGGCACTAGAAAAGTACGGGCTGGGGTAGTCAAGTGTACGATGATGTAATGCTTGCTTACCACCCAATCCAAAGGTTCCTAGAGAAGTTCCTACATCATTATTAATTCCAAAATCAGACATTTATTTCTTGTCCTTTATTTGTAAAGTTCATTTCTTAGTAAACCCTAACATACTTCTTCAACCTGTTCATCTTTTTGGCCGCGAAAAAGAGTGAAAGGGTGAAAATTACAACTGGAACTTGGAATAAGAATTGTAGGAGGAAAACATGCGTGAAAAACGATTTGAAGTTGAGGATTGTGGTGGCACAGATTCATTTTTACTTTTAGATGCCCTGACAAACAGTAACATCAAGAAAGATTCTGTCGATGTTTTATGGCTAAAACAGAAGCAGGCTAACTTTTTAGCGGCTGTAATGAATCATTTGCATGATGATTACCAAGGGAAAATAGCTAAGCTAGAACAACGTATTGAATACTTAGAGAATAAATTAGGAGTTGGAATTGAATAAGGAAGAATTGCTAGAATTACTAAGAGAGAACTTAACAATCTCCATTACAACAGATTATCAATCAGGCTACTACAACGACAATTACCACAGAATAAAGGTAGAGATTAAGTTTGATGACGAAGTTATTTCATCATCAGAAGACACAATTAGAGCATGAATGATGCAACTGTAGATGAAGCAAAGGCTTTTGCTAGAACTTTAATGCAAAAGCCTTATTCTGAAGCTATAGGCCAGTTAATGTTAACTTTTGAAGGAATGGACTTAACATCAGCAAAATCATTGATGATGTTAGTTAATCTAGAAAAGGACAGTAAATGAAAGAATATCCAGTTCTATACAGGAAAATTAAGAACAAAGTTCGTATGTGGAAAATTTATGTAATTGACTCTACTATTCACACTGAATATGGAGAAGTTGGAGGAAAAATTCAACATACAGAAGATCTCATTCAGGCTGGCAAAAACATTGGTAAGAAGAATGAAACTACCAAGGAGCAACAAGCTGAATCAGAAGCCTTAAGTAAGTGGACCCATCAAATTGAAAGAGGAAATTACGTCCAGAACATTGGAGAGGAGTCTTCTTTGATTTCTCCAATGCTAGCCCATTCTTTTGATGATTATGGACATAAGGTAAAATTCCCTTGTTTAGTACAGCCTAAACTTGATGGAATCCGCATGCTATACCAACAATCTTCCCTCTTTAGCCGCAAAAAGAAAGAAATTGTAAGTCTTCCTTATATAAAAGAAGCCCTTAAAGTAATTTTTGATAAATATGGTTACAGTTTTTCCCTTGATGGAGAGGCATATAACCACGATTTGAAAAATGACTTTGAACAAATTACTGGTGCTGTACGTAAAGATGATCCTCTAACATATGAAGAGGCCAAAGTACAATACCATCTTTATGATATCGTTCATCAAGATGAACAAGACTTTAGAAATAGACAATTGATGGATCTGGCCTATCAAATTCAGGTAGAAGGATTTTCTGAGATTCTTAAAGTAGTACCTACAAGTATATGCAGGAGCCTAGAAGATATTGAGTATTGGTATAATGAGTTTGTAGAGCAAGGTTATGAGGGATTGATCATCAGAAATATGGATGGGCTTTATGAACAAGACCATCGCTCTTTCAATTTGCTCAAATATAAGAAATTTGATGAGGAGGACTTTGATATTATCAATGTTATGGAAGGCAGAGGCAAATTAAAGGGTCACGCTATATTTGTTTGCCAAACTGAAAATAAGAAAGAATTCAAGGCAAAATTAAAAGGAGAAACTGCATATTTAAAGGAGCTGTTTGAGAATCCAAAGCTCTGGCAAGGTAAAAAAGCAAGTGTAAAATTCCAAGGATTTAGCAAATACGGAGTTCCAAGGTTCCCAGTAGCAAAAACTATCCGTGATTATGAATAGGTGTAGATGTGGGAGATTCTTAGGTTTTAATGGATGTGGCAAATGTTTGGAATTTATTTGTCAGGACTGTAAGAAACATACCAAGCCTCCAGAAGGAGGCTCAGACGATAATCGCTGTGATACTTGTTGGTGCATCTTCAATAAAGTAGCGTATGAGGAGATTAAATGAGTAGGAACATTGAAATCAACGAAAAGCAAGCAATTATTTTAGAAAAAGCTAATGGTGGAAATAGATTTGTAGAAATAGACGGCTTAATACTTGATAAAGATAGTCTCAGCTATTATAATGAGTCTTGTGCTGCTTATTTGAATGAACCAGTTGATGTTTTAAACGCCATCAATAAAATGCTGCAGGAAATGAAAGAAGGTATTGAAGCAAAAATAAAAGACATGAAACAGGAAATTGTAGATGAATTGACTCCAAGAGGAGCTAGAGATAAGAATTGGTAATCAGCTAACAGTTTGTCCTGGCATTGACATTTGTGGAGCTGATGTTGAAGGTTGTGTATTGTAAGATTGAGTTGGAGAACTGTTAAAGGCTTTAAATGGTGTCTTAGCTGCAGCTTCCCCAAGCAACGAGCCCGATAACCCGCCTACAACTGAAGCTCCTAACCCAAGAGCTTTTCCTGCGAAGCCTGGCAATTTTGTAGTTACTTTTTTAGCTAGTTGATTTCCTAGTCCAGTCCCGGCAATTCCCCCAATTATATTCCCTGCGGTAGAAGACAAACGATTTGCTCTGGAATTTCCCATCTGGTCCTTCTTATTAAATAAACTTGGAACTGTAGTTGCTAAAGGTAAGCCTACAGTTAGTGTTTTGTCAATTCCTGACAATCCTTTCCAAGAATCTTTCAATAAATTTTTAGCTCCACCAAATGCAGTTCTAGCTAGGTTTCCTGTCACTGGTTTAATTGCTGAAATTGGATTTATAAAGGCAGTTTTCTCAGTCTCATCTTCTTTTTGCGGCCAATGGAGGAGACTGTTGTAAAAAGCAGAATTAAGCATAAAGAAAGTATACAACTGAAAATATGAAGTAAAAGTTGGAATAATAATTGTAAGGAGAAATTATGAAGAAGGAATACAGGAAAGTAAAAGTCTGGTATTCATACTTTGACTATCCTCATTTTATGGATCATTCACCAGGAAAAGATTGGAAATACGTAAGTTTATTCAAGGAAAAGATGGCTTCGCAGTTTAGTGGAGCTAAAGATGGGTTTGTAATCTTCAAGTATGAGAAGGAGAAAATCTAATGTTACATGAAGTATTTAATGTTGTAGCTCCATTAGTCTGTGGTGCAATCATTGTTTTTCAAGGTTTTAAATACAGACAACTTAAGCAGAAGTTAAAGATCGCTCAGATTACACCAGGTACAGTTGGATATTTACGAGAAGCTCGCCGGAAACAAGACGACAGATATAACGTTGTTGTATTAGTATTAGAAGATAAAGAAAGTTATGTTCTATATGGAAGAAATTCTGAAGAGGACAAACTTGTACAAGAAATACAAAGGTGTAGCCTAGTAAACTATGGATTTTATAAGTTGCCCTCCAAAGAAGAGTTTCTAGTAAAAGAAAAACAAAATCTCATCGAGGAGCGCAAAAAGTTGCTGTTGATGGAAAAATCTCTAGCTAAAAAGGAACAGGCAATTATTGAGATGGAAGTTCAACAGGAGCTTGATTCATAGGTTGTTCTATCAATTTATAGATAGCTAACTCTTCTTCGAGTTCTGCCAATTGGAACTGAGTAAATTCATAAGCTAGTAATAATTTTCCACACTGAATATCAGTTTCTGTCTCTTCTAATTGGATATCTTCATGCGAAGTATCCAATTGTCTTTTTAGCTCTTCATACCTTTTTTGTATGTCTCCAATTGGATATTCTATATGTATACTTACGTTTGTAGTTTCAGGGCTTATTTCTGTTGGTTTGTGATTAAAAATTTTATCTTTCTCTTCTAAATTATAAGCTCCACCACAACTTTCACAAACGAATTGAAAGGGAGGTAAAGCCGATCCTTCTTTTCCACAGTTGTGACAAGTATAAGTAGGTTGTGAAACAAATATCTGGGAGAATTCTAAAGGTGAAGCACAGTAATGAACATTTTCATGTAGAAAGATAGCAGCACAGAATCTCTTAATTTCATTGGAGAACTCTTGTTTTCTCGACATATTCATAATTTCAACTGTGTTGTAAAGATAAGGAAGAGGGTGATCTGTAATGTAGAGCGATTCTTTATTAAGAGTCAATGAATTTAAACTCTGCATTATAGAAAGGAAGAGATTCCAATGTTCCCATACAGCATCTGTAGTATAAAGGGTTTTCATTGCCATAATTTTATTGAAGTTTTCTTTAGTTAGCTTGTTGGGCTTAATAAAATCGTTAATTTCTTTGGCAATTACTTCTGACTCCCATACTTTCCAGTTCTCTCCTGAATGTTTCTCACTCATCATCTTTTCGGCGGCCAAAAAGAGACTGATGGGGTGTGAATCTTTAATAAAGACTTGTTTCATTAAGTAAGTATAGATGAAATTTTTATTGAAATTTTGGAATAATAAATTTGAAGTAAAACCCGTTAATAAGTGAGGAACACATGAGTGATTTTGGGCAGATTGTAAATAGTAAGTTCGAGGAAGTATTTGGTGCTCTTCGTCTACGAAGTGTTAAGAAGGACCCAGTTCTTAAGGAAGCAGCCAAACGAGAGATGCTCGAATCTTTCGTAGCAGCTGTAGGTTCCTGGAAGAATCTGGAAGAGCTAGTAGAGCAAAAATTTTCTTGTAAGTGGAATGAACTGACCGCACGACGGCAAAAGACTTATTCAGCCGTCGTTTTGCTTTCACAGAAGATTTCTCCAGAAAATGTATCACGTCAGATTTCGATGCCACTGAACACAGTTCGTGGCTGGCACAGCATTTACATCAGTAAGGGATTTACGGGAGTGAAGCAGCATCTTAACTCGGTAGGTAGGAAGTCAGCTTAGTTAGCTTTGGACGTGTAGAACACGTCCTTTTAGTTATTTAAGAATTTCTTGATAAAAAGAATTGTAAGCTAGCTTTGATAAAACTGGAGCTGCACCTCTAAGTTTGTTTACCACATTACCAATTCCTTGGCCTGCTCTTTGAACTAACCCATTCCCTTGCCCAGGAACTCCTTTTATGGCATTTACGGCAGCATGTCCTAATTCGTAAGTTGGATGTGCAGCAAGAACGCCAAGTCCTCCAACTTCAGCCATCTCCTTAGTTTTCTCTCCCATAGGATGACCTGCAAGTCCAGCTACAGAAGGAGCTGCTAGAATTCCTAATCCTAGATTTTCTAATGCTGGAACAGCTAAAGAAGCTCTTTTAATAAAATCGTGCTGAGCTAATATTTCTCCGGCATTCATGCTACTTGATTCTCCATTGCTAATCTTGCAATTATAAATTTCTTATCATTATCCAGCTTCATGAACTCTTTTTTAGGCGCGAAAATAAAACGTTGAGCTATTTCACTTCCTAGAATTGGTTTTACATCATGAAGCATCAATTTATTAAGATTCTCTTCACTAATGTAAACATCTCTGTAATTGTATCTCCATTCAGTTTCTGCTTTTTTATCCATACCAAACGTTGTTCTGTAAGGATCAGTTAGTTGAGAATTCCAAAACCTTTCTAGTTGAAATTCCTTATCGAACGTTTCTAGTGCTTCAGCATACGTTTCAGGTTCTACTTGGGCAATTTTCTCCACTAGAGACATTAGAATTGGCCATTCGTTTTCATGAACGAATTGTTTTCTGTGTAGTGTATGAATTTCACAATCATTGGCATATTTAGCTGATCCTAATTTGGAAATCTCGTATGGAATCTCCATTGCCAAATCTTCCATTCTAGACGCTAATTTAGTACAGTACTCATGTCTTTCTTTTGGTGAAAATTCTCTCCAATTATCTTTGAAATAATCACAAGCAGTTTTTACTTGATCAAACGTGTTAATCGGATAGAAGTCCATTAATTTATAATTTGAAGAGGCAGTTTTCTCTGTATCAAACCTGCTTCTAGCAGCATTGTCAAAAGAGGAGTCTCTATCTTCTGGCTTAAATTGCTGCTTGTTAGCCAGAGTTCTTCCTGCATCGCAATCACCTGTATCATCCATCACATTACCAAGATTGTCATAAGTTCTCCAATTCCTTTCTCTAGTTACAACTTCAACACCTTGTGATCTTAATTTATCAGCCATTTCTTTTAGTTCTTTTGGAATTGGATCTTTTATACGTGTGATGTTGGTCATTAACTCAGCAGCAGCTTCTTTCTGAAGTTCTTCTGGAAGTTTATCCTTATTGTGCGCGAAATATAGAAGAGACAGCAAAATGTTACCTTCATCATGCATTGCAAATTTCTTAAAGCCATCAATATCAAGTGCGTATTGATGATTCTTTGGCGGGCTTAAATTGGCTTTCTTAATTGCTAAAGGAACCTCATCTAAAGTTTTCCAAGTCTGACTTATTAAAAGACCTTCATCATCTTGAACGTCTAAAATTTCACTAGCGAGTTTATGCATAGGACAACAGTAAAAGATTTCAAAATTTATTGGCATAAGAATATTAAGAGAGAATTTAACTTTCTTTAATTCTTAAGGAGACAAATGCAAAAGTGAAAAGAAACCC
>JACCDM010822989.1_pt1 | contig 10652 bp, 11 predicted proteins | sample 7445851 | NCBI WGS metagenome assembly JACCDM01 (sample SAMN15323438, study PRJNA562643) | freshwater metagenome | isolation source: river surface water | place: USA:Blue River Watershed | collected 2017-08-16
CGCCACCCGCAAGGGTTCGTCGAAGGCCGCGTCGCGCCTCGCTACGCACTGCCCGAAGCGTCGCTCGCGCAAGGCGAAGTGATGGCAACGGCGAAGAAGAAGCCCGCCGCGCGCCGCTCGCCCGCGAAGTCTGCACCGAAACGTCGGGTCGCGAAGCCCGCCTCCGTGTGGCGCGTCGCGGGACGTCAAGATGCGATCGCCGACTGGGATCACGGCGCACGGGGCACCGTGTTCCGCGACTCGCTCCCGTCGCATATCCGCAGCACCAACGCATGGCGGCTCAAGGGCCTCACATCGACGGAGCGCGCCGCCGCCGTTCGTGAAATGGCGGCGGGCTACGCCGAGGCGTGGGCGTATCGCGGAGGCACCGTCGCAGCGAAGTCGCCGAAGTTCCCGCGCAAGCCCGCGCCGAAACGTGCGGCGGCGAAGAAGAGCAGCGCGAAACGTCGCGCGAAGAGGTAGACCGTGCCCACGATCCGCTCCGCCACTACGCCGCGCGCAGTCGCGCCCGCCACGGGCACCGTCGGTTTCCGCGCGGGCCACCGCCGCATCATGGATGGCGGCGAATTCGTCTCGCGCGCCGTCGCTCGCGGCCCCGCGGGCGAGTTCCGGCTCACCGACGCGGGCACGAACCCCGCGGAGTACACCGCCGTCGTTCCAGCGGGCATCTACACCCTCGAAGTGTGCCTGCAACCCATCGGCATCGGTGGCGGCACTGCGCCCCCGCGAACGTTCACGGCGCACGCCGCCGTCGCTCCGAACGGTCGCACGATCGTCGAGCGGAGTCGCCTCGCGCTGAGTGCCGACGTGTGCCGCGCGGAACCGACGCGCCCCGCGGGTCTCTCGTCGGAGCCGTTGTCCGCGAACGCGAGGATGCTCCTCTCGCTCCGTGGCCTCGGCGCCGCTGCGCGTGGGCCGCTCGCTCCGTCGGGGCAACCCGTGAGCACGCCGTATCCGCAGTGGTGCCGCGAGTGCGTGCGCATCGACCCGACGGTGCAGCCCGTCGATCGTCTCGTGATCCTGAACGGCTACTGCGACTACGCGGTGACGCTCCCGTTCTTCCGCGAGACGGCGCAGCGCATCTACCGCGACCTCGCGGCGGAACTCGGGCGTCAACCGTCGGCGACGGAGTTGCTCACGCGCATCATGGAGTCGGTTCACGATCTCGTGGACTACCTCCCCGACCCCGACGGCGAAGAGATTTTCCAGCCGGTGCTCTCGTGCGTGTTCAACGGGCTCGGTAAGCACGTTTCGCGGCTCACGGGGCAGAAGCGCGGCGGCGACGACTGCGAGGGCCTCGCGACGGTGTTCGTGACCCTCGCGCGCATCCTCGGCTTCAAGGCCAGCAACGTGTGGTGGGAGCAACCGGGCGCCGCGCTCAACCACGTCGCCGCTCAGGTGTGCGACGGCGGAACGTTCCCGACGAACTTCGGTTCGCCGCGGTGCATCCCCATCGAGACGACGATCCCCGGCGCGGTGCCCGGTGAGACGCCGTACGAAGCGATCCGTCGCATCGGCCCCGCGTACAAGTCGCGGGTGTTCGGCGAGGCGTAGCGTCACCCCCACGGGCGAACGTCGACCGTGCTCCCGACGCGCGTGTCGGCGGGCACGTTGACGATGCGACTCAGGCCGTGCATCGCGACGCTCTTCGCGTGTTCGTCGTAGCGTCCGTCCGCGTAGGCGTACACGCCCGTCACGCGCGCCTTGACCACACCGTCGACCATCTCGGGCGCGAGCAGGAGCACCGCGTAGTGCGAGGCGCGAGCGGGCGCCGCGGGAGCGTCGAGCGACGCAAGCATCAACCGCCGCGTCTCGGCGTCGGCTTCCGCGTTCGCCGCAGCGGTGGTTGCCGCGCGTGCCACGTCGGAGAGGCGCTCGGCCTCGCGCTTCGCAGCGTCGACCGCGGCCTGCGCGCGCTGCTTAGCGTAGCGCAGCAGTTCATCGACCGCGGCGCCATCGTCGGCGCTACAGTTCGATGCGAGTTGCTCCCTTTGATAGCCCGACGGCCACCCGACGGCGATCGCCGTCACGCGGCCCTTGTTGAAGGTTCGCTCGCCGACGCCCTTGTAAGGCTTGATGGCGATGGTCACGGAGTCGGCATTCGGAACCCCCGCGACGGCGGCGAGGGCGCGGATGGTGGCGGTAGCGGCGTCGAGGTTCATGGTGAGCCTTCTACGCCCGCCGCTACGTGATTCTTTACGCCGTCCCGCTGTTTTTGCTAGTCTCGCGCCGATGGCAAAATCGCGAGCGTCCGTGCCGGTTGCCGTGGAGGAGACCTACACGTTGTGGTTGTGGCTTGACAACCACGTCACGAACCTGCCCGCGCACGCACGCGCGGCGATGGGCGCCCGCGTTCTGAGCGCGGCAATCGACGCGATGGATGCGCTGCTTTGCGCCGCCTACGAACCACGCGGCAGCGACGCCCGTGCTGCATACCTGCGAACGGCCAACCAGCGCATCGCGCTGCTTCGCTACCTCGCTCGCGGGATGCGCGAACGTCGGCAAGTCTCGCTCGAACAGCACGCGCACGTTGCGACGAAACTCGACGCGATCGGCAAGATGATCGGTGCGTGGCAGAAGTCGCTCGCGGCGGCGATGTGAGTTCGCTCTCGCTCGACTCGGTATTCTCGTTTTCGGTGTTGTGGGCGGCGGCGCATCACGCGTCACAAGGGCAACGTTCGCGCGATTCAGTGGCGCGTTTCCGCATGGATCTTGAGTCGCACGTTGCGTCGCTCCGCGAGTCGCTTCTGCGTGGAACGTGGCAACCGTCGCCCGTCACGGTGCTGCGCATCCGCGACCCGAAGCCGCGCACCATCGCGGTGCCAGCGTTCGCCGACCGGATTGTGCATCACGCCATCGCCGCTGTGCTCGAACCGATCCACGAGCGGCGCATGATCGCCGACAACTACGCGTGCCGACGCCATCGTGGCACGCACGCGGCGCTCCGTCGGGCGACTGCGTGGGCGCGCACCTATCGGTGGTGGGTGCGCCTCGACGTGGAGCAATTCTTCCCATCGATCGACCACGCCATCGTGCGTGAGCATTTGACTCGCGATCTTCCCTCGCAAGCATTGCGCGACGTGTGCGAACGCATTCTTGCGGCGGGCGCGACGCGCGGGTCACGTCACTTCGACGGCGACGATCTGTTCTCTCCGTTGTCGCGCTCCGTCGGTCTACCGCTCGGTAGCCTCACGTCGCAGTTGTGGGCGAACCGCTACCTCGATCCCGTAGATCACGTCGTGAAGGACCGGCTTCGGCACCGCGCCTACCTCCGCTACATGGACGACATGCTGCTCTTCGGCGACGATCGGTCGGCGCTGGAGGCGACGGCTCGCCGCGTAGAAGCGGAGTGCAAGGCGCTGCGACTGCGCCTCCACGCGTGGGACGTGCAGCCCACGAGCAACGGCGTTGGCTTCGTCGGGTATCGCATCATGAACGATCACGTTCGCGTGCGGCGCACGTCGGTCAACCGCGCGATGCGCCGTCTTCGGTGGCAGCGTCGGTGCGGCGCCTCCTTCGGCGACGATGCGTTTCGGTCGGGACTGCGCGCGGTGTTTGCACACTGGTCGCACGCGGACTCGTGGCGACTGCGAACGTGCGCGTTGAGAAAACTAGGCTTGCTCGCGGGCGACGAGTCGAAGTAACATCGCCCCGCCTTGGGCACTCCGCGCGCTCCGTGGTGGCTGCTGGAACAATTCCAATACTGACAACGTTCGCGCGGCGAACCGCAACAGGAACGATCCCGCGTACTGGAACGACAACAGCGGGTTTCGCGCTTCGCGTGCGTAGGGAACGCTCGACATGCCGAAGGCCAAGGCCACGGCATCCACGCTCACCCTCCCCCGCCCAAGGGCCGCGTCGTCGAAAGGCGGAGCGGCAATCGTCGGGCCTCCTCGGGACTCTCTTCGACGGCGAAGCGATCCCGAGGAGTCGCCGACCTATACGGAGTGCCAAGGCCCGTTCGCGTTGAAGCGCTCACGCATAAAAGTCAAGGGCAAAGAGTTAGACGGAAAACTACTTTGCCCCACGCGAAGCGCGAAACCCGCTGTCGTCGATCCAGTACGCGGGATCGAACCAGTCGCGGAACGCCGCGCGAACGTAGCCAGAAAAGGAATTGAACCAGCAGCCACCACGGAGCGCGCGGCGCGATCCTTGCTTTGTGCCCGTCGGGTCGATGGTCTGCATGGTGTCGTAGCCACGATCGTCGTACCAGTCGGCGACCCACTCCCACACGTTGCCAGCGATGTCGTGCGCGCCGAAGGGCGAGGCGCCCGCGGGGTGCTCGCCGACGGGGCACGTCCCGTTGCGTCGCGTGGTGCCCGACCACCACAAGCGCGTGTCGTCGGGCGTCTCCTCGCCCCACGGGTAGGTGCGCCCGTCGGTTCCGCGGGCCGCGTACTCCCACTGCGCTTCGGTGGGCAGCGCGAGCCCCGCCCACGCGCAGAAGGCTGTCGCGTCATCGTGACTCACGCAGACGACGGGGTGGGCGTCGGTCTGCGCGAAGCCAGGGTTGCGCCACGTCCGCTCGGAGCGTTCCGTCTCCGCAGTGGTGACGTGGCTCGTCGCCGTCACGAAGGCGCGAAACTGCCCGACGGTCGTCGGGTAGCGCGCGATGAGGTAGGCGCTCATCGTGATGCGGTCTTCGGGGCGTTCGTCGCTCCACTGCGACGTGTCGCAGCCCCGCGTGAACGTTCCAGCGGGGATCGCCACCATCTCGATGAAACTCCCGTCGGGGAGCGCGTGTTGTACGGCCTTGCCCGCGAGTCGGGCGCGGGCCTTCTTCGCCGCGGGCGGCGGCGCGTAGGTCGCGCGCATCACCGCGTCTCGGTCGGCGGGCGAGAGAGAACGAAGCGCGGCAGCGAGTTCGGCGATGTTCGTCTTCATGCGCCCTTGTACGCCCGCCGCTCCGCTGTTCTTCACGCTGCTCGCGATTTTCTTCGCCGACGCGAAGAAACTGCTCGCCGCCAGCGTACAAGCGGCATGGCAACAACGTACGTCACTGGCAGTGTCGAGTCGGGCGACTTCCGCACGGCCCGCGCCTTCGCTCGCGAGCACTCGGAGCAAGCGCACTCCGCGGAGAACGTATACCTCCGCAACGCGCGCCTCTCCCGCGACGTGCTGGTGGCGGCGTACCGCGGCGGGCGTCCGGTAACCGTCGGCGACGTGCCGCGCGACACGGTGATACGCACGCTGCGCCAGAGCGTCGGGAACATCGTGATCTAGTCGCTGAATAACGATCGCGTCGCAAGCGTAACAATACGCTTGCGTTTCGCCCGCGTGGTGCGGTAGCGTCGCGCCATGCCTACGATTCGTCGCCCGAACAACGTCCCCACCGTCGTCCGTCCCGCAGGCAACCGAACGCGCCCCGCGGGCGGACTCGAAGACCCTTCTACGATCGGCAACCTGCGCAGACTCGCGACCGACCCGTCGAAGCCGGTGCCCGACACGTCGCAGGCCGACGCGAGCGCGGAACTGATCGCGCGGCGTGACGCCGCTGCCGCTCGGTTCCCGAACTACTTCTTCTACACGGGCAAGCGCGTCAACGGCGCGCAGGAAACGCCCTCGTCGGGGGCCTACGCTCGTGTGCGCTTCGTTGTGACGAGCGATCCCGAACAGGTCCGTAACCTGCGCGCGACGACGCCCGAGACCGACTACGTTCGCTACGCCGACGGGTCGTACGGGTTCATCGTCGGGCGTACGACGAGCACCGGAATGCGGGCGTTTCCGGTCGACTTCGATATCCCGCGCGCCGCGCTGCCGTCGGACGAGCCGCAGATCGCGAACATGGTCCGCGTCGCGCGTCACGTCGGCGTGTCGCCCGGTATGACGACCACGTACGCCGGTCCGCTTCTCGGCGCAGGCATCGAAAACCAGAACTGGGACGCGAGCGACCGTGCCGACGCGCAACTCATGTACGATGCGCTCCCGAAACTCGGCGGGACGATTCCTGATCTTCGCGATCTGGCGTTCTGGGCGCTGAACGTTCAGAGCCTCCCCGGTTACGTGCGAACGATGGCCGACCGCTTCGCGGCGCTCAGGGAAATCGCAGAGGCTACCGCCGAACTGCACCCCACTGCGCAGCCCGAGAAGCGCGTCGAGGTGCTCGACTCGCCCGCGCCGACGCTGCGCATCGTCGGGATGCCGCCCTACGGGTCGCTGTTCGTTGACGGCGCTCCCGTCACCGCGGGCTCGTGGGCGAACCCCGCCACGTTCGATGCGTGGATCGTTCCCCTCGCCGCGGGCACCCACGCACTGCGCATCGTCCCCCCGACGGGCGGCGGCAACGCGCGCACCGCAACCGTGGTGGTCCCCGCGACCGGCGAAGTGCCGCTCACGTTCTCCGAAATGACAGAAGCGCGCCCCGCCGCCACACCCGAAGATCAACCGCCCGCCTCGACGCAGCCTCCGCGCCTGCGCATCACGGGGATGCCTCCGTGGGGCACGATCTACGACGGCACGACGCGCCTCGACACCGCCACGGGGCGATGGCTCGACACGGCGCAGACCGTGTTCTCGCTCCCCATCACCGCGGGCACTCACACCGTTCGCATCGTCCCCCCGACGGGCGGCGGCAACGCGCGCACCGCAACCGTGGTGGTCCCCGCGACCGGCGAAGTGCCGCTCACGTTCTCCGAAATGACAGAAGAGCGCCCCGCCGCCACACCCGAAGAGAGGCCCCCCGCCGTGACCACTGGCACGATCGTCTATCAGCCCGACGTCGGCATGGCGGCGGCGCTGGAATCGACTACTTCCGCCGCCGTTCGCGCGGGCGCTGGCCTCACCGCAATCACCCTCGCCCCGTCGGGCGACAACTACAGCGCGACGGTGCCCGCGGGCACGTACACCCTCGAAGTGATCGTGCAGCCGCACAACGGCACGCTCTCCGGCCCGCAAGAGCCCGCCCGCCAGTACACCCTCCCCGTGACGATCGTCGCGGGGCAGACCGTGACCGTCACGCGCTCGCAACTCACGGGCGCTGGCACGCCGCTCGTCGGAGCGACGCCCGATCCGACGCCGGTCACGCCGCTCTCCGGCATGGGCCGCGTGGTGATCCGCACGACGCTCCCGAACGTCGCCGCGATGGTGCAGTCGCTCGTGGGCACGCAGGGCGAACTCGGCCCCGGTCGCACCGCGCCGCGCGCCGCCGACGGCTCGCTGGTGATCGACCGTCTCATGCCCGGTCGCGCGCAACTCGTGGTGTGGCAGGAGGCGGAGTTCCCCTCGCTCGCTCGCTCGAACGCGCAGCAAGCGCCCGTCACGGTGATCGCAGGCGCCGACTCGGTGTACGCCTACACGGGCACCGCGCTCACCTACGTGGGCGGCGGCGCCACCGGGAGCAGCGTGAACCCCATCGGGAGCACGCCGCAGTCGCTCGACGCGGCACGCGGCGCCTACGCGCAGGCGCTCTTCAACGCGGGCGCGTCGCGATCGTTCGTGTTCCTCTCGCTCCTCGGGCGCTGAAGATGAACCGCGCACTCCTCGCAACCTACGGTCGGCCGCTGTACTGGCGCGGCGCGGGCGACCCCGTGCCAGCGGGCACCGAAACCGTCACGTCGGCGATCACCGCGACGCCGACCACGACCGGCCCCGCCGTGCTCATCCTCGCCGAAGAGCGCAGCGCATTCTACGCCAACGCGCCGACGTACCGCGCGATCACCGATGCGTTCCAGTCCGCGCGTCTCACCGGCCCCGAAGCGACGCGCGGCAACTGGGTCGGCCCCGGTCCCCGTGTGACCCGAACGTCGCTCGTATCCGAGCGGTTCGGAACGTTCGCCGCGTGGGTCTACCAGTGGCCCGTCGGGCAGACTCCCTCGGAGGCGACCGTCGAGCAACTTCGGCGGAACGTCAAGACGGCGGTCGACGGCATTTCGAGCGGTTGGCAGTCGGTGACGGTGATGCCGTACAGCGCCACGATGAACGGACCGATTTCGTGGTGGGAGTGTACGGGCGGGGCAAGCCAGTGCGCGTCGATCACGCAGACGCGCGACGAGTTCCCCTACGGCATCCCCCGCTTCACCGACGCGCAAGAGGATCACATCGGCCCGACGACGATTCTCTCGCACCCGACGACACCGCGCGAGGCGATCGACGGCGCTGGCGAGCAAGCGAAGACGGCGGCGACGTGGGGGCTCGGAATCGTCGCGGTGCTCGGCATCGGGTACATCGGAGTCCGGGCGTACGAAGCCTCGCGCAGCAATCGCTAGCAACAACTCAGAACAGCAACAGGAGCAACGCAGTGTCCCTTCTTCTCATCACGGCTCGCACGAACGTTTCGGTGGGCTCGCCCTCCGCGTCGGCGATCAAGGACGCCCTCGTCGCCTCGCGCCTCGCGGGCAGCGAAGCGAACCGCGGCAACTGGATCGGCCCCGCGCCGCGCATCACCCGCGTGATTTCGGACGACGCTGGCATCGACGAGCACACGATCACCGTCGCGTGGCTGTACGGGTGGCCCACGGGCGGACCCTACACGCTCACCACGCCCCCGATGCAAGCGATCGCCGCCGAACTCGTCGCCGCCGTCGCGACGAACCTCAACGGCGGCACGCGAACGTCGTGGGAGGTCTCGTCGGCCCCGTACGCGCCCGCCTTCAACGGCGACGTGGCGTTCTGGCAGTCGGGCGCCGCGGCGAACACCACCACGAAGGACGCCCCCTCGGAGGGCGTCACGGAGTCGCCCTACGGCCCCGCAGCGGGCACTGGCGGTGGCACGGGCGGTACGGGTGGCCCCACCGGCATCGGCGTGGTGCAGCCCCCCGTGCCGTCGCAGGGCACGCCTCCCGCGCAAGGCATGAGTTCCACCGCGAAGTGGGGCATCGGCCTCGGTCTCGCCGCCGCCGTGGGTTACGGCGTGTGGTACGCGAACAAGGGCAGCAGCGGCAAGCGTCGCGGCTGAAACGTCGGAACAGGAATAGGAGCAAGGCAATGGCCGCAGCGAAGAAGAGCAGCAAGAAGAAGTCGAGCAAGAGCAAGCGTGCGAACGCCTGCGCGCGTGGCGGGTCCGAGATGCGCACGATCAAGGGCACCAGCCCGCGGTCGGTGCGTCGTCGCAGCCTCGCCGCGTTCGACCTCGTGACGTGCCGCAAGGCCCGCCCCGTGAAGGCGAAGAAGCGCGCCCCGAAGAAGCGCGCCAGCGTCAAGAACGGTCGCCAGCCGTCGAAGTGGGAGACCATCTTCGTCGTGCAGGGTGCCTACGGCAGCGGGTGGGAGGATCTCACCGCCGAAACGTCGCCCAAGTCCGCGCGTGCGCAGGTGCGTGTGTACGACGAGAACGAGCGCGGTTTCCCACACCGCTTCATCAAGCGAACGGTTCTCCGCGCCGACAACAACGTCGCCTACAAGCGCCCCTCGCGCTGAACCATGCCCACCCTTCGCATCACGCCCTCCGTCGCTCCGCTCCGCGTTCGCCACGCAGGCGTCCCTACGCCCACTCCGGCGCAGGCGGGAGCATCGGCGGTGGGCGTGGTGACGGCGGGGGTCAACACCGTCACCGGCTACCTGCACGGGCAATCGCAGGAGCAACTCGCGCAGACGGTGTACGGCATCGGTTCTACGGCGCTCGATCAACGCGCCGCGCAGTCGGTCAACACGGCGGAGTCGCAAGCGATCTTCACGGTCGCCGCAGCGCGCCTCGCGAACGCCGCCCGCGCCGAGCAAGCGGCGCTCGCCGCGTCAACGCCGCAGGGCGGCGAAGCACCGACGAAGAGCAACACCGGCACGATCGTGGTGGGCGTTGTCGGCGTCGCCGCGGTCGGCGGTCTCGCGTGGTGGTACTACCGCAAGCGAAAGAAGTAGAACGTGGCACTGCGACGATACGTTTTTGCCTACGACGCTTCGGACCCGATGGCTGTTGTGAATCGCTATCTCGCGAACGACAACACGCAGAATTTGGCGGCGTTCTACGGGTCGGAGGCGGAACTCCGCGCTGTTGCGACGAACCCGTCGATCGACGCCGTGCGGCGCAGGCAGGCGCAATACTACATCGATGGGATGATTGCGTTCCGCACGGCCGCGCAGCGCGGCGCAGGCAACGATTTCTTCTCGCCGACGCGGTGGGCGGTCGCCGACGCCGACGCGCTTGATCGCGACCCGAACGATGCGGCGGTCCCCGCGCAGATGCGATCGTTCCTCGCCTCGTCGAGTCCCAGTCGCGCCGTTTCGACGTTCATTCACTACGCCGACACGGAACTGGCGACGGCCTACCTTCGACGTGCGCAGGCGCTCTCGCCGCAGTTCATTTCAACGCTGGCGACGCCCGAAGCGCAGAACAACGCGGTGCGCGACTTGTGGGCGAACGTCGCCGCCTACTTCCGAGCGATGAACGTTCGCCCGTGGGGGTGGGCGAAGCTTCGCGGGCGATGGGAGACACAGGTCGGCCAGTGGTACAGCGAAATGACTTCGTGCCCCATGATCGGGCGCGAGATCAACGTTCGCTCGACACGTCAAATGGCGCTGCCCGGTTCGTTCCACGAACTCCTCTTCGCGCGCCGAACGACGCCGCTCAACATGACCGGCTACGGCGAGCAAGGCGCAGCCGGAGCGTGGCGCGACGAAGCCATGCGTCGCTACAACGCGCAGTACAGCGTCGGGAACGTGCCTAAGCGCCTTCGCTTCGGTTCGCAGCAAGCGATCGAACGTAGCGGCGCCCCGTGCGC
>JACCDM011639676.1_pt1 | contig 10650 bp, 10 predicted proteins | sample 7445851 | NCBI WGS metagenome assembly JACCDM01 (sample SAMN15323438, study PRJNA562643) | freshwater metagenome | isolation source: river surface water | place: USA:Blue River Watershed | collected 2017-08-16
ACCGCTTTGTCGAGATATGGAACCTAGTTTTCATGCAGTTTGAGCAGGCGGCCGATGGCAGCCGGACCAACTTGCCGCGCCCGTCGATTGATACGGGCATGGGGTTGGAGCGGATTGCGGCTGTGCTACAGGGTGTCCATGACAACTATGATACGGACACGTTTAAGACGCTGATCGGCGAATCTGCCGAACTCACGAAAAGTGATCCCAATGGCGCGATGAAGGCATCGCACCGGGTTATCGCTGATCATTTGCGTGCCTCGGGCTTCCTGATTGCCGATGGCGTTCTGCCCTCTAACGAGGGCCGGGGCTATGTGTTGCGCCGGATCATGCGGCGGGCCATGCGCCACGCGCATCTTCTGGGCGCGAAGGATCCGTTGATGCACCGGCTGGTCGGGTCGCTTGTGGCGGAGATGGGCGCGGCCTATCCGGAACTGCTCCGCGCGCAGCCCTTGGTGGAAGCGACGCTGCTGCAAGAAGAAACCCGCTTCCGCCAGACGCTCGACAAGGGGCTAAAGCTCCTCGACGAAGCGACTGCCTCGATGGGGCCGGGCGATGTTTTGTCCGGTGAGACGGCGTTCAAGCTCTATGACACTTATGGGTTCCCCTATGATCTGACGGAAGATGCCCTGCGCGCACAGGGCCTCGGCATTGATCGGGCGGGATTTGAAGAAGGCATGGCGCGCCAAAAGGCGATGGCTCGCGCCGCTTGGAAGGGTTCTGGCGAAACGGCCTCGGATGAGATTTGGTTCGATATCGCCGATGAACTCGGCGGCACCGAATTTACCGGCTATGTGGGCACCGAAGGCGAAGCACAGGTCGTGGCGCTTGTGAAGGACGGCCAACGGGTCGAGCATGCGGCGGCGGGTGACAAGGTTGTTATCCTGACGAACCAGACGCCTTTTTATGGCGAAAGTGGCGGCCAGACGGGCGATGCCGGATCCATTCGTGGGGACGGCGGCTTGGTCGCGCGGGTGGATGATACGGGCAAGCCCCTTGGGCGGCTCCACACCCATCAGGCGGTGGTCGAGGCCGGCACGATTGCTGTAGGCCAAACGATCCATCTTACGGTTGACGCGGATCGCCGTAACCGTATTCGGGCCAACCATTCCGCAACGCATTTGCTACACGCGGCGCTTCGCAACCGTTTGGGTGCGCATGTGACGCAAAAAGGCAGCCTGGTTGCGGCAGACCGGTTGCGGTTTGACTTTTCGCACCCGTCCGCGCTGACGCCGGAGGATATTGCGGCCATCGAAGCCGAGGTGAATGCTGAAATCCGCGGCAATGAGGTGGTGACAACTCGGCTCATGACGCCCGACGATGCGATTGCCGCCGGTGCGCTCGCGCTTTTTGGCGAAAAATATGGTGAGGAAGTCCGCGTCCTGACCATGGCGCCCCGGGCTTCCGGTGGCGCCTATTCGGTCGAGCTTTGCGGTGGCACCCATGTTAACGCGCTGGGGGATATCGCGCTCTTTAAAATCGTCTCGGAAGGGGCTGTGGCTGCTGGGGTTCGCCGCGTCGAAGCGATGACAGGGGAGGCGGCGCGCCTCTGGTTGGTCGATCGGGAGAACAAACTGAAAGATGTGGCCGCGCAGCTTCGGGCCAACCCCGACGAAGTTCCAGCGCGTGTGGCCGTGCTCGCGGAAACCGTGCGCAAGCTGGAAAAGGAGCTTGCTGAAGCGAAAAAAGCACTGGCCCTGGGCGGCGGGGGTGCTGCTGCAGCTGAGCCCGAAGATGTCAACGGCACGAAGTTCTTGGGCCAACAATTTGATGGCCTTGATCCAAAGGAACTGCGCGGTTTGGCCAATGACGCCAAAAGCAAGCTCGGGTCAGGCGTGGCGGCTTTTGTGACGGTGAACGATGGCCGCGCATCCGTACTTGTCGCGGTTACTGATGATCTGACGGGTCGGTTCAGCGCGGTCGATCTTGTTCGCAAGGGCGTCGAAGCTTTGGGTGGCCAAGGCGGCGGGGGCAAACCCGAAATGGCGCAAGGCGGCGGGCCAGACGGGGATAAGGCCGCTGCGGCCATTGAGGCTATACGCTTGGCTTTTGCCTAAATTTCGTAATTATCGGGTCATTATGGTCGCGAAACAAATTGCCTTTGGTCGCTGATAAGACCAGAGGCCCCCCTTAACTTTTGGGGGATATATGAAAAATATTGTTATTTTAACGTCCTTTGTTGCCGGCGTTTGGAGCTCTGCTGCGGTTGCGGCCGAGACCAATCGCTATGATGGCTATGCGACATTTTCAGGTGGCTATAATTCGATCAAAACGGGCGGCTATTCTTCGCTGGACAGCAATGGCAATGAAACGAGCTCATCGCCTGACAGCCAGAAGATTGATGGGCCGATGCTTGCAGGTCGGTTTTCCGCCAGCGCGCCGATTTCCAGCTCGCTAGCCGTCCAAGTTGATGCCGTTTTCGATCGTACCAGCTTTAAGATCGGTGATGTTTGCAGAGAATGTGCGGGGACAACTTTGCACACCAACCAAACGTCATTGGCGACCCATCTTTTCTGGCGTTCGCCGTCGCAAGACTTGGTTGGCCTGATTGCGCAGCGGTCTTCGAATTCAAATAGCTTCGGCAATGCCTCGATCCCGGTCACTTATTATATAGGTGGCGAGGGGGTCGTTCGTGCAGGCCGTGCGAGTTTTTATGGTCAAGTCGCCTTCGCTAAACCTGAATTGATTTATGCAAGCGGTAGCGGCGTCGTCGCCACCGGCCAGATCCGTTATTTGCCGCGAGACAATTTTATGATCGCGGCAAAGCTCGGTTATGAGCGCATTTCCCTGAATCAGTCCTACACGTCGGATGACCGTGGGTCGTCCTATCGCAGCCGCGGGACAGTTATTGGGTTGAAGAGCGAGTACCAGCTAAAGGCCTCTCGCTTTGGGGTGGTGCTGGACGGTGAATACCGCGATTCCAACTTCCGCTATACCAGCCAAGGCAGCGACTTTTTCTATGGCGCGAAGAACTCCATGAAGGTCTTCCAAGTCCTTCTGGGCGTGAAATATAACTTTGGTGCTGGCACATTGCTCGATCGGGATCGCTCTGGTGCCTCTCTAGATGCCATTGCGCCGCTGGGGATGTTGACGAGCTTTGGCGGCGTCGGCTGACCTTAGCCACGAAATGCAGAGAAAAGGGGGCGGTCTTCGCCCCCTTTTTTCATTTCTCTAAATCGCGTTAATATCAACGACTGTTGGAATGACATCATTGAGCAGCGTGATTGTTTTGGCGGCGATCTGCCACCGTCCATCGGTTGCGATCAGGCGATAGGCATAACGCCCAAAGAAGCAGTCCGCCCGGTTCATCCGCGGATCGAACCGGTGGCAAATAAAGGCTGCGTTGACGCGCGCCTCGGCTTGGCTGCTCTCCTCAACAAGAACGTTTGAGATGAGATGCACCGTGCGGGGAAGCGGGGTTGACGCAATAGAGAGGCTCGAGGTGAGCCGCATCACCCGGTCTTCCAGATTGCGTTTCCCCCGATAATAGATCAGCGACAATTCGCGATCGGGGTCTTGCGTCGTTTGGGTTTCGCTGCGCCAAGCCGGCATCCAGAATTCGACGTCATCGGTAAAGAGTTCAAGCCAAGCGTCAAAAGCTTGCGTGTCGATCAGATATGCTTCGCGATACAGCAGCTCTTCGGCCAAAGCGCGGGTCAATGGGGTGTTGGTCATTCAGCAAACGCCTCCGCCATGCGCTTCGCCCATGCGCGGTAATAGCTGTGATACAGCGTCTCGTCGCAGAGTTGGGAGTCGGCAAGGACGCTTCGGGCAGGGTGAAGATCAATTTTGTCTGAGAAGCGATTGCCCCCCTCAACCGAGGCTGTCATCCCGCGGGTATAGCCTTGCAGCCACGGCACTACCTGCGATGCAAACCCCATTTGGCAATTCTCATAGGCAATCGTGTCATCCGGTGTGGCCATGCCGGTCGGATTGAAGAAATCCTCATATTGGCGAATGCGGGTGCGGCGCGCTTCGGCGCTCTCTCCTTTCGGGGCAATGCACCAGGTACGCATCTCAGTTAGCCCCGGTGCCAAGGGGCGGATCACGCGCAGCTGGCTTGAGGCATTTTCGGCAACCTGCAGATTTGGGAAAATGGTCAAATTGCGCATGTTGAACATCCAGTCCCGCTTGGCTTCGCCATGGCGGGCGGCGAGTTCGGCGGCGCGTTCATAAAGCGGCAGGGCTGGCGTGACGCCAAATACTCCCCAGTTCAGTACATGGCCATGATCAAAGCTGAAGCTGCCACCGCCGACGCCTTGGGTCTCTTCCTTCCAATAGTCGCTATTTTCCCAAACCGAGGCCACGACATCGGCGCTCATGTCCTGCTGCCGGCGCTCGAGCACCCGGATATAGGATGGATGGGCCGAGGTGAAATGATAGGCATCCGAGCAGTTTTCCAATTGGAGCTTCCAATTGGCCTGATAGGTGAAGGTGACCGCGCCGGGCACAAGCTCTAGCCCTTCGGCGCTCTGATCGGCGACGAGATCGAGGAGCTTGGCCGCCTCCCCCAGATACTCAGCAAGGCTTGGAACGTCTGCTTTCAGGCTGCCGAACAGAAATCCTCGATAATTTGCAAAAGCGGGTAGGGCGGCTAGGCCATGGTCTTGCTGGTCAAAAGCAGGTGAGTAGCAGCCGGCTGATTTCCATTTGATGGCCTTGCTGCGCCCCGCGCTGTCAAAACTCCAGCTATGATAAGGGCATATATGGATTTTCGCATTGCCCTCGCGCACTTGGGCCAGCCGCGCGCCTTTATGCGGGCAGGAATTTACAAAAGCCCGAAGAATACCATCGCCGTCGCGCTGCACCATCACGGGCACGCGCCCAGCAAAAGTGGTGAAGAAATCATGGGGGGCGGCTGCCTGAGCTTCGAGCCCCAGAAACACCCAGCCGCCTTCGAAAATCTGGTGGAGTTCGGCTTCAAAAATGGCAGGATCGGTAAAAATCCGGCGATTAACCTGGAAGACGCCGTCATTCGGACGATCATCGATTAGATCTTCCAGTCGCACCATCGCTCTCTCCGCGCTTTATCGCCGGCATTATCATAAGCCACGTTCCTGCTGTGATACCATGAATTTCCAGCGCGCCGACCCGGAAGTTGGTTTTTCAAAGCGATTCCCTGTCACAAGGTGAAAAGGCTTTGCTTGACCCGAACAAAGGGCCGCTCCAAGCCTTTTGCCAAGCGACACGCAGTAAGGCGCACGGCATGGAACACATCGTCATTATCGGGGCTGGCGCGATGGGGAGCTTGTTCGCCGCCCGGCTGGCGCTTGCCCAGAAAGCGGTCACGCTGGTCGATGTGGATGTGGCGCGGCTGGCGGCCTTCGACCGGGATGGTGTTGCGCTGGACGATCATCATGGCAAGCGTGTTGCCCAGGTGCGCGCGTGTCGCGCGGACGAAGTAGCCGGGCCGGTTGACCTTGTGATCCTGTTCACCAAGGCCATGCACAGCCGGGCGGCCATTGCCTCGGCGGCGCATCTTGCCAAGACGGGCTGTGCCGTCCTTACCTTGCAGAATGGACTGGGCAACGCAGAAGCCATTGCCGAGATCTTTCCCGAAGAGCAGGTCTTACTTGGCGTGACGGACTGGCCTGCAGATCTATTGCCCCCGAATGGCGTGGCGGCGCACGGCGAGGGGCATGTTTGGCTGGGGGCGTATCGGCCAGCGGGGGCAGCCTTTGCCCAAGCGGCGGTTGACCTTCTTAACCTGGCAGGCATGCACGCCGCTTACGACCCTGACGTAAAGGCAGCCTTGTGGGAAAAAGCAGCCTTTAACGCCGCGCTGAACGCGCTCGCGACGATATTGCAATGTCCGGTAGGCGGGCTCGACACCCCAGAAGGGCGCCGCATCGCGCAGCAGGTAGCAGAAGAAGCCGCCGCTGCAGCGGCCTTGCAAGGTGTGGCGCTCGATCAGGCGCGCCTGTCCGCCAAAATCGATTTCGCCTTAACCCACCACAAATTGCATAAGCCATCGATGCTGCAAGATCGCCTAGCAGGCCGGGCGACCGAGATCGACGCGATTAACGGGCAAATTGTCTTCTTTGCAGAACAAGCGGGGCTAACCGCGCCGGTGACGGCGACATTGGCGGCGTTGGTCAAGATGGGTGAGACAAGCGGCTCTTAACGATGAGGGGGTGGCGCACCCAAGAGGATTCGAACCTCTGGCCTTTGCCTTCGGAGGGCAACGCTCTATCCAGCTGAGCTATGGGTGCGTGCAAGCGCCGTTAGCAAAGCCAGACGCCGCCTGCCAGCCCTAAACCCGCTTTATTTCTTTGGCGGCTTGGAAAGTTCGACCGGTTGGAATGTCCCCAACCCGCACCGCGTGCCTTCCTGCACACCGCCTCCATAGCTGTGAAGGACCGAGATGGTGTCGACCGAACACAGATTATTGAGCGAGGTGGCATAGCTAAACCGCTCTTCAAAGCCGAGCGCGGGGCAGCTGTGCGGCAGCGTGTTGCGGACCCATTTATTGCCGACAAGGCGAAAATCGATAATCGAGTCGCTTCGAACCCGGCTTTCACGGATTTGCTGGATCGAGATGCAGTCGAGTGGTTTGCCCACGGGCTTGGCCTCGGGCACAGGTTTGCGCGCTTGGGCGACACCGCCCAGCGAGAGCGTGGCAAGAAGCAGCGTTGCCAGAGCCTTGTTCATTTTCCGTCTCCTGACTTTGCCTTCTTCGCGACTTTAGCGGGCAATTCTGACTTGGACCTGAACGTGCATAAATCGGCGACGATACAGCGCCAACATTCGGGGGTTCGCGCCTTGCAGACATAGCGGCCGTGCAAGATCAGCCAATGATGCGCGCCGAGCCGAAAGGGCGCTGGGGTGTGCTTATCGAGCAGCTTTTCAACCGCAAGGGGCGTTTTCCCTTTGGCGAGGCCCGTCCGATTGCCGACGCGGAAGATATGCGTATCGACCGCAAAAGTTTCTGCGCCAAAGGCGGTATTCATGACGACATTGGCGGTCTTGCGACCGACGCCGGGCAGTTTCTCCAGCGCATCCCGATCTGCAGGAACCTGACCGGCGTAATCCCGGTCCAGGATCTCCGAGAGGGCGATCACATTCTTCGCCTTGGCGTTGAACAGGCCAATGGTCTTGATATGCTCTTTGAGGCCCGCTTCGCCTAAGGCGACCATCTGGGCAGGGGTCTTGACCGCTTCGAACAATCGGCGGGTCGCCTTGTTGACGCCGATATCGGTTGCCTGCGCCGAAAGAACGACAGCGACGAGCAACTGATACTCATTGCCATAAGAGAGTTCCGTTTCGGGGGCAGGGTTGTCTTCCGCCAACCTGCTATAAAATTCGAAGATATCGGCCTTTTTCATGCGCGTCAGACGCCAAGAACCTGATCCATTGTGTAGCGCCCCGGTGGCTGCCGCCGCAGCCACGCAGCCGCCTTTAGCGCCCCGCGCGCAAAGATCGCGCGGTTTTCTGCCCGGTGGATCAACTCGATCCGCTCATTGTCGGTCGCAAAAATCACGTCATGGTCACCCGCGACGCTGCCTCCGCGTAGGGCCGCAAAGCCGATCGCGCCTTCTTGTCGTGCACCCGTATGCCCGTCGCGACCCCGCTCGCTATGGTCAGCCAGCGAGATGCCCCGGCCCTTGGCCGCGGCTTCGCCCAGCAGGAGTGCGGTGCCCGAGGGGGCATCCACCTTCATCCGGTGATGCATTTCAACGATTTCAATGTCCCAATCCGGCCCCAATGCGCCAGCAGCTTCGCGCACAAGCCGGGCAAGCAGCGTCACCCCAAGCGACGTATTGCCCGTTTGTAGCACCGCGATGTGATGGGCCGCATCATCAATGGCGCGATGATGGTCATCGTTGAGGCCGGTTGTGCCAATAAGGATGGGCGTTCCCGAAGCGACAGCGGCGGAGAGATTGGCGACAAGCGCTTTGGGCGATGAAAAGTCGATCAGAACATCGGCGGCTTTTGCCAGCGCCGCCGGATCGCCACCGGCATCGATACCGCCAGCGACGGTCATGCTTGCCTCTGGTGCGGCTGATGCCAGCGCCTCGCCCATCCGCCCCTTGCTGCCAATAATGCCAATGCCGGTCATCAAAATTCCCCTTTGTGGGCCGTCATAGAGCCAAGAGGGGCAGGGCGACAAGGCCAGCCAGCGGTGGCGGCGCTTGTCTCCCTTTGCCCGTATCGGCATAGGTCGGGCCATGGCTGATATTCGCAATATTGTGATCCTCACAGGTGCTGGCATTAGTGCTGAAAGCGGGATCGATACTTTCCGCGCCTCTGGCGGGCTTTGGGAGCGGCATCGGATCGAGGATGTCGCCACTCCCGAAGCTTTTGCGCGCGATCCAGACCTTGTGCTGCGCTTTTACGATATGCGCCGGGAAAATATTCAGAAGGCAGAACCAAATGCCGCGCATCAGGCCTTGGCGCGGCTCGACCGTGAATGGTCGGGCGATCTCTTAATCGTGACCCAGAATGTCGATGACCTTCATGAGCGCGCGGGGGCACAGCGGCTGATCCATATGCATGGCGAGCATCTGTCGGTTTGGTGCACCGCGTGCGATGCGCGGCACCGCTGGACAGGGCCGTTGATCAACCGACCGGCTTGCCCGGCCTGCGCCGCGCCCGCGCTGCGGCCCGACATCGTCTGGTTTGGCGAAATGCCCTATCGCATGGACGAGATTGATCGGGCGATCAGCCAATGCGATCTGTTTGTCTCCATCGGGACGTCGGGGGCCGTCTATCCCGCGGCAGGGTATGTCCGCACCGCGCGGCATTTTGGCGCACGCACGCTGGAGCTTAATCTCGATCCCTCTCAAGGGAGCATCTTATTCCACGATTGCCGGCTTGGCCGGGCGACAGAACTCGTCCCGGCATGGGTCGAGGAAATGTTGGCGAAGGGTTAATCCACCCAATCAAGACCAATATCGCGATAAAGCCCGCGATCTTCATCCCATTTCGGGTCAACCTTTACGTGCAGATAGAGGTGGACGCGGCAGCCAAGCGATTTGGCGATCTCTGCGCGCGCGGTCGAACCAATCTGCTTCAGGCGCGCGCCGCCTTTGCCAAGAATAATCGCTTTCTGGCTATCGCGCTCCACCTTGATCTGCTGGTGAATTTCAACCGAGCCATCGTCGCGCTCGGTATATTTCTCGGTTTCGATGGCTGTTGCGTAAGGCAGTTCGGCATGAAGCTGCAGATAGAGCTGCTCGCGGGTCATTTCCGCGGCTGTCATGCGATCCGTCGCGTCGCTCACCTGATCTTCCGGGAAGTGCCATGGGCCTTCGGGAAGGTTGGCGGCAATAATGTCCTTCAACAGGTCGAGCCCATCGCCCGTTTCGGCGCTGACCATCAATACCTCTTGGAAATCCATCATCTGTGTCAGCCGGTCGATATGCACCAGGAGCTTGTCTTTGGCAGCGATATCAACCTTGTTGAGCACCAGCATTTTGGGCTCAGGCCGTTCTTTCAATCCTTCAATGATGCGTTCGACCTTCGCGCCAAGCCCCGCCTTCGCGTCAACGACAAGCAGGATGATATCGGCATCTTGCGCGCCTCCCCAAGCGGCTTGAACCATGGCTCGGTCCAAGCGACGATTAGGTTCAAAAATACCCGGCGTGTCGACCAGCATCATCTGCGTTTCGCCATGAAGGGCGATCCCCATCAGCCGGGTCCGCGTTGTCTGCGCCTTGGGGCTTACAATCGCGACCTTTTGGCCCACTAAAGCATTCACCAAGGTTGATTTACCGGCATTGGGCGCGCCCACAATGGCGACAAGCCCGCATTTCAACGTCATTTTTTCCTCAATCTTTCAAGAAGCGCCGCGGCCGCCAGCGTTTCCGCTTCTTGCTTTGACTTGCCCTCAGCCTCTGCATCGCCTGCAGATCCGAGCGACACCTTCACCCTGAACCGTGGTGCATGATGGGGCCCAAAACGATCCGTGATCTCATACATCGGGGGGCGGCGGTTATGCGCGGCGGCCCATTCCTGCAATTCAGATTTGGGATGCCTGCGCGCCGAACGCTGCACATCCATCAACGGTTCCCAGCGGCGGTGAATGAAGCGCCGGGCTGCGTCCAAGCCATGTTCCAAAAATACAGCGCCAATCAGCGCTTCGACCGCGTCGCCCAACACATTGTCGCTGTCATAGGCGCCGTCATCCAGCGCTTGTTTGCCAAGCCGCAGTCGACCGGCAAGGCCGATTTCACGACCCACCTCGGCACAGGTTTCCCCCGACACAAGATTATTGAACCGCGGCGAGAGCTTCCCCTCGCTGTCATTTGGGAAGCGCGCATAGATCCAGTCGGCGATAACGAGGCCGAGGACACGGTCCCCGAGAAACTCGAGCCGCTCATATGTCTCTGCGCCATGGCTGCCATGGGTCAGCGCGCGGGCATAGAGCGCTTCATCTTTGGGCGTAACGCCAAAAATTTCGGCGATCCATTGGGTCAGCTCGCTCAAAACAGCTCCCCAATCCGGTTCCAGCGTGCTGCAGTTAACCATGTCCAAGGGAGCAACCAGTTTGCCGACCCGTCAGTGGAGAAGATGCTGATCGTCGCACGTCCAACCAGATTTTCGACAGGCACAAAGCCGATGCCCCCGCCGTCTTCTGCCGGGAAGCGGCTATCCAGACTATTGTCGCGATTATCCCCCATCATGAAGACATGGCCCTTAGGGACAGTA
>JACCDM011019933.1_pt1 | contig 10649 bp, 5 predicted proteins | sample 7445851 | NCBI WGS metagenome assembly JACCDM01 (sample SAMN15323438, study PRJNA562643) | freshwater metagenome | isolation source: river surface water | place: USA:Blue River Watershed | collected 2017-08-16
AGAACACTCTTCTATCAATTTTCTATCTTCAGTAAATGTATAATAGTTCGGTATAGATATACATTCAAAATCATCTAATAGAGGTGAATGGTTCAATCCTATCCAAACTCTTTTTTTGCATTTTCTCAATAAAAGATTTTGCCAACTTAATTCAATTTTGGTTGGGTACATTTTAAAATCAGTACCGGAATCGGTTATATCCTTTGCGTATGCTTGAATAAAAATAGTATCCCATTTATCTTGATATTCCATTAGATACTCTCTATGTGAATATGGTGGGTGTAAGAATATTATTCTACTACATTTATCTAATAACTCTTCTGTCTTTTTTGGATTTTCTAATCGAAATGTATGAGGGATTGATATAGAAGATTCGATATGATTTGAACTTCGTTTGTTATCAATTATTAGGTGTACTTCTTCTGATAAAGTTGGTATAACTTCTCTAATAAAATTATTTACCCATATATCCCCGCCCCCTATTATTTGATTTCCAGCGGAAGTTGTAACCATTATTATCATACCTATAATTATATAAATCTTTTAATAAAATCATCAAAATCTATATCATAATAATTACTTATTTTCCTATTAGTTTCATCATTAATTTTAGAACGCATTCTCTCTTTACAATCCATTAAAAATCTTTCAGCATGGTCTTCTTGTTTCCTAGCTCTTTTATCGTATAGGTGATAAATTGGTGTCTGCTTGTAATTAATTATTTCATATCCCGCTTCGATACTTCGATACGTCAAATCTATTGCTTCAAATCCCCAACATAATAATTTATCATACCCTACCTTATAGAGCCAATCAATTGTTGTAAAATGAAACCCAGCTGCAATAGTTGATTTTCTATAATCTAAATCTGATTCAGCAAAGTGAACAGTTACAAATGGAAAGTATCCTAATTTTTCCTTATTAAAATTATTGGTGTAGTGCCCATAACTTTTTTTAAATTCACCATACAATTGATATTCCGGTGGATATGCTGAAAGAATTGAATTTGGTTTTAATGTATTAATAAGTTGAGTGTCCCAATTTTTGTCAAATCTCATGTGAGAATCAATGCATAAGTAATACTTAAATGATGGCTCAATAAAATACGAAGCCATTGACCTAACCCAACAAATATTAGAAAATTTTCTATAATCTACATTTACTAATGTAACTTGCGATGGAAACAAATCCTGAAAAAACATATCTTGTTGTCTATCCTGATTGAATACAACAATTTTAATATCGTTAGGATTTTCTGCTTTTTGAATCAAATCATAACAAGTTGGAATTATTTCCTTATCTAATCTACAAGCTATAAAAACGTAAATCATCTATGATACCATTCTCTTAAAAGGTTATAAAATACATTATCAGGAAATTCTTCTATGTTATGATTAGGAAAAGTTCCTTTTTTAAATTTTGTATCACATGAGTAATGTGCAAAAAAATGTTTACTTAAATCCAATTCGTTTTGATGTGGAAAATAAGTATTATCTTGCCCTAAACATTTTATTTGATTATTATGGCACGCAATTTGAAATGCCCACATTTGCATCCACCATCCAAAAGGAGTACCTAAATGCTTTCTTACTATTTCTAAACTTAAATCCAATACTTCATCCAAAATCTTTTTTAAAGTCTTTACTCTTATTAAAATTGGAACAAATCCACCATCCATAAATTGATGAATATCATGCTTTAAAAATGGTTCAACTATTCTATAATTTTCTTTATCAGGTCTACTACATCTTATATGCCAATCTTCATAAAAATTACAAGTTATTACAGTATTCTCTTCTGGTAATACACCATCATATCTTCTTAATGGAATAATATCTGCATCTAATATACAAATTACTTCATTATCATAAAATCTATCTATTACCGATTTAAGTGCAAAAAATAAGTTACCAGCTGCAAAATGCGGATGGTTTTCAGATTCATCTAAAATTGAATGAATTCCTCTTACTATTTTATATGGGATTCTTAAATTCCAATCTATTTCCTTAACTACAAATTTATGATCATTTCTATCAACAATTAATATTAATGATTCATAAAAAGATTTTACATCACCATATACCCATTGTTGAGCAAATTGAAAAAGACTTGTTTGCCACTTAAATAAGTTTGTTGGTGCGGCTACAGGTATTGTTATCATATTCTGATATTAGTTCGTAAATTTTTTTAGCTATAATTTTGTATCCATTATGATTCGGATGAGTATCCCCATAATCAGTAGATTGCCACACATAAGGAAATCTAAAATTATATTCCCATACGGATTGATTGAATTCTTTTTCATATTCAATAAGAATATCTTTCATTGTTAAATCTTTTGCTAGAAATCTATCAAGTTTTAATTCTGATAAATCCTCATCTAATTCGTTTGAAAAACTTTTAGAAAATGAATTTATTAAAAAGTAATTATATCCTTCTAATAAACCTATAATTTCACCAATATCTCTTTTAGGGATTGATTCTCCTCTATATGGAAAACTTAACATAACAATTATTAAATCATTTTTTTCAAAATAATTTTTATTTTCTTTTATTTTTTGAAGTATATCTAAATTTGAAAAATTACACCAACCAAAATTTACGAAAGGAATATTAAATAAATTTGCTAAATGTTTAGGCCAACCATTGCTAATTCTTAAATTATCTATAAATGAATTAGGAGAAATTACTTCTTTACAATGAATATCTAACTCAACTCCATGTCCAGCTGTCCAACTATCACCAAAGGCTATTAATCTAGTAGTATTATCTATTTGAAAACTCATAATCTAATAACTTATAGTGTACAAACATATTTCTATAATACTCTCCTTGAAATGCATCCCCCCTACCATGCTCACATTTTGCGGATTCATATAATACCATTTCACCTGGATTTAAGTAAACTTTATACCATTCACCATCATGCCCTTGTATATCTAGTGCCCAATCTTCCGAACCTTTCAGTTCTTTATCTACACACACAATTGATGATATGTGGTGTGTCTCTATTCTATCCCTATGAAATGATAATCTTGCTCCTTTATTATAACTTCTTATTCCATAAATAAATGAAGGTTCAATATTTGCACCCGCCCATTCTTTATGAATATCTAATAATTCATTGTGCAATAATCTTTTTAATTCAGGAACTGCTTCTACTGAAAGAATATCGGATGAATTTGATTCATTATCCGAAGGTATTATATTATCCTTTCCTTCAAATATTTCTTGTATTTTATTTTCCTTTACTTTATTATACATCTCCTGTATTATTTCCCAACTTTTTTGTGGAATTTTAATTTTTGAAAATCCATTAGATGTAAAAGTATGTAAATCTTTAAAATTTTTAAAAACGTACTGGCTTTTTTTAATTTCACCATTAGGTATTATACTTTTTTCTCTTATCCAAGCAGTTATAATATATTTTGTACCTTCAATGACATCAGTTCCTTCGTGCAATGAATCTTCATATAACTTACCCTTTTTATCCATATTTTGCCAAATCACTGCCATACCTCTTTTTGGTGTGAATTCTAAATCTAAATTTGGAAAATTAGTAGTACCCCCTTTAAAATTATCATTTAAATAAATCATAAATGTCCAAGCTCTATTTCCAGCTATTCCTATATGATTGCTATCACTATCATTAAAGTAATCATAGTGTTTTCTAAAATACTGACCGACGTTATACATCTGCCCCTGCAATGGCTCCATATTCATTGTATCAATTTTCAGTTCAGCCGCGATTCTATCTCTAATTGAAGAAACTAATTTATCACAATTACATAGATTAGATGTACTACTTGTTCTAGAATCACTTACTATACTAGGGGTATCACCATAACCAACGACCGTACTTTTTTGGTTCTCTTTATCAATCAGTGATATTATATGATAACACTCTTCTTCACTCAAAAAATTATCAATTGTTCTTATTAACATAAATCTTTGTTTTTTAACAGAATTGTCCAGTAGTACCATTTACAGCACCAGTTCCACTATTTAAATTATATATACTAGTTATTGGACTTTGACCACTATCAATTTGCATTACATAATTATACCCCGTCAATGCAATGTTTTGAGGCATTCTATATAACACATATCCATCAGCATCTACTAAATTATCCGCATTGTTTTCAGCTCTTACACTTCTAGTTGTTAATACACTACATATACTATTCAGGTCATTTGAAATGGCCACTAAGAATGTATTTGTAGAAGGAGCCGGCGTAGGTGATGGTGTCGGTGATGGTGTCGGCGATGGAGTTGGAGCCACACAACTTAATGTTAGTTTAGAACTCAATCCAACATTACCCGCGCTATCTCTAACTGCCACCCAATAATCTCCGTTTGCAACAGGGCCCCACGAATAATTTGGCTCACCGCCTATACTAATTCTTCCAGGTAAAGATCCATTTACTATCTGAATAGCGTTTGATTCAGATGTACCTAAAGCAATAAATGACATATTTCCCGTACCTCCACTCCAAGTAGTTGTCCAATAGTTTGAACCACCAATACAATCAGGTTCCCCATTAATAACTGAAATTGCAGCGTATGTTGGAGCCGGCGTAGGAGATGGTGTTGGAGCCGGTGTAGGAGATGGTGTCGGTGATGGAGTAGGCGAAGGTGTCGGTGCAGGTGTTGGAGCTACACAAGCGAGAGTTAATTTTGTACTAATACCGATATTTCCAGCACTATCTTTAACAGCTACCCACCAATCACCATTATCAACTGGCCCCCAAGCATAATTTGGTTCTCCACCTATATTAACTCTAGTTCCAGTTATACCATTCACTGCACTAATTGCGTTTGATTCAGAAGTTCCTATTGCTATCCAACTCATATTTCCCGTACCTCCACTCCAAGTAGTTGTCCAATAACTCTTTCCACCAAGACAAGTCACCGTTCCATTTGTCACAGTTATCGCTGCATAAGTTGGTGCAGGTGTAGGTGATGGCGTTGGACTCGGAGTCGGACTCGGAGTTGGAGTTGGCGCAGGAGTCGGACTCGGAGTAGGACTTGGTGCTCCTGAATAATTATAAAAATCCGACATTACATCAGGAGTATCAAATTTTGCTAACCCAGTTGCTATTTTTGCTAATCTATTATATTCTCTTAATGACGTACCAGATGGAGATGCTGGAGTTAAACCCAACGCATCTCGTATTTCAGACATTTTAATCGCTCCTGATGATGGTATCGGCATTACCTATTCTTTTTTAATTCGTCTATTTCTTTTTTCAATTCTTTTATCCCTTCTAATAACAGCGGAACTATTTTTTCATATTGGATTGTCAAATAATTTTCCCCACTTATTGATTTTCCAGTTGACATATCTTTATCAAATGGTGCAGGTTTTACAATATGAGGTAATACATCTCTAACTTCTTGTGCTATAAATCCAACTTGTTCCTCATCAGTTTCATTTCCAGTTTTTTTCTTAGCTTCATTTGTCCATTTAAAAAATACACCTCGTATATTTTCTATTTTTTCTAATGGACTCTCTATAATTCTTATATCCTCTTTTAATCTCCTATCCGAAGTATTTGCAGTAACATCTCCTGTACAAGTTAATCCACCTCCAATACTTACGAAATCTGAGTTGTTAGCTCTTTGAACTTCTATAAATCTTGTACTACTAAATACAACCTGCATACCTCCAGCAGCTAATTCAGTTTTTGATACAGGAATCGCGGCTTCAATAGAACTTAAAGATGGACTGGTCATATTTAATGAAAAAAGAGCCGGTGGAGCTGCTATTTGCATAACAGCTCCCGCATATATGCCAGTTAAAATTGGAGTTATAGTGTATGTACCTTGAGCCAAAACAAACGTAGTTGATAAAGTTTGGGAAGTATATGTTTGACTTATAGTGTATGGCCCTATACCACCCCTAACCGTACTCCCATCATACGCAGTTGTAATATCTTGAGAAAGTCCACCAGGCCCAGTAACTCTAAATCCATAACTAAAACTAAATCTTTGGTATAATAAATTATTAGGAGGAACAACATCATCACCGGAAGCACCAAAGCTATTTCCAGTCGCCCCTCCTACAGTTGCATTTAATGCGCAAGTTTTACCTATTAATGCACTTCCTGCTCCTATTGAAAATGTTGAAGTATTTCCACTTAAAAATTCTGCCGATGAATAGTAGTATTCAGTACCTGCTACCGCTGCATAGGTTTGATTTGATAAAGCCGTACTTTGATTTGCAGAAGTTGGGGATGGAGTAATAGTTGCGGCCGTTTTTGGAGATAATGAAGTATTAGCGTTTATATCTACAACCAAACTACTTCCACTATAAAATTCCATTGAGGGAATTACTGCTGATAATTGAGCTTTTCTATTATTTGCACTAGCGTATAGTGTTGGCCCAGTCAAAACCCAATTTCCAATATAACCATCTGTTGCCGCAATAGAACCACTAAAATATCCACTCGCTGCCACTAACTCACCGGTAAAAGTTCCGCCTACCGCACTTAATCTACCTTTAAATTCCGCATCACCACTAGAACTTATAAAAAAGTTTTTAGTATGAATACTTCCACTATCTAAGTTTATTAAAGTCCCCGCATTTACATATTTTCCATTAGCGTAATTAAATCCAGCTGGTAAAGATATATTCGTTGAAGTAATCCTTCCAGTTGATATATTACTACCATTAATCAATGTTGTACCAGCTACCCCAAAAGTAAGAGCATTAGAACCATCACTTACCCCATTCGCTCCTGTAAATGATACTAACCCACTAAAACCAATTGCTTGAGTTGAGTTACCAAAAGTTACATTACCAACTCCAGATCCAGGAGATGTTTCAACAGCGGTAAAAAATGAATACCAATATTTGTTAGTATTACCACTCGCGTAAGTAGGTGCACCTGTCCCCCAATTCGCAGTTAATCCACTAAATGTTCCATTACTAAATGTATATGATGTTGCGGTTGGGTTAGATGGAGCGGATGTTGATGTTAATTGATAATGCACCATTCCCGTAGCAGTTCTCAATCCATTTGTTCCATTTGTACCAGGATCTCCCTGCGAACCACTAGCTCCCGCCAATGCTTTAACAGCCGATACATTAATTGTTTTACTGGTTATCGTTCCTTCAGTATCAGTATAATTTATTCCTATACTCGCAGATGCAGCCGGTACACCATTCGGTATTGTACCTAATGTTAATGTCTTTGTTGAAATACTTCCACCGGTAAAATTACTCAGCAATATGGATGCCGAATTAAATACTGATGTAGTTCCTTCTAATGCATCTAAGGCAACTGTATTAAGATTTCCTGTTTGGACACTTGCAGATGTTGCTGCAACAGTTTGTGTTTGAGGAGTTGCAGTAAGGATAACAGATGGTGCGGCCTTTTTAACTTTTGTAAGTGAAACTCCTCCATATACTATTCTACTACTTCCTTCACTATCAGTTACTGAACCAGTCACAAATAATTCTACCGAGTTTGTTCCACTCGCCATTGAAGGATATGATAATAAAGTTGCACTTTTTGTAATAGTAGTAAAAGCAGAACTACTATTAATTGTTGGGGCAGCTGATAATGTTAAGTTAGAAGTTGAACCATTATATATTTCTCTTACTGAAAGCGTTGAGTCGCTAAACGAAGTTAATTGTACTCCAGTCGATTTTGCATCAGCTGATTGATTATTATTGCTTATTACAAATTCTAAAACGGGTGCCGCCTTTTTTAATTTTGTTAAAGATACATTTCCAAAAACAGTTCTACTAACGCCTTCCGAATCGGATACTGATCCTGTGATTGATAATTCAACTGAATCAGTCCCACTTGCCATTGTTGGATAGGTAAGTAAAGTTGCGGTTTTAGTTATAGTAGTAAAAGCAGAACTACTATTGATTGTTGGAGCTCCCGCTAAATTTAAAAAAGTAGCACTTCCATTATATTGTTCTTTTACTACCAAAGAAGAATTTGCAAATGCACCAATTTGTTCACCGGTCGATTTTGCATCAGTTGATTGATTATTATTTCCGATTATAAATTCTAATACCGGAGCAGCTTTTTTTGCCTTAGTATATGTTACAAATTTTCTAAAATCAGCAGTTGTAGAATTATCACCCGCTTTATATCGTATTGCCAATTCCAATGAACCAGAATCAGCGGTGTTTGGAAATCCACTTATAGAATAACTCGCCGATGTTGATGAGATTGCATTTGCAGTAACTCCACTAGCAGTTTGGCTTAGTATTGTAAATCTATTAGCTCCTAATTGGGCACTAGCAGTATATGCAATAGATGCAGAATTAATTGTCATTATTACACTACCACTACCTAATGCTAAATCTGAGGTTTGAATTATATCTCCAGTTGATTTTGCAGGAAAGGTTGATGATTCATTTGTTAATACAACCGATATACCATCAAAATTTAGTACGGGTGTAATTTTAACTGAATCAGAATAAGTATTTAAGAATTCATCCGAACCAGTAAACGCATAAATCCTTTCACCTAATGAGTGTGAATATGCACTTCCATTTAATCTAAATGTAGTTACACCATTTACATCAGAAGATAATAAAGTAAGTGCAGGAACTCCAGATCCAGAATTTACGGTTAAAGAACCGGAAACTAAATTTTGCTTTCTTACATCTATAAGAATAATTTGACCAGATGGTTTTAATCCTGGCCCAGTTGGTTCATAAATAAATTGGTTTGTATTTGCAGAAACAGTCAAGATTCTTGCATCATCTCCATTTACACCACTTGCTCCTGCTACTAATCTATTAATTGTAAATCTTTTAATAAATGGCTGAACTGATTCAACTTCCGTTAATGTATATGTTATTCTATCAACTAATGAAGATGTATGAAGCGAGCCTGTAAAACTTGCAATACTTAAAGATGCGGACAAACTATATATATCTTCGTTATAATTTGATAATGCACCTGGATAAGAGTATCCTGCATTTGAATATGTTGCTGCAGGTATTTCGATTCCTCCGGTATCAAATGCCTGTGATGTAATTAAGAGATTTCCTAATATTCGGTTTTTAGTTCCGGTAATATTAATTGTTTGATCTATGGGAGAACCTTCTAGTGATGATGAAAAATTAAAAAATTGTTTATCGGTGTCGATTATTATATTTTTATCAATTAATCCAATATTACCACTTTGAAATGTTTTTGCACTTGTTACCGTAATTGGAACATAATTGTTATTAATATCGAAAAACTCAAATTTAAAATCAAAAGTTTCCCTTTCTAAATCTCTATCAATAGGAATTATAAAATTGAATTCATCAGGTGAAAACCCTAATTCATGCGCAGCTTTTAAACTAACACTTCCAACATGCCAATATGAATTAGAAGTTGTATTAGATGATTCAAAATTTATTGCCCAATTATCAGTTATAGGGGGTACAAAATTATATACTCTTTTATTTGCACTTCTAAATTCATTTGAACCAGTTAAGACTGCTAAACTTTGTGTTAGATAATAATTTGAAATACCACTTCCACTTCGTAGAGTACTTGTTAGGTAAACATTTAATTTATCATTTGGATTATTTGAAGAAGTATCGTAATAGTTGTAAAACTCTAATGCATACTCACTGCCACTTTCTAATCTAATATCATCTCCTAAATTAGTTGATAATCTATTATTTCTAAGTTTTACTGCTCTATAAATTTTTGAAGAATCTAATATATCCCCCGCATTACTTTGTGTAGTCCAAAATGAATTCCAACTTTGACCGTTTTCATAAGATGCACTAAAATGACCAACATCAATCGCTGAACCAGAAACTATTGCAGTGAGTATTTCAGATGATTCAACTCTAGTATCCTGAATTACTTCATAGTCAACATTCGATGCTCTTGATTTTTTAAATACTTTTATTCTCTCTACATCTCCTACAAAAGTTTGGAGTTGATTAATTTCAAATCTACCAAACGAACCTAATATTGATGATGCAACTGGATTCTGATTATACTGATATGATAATGAATAATTTTTACCACTAAAATTCGAAACCAACCCATCTGATGAAGTAAATGGTGTTGCTACAACAACTGAGCTACTATTAAGATATTCAACTATTTCCGCGTTTTGAATTCCTGTTCCTGTTACTGAAATAAAATTCCCTCCATCGAAAAATCCACCACTTTGTTTTTGTACTAAGTATCTTATACCACCCCTATATCCTCTTAAAGTAGTTCCTTCTGTTGGAGTTAAAGCAATACCTCTTACTAATCCATCTGTTTGAGTCGCATTTACTAAATTTCTGGAATAAAAACTTTCATTTAATTCCTCAATAATTACCTCAGGTCTTCTCACAAACCTAACTCTAGTTTCGTTGGGGATATTTTTATTAATTTTAATATCTCTCTCCCATTTAACGTTATAAATTCCAGCCCAATCTTCAGGTATAGGTTGTGGAAATCCATTTTCATCTAACCACGTATCTAATTCCCCTAAAATTGTAATTTTACCAATTCCAATTGGAGTATCTTCGTAAACATATACACCAATTAATTTAGATAACCCTTCATAATATTCTGGAATACCTTCACCTGGTTCAACAAATAATGGATTACCTTCGGTATCTAATACTTCAATTTTAATTTCAGTAGATGGTTTAAGAAATGTAGAACCCTCTATTAAAA
>JACCDM011048104.1_pt1 | contig 10639 bp, 8 predicted proteins | sample 7445851 | NCBI WGS metagenome assembly JACCDM01 (sample SAMN15323438, study PRJNA562643) | freshwater metagenome | isolation source: river surface water | place: USA:Blue River Watershed | collected 2017-08-16
GGCATTCCAGACGCGATTACAACTTCATGCACGATGTTGTAAAGCTGCGGGGCATCTTGCTCTTCAATAACTCTTGCACCAGTCATTGTGAGAACGATTCGGTCGCTTGCGTAATAAGACCACCAAGTTCCACCAACTGAAATTAGGACGACTAGCGGTACTAAACCAGTAGATGCAACTCCGAAATAAAGACCAACTGCGTAGACCACGAACGCGGTTAAGGATGCCATCATTGCAATCAAAACAATAGTTTTGCGCTTATTGGCATCTTGCATTGCCTTAAACGAAACAGCCATGTATTACCTAGAACTGAACTTTAGGAACCTTGCGTGCTTCTGGGTCGTCAATTTCGTAAAACTCACGAACTGCGACTTTTGCAAGCGGCGCAAAAAACATTCCCGGGATTGCCTGCACAGTTGAATTCAGTTGATTAACTGAATCGTTGTAATACTGTCTTGCGAAAGCCACTTTATTTTCAGTGCCCGCTAGTTCCTCTTGTAGTTGTGAGAAGTTTGCAGATGCCTTTAGATCTGGATAAGCCTCACTGACTGCTAGAAGGCCGCGCAGTGCTTGAGTCAACATTCCGTCTGCCGCGGCGACGTCGTGGACACCCTGGGCAGCAGTTGCTTGGGCGCGAGCAGCAATTACTTTTTCAAAGGTTTCTTTTTCATGCGAGGCATAGCCCTTAACCGTTTCAACGAGATTAGGGATTAAATCGGAGCGCCGGCGAAGCTGGACTTCAATTTGCGCGAAGGCTTCAGAGACGCCATTGTTCAAGCGAATCAATTTGTTGTACTGGGTGATAGTCAAAAGGACTAGTACACCCACGATTACCAAAATTACGATTAATACTGGACTCATGAGGTCAAGGTACTCCGCATACCTGCAGGCGCAACAAATGCGTGGCTATTGCCCTAATTCCCAGCCTTTATTGAGCATGGAATCTAGACCTCCGCCGTCAATCACAGTGAAACCGGCATCGCTCAGAGTCTTGGCGGCAATGGCTGAGCGACGGCCACTGTGACAATAAACAAGGTAGACACCAGCACGATCTAGGGTTGATATTTGACCTAGGAAACTTGTACTTTCAACATCAATGTTCACAGAATTGATGACATGCCCACTGGCATATTCCTCTGCAGTTCTTACATCGATTACCTGAGTAATTGATTTGTTGTTCGGACTAACGTCTGTTTCAGAGGCACAGCCGGTCAATAACCCCGCGAGAAGGAGTGCTGAGAGCAAAAACTTTTTCATAAAGTAACTATACCCATGGGGGTATCTACTCTGAGATACCGTAAATGTATTTCTCCATAATGTTTCGGCACCTGCGAGAGAGCCTCCGGTAACGCTCAACGGTCACAGAACCAGATTCGTCGTTTAGAACAAAAGCCAGAAGTTTCAAGGTATTTGGATCCACTGGAATTGAGTCATTGCCTTTTGCCCCAATTAAAACCAACTTGTTGCGAATCTCTACTGCGCATTTCCAGGCGTCGCTCAAAACTTCAGACTCCTCGTGAGAGATCAATCCCAGTCGCGCAAGCTCTTTTAGAACTACAAGCGTTGATGTGTCCCGCAGTGATGTGTGTAGACCAGCATTCTGCAATTGCATCAACTGCGCTACCCATTCCACATCTGAAATGCCTCCAGGGCCAAGCTTTAGATGTGTTGCGGGATCTGCACCTCGTGGAAGTCGTTCACTTTCGACTCGGGCTTTGATTCTTCTAATATCTCGAAGTTCATCTGGAGACAAACCATCGGCTGGGTATCGAAGATTGTCGATTAGTGCCGTGAAAGCCGCTCCAAGGTTCTTATCTCCCCCAACGAAATATGCGCGAAGTAATGCTTGGCTTTCCCAAGTGAGTGACCATTTCTGGTAGTAACTTGCATATGATTCAAGCGACCGTGCAATCGCACCTTGTTTTCCCTCTGGTCGTAAATCTAAATCAATAATTAAAGCAGGGTCAGCCGCTGGCGAACCTAGTAAGGTTTGTAAAGTTGAAATAATGCTGAGTGCATCTTTGGCAGCATTTTCGCTATTTCCTACAGCTTCATACACAAATGTTGCATCAGCATCACTGGCATAACTCATCTCAAGTCCGCCAAGTTTTCCAAGTCCAATCATTGCCACTTTCAAAGTAGGCTCTGAGTCTTTGAAATGATGCTTCAAAACAATTTCGAGCGAGACTGCCAAAGTGGCTTCAGTCAATTCGCTAATCCCAACCAGGATTTCTTCAAGATCCATAGTCTTTAATAAATCCGCCGCAGAAATTCGAATTAGTTCTCGTTGCCGAATTGCTCTGATTGCCGAAATCGCGCTTTCAAGATTGTCATGGCGGTTTCCTACCGACTGCATTTCTTTGACCAATGTTTCCATTTCGCGCGGTCGAAGATTTACGTCATCTGAAAGAAGATTGACCGATTCTGGCGAACTCAAAACCATTTCCGTGAAATATGTACTTACCGATAACAAATAAGACAATCTCTCTGCAATCGCGGATTCATCTCTAAGCAGCCGCAAATACCAAGGCGTTGAACCAAGCGCATCGCTTACCCTTCGAAAGGCCAGCAATCCAGCATCAGGGTTTGGAGTTTGTGCCATCCACGAAAGCATGACCGGCAAGAGCGTTTTTTGAATGGAAGCACGTCTTGAAACACCACTACTCAAAGCAGCCAAGTGCCGCATTGCACTCTCTGGATCTTTAAAACCAAGTGCTTTTAGTCGTTCTTGGGCGGCATCAAGTGAAAGTTTCTGATCAGTTGCATCAAGACGAACAACTGCTTGTAATAGTGGTCGATAGAATAGTTTTTCATGCAATCGCCGAGCGTCCAATTTATATCTGTTCAACGTTTGTAAAAGCGTTTGCGCCGGATCATTTTTCATTCCAAGCGATCTGCCTAATCGACGCAGTTCTGATTCTTCTTCTGGAACTAGATGAGTTCGACGCATTTGATACATTTGAATTCGATGCTCAAGAACTCTTTCAAACTTATACGCGGCGGCTAGTGTGGAAGCGTCCTCTCGCCCGACATAGCCCCAGGTTGCTAAAGCTTCTAGCGCTTGCAAAGTGTTTGAACTTCGCAACATCACATCTGAACGGCCGTGCACAAGTTGAAGAAGTTGCACAGCGAATTCGACATCTCTAAGCCCACCAACTCCAAGCTTTAATTCCCGATCTTGTTCCCGAGCTGGAATGTTTTCGATTACTCGTCGACGCATTGCTTGCACATCTGATACAAAATTAGGCCGAGCAGCGGCTTGCCAAACAAATGGCAGCATCGAATCTACATAGGCATTTCCAAGCTCAATGTTTCCGGCCATAGCTCGAGCTTTTAGTAAAGCTTGAAACTCCCATGTCTCTGCCCAGCGTTCGTAGTAAGCAATATGCCCTTCAAGACTTCGCACGAGTGCGCCAGCTTTACCTTCTGGGCGAAGGTTTGGGTCAACTTGCCAAATCATTCCTTCACTAGTTGGGGCTTCACATACTTGCATCATGCGAGAAGCAACTCGGGTGGCTTCATCGATAAAGTCAGGATCGTCTTCAAATGGCCGCGCAACATAAATCACATCAACATCGCTGATGTAATTAAGTTCTCGCCCACCAGTTTTACCCATCGCGATTACGGCTAATTCAGATTTTGGCTTTCCTGGATTTACAGATCTCCAAGCAATTGCTAAAGCGGCCTCAATCACTCCATCTGCAATATATGAAAGTCTCTCTGCAACTACCGCCAAATCATCAACTTCGCATAAATCTCGAATTGCAAGAGCGATCACTTCTGTTCGATATGCGATTCGTAAGGCGATTAGAGTTGCTTCATCATCATTCTTCGCAACGAATCTTCCATCAATGATTTCAGCTTCTACCGAGTTAAGTAGTCGAGCGATAACTTCTGAACGATTTCCGATATTTTTCCAAAGGCCTTCTTCTAAAAAGATAGACATTGACTCGGCATGTTTAGCGCAATGCAAACCAAATGCTTCAGAAGATCCAACAACGGTTAACCAGCGATTTCTAGCTCCAGCATCATCCAGCCAAAGTCTTTGTAATTTTTCCGAAGCATTCAAAAACCAATTAATAGTCGCACTAAGCGCTAGGTCTGGATCGGCTGCTAAACCAAACTCATCAATTAATTGAGAATGCCCAAGCAATTCTGGATATTCAGCGAGTGCCAGAGCGGCTTTTTTGGGATTGGCAAAGCCGAGCTTTGCAAATTTCGCCTCAACGGAATTGAGCCGACCATCTTCATCCAAAGCCATGAGTGAAATCTAGAGGATTGGCAGATGCTTAGATAACTCGTAAGGTGTTACTTGTTTGCGATATTCATCCCACTCAGCACGCTTGTTTCGCAAGAAAAAGTCAAAAACATGTTCGCCCAGGGTTTCAGCTACCAACTCCGACTTCTCCATGACTGCAATCGCCTGATTCAAACTTGTTGGCAATTGTTTTAGACCGAGTGCAGCTCTTTCTGAATCAGTCAACGACCAAACATCATCTTCAGCACCCGGCGGCAGTTCATAACCTTGTTCAATTCCGCGAAGACCAGCATTCAGCAATACTGCAAAAGCAAGGTATGGATTTGTTGCACTATCAAGTGAACGAATTTCAATTCTGGTGCTTTGGCCTTTGCCAGGTTTGTACATTGGTATGCGAATTAATGCAGAACGATTGTTATGGCCCCAGCAAATATGTGCCGGCGCTTCACCACCACCTGCAAGTCGTTTGTATGAATTGACCCATTGGTTAAGCACTGCAGTGATTTCAGGTGCATGAGTTAGTAAACCTGCAACAAATGATCTACCAACTTTGCTTAGTTGATATGGAGCACCTGGCTCATGGAATGCATTTCTATCTCCTTCAAAAAGTGACATGTGAGTATGCATTCCAGACCCTGGATATTGCGAAAATGGTTTTGGCATAAATGATGCATAGACGCCATGTTCCAGTGCAACTTCTTTGATGACAGTTCTGAAAGTCATGATGTTATCTGCGGTTGTTAATGCGTCCGCGTATCGCAAATCAATCTCTTGTTGTCCAGGTGCACCTTCGTGATGAGAAAACTCGACACTGATGCCCATTGCTTCAAGCATGGTGATTGCTGAGCGCCTAAAGTCGTATCCAATTCCTTGCGGTGAATGGTCGAAGTAACCAACCGAATCAATTGGAATCGGTGGTTGCCCTGGTTCAGGAATATCTTTGAATAAGAAGAATTCAATTTCTGGATGGGTATAAAAAGTGAAACCCATGTCGGCTGCTTTTGAAAGAGCGCGCTTCAATACGTATCGTGGATCTGCAAAAGATGGAGTTCCATCAGGCATGTGGATGTCACAGAAAATTCTTGCAACCGCATTCACATCTCCGCGCCATGGAAGCACCTGGAAAGTCGAAGGGTCTGGAACCAAAAGCATGTCAGCTTCATGAACTCGCGCAAAACCTTGAATGGCTGAACCATCAAAGCCAAGACCTTCTTCAAAAGCACCTTCAAGTTCGGCAGGTGCGATTGCAACAGACTTCAATGTTCCTAAAACATCTGTGAACCAAAGTCGAATGAAACGAATGTCACGCTCTTCAATAGTGCGCAATACGAATTCGGTTTGCTTATCCATGGTGGCCTCCTAGAAGCAATCTTGCCTCGCTTGTGTTACGGCAATGTGACAAGTCCACACCAATTTGGCTGATTACTCTTGGCCCATGCCTCAAATCCGTTTGGCTCTTGCCCAAGTCAACCCCACTGTTGGCGATATTTCTGGTAATTCACGCATGGTCCGTGCCTGGTGCAGAAAAGCAGCAGATGCCGCTGCTCACGTGGTCGCATTTCCAGAAATGATGTTGACTGGATACCCAATTGAGGACCTGGCTCTGCGTGAATCTTTCCAACAGGCCAGCACTGATGCAGTTGGCGAATTGGCGGGTCAACTGCTTGCTGATGGTTTGGGAGATTTGGTGGTGGTAGTCGGCCACCTTTCAACACATGATTCAAATTCATTTCGCCTCGGAAAACCAAAAGGTAGTCCTGCAAATACCTTAAGTGTTTTGCATCAAGGCAAAGTGATTGTCGATTATTCCAAACATCACCTACCAAACTATGGTGTCTTTGATGAATTTAGAAACTTTGTGCCCGGAGACAAATCAGCCGTAATTCGCGTTGGTGGCGCCGATATTGCACTTGCGATCTGTGAAGACCTTTGGCAAGAAGGTGGTCCAGTTGCCAGAGTTGCAAAACAAAACGTCGGCTTGTTGCTAGTAATCAATGGCTCACCGTACGAAGTAAATAAAGATGACACTCGATTGGAACTGGTCAGTCGCCGGGCCAAGGAAGCAAATGCATCACTCGCCTACGTAAACATGGTGGGCGGTCAGGATGAATTGGTTTTTGATGGTGATTCAATTGTGGTCAATGAAAAAGGCGAACTTCTTGGACGTGCTCCTATGTTTGAAGAAGGTCTGCTCACTTTAGATTTAGATTTACCAGCCGCTAATACCAATAAAGTTTTGAGCGATGGAACTGAAGTTTCCATCATCAGCGAATGGCCTTTTAAAACCTACACGCCGTTAAAACCAAACATCGCACCAGCAATTTCTGATATCCAAACCCAATACGCAGCTGTTGTGGTGGGCTTGCGAGATTACGTGAAGAAAAATGGATTTAAGTCCGTCATTCTTGGATTGTCAGGTGGCATCGATTCAGCATTAGTAGCAACCATTGCGGTAGATGCACTAGGACCAGAAAATGTTTTTGGCATTTCGATGCCATCCAAATATTCCTCTGATCATTCAAAATCAGATGCACAAGACCTAGCAAACCGTTTAGGAATAGATTTTCGAACCATTGCTATTGAAAGTTTTGTAGCGGCATATGAAAGTGCAATTCCACTAACAGGACTAGCAGCTGAAAACCTCCAAGCTCGTGCTCGTGGTGTTACTTTGATGGCTTTAAGCAATCAAGAAGGACATTTGGTATTAGCGACTGGCAACAAGAGCGAATTAGCGGTTGGGTATTCAACAATTTATGGCGATGCAGTTGGCGGCTTTGCGCCAATTAAAGACGTACCGAAAACAATCGTTTGGGAAATGGCAAAGTGGCGCAATCGCCTTGCAATAACCCAAAGTAAAGTCGCACCAATTCCTGAAAACTCAATTACAAAAGAACCAAGTGCCGAACTACGTCCTGGCCAAAAAGATACTGATTCACTTCCAGATTACGAATTACTCGACAAACTACTTGATGCTTATGTCGAAGAAGACTTAGGAAGTAAAGAATTAATCGAAATGGGCTTTTCGCAAGAGCTTGTAGACCGTGTAATCAAAATGGTTGATCGAGCTGAATACAAACGTCGGCAATATCCACCAGGCACCAAAATCTCAAAGCGTGCCTTTGGCCGTGACCGCCGTTTGCCGATTACCAGCGCTTGGGACGAAAAACGCTGAGCGCATTTTTGCTGACCTGCGAGTAACCAGCCACCTCTGACACACTCCGCCCAGCAATTCATATTGCTAACGATCCGGGTACCTATATGGACTCGAGACTGGAGTAATAAAAATGTTCAAACCTATGCAAGGTTCGCGATTTACCGTTCGCGATTTTCAAGCAGCGAAATCTCGTAATGAAAAATGGGCAATGCTCACTGCTTATGATGCTTGGTCTACCAAACTATTTGAAGATGCTGGGATTCCGGCCTTGCTAGTTGGGGATTCAGCTGCGATGGTGATGTTTGGGCATGAAAACACTATTCCAATTGAAGTAGATGACCTTTTGCCTCTTGTAAAGGCCGTGGTTCGTTCGAGCAAACATGCATTTGTGATTGCCGACTTACCTTTTGGCACGTATCAAGAATCTAATGAGCAAGCAATTGCAACTGCAGTTCGCTTCATCAAAGAAGGCGGAGCGCATGCGGTAAAACTTGAAGGCGGAGCTCATGTCTTGCCACAAGTTAAAGCGCTAGTGGCAAACGGTATTCCAGTGATGGGCCACCTTGGCCTTACCCCGCAATCTGTAAATCAATTTGGTGGTTATGTTGTTCAAGGTAAGGGAGATGCTGGGGATCGTCTAATGTCGGACGCAATTGATTTAGAAAAAGCCGGCGCTTTTGCAATAGTTTTAGAAGTAGTACCAACTGAGTTGGCAGCCGAAGTAACGGCCAACCTAAACATTCCAGTGATTGGTATTGGTGCAGGAAATTCAACTGACGCTCAAGTTTTGGTTTGGCAAGATCTAGTTGGCGCCCTTTCTGGTCATACCCCAAAGTTTGTACAGCCATACGCTGATCTAAAAAGCACAATTACTGATGCAGTTTCGAGTTGGGCGGCTGATGTGCAATCCGGCGATTACCCTGATGATTCGCACTCTTATCACCGTTAAATAATCAGCCAGTGCTCCGCAAACTATTCAGCATTGATTTAGCAGCTTTCAAACATCGAGACTTTCGACTGATGTTTGGGGCTGGAAGTATTTCTATGTTTGGCTCGATGCTGACTTATGTAACTGCCCCACTGCAGATAGCCCAAATCACAGAGTCATACGTTGCAGTAGGCATCATTGGACTTATTGAAATTGGACCGTTGATTGTCTTTGGAATTTGGGGCGGCGCCATTGCGGATTCAATGAATCGCAAGAAAGTTGTCGTACTAACGGAACTTGGATTGGGACTAGCCACAACCATTTTGCTGATTAACGCACTTTCCGATGAACCTAAAGTCATGGTGATTTATACAGTCACTTTTCTATATGCAGTTTTAGATGGAATTCAGCGACCAAGTCTTGGCGCACTTTTACCGCAAGTGGTTCCAACAGAACTCTTAACTTCGGCATCTGCTGTGAATTCACTGCGCTGGAATTTTGGCAGCATTGTTGGACCATCGCTTGGTGGTTTTATTGCAGCTACTGCCGGGCCAGCTTTCGCATACGGCATCGATGCCTTCACCTACTTAATCGCCACATTTCTTTTCTTGAAAATGTCAGCCAAGGCTGCTGAAAGCACCAAAGAACCGATCGACGTGAAAATGATGTTTTCTGGTTTCAACTACGCAAAGAGTCGACCAGATTTGTTGGGCACATACTCGATTGACATCATCGCGATGGTGCTCGCATTTCCCAACGCACTTTTTCCATTTATGGCAATCGAATTCGATGCACCTTGGTCGCTCGGTTTACTTTATGCATCCATGTCTGTCGGCGCACTTATTGCATCCGCGACATCAGGCTGGACAGCCAAAATTCATCACCAAGGAAAAGCAATTGTTTTAGCAGCAACAGTTTGGGGATTAGCGATGGCACTGACCGGCCTCGCTCCAAATATTTATTTCGCATTGTTTGGATTATTGATTGCAGGTTGCGCAGACATGATCAGTGGACTTTTCAGAATGTTGATTTGGAACACAACAATTCCACTTTCAATGCGCGGAAGACTTGGCGGCATTGAAATGTTGTCGTACAGCATTGGTCCACAACTTGGCCAAATTCGATCAAATTTCGTTGCGCAACTATTTTCTCTCCGCGTGTCGCTAATTTCTGGTGGAATTATTTGTAGCGCTGGATCGGTGGCTGTTGGTCGTGGTTTAAAGCAATTATGGAATTTCGATACTCGCACAAATGAATATGCAATTTCAGAGCGAATTGCGCGTGGAGAAACTGCATAATTCACAGTTTTCCACAGAAATTTACTCACAAAATTATGTTTTTTGTAATTTACTCCACAAAATTCCACAACTAAAAAATTCTCTCTATTTTTGAAAAATTATCACGATCATTTAAGTTTTTTTGCAAAAAATTTGCCGTATTTTCTTAAGAAACAAAGTTGATTGCACTATCACCTAAAAAAAGTTTTTTCAGGAAAGACACAAAAATACTTTGCAGAATCGAAAAAATGTGCAAGCGTTTGCCACTAGATGCCAAGAAAAGAATTGGTATCACGATTCAGGGAGGCAAAGTGGCGGCTGCCAAAAAAACCGCAAAGAAGGCTCCAGCTAAGAAAGCTGGCGCTAAGAAAGTAGCTAAGAAGGCTACTAAGAAAGCTGCAGCACCTAAGAAGGCTGCTAAGAAAGCACGTAAGACAGCAAAGAAGGCTGCACCAAAGAAGGCTGCTAAGAAAGCTGCTAAGAAGGCTGCACCAAAGAAGGCTGCAAAGAAAGCTCGCAAGGCTGCTCCTAAGAAGGCTGCTAAGAAAGCTGCAAAGAAAGCTGCTCCTAAGAAGGCTGCTAAGAAAGCACGTAAGACTGCTAAGAAAGCTGCTCCTAAGAAGGCTGCAAAGAAAGTCGCTAAGAAGGCTCGCAAGGCTGCTCCAAAGCGCAAAGCTGCAAAGCGTCCAGCACGCAAGGCTGCAAAGAAGGCATAGTCCTTTTTTAGAAAAAGGCTCGCACGAAAGTGCGGGCCTTTTTCATTTGCAAAATTAACCAGTTCGAAGTTCCATTTAGTTACTAATTACATTTGTCCCGTGAATCTTGTGCCCGGCGTAATCTCTCCAATGCGAAAAGTTCCACCTCAAATTGTTCGTCCTGAATATGTTGGCAAAAAGGCTCCCGCTCAACACTCAGATTCAGACGTGCAAACCCCTGAAACAATTGAAAAGATGCGCATCGCTGGACGGCTCGCGGCACAAGCAATGGCGGAAGTTGGCAAGCACATAGTTCCAGGCGTTACC
>JACCDM010830609.1_pt1 | contig 10637 bp, 5 predicted proteins | sample 7445851 | NCBI WGS metagenome assembly JACCDM01 (sample SAMN15323438, study PRJNA562643) | freshwater metagenome | isolation source: river surface water | place: USA:Blue River Watershed | collected 2017-08-16
CCACCACCACCACCACCACCTAATATACATGTTCTTAAAAATAGAGAATATGAATTATTAATTAATAGTCCATTAATACGTAAACACAATGACCCTCCTATAAATCCTATATATAATCCAATAACACCATATAATTCATTTGCTCAAATAGATGAGACAGAGATAAATGAAATATTATTATTATTTGATGATGTAGAAAAAGCAGAAATTAATAATTATATACAAATAACTACTGATTATGTAGAAATTAGAGATTTAACTCCTTTTATATATAAAAAACCAAAATATGAAGAAAGTATATTTAAGTTAGGTATATTTAATATATACGATGATAGTAATATATTAAATCAATCATATGGTTCAGATATAAATATATTTTATGAAAGTGGATATAAATTTATAGAATTATTAGAAGGAAAGAATAATATAGATATAAAAGATATACCATATATATATGATAATTCAAATTCATTAATTATAAATGAGTTATGTGCATTAATTGAATTTTTTAAACCTACATTCCCACATGATTCTTTCATATTAAATTTTGGTTCAAATTTTCATTCAACATGTTTATATTTCAAGAAATTACAAGAAAATAATATAATACAAGTAACTCATATTAATACAGGTTTTGGATTAGATAAATCTAATTATATAACTAAAGATGATAAAACTTTTTATGATTTATTTAATAAAACATTATATTTAAGTCCTGAATTAATACCTCCATTTATTAAATTTTTAAAACCATATATATATTTTAATAATAATGATAATGATACTAATGATAATAAAATGAAATATATATTAAATGTATTAACTAATATTAATGAAAATGTATTAAATTATAATTATCCATATGATGATAATTTAAATAAATTATTTTGTTATAATTATTCTGGTAATTTAAATAAATATTATATGGAAATATTTGAATTATTTACAACAAACCCTATTAATATTTTCCATCATTTAAATAAAATATTTAATTTATTTGATTTTGAATATATGAAAAGAAAAATAGGTATAACTAATGTTCCTAACTATTATGAAATAAGAAATAAATATAGAGACATATTATCTAATAATAGTTTTATATTTTATAATAATTTAAATGAATTAAAAAGTACATATGTTGCTGATTCATATAAAACAAATTATATTAAAAAATCATTACATAATTTTGATATGGAATATGACTCTCCACAATTATATATAACTGCTCAATCATCTGGTACTTGTGTATTTAAATCATTATTAATGTCATTTATATATCATATGATTTATTTAAATGATAAAAAAAATAAATCATTAATATCTGATATATATTTACTTTTTTCAGATTATTGTTATGAAAAAATGAATTCAATTAAACTAGATTCATTATATATAGAAAAAGCATGCATTAATCAAAATATTAATTATTCTATATTAATGAATCATCTAATTAAAGATAAGATAATGCCCCCTGAATTTAGTTTTAAGAATATAATATATAATCAACCTAATAAAGATTTACCATTAAATTTTAAAATTTATAATAATACATATTATAATGATTATACATTTAAAGTATCAACTATTCCAATAGTTTTATTAAATAATTTAGTAGAAAATATTAGAATAGTTGATACTTCAAATGATAAACAAAAAAATTTAAAAACATATAATGATTGTATTATAACTTATGTTAAAACAACTAAATATGATGATATTCATAGGTCTTATTGTGAATTATTTTTATTAGGTATGATATGGGAATTATATTATAATAAAAGTCTATGGGAAACTAAAATTAATACATATATATTATCTCCTGTCAGTAATTATAATATTTCAAATATATTATTTTTAAATATATTGGAATATAGTAAATCTAGAATAAACTTTAATAATAATGAAATTAATTGGATTTGTAAAATGTATATTTATTTAGTTAATAATATAGATGAAATTAATAATAGTGAATTAATAAAAAATATATATATTCGTAATTATGATATAAAAGAAAAACATAAATTATTTAAAATTGATATGTTGTCTTATATTAAAATTTCATCAAATAAGGATAAATATATAACAGAAAATAATATAGATAGTATTTGTGATCATCTATTTAATTCAAAGCCCATTAATCCTAGCTCAACATCTCAAAATAGTCCAAGTCAACAATCTTATGATCCAAATATAATTAAACCAACTATTGTAAAAGTATTAAAATATTTTAATTATATATTTTTAAAAAATGATTTACTTGATGAAAAAATAGAATTATTTGAATTTATATCAATAGACAATGACTCATTTAATTTAAATCGTTTTATAATAAATCATTTCAAGAATGAAACTTTTTTTTATATTGATTTAGAAAAAAGTTTTAATCTTATTAAAAATGATAATAATCATTATAAAAAATATAATGAAGATATTTATAATAATAATAATTTAACTGCTGATAGTAATAATATATATATAATGCATTCATTTATTGATACATTTAAAATATATAGTGTATATTTAACTGATAGCGAAAAATATAAAATATTAAAGGCAATGTTTATAAATTGTAAACCAATTATAAATAATTTAATAAATATTATTGTAGATAAATTATTAGTAAAAATAATTATTTTATTAAATATTATTTTACCTGATGTATATTTAAATTTTAATAATATCGTATATATGACATATTCAATAGGTAAATATAATAATATACATGATTCTTATAATTTATATGATAATGGTTCAGATAAACAAATAATTAAAACACATTTAGATATTATAAATTCAGAAATGGTGTTATTCATGTATAAAAACATTCTTGAATTATTTGAACAAAATAAAGAAATCACCAAAAATAAAATAATAAATATAATAAATAAATTTAATTTAACAATAGATAGTCCTTATTTTTATATAGATGAAACTGATTCAGAATATATGAATCTAGTTATTAATAATAATATAATTAAAGATAAATTTAATAAAGTTGAAGATTTATATAGATTAGATAATGAAAATAATGTTAGACATTTTATATTAGGAGAATTATTGAGTAATAAATTACCATATTATATTAATAGTAATAGAACACATTTAGTTTATATATTATATCCATATAAATATAATAATGTGAAAAATATAAAACATAATATGGATAATAATATAATTATCGCATTTGAAATATTAAAAGGCCCAACAGATGATACAATTATTATAACTGATAATGCATATATACATTCAAATAAAATAATATTTGATACAAAAGATTCATTATCATTATATCCCTTTATGGCATTTTCATCTGTTCATGCAATTAATATTATAGCACATAATAACATAAATTATATATTACATTCAATATCTAATTCAAATAATTATATGGATAGTGAATTTACAAATATGATACATAGATATAATGATAATTATTATGTAAGTTTTAAAATTAAAAATAATCAGTTGGTTCCTAACTTAAATATATATACATTAAAATATTTAAATTTTTTTTATGAAATACATAATCCTCTTTGTGATTATGTAAACAATTTAATTAATAATTCAAAATCTTTTATAAATTATGATATTATTATTGAAAATTTACCAGATATGAATACTATTGAAAATTTAACTGATAAACAATTAGATTTTTTAGATAAAATTTTAACTCAATCTAATAATGATGTTAGTTCTATGATAAATATTATATTAAAATCAACACAAGTATCATATAATGATTTAGTTGATTGGATTAATAAAAATACACAAGAAGATACACTTAAACGTTATGATACTAAACTAGATTGTGATTTGAAATGTCATATAATATCTAAAGAACCATTTAAACTAAAATTAAAAGAGATTAATCGCACATTATCAAAATTAGTTAAAATATTATATTCTAAATTAAACCATAATTATTCTACTTATTTTGAATTCTTATATGCTAATTATAAATGTTGTTACTATATTATGCATTGTAATATTTATATTATTAATATTAAAATATTATTAGATGCAATTAAAACATGTAAACCATTATTATGCCATGAATTATTAGAAATTAATCAAATATTTACAAAAAAACTAATTAGACATGAATTTAATATTAAAGTTCCAATTATATGTGGTATAGTTGAAATAATATTTGGTAATATAATTAAAAATGAACAATGGGAAATAATAATAGGAATGTATAATAATTATAAAAATAGAGCTACAGAAAAATATCAAGTTCATCAAATTATGATGGGAAAGGGTAAAAGTAGTATTATTACACCTGCATTATGTTCTTTATTAATATATGATAATAAAGATAATCAAATATTTATAGTTGTCCCAGATCATCTAAAATTACAAACATTTTTAATAATGCAGGAATATTTTTTATATATAATAAATGATTTTATAACTATTATTTCAGATAGTGAATTAAAATTAAAATTTTTAAATAATGAAATTCCCCAAAATAGTATTTTATTAATAGATGAGTTTGATTATATGTATAATCCTTTACAAAGTAATTTTAATATAATTCAATTATCTGAAAAAATAGATAATGATATTTCTAAAAAAATATTTAAGATAATGCATAATATATTAATTAATAAAAAAACATTTACCCCATCAAAAGAATATTCAGTTATATCTGAAATAAATACTATATTAAAAGATGAAAATAATATTAAGAATGTTTCATATGGTATGAGTATTATTTATAATTATAGATATTGTATTCCCTATATGAGAAAAGATTCACCAAATGAAGGTTCTAAATTTAGTTCCATTTTATATACTATGGTATTAACTATTTTATATTTTTATAATAAGCAATATAATAAATATATATTAGAAGAAAATGATATTAAATTTATTTATGAAAATAAACAATTATTAGCATATATACTTAGACTTTTTAATATAAATAATGGTGAATTAAATGAAATATTATATCAATATAAACAAATTAAAATAACAGAATTACCTGACATACCATATTATATAATGGAATTATATATTATTTATATATTTAATGATATTAAAAAATCATTAATAATTCAAAATTGTTCATTTATTGATATTATTAATAAAGATACTGTATGGCAAGTTGGTTATTCTGGAACTGTTAATATTAATATGAATATTAAAGAATTAATTAATGATAATAAATATTCACATAATATTATTAAAGACAATGATGAAACTATTAATGTTAAAAAAGCTCTAGAAAACTCAGAAGATGTTCATTTAATAAATACTTCAAATATAGATTATGTATTTAATTTAATGATTGAAAATAATTATCATGTATTAATTGATGCATGTGCATTATTAAAAGATTATGATAATAAAGAAGTGGCTGAAATATTATATAATAAATTTTTAAGTAAAAGACAAAAAAAAAATATTATTTATTTATTAAAAGATGATACTAAAATGATATATAATGGTTCACATAATATGTATGATGGAAAGATTTTTAATGTAGGAGAAGTTATATATTATTATAGCCAGCGTCATATAATAGGTATTGATTTTAAACAACCTTCTATTTTAAATGGTTTAATTTTAATTAATGATAATAATATTTATACTGAAATAGCCCAGGCGATTTATCGTATGAGAAAATTAAATAAAGGTCATACTATTAAAATAGGTTATGTAAGTAATACTATTAAAAAATCATCTGAAATATATGAAATGATTAATATGAATGAAATTAAATATAATGAATCTAATATAAATTTATTATTATATCAATATTTAAAATATTATGTTCGTAAATATTATACAAAACAATATTATGAATTTGATTTAAATATTTTTATTAATAACCCAACAAAAGAAACTATATTTAATAAAATTAACCATAATATATTTAGTAAATTATTTGTATCTGATAATAAAATAGTTAATAAATTTATAAGAAAATTGATAGATTATAATAAATATAAAGAATTTAATAATATTCCAAATGATACAATAGTTAAAAGTTTATTAAAAACTATAATGAATTTAGATTTGGATACATTATTAAAATTAGTATTTAATATAAATAGTATTCAACAAGATGTATCTACTGAAATATCTACAGAAGTAACAAAAGAAACAACTGTCGAACAACAATTAGTATCATCATCTAGTAATAATTTTAATAGACTATTTAGAAAAGTTTCATTTAAATATAATCCATTTAGAAGTTTAGATGAATTTATTAGTTTTAATTATTTATCAATTGATTTAAATAATATTAAATTGATATTATCATATAATTTAATTAAAAACATAAATGGAAAAAATTATGCACTAATTATAAAATTAAATGAAAATAATTATTTATTAGATCATGCATCTATGTTTAATTATTATTGTTATAATTATCCAATTTATAATTTGAATGGAAAATTAATAAATTATTTTGTATTTAAAACTCAAAATAAAACAACTGATTTTAGTAAAATATTTAATTATAAACTTGTTAATAATACAAATCCATATGATATAATTGATATTGCTGGTATATTATTTAATATTTTTGAAGATATAAATGAAATTAAAAATATAGTATTATCAAATGAAATAATTACTGATTTTAAAATTCTTATATCATTATCAAATATAAATATATTTAATATAAATTATTTAAATTTAACTAGAATTAAATCAAGCACTGATTTAGAATTAGCATATATTAATAATCATAGAATATTTAATTTGAATAATACTATTATTAAAAGATATATTCCCTATTTAATGCATTTTTATAATAATATATCTTATAAAACTAATATAAATGAAAATAATATAATGACAAGTAAACATCCAACTGAAATTAGAATTAAAACATTTAATGAATTATCTTTTTCATTTGATATGACTAATTCATCTCTATTAGAATATTTTCAAATAATGACTAATTAATTATCAATTAATTTAATTAAAAATGTGAATAAACATGTTATACAATTACATTCAATTTCATTAATTTTATTTAAATTATTTACTAATTTTCTTTTTACAATTATTTCCCAATAACCACAAAATAATTCTAAGAATGACAATCTTAATGATGGTTCTAAATAAGTTTCAGATGTATAATGTTTTAATAATTTTAATGTTTTTAATGGTAATAATTTAATAATTTCACGTTTAATATCATCACTGTCTGATGTTTTATAATTGTAATTATTTAAAATGATTAATATTTTTTTAATAGTTATATCATCCAATGAATGTTTTGAATTAGTTTTAATATTAATATTATTATTAATATATCGTTTAATATGAACTGGAATAAAAACAATTGGATTATCGTTATATTCAAATTTAGTTAATTTAGTTAAACCATGAATAAAATTAATATTTTTTAATAAATTATTATTACATTCAATTTCAATAACTTCTTTACTGTTAATAATAATATTAAAAATCTTATTATAACTAATATGTATTTTTTCTATATTTTCTCCTAATAATATTTTTGATAAATTATTATGAGAAATATCAAGTATTTTTAATTTTGGTAATATAGGTAATGTTTTCATTTTATTATTAAATGCATATAAAGTAGTTAAATTTGGTAATATAGGTAATTCAACTAACTCATTATTATATATTTCTAATTCTTCTAATGATACAATTAATGGTATATATTTAATCTTATTATAAGATGCATTCAGTTTTTTAAGATTAATTAAACTATCAATAAAATCAATATTATCTAAATTACAATTATCACATTTAAGAGTTTTAATATTTTTATACATAATAGGTGGTATATATGAAAAATTTTCATAAATCATTATATTATTATCATATAATTCTACCTTAATAGACATATTAATTAATAGATTATTCTTTAGTAATATAAATATTCAATATTTTTACATAAATATTGAATATTTTTATATAAAAATCTATTTTTAATTATAATAATGAATTATAATAATATAATATTAGTAGATACAAGTTATACTACTTTTCATAGATTTTTTGCAACAATTAGATGGTTTTCTTTTGTTAACAAAGATTTATTTAAAGAACATAAAGATGATAATACATTTGATTGGAGTAAAGAACCAACATTTATTGAAAAATATACTAAAATGTATTTAGAATCTATTATAAATTTAGTTTCTAAAAAAATATTTAATGATAGTATTATTATATTTTGTCAAGATGCACCATCAGATACATTATGGAGACATGAACTGGCTGAATGTTATAAAGGTAATCGACTAGATTTATCTGAAAAATATAATTTTAAACCCACCTTTAAATATACATTTGATATTCTTATACCAAAATTAATAAAAGAAAATAAAAATATTCATTCATTGCTTATCCCACGAATGGAAGCAGATGATTTAATCGCATTAGCCACTAAATTTATTAAATATAAAAAACCTACAAAAACAACATATATTATATCTGGTGATAATGATTTCCTTCAATTAGGTCATGATAAATTATATATTGCTGATTATAAAAAAGACTATTTGATTCATCTTAATAAAGAAGAAGCAAGAGAAGCTTTAAGACAAAAAATAGTTAGTGGAGATTGTAGTGATAATATCCCATCTATATTTAAAGACCAAAAAATTAATAATAAAATAAAAAAATTAGTTAAAGAAGATAAAAAAGAAATGAAAAAGTTTTTATCAGAAAATAGTATGGCTAATACTCAATATAATATAAATAAAAAAATGATAAGTTTTAGATATATTCCTAAAACTTTTAGAAAACCAGTTTATAAAAGAATTAAAAATCTACTTTAAATTTTTTTTAAAATATATATAAAAATTATATATAATATTATAATATTATCTCTGTATTTATTTTTAATGAATTTATTATAAAACTCATTAAATTTATTACTATCAATTCCACCTGTATTTTTTTCATATAAAGTATAACCAATTACTTTTCCATATTTTATAGCACATATAAAATTAAATTTAACGAAAGGATATACATGTACTGTTTTATAACATCTTTTTCCCTTCCTACATCTACCATTATTTTTCATCATATTTAAATATTAACCGGATTCATCTATTGATATTATATTTCTTTTTCCTTTATCAATAATTTCTTTATAAAATGCAATTTTATCTCTTTTTAATGTAGGTAATTTTTTTAATGGATAATATTTTCTTCTTAATTGTTTAGTAGTTAAAATTAATTTATATTTAATTATATAAAATAAATAAGATATTGATATAGTTATATTATATTTTTTATTAAGCTTCTTTCTTATTTTTGATAAGGTAATAGTTGGATTATTTTTAATTAGATCGTTTATATAATTTAATATTTGTTGATTTATTATACTAGGTTTTTGATTTTTAATTCTTTCAACAGTATCATTTTCAAAATATCTAATTAACCATCTATTTAGAGAAGATTTAGAACATTCTAATAATTTAGCAACTTTACGAATGCTTTTTAATTTTAAATATAACTTTATAGCCATCATTTTATATTCATTACTATGATGCATTAAATAATAAATTAATTGATAAATTATTATTTAATTTGTTTTAATATTATGTTTTTTAGTTGCGATATGAATATTATATGATGATTGTGTAAAACATCCAAAATCACATTTTTCACAATAAAAAATAAATTGGGTTTTTCTTTCTTCTTTTGTTGAATGATTATTTAAATAATGTGTTTTATTATTATATTCATTCTTTGTTTCATAATTACACTTATCACATTTAAATATTTTATCTAATTTATCTGATCTAATCTTTCGTTGTCCTGTAATATGTAATGTTGATTTTACATGTCTATCAAATGATAATTTCGTATTTGTATAATAAGAACATTTATCACACATAAATTTAAATTGTTTATGTTCTTCCATATTATTATATAAGAATATATATTTTTAAATAAATTATTTTTTAAAAATTATCATAAACTCTCATCTTTATAAAAATCTTGATAAAATTGGGAAATAAATTTTTGAATATCCTTACAAAGAATTTCATAACCTTCACAACGATGAAATATTTTTGCTGCATTTTTATCAAGAATTATTACTCTAAATTCTTTTCCATTATTATCTTTTTTAATTTTAATTAAACCATTTTCTGTAAATTTATTATTTAAAAGTTTAGTAATCTCAGGACGAGATTTTTTTTCATTCATAATAAGACCTATATAATTACATAAATATTCTGGAACATAATTTTGTTTATTAAAACCACCATTTAAAGGTTTATTAAACTCACCATTTGAAAATAATTTAATTTCAAAATCAATTGTTTCTAATTCATTTAATTTATTACATTTTATGCAATATATTTTATTAAATATTTTATTATAAAAAGTATTATTATAATCAATATAGGTTGGAACATTTTTACAAACAGAACATATAAATATAATTTGTGAAGTCATATATTTTTTAATTAATTCTTCTCCCATATAATAATATTTTGGTTCTTTATTATCAATACAAGCAGGTATATTTATATTTGGACTATGTAATTTTCCATCATTATAGTATTCTTCTAATTTATAACCATTAATTAACGTTCTAATTAATGCTGGTTTATCAATTCTATGTAAAACTCCATTTTTATGCCATGAAATAATAGAACCATCTAAATATTCTAAAG
>JACCDM011458241.1_pt1 | contig 10637 bp, 9 predicted proteins | sample 7445851 | NCBI WGS metagenome assembly JACCDM01 (sample SAMN15323438, study PRJNA562643) | freshwater metagenome | isolation source: river surface water | place: USA:Blue River Watershed | collected 2017-08-16
AAGCCTGTGCGCACCAGTTTCTGGAACAAATAAGCTTCTTCGTTGCTACCCTTGGCCGAGCCAAAACCCGCCAACGATTTGGGGCCTTGTGTGTGGCGCAATTGCTTTAATTTGCCTGCACCCAAAGCCAAAGCTTCTTCCCACGTGGCTTCTCTAAAGACATCAGACCACTGCGCAGCGTTGCGATTCAAGTGTTGAATGGCATCAGGATCCTTGGCGACGCCTGCTTTTCGAATAAGAGGCACTGTGAGACGCTGCGGGTGATCAATGTAGTCAAACCCAAACCGGCCTTTCACGCACAAGCGATTGTGATTGGCAGGCCCGTCACGTCCGTCCACGCTCACAATTCGATTGCCTTTGATGTTGTAGGTGAGCAAGCAACCCACACCGCAGAAGGGGCAGACAGAATCGACTTTTTTGTCAACCACTTGTGAGCCTACTTGTGTCTTGGGCATGAGCGCGCCTGTTGGGCAAGCTTGTACACATTCACCACAAGCCACGCAAGTGCTGCTGCCCATGCTGTCTTGCAAGTCGAACACAATTTGACTGTGCTCACCACGATGGGCATAGCCAATCACGTCATTGACTTGCTCTTCACGGCACGCGCGCACACATCGGTTGCACTGAATGCACGCATCCAAGTTAACTGCCATGGCTGGATGCGTCAGGTCGGCGGTGGGCTGCTTACGACGAAGGCTTTGCAACTCGGGCCTGACAGAAACCTGCATGGCTTGAGCCCAATCACTCAGCTCACCATGTTCTCCCGCTTCGGTCCATTTGTAACCTTGATCGGGCATGTCAGACATCAGCAATTCCAAGACCATCTCTTGGCTTTTCTTGGCGCGCAAGCTGTTGCTTAAAACTTCCAGACCAGACGTGACGTTTCTGCAGCAACTGGGCGCCAGCGTTCTTTCACCTTTAATTTCGACCACACACGCACGACAATTGCCATCGGCACGCATGCCTTCTTTGTAGCAAAGGTGTGGAATGTCAACGCAGTTGCGCTTGGCCGCGCTGAGAATAGACTCGCCTTCAAAACTCAGCAAGGTCTGTTCGTTGAGCTTGAACTCAACGGTGGGCGGCGCCAGCAATTCTTTGGACACAGGGGCGTTCATTCAATTGATCTCCTGTGGAAAATATTTTTGGACACACCGAATAGGGTTGGGTGCAGCTTGACCCAGCCCACAAATTGAGGCATCTGACATGACTTGGTTCAGGTCTTCTAAGGTGACGTTGTCCCAATTGGGGGCTTGCATCAACTGCACGGCTTTGGCTGTGCCCACACGACAAGGTGTGCACTGTCCGCAGCTTTCGTGCGCAAAAAAGTTCATCATGTTCAGCGCAGCATGCCGCGCTGAGTCGTGCTGACTCAACACAATGACAGCGGCAGAACCAATGAAACAACCATAGGGTTGCAAGGTATCAAAATCGAGCGGAATGTCTTTCAGTGATGCAGGCAAAATGCCGCCAGAAGCGCCGCCCGGCAAATAGGCATAAAGTTCGTGGCCCTCTTGCATGCCGCCGCAATACTCTTCGATTAACTCGGCTAAGGTGATCCCAGCAGGAGCCAACTTAACGCCTGGCTTTTTGACGCGACCACTGACACTGAAACTGCGCAAGCCTTTGCGCTCATGTCGACCTTGACCAGAAAACCATTCGGGTCCTTTTTGCAAAATGTCGCGCACCCAGTAAAGCGTTTCAAAGTTGTGCGCCAGCGTGGGCCTGCCAAACAAGCCCACTTGCGCAATGTAGGGTGGACGCATGCGCGGCTCACCGCGTTTGCCTTCTATGCTTTCAATCATGGCCGACTCTTCGCCACAAATGTAGGCGCCAGCACCGCGGCGCAATTCAATATGGGGCAACGCAATGGGCGGATTGGCTTGAAGCTTGGCCAGTTCGGTCTCTAGCACTTTGCGACACGCGTGATATTCATCGCGCAAATAAATATAAACAGCGTCAATGCCCACCACATGCGCCGCAATCAACATGCCCTCTAAAAACCGATGAGGGTCTCGCTCTACGTAGGTTCTGTCTTTGAAGGTCCCTGGCTCGCCCTCGTCAATGTTGACCGCCATGATGCGCGGGGCAGCTTGTTCACGCACAATGCGCCATTTACGGCCGGCCGGAAAGCCTGCACCACCTAAACCGCGCAAGCCAGAGTCTTCCATGGCCGTTAACAAAACTTCGGTGGGGCGTTGGCCTTGCACAACCTCCCTGAGCAAGTCATAGCCGCCATCGACTGCATACGCATTCAAATCGATGTAATCTGGCGCCACTGCATGGATGGCATTGGCTTGAACCGCTTGCATGACTTTGTCTGGGGTGGCATGGCCAATTTCGTGTTGATGCACCACTGCAGCAGGCGCTTGTTCACAGCGGCCCAAGCAAGGTGCAGGAACCACTTTGATGCTGTCCATGCCAAGACTTGCTTTGAGCTTGTCAAGCAAGCTTGCAGAACCGGCCAAATCGCAACTAAGGCCATCACACACGCGCACCGTAAACTGCGGTGACTTTTCGCCATCTTGAATGATTTCAAAGTGATGGTAGAAGGTGGCCACCTCGAACACCTCGGCCATGGGAATGTTCATCAGTTTGGCCAGGGCCACCATATGGCGTTGGTGCAAGCCGCGATAGGTGTCGTTTATTTTGTGCAGGTGCTCGATGAGCAAATCTCGGCGCTGTTTGAGGAAGTTGCCATCGAAAGGCAGCAGCATCTGCACTTCTTGCAATGCGTCTTCGTCCACTTGACGGCCTTTGAGTTGACGGCTTTGACGAATTTTGAGCGTCATGTCTTCCAAGCTTGCAAATGCAACGGTAGACGAAGATGGCGATTTTGTTGCTGACATATTCTTGCAATTTTAAAGGATAGCTGCGTTTTAGGGCTTATCTTGTTTGGCATAGAGGCATAAGATGTTTCGATGAACCTCCCCCCAGAAACCCTGAGTTTTTTAACCGCCTTGGGCATTGGGTTTCTCATCGGCATTGTGAGAGAGCGCCTTCATCAGCCTGGCGCCATGATGGCTGGTGTTAGAACACACACCGTGGCCGCTTTGATGGGCGCTGTGGCATTCAGCATGGGCCTGCCCATATTTGCGCTGTCACTGGGCATTACAGGCCTTCTGATTGGTGTGGGTTATTACAAGTCTTATGCCACCGATCCTGGCATGACAGGCGAAGTTTCTTTGGCCATGACAGTACTGCTAGGCGGCTTGGCCATCAAATCAAAGGACATTGCCGCTGGCTTGGGAGTTGCCATCGCAGTACTTTTATTTCTCAAAAAACCACTCAGAAAATTCAGCCAAGAATTGCTCACCGAATATGAATTAGAAGATGCCTTGATTCTTTTTGCAGCAGCACTCATTGTTTTACCTTTGCTTCCCCAAAACGCCATTGATCCATGGGGTGCTCTCAAACCGTTTGCCATCTGGAAAGTGGTGGTCATCATCATGTGCACTGGCATGTTGGGCCATTTGGCTATTCGATTGAAAGGCCTTGACTGGGGGCTGCCCATCGCCAGTCTGTTGTCGGGTTTAATCTCGTCCACAGCCGTCATCATGGATTTGGGTCACAAGGCAAAGCAAGACGCCACCATGACCGGCGTGGCCTGCGCCTCGGCTTTGCTCTCCACACTTTCGTCATTGGTGCTGTTTGCACTGGTGCTGATGGCCAGTTCAATGTCACTGTTTCAATCGGTGGCGCTGCCGCTTTTTGGAGGCGGCTTGTCGCTGCTTCTTACAGCCATTGTGCTGTTTAGAAACAACCAACTGCCCTCAAACTTTGTGCTCACGCATAGCCAGCGCGCATTTCAGTTAAAGCATGTGCTCATGATTGCCTTCAGCATCAGCAGTATCAGCTTGGCTTCCACATGGATTGGCAGTGTGTACGGAAAAGCAGGCACCTTTATTTCTGCGGTCATTGTCGGATTTGCAGAAATTCATGCTGCGGCCGTTGGCATTTCGCAGCTGGCATCTTCCGAGGGCGCAGTGCCCACTTTGGCCCGTTGGGGCGTCCTGGGTATTTTGATGGCCAGTGTGGTGTCCAAATCTGTACTGAGTTACATCAGTGGTGGCCACAACTATGGCCTGAAGATGACGACAGCGTTAATGCTTTTCGTTTTGGTTGTGGGCTTTGGCATTGCCTTGACCTAAAGCTGTTCGTGTTTTTCCGTGTAACAAACACTTTCTTTCTCGTGTAGGCTTGAGGCTTGTTTCAAAGAGGTCCTTGAATGTCTGATTCTTCCTACATCCCACCCAAAGTTTGGACTTGGCAAAAAGCCAATGGCGGCCGGTTTGCCAATATCAATCGCCCTGTGGCTGGTGCCACACACGAACAAGCCCTGCCCCGCGGCAAGCACCCTTTGCAGCTTTATTCTTTGGGCACACCCAATGGCATCAAAGTCACTGTCATGTTGGAAGAGTTGCTCGAGTTGGGTCACGCCGGCGCCGAATACGACGCGTGGCTTATTCGCATCAATGAAGGCATGCAGTTCAGCAGTGGTTTTGTCGAAGTCAATCCCAATTCCAAAATTCCTGCCCTGATGGACTACAGCGGCGCTGAACCTGTGCGAGTGTTTGAATCTGGTTCCATCCTTTTTTACTTGGCTGAAAAGTTCAAAGCATTTTTGCCAACCGATGTTGCGCAGCGAACAGAGTGCATGTCTTGGCTCATGTGGCAGATGGGCAGTGCACCCTACCTCGGCGGTGGCTTTGGCCATTTTTATGCCTACGCACCCACCAAAATTGAATATGCCATTGACCGCTTTGCAATGGAAGTCAAAAGAGAGCTGGATGTTTTGAACCGCAGATTGGCCGACCATCGATTCATTGGTGGCGACCAATACACCATTGCCGACATGGCCATTTGGCCTTGGTACGGTAGCCTTGCCAAAGGTGAGCGTTACGACTCTGGTGAGTTTTTACAGGTTCACGAATACACGAATGTCATTCGCTGGGCAGATGAAATAGAAGCAAGGCCTGCCGTTAAACGTGGCCGCATGGTCAACCGGGTCATGGGACCCCTAGAAACACAACTGCACGAGCGTCACGATGCAAGTGACTTTTTGCACCGAACGCAAGACAAGTTGAACGGACAAACTACTGCGTAATTTGGGCCAGGGCTGCCTGCAAACCTGCCAAGCCACCCACGCGCTGATCGTTGATGAAAATTTGGGGCATCTGGCGAACAGAGGGCCCACACTTTTCGTAAAAGGCCATGCGCTCGGCTTCGTCATCGATCTTGATTTCTTCAAAAGCCAAGGACTTTGACTTGAGAATCATCTTGGCAGACTCGCATTGAGGGCAAGCTGACTTTGAATAGACAACGATTTTGAGGCTCATGTGGAAACTGCCAAGTTTTGGGTTGAAGAAGTTTGCACTGATTCTAAGTGAGCATGGCAGACCTCGCCAAGAATGCGCCAACAGGCGTTGAGTGCCTAAAAACCACAAAAAAAGTGCTGTTGAGTGCTTAATAATTGATCTAAATCAGACGATAATATTTTCGAAAGCGCATACTAATTGCTTACCCCGCTTTTGGGTCAACGGGCTTTATACAAGGAGCATGTCATGACAGAAACATTTCAAGTTGAAGTTGAAAACATCAAGTGCGGTGGTTGCGAAAACTCCATCGTCAAGGGCATCAACAGCGTGGCCCAAGTTTCAAATTTGGTCATTGACCGCGACAAGCAATTGGTCAGCTTTTCTGGCGAAGCGTCCATCAAGCAAACCGTCATCGACAAATTGCGTTCCATGGGTTACCCAGAAAAAGGCTCCGTTGCAGGCCTGGCGGCAGGCATTACCAACGCCAAATCCTTTGTCAGTTGTGCCATTGGCCGAATGACTTGAGGGTAAGCACACTAGAATCCACCTGATACATGAGTGGATTCAACGACCAAACCTCTTCTGACAACCCTGAGATTTTTTTCAGGGCAGCCGATCGTTTGCAAATTGAAAGCTACTTAACAGCACTTCGACAGGACAACAAAAGCCTGGTTTTGCTCAGCAAGCACAAAGAGTTGCTGTCCTACTACGGCGAAGTGGTTGTTCAAAGAATTCATCGCGCGTTTCCTCAAACGTCTTTGGAAGTTTTGTTACCGGCAGACACCGAAGGACTGCTAGAACGCTTCAATGCCATTCTGAACAGCTTGTCTTTTGAGGTGGCCACGCGCCCCAGCCCCAAAGGCTCACCCGACAAAATTTGGCTCATCCAAGACGCCAATGCGCTGGGCGAAAAAGACATTCAAATATTGCTCAAACTGATTGAGAATTTTCCAGGTGCAGGCATATGCGCCGTATTGATGTTTGATTCAAGTCAGACTGAAGTACTTTCAGTTTTTGAAAATAATTCAAAAATCAATACCTGGGTTTTGAGCTTGCCAACGGCCGAACAAAAACTCAACGCCATTCAACAAGCGCGTCGAAACGGTACGGAAGAAATAGCCCTTGGCTTTTTCAATCAATTGGCCAAGTCAGAGAAGACTTCAAATCCCCAAAAAGTAACGCGTGATGCGCCTTTGCCAGAAGAAAAAAAAGCACCGATAGAAACACCCGACCCTCCAAAAACCAAGCCGCCTGTTGCCAAAAAAAGGATCGCGCTTCCCGTCATTGCTGCAATCACCCTTCTCGGTCTTTCATCTGCTATTGGCATTGTTCTTCATCCAGAGATTGGTGAAAAAGTTTTAGGGCTTTTCCCAAGCAAGAGCAAGAATTTACAAGTTGTCCAAACATCAGACCTAGAAAAACCTTCTATTTCAGCCGACCCGCAAAATAAAGAAACAGAAATTTCTGAAGTTGCCAAACTGGGTCAGCAATGGCTAATGACCTTGCCCAAGGATTACTTTGTCATAGAGTTTCAAACCTTTGCAACTTCACAAGCAGCGCAAGAGGAACGCGAATCCAAAGATTGGCTAAAAAGAACTTATATCTTGCCCGTCAGGGAAGAAGGCTCAAAAGAGGTGAAGTATTTGTTGGTTGACGGTCCGTACAGAACAGCAGACATTGCAAAGCGGGTCATTTCTAGAATACCCACCACTGACGAAATCGTCATAGAAAACGTAGGAAGTTTGTCTGGCTATGTTGATCGCAATCAATCAAAGCCTTAGTTGAAAATGATGCTGAACATGAAGCTACCCAATGGCTTCTAGCGTCATCTCACTGAAAGTCTAAGAAATAATAAATTTCGCCGGTGCCGTCTAGAGCCACACCGCGCACGCCTTCTGGCCTTTTGATGTCATCCGGCACATCAAAGAGGTTCATGTTCTCGGCGGGCAACATGCGGTCTGCTTGCATGTATTGGTTGGCCATGCCCATGCGCAGCATGATCGTGCCAGAGAAACCAGAATCTTCTGAGTCAGGTTGAAACTGCACAAACTGACTGGCGGCAGCCACATACCTTTGATTTCTGCGAATGAAGGGCATCATCCGCATGCGCGTTAGGCTGCAGGGAAATATCAAACGGAAACCTTCAGGCGTACGCTTGATGTGACCCGCTACTTTTTGGAGACATTGACCAATTTGAGCGTAGTCGTCGTGCGATAGGCTGGGCGCCACCCAATCCATGTAAATGGTCAAGCTCCTAGACTGTGCCTTGATGCTCTCGGCTTTGGTACCAAAGTTACGAAGGGGGTCCAATTTTTCAAGCAAGGCTGCATCGACCCAAACGTCCACCAACTCATGCGCTGACAGTGGAAACAATTGCGCCAACGGCACTTGACCAACTCGCAAGGACCAATCTTGCAACTCGCTCAGCAAGGCATCCATTTGACGCACTGTGCGCTCATCGTCTCGTTGGTTAACGATTCGTGCATTTTGAATGAGGCTAAGACCCTTCAAGCGCAACGCTCTAAATCCAGGGTCGGCCGCTCCCACCAACTGGGTCCCAACTGCTTTGGGCATGACAGCTTCAAAATGACTCAGTGATTTTGTGTCGCGCGTAACCAGTACTTGCAACCTCGCAACCCAGGGCTCCCACACCTTGAGTTGTTCATCGGCATCGGGCACTTGGCCCAATTGAATGTCTTTGATGGCCTGACCAATGACTGGCAGCAGTTCGTTGGCCACTTCAATGACGCTGGGCTGACCCAAAGTCATTTGACGTGCCACATCGTCCACCAAACCGGCGGCGGTGTCCAAGCCCAAGATAGACAATGCTTCCGACAGATCGCGGCAATGCAATGCCCCTTGCATCATGTCGTCGGAGCCACCTTTCAAGCTGTGCTTGAGGCCCTCTAGACTTCTTTCGGCATCGGCCATGACCAAGGACAAATGATCAAATCGGTTGGTTGACATTCAGCCTCCCGTTTTCGTCCTGACGAAGGTCGGCTTCAAAGCGTCGACCTTTGGGTACATCCTCAACTGAAATTTGCAAACGTCCGGACAAATCTTGCAAGGTCAGTGCAATGCGCTTGGCATTGTTCCGAAGGCCATTGACTTGTGCAATCAAGGCGACCAGTTCTTGATCATCGTTGGGAATTTCAACTTGTTGCAAATTGTCTTTGAGGACAGCCACTGAACGGCCCAAATCTTTGGCTGTACCGCAAACGGTTTGAATGGCTTCCGTGGTGAATGACAAGTCGTACACCAAGTTTTCGTGAGTCTGGCCGTTGCAAAATTGAAGATGGATGTTCAACAGTTTTTCGCGCAATAAATTCAAATCGTTTTCAATCTCAGTTTGCATTCGAAGCAAGGCATTCCAAGCCTGCGCTTCCATGGTTTTGGCAGGCGATTCGGTAGGCGTACTGAGCGCCTGTTGCATGATTTTGAGTTTGTCCAAAATGGGCCCAAATTCACTGGCCATGGCATCGATGCGTTGAACTGCATTGGCCAAGGGTGCGTCCACTGTACGAACGGCTGACTCCAATTGACGGGTGACGTTTAACCACCGCTCAGACAAAGCGCGCAAGTGATTTCGTCTGACCACATAGGCCACCCCATTGACCAACAAGCTAAGCATCAACAAACCCATGCCAAGCAACAACCCTTGCGAGCTTGAACCCGGGAAGGCCAGGCGTGACCAATCCCAAGGAGGCGGTGCCAAAATAACTTGGGGTTCTGAGGGCAACTGACTGGTCGCTGTTTTGAGACGATCTTGCGCTGCCATCATTTTTGACCATGCATCATCGGCTTTTCGAATGGCTTGCAAGCTGTCGTTTTTGGCCAGCAAGGCCAGCGTTTCTTTGGCGACCTTGGCGCGCGCAGGATCTTCAGATTGCTTGGCTTCTGCTTCCAAAGCATCCAATTGTGTGTTGATTTCTCGCCAGATGGGCTGACCTTTGGCCAAGTGTGCCCACGTAAGCTTGGGAACGACGGTGGTCAAAGGCACTGACGAGCCGGTGAGGCCAGCATTTGCGGCAGGCAGCGCAACAGGCAATACGGTCACATTCACCCAGTCCAATGAAGCTGTATAAAAGCCACGGGCCGCAGAAGCTTCTGCCATTTGTTTGGGATTGAGCGGGCCTTTGGGCTTGTACAAACCCATCAAGGTATTGCGCAGCGTGAAGTAGTCGCCCAAAGACTCTTGGCCTTCACTCAAAACTTTCAGGTCGCCCACCAAGGTATTGACTTTGCCTGGCCACAATTGAGGGTCTGCAGAATCTGGCGAAATGCGTGTCGCTGTGGCAACCGTTTGCGCAAAATCAGTCAATGGCGCACTGAAGCCGCCAAGCTGCTGAAACATGTCTGGCGTCAGCTCTTGCTCAGGCGCCAACAGGGCCGTCAATTGGGCCACGGTAGACAGCGCTTGCGCATGGGACGCAGCCATCTTTTCTTGTGACTTGTCTGGTGGTGGCGCTTGAAAATTGAGGCCAATCCAAATGCTGCTCAATGCCGAAAGGGTGAGCAACCAAATGAAGCCAGACAACCACGACCAAATTTTGCCAACTTGGTCTTGTTTAACTTGGACACTCAGTTTGCGCGCCTCAAGCATGGAAGCTCCCGCGGACTTGGACCAACAACCAATCTTGGCCATCATGATGCACGGCGCTCGATTTGAGCTCATCCCAAAATGGCCCCACCACTTGGTGCACACGGCAACCTATGGGAGCCGCACCCGGCACATTCAAAATGAGCGCCCACTTCAGTTCTTCTTCGACAGGGTTGCTTGGTGCTGCGTGAGCACCTAAATCAAAGCAATTTGAAAAAGAACGCATAAACACAGGCGCGCCATCATGGACTTGAATGTCTAATTCGGCTCGTCGGCCGCTAGCACCTGTGGTTTGGGCTTTGAACACCGCCGCCAGCCTAGACAAGGGGATGGCGTAGAAGCCCCCCTGCCACTGAACGCCAATCCACTGGACCGATGGTCCACGGGAGGATGGCGCCTGAGGGGTGCTGGAATCAGAGGAAATCTGCATAGTTAGTGGGCATTCTAATGCCGACTGGGCTGAATCTCCTTATGAAAACCCCCTAAAAAACGGCGTGCTCCCGACGATCGGGCACGCCCTCCCCTTGGACATATGCGTCGTAGGCACGCCACAAAGTTTGACGGCCATGGGATGGGGTGCCTTCGGGATCGTATGCACCCGTTGCCTCATTCCAGACCAACATCGACTCGGTGGCGTAGTAACGGCCAATGCGCGCAAGCTCTGCTTTCTCGGCTGCGGCTGGAATGACTTTGCCAATGACGCTCAAGAGACCAATGATGAC
>JACCDM011799274.1_pt1 | contig 10634 bp, 6 predicted proteins | sample 7445851 | NCBI WGS metagenome assembly JACCDM01 (sample SAMN15323438, study PRJNA562643) | freshwater metagenome | isolation source: river surface water | place: USA:Blue River Watershed | collected 2017-08-16
CCCATGCACCTTGTTTATCAGACGATCATTGCCAGTGCTGCAACTGGCCGGTCATTGTATCCCCTGACACGAATCGAACCGTGCCATCGCTCAGAATCGTCAGGCGCACGGAAATGAGTTCTAAAGATATCAAATTTTTAAAAATGACCCATCTGAAGGGTCCCAACATCTGGACATACCGTCCTGTGATTGAAGCTTGGATTGACATTGGTGACTTGGAAGACTGCCCCTCCAACACCCTGCCTGGCTTCAATGAGCGGCTGCAAGAAATGCTACCCGGCCTCATTGAACATCGATGCAGCGTGGGTGAGCGTGGTGGATTCTTGCAAAGGTTGGCAGAAGGCACTTGGCCTGGTCACATCATGGAACATGTAGCCTTGGAGCTGCAAAACCGTGCAGGCATGCAAACTGGTTTTGGCAAAGCTCGCGAGGCTGGTCCCCGTGGCATTTACAAGGTGGTCATTCGAACCCGCAACGAAACCGTCAGCCGTGCTGCCCTTCAAGCCGCTCGGGACTTGGTCATGGCTGCCATCGAAAACCGCCCTTTCCCTGTCGAGCAAGTCATTGCCGACCTCACCCAAATGGTAGACCGCTTGTGCATTGGCCCCAGCACCGCTTGCATTGTCGATGCGGCCGCCGAGCGCAACATCCCCGCCATACGCTTAAACGATGGCAACTTGGTGCAGTTGGGCTACGGTGCCAATCAGCGCCGCATTTGGACGGCCGAAACTGACCAAACCAGCGCCATTGCCGAAGGCGTTTCCAAAGACAAAGACCTCACCAAGAGCCTGTTGGCCAATTGCGGCGTACCAGTTCCCGAAGGTCGCAACGTCTCATCCCCGCAAGAGGCATGGGAAGCCGCACAAGACATTGGCCTGCCCGTTTGCGTCAAACCCGTTGACGGCAACCACGCCCGCGGTGTTTCATTAGAGTTGCGCACCCAAGCCGAAATTGAAGCGGCCTATTATTTGGCCGAAGCTGAGGGCAGCGATGTGCTGGTGGAACGGCATATCTTGGGTGACGAACATCGATTGTTGGTGGTTGGCGGCCAAGTGGTTGCAGCCAACAAAGGTGAAGTGGCCAGCATTGTGGGTGACGGCATCCATACCGTTGAAGAACTCATCGAAATTCAAATCAACTCCGACCCAAGGCGCGGCGAAGAAGAAGATTTCCCGCTCGATACCATTCGCCTTAAAGACCACACCACTGCGGTGTTGGAATTGCAGCGCCAAGGACTAACTGGCAGTAGCATTCCCGAAAAAGACCGGCATGTTTTGGTCATGCGCACGGGCAACATGGCCATGGATGTCACCGATTTGGTCCACCCCGATGTGGCCGAACTTGCCGCATTGGCAGCCCGCATCGTGGGCCTCGACATTGCGGGTGTTGACTTGGTCGCCCAAGACATTTCCAAGCCCATGAAAGCGCAAGGTGCCGCCATTGTTGAAGTCAATGCGGGACCAGGCTTGTTGATGCACTTGAAGCCTGCCACTGGCAAACCCCGCCCTGTTGGACAGGCCATTGCAGCCCATCTTTTTGCGCCTGACTCTGAGCCTCGCATTCCGGTCATTGGCGTCATTGGTCAAGAAAATACCACTGGCACGTCTCACCTCATTGCTTGGCTCTTGCATTTGCAAGGTTTGCAAACTGGCCTCTCCTCGGCCAAGGGCCTGTTCTTGGGTCAACGTTGCTTGCAAAACCAAAGTGGCATGGAGTGGGAGTCTGCGCAGCGCTTGCTCATCAACCGTTCGGTTGAAGCTGCTGTGTTTGAAACCACTGCTAGACACCTTCTGTCAGAAGGTCTGCCTTACGATCGATGCTTGGTCGGTGTCATTACCGCCATGCCCAAAGCGGAAGGTCTACAAGATTTGTACATCCAAAGCGACGAGCAAATGCCCAATGTGGTTCGCACCCAAATGGATGTGGTTTTGTCAAATGGTATGGCGGTGCTCAATGCCGACGATGCCGATGTGGTCAACCTGGCCCAATACTGCGATGGTGAAATTACGTACTTCGCAAGTTCAGAAGACAACCCCATCATCGTCAAGCACCGCAGCGAAAATGGCCGTGTTGCTTTCTGGCGCAAAAATCATTTGGTCTTGGCGCAAGGCGATCAAGAAATTGACGCACTGAACCGCCAACTCCCCGCCATCGACAAATTGTTCAAAAATCAATTCATCAAGTGTGCCGAAGTGTTGGCTGCCTCTGCTGCTGCATGGGCGCTTGGCATCAACACCGACTTGATTCGAGCTGGCATCAAAAGTTTTGGCCAAAGTCCAGGCTCACACTAAGCCACTGATTACGCCTCAAACCAGGAAAACTGATTCATGGAAGTTTCAAGAATTCGAGCTTTGCGAGGCCCCAACCTTTGGAGCAGGCAAACCAGCATCGAGGCCATCGTCAGCTGCCAAGCGCATGAATGCGAAATGCTTCCGGGCAACGATTTTGAAAAACAATTGCGCCGTATTTTTCCAGCAGTAGGTCCCTTAGAAGGATCGCGCCCTGGTCAACCTGCCAGCTTGGCGCATGCGCTCGAAAAAATCACCATCAGTTTGCAAAATCAGGCGGGCTGCCCCGTCACCTTCAGCCGTACCACAGCCACACAAGAAGAAGGTGTTTTTCAAGTCGCCGTTCAGTACACCGAAGAGGCCGTTGGCCGCTTGGCGCTGAGTTGGGCCGAAAAACTGTGTACCGCTGTTCAAACGCAATCGCCATTTGACCTGAACCAAGCCTTGGCCGAACTGCGCGAGTTAGACGAAGACGTGCGGTTGGGCCCTTCAACAGGCTCCATCGTCGATGCTGCCGTCTTGAAAGGCATTCCTTACCGCCGCCTCACCGAAGGCAGCATGGTTCAATTTGGTTGGGGTTCTAAACAACGACGCATCCAAGCGGCCGAAACAGACACCACCAGCGCCATTGCAGAATCCATTGCGCAAGACAAAGACCTCACCAAATCTTTGTTGCTGGCCGCAGGCGTGCCGGTCCCCCTTGGACGTCCCGCCAAAGACCTAGAAGACGCATGGCAAATTGCCCAAAGCATTGGCTTGCCCGTGGTGGTCAAACCCCAAGACGGCAACCAAGGCAAAGGCGTCACAGTCAACATTGTGGAGCGTGAGCTCTTCAATCAGGCCTACGAAACTGCCGCCCGCTATGGCGAAGTTTTGGTCGAAAAATTCTTACCCGGCAGCGACTACCGCTTGCTAGTGGTTGGCAACAAATTGGTAGCGGCCGCCAGGCGTGAGCCGCCCTTGGTCGTGGGCGATGGCGTTCTTTCCGTTCGCGAGTTGGTAGAGAAAGTCAATGCCGACCCTCGCCGTGGTGATGGTCACTCAACCTCACTCACCAAAATTAAATTCGATGACATCGCCATCGGCCGTCTCAAGCTGCAAGACCTGCAGCCAGACTCCGTTCCTGAAAAAGGCCGCCGTGTCATTCTCAGAAACAATGCAAATTTGTCCACAGGCGGCACTGCAACCGATGTCACCGACGACGTTCATGCCGAAGTGGCTGCACGTGTTGTCGCAGCAGCGCAAATGGTCGGCGTTGATATCTGCGGCGTTGATGTGGTTTGCGAATCTGTTCTCAGACCGCTCGAAGAACAAAACGGCGGCATCGTTGAAGTCAATGCAGCGCCCGGTTTGCGCATGCACATCAGTCCTTCATTTGGCAAGGGCCGAAATGTCGGCAAGGCAGTCATTGACCACATGTTCCCCAACGGCGATAACGGCCGCATTCCTATCATTGCTGTCACAGGCACCAACGGCAAAACGACCACGGTCAGACTCACTGCTCACCTCTTAAAGGCCAACCATTTAAGGGTTGGCATGACCAACACCGATGGTGTCTACGTCAATGGCCGGCAAATTGACGATGGTGACTGCAGCGGGCCTCGCAGTGCACGCAATGTGCTGATGCACCCCGATGTAGATGCAGCAGTCTTCGAAACTGCCAGAGGTGGTTTGTTGCGTGAGGGCCTTGCTTTTGACCGATGCCAAGTGGCTGTTGTCACCAACATGGGCGCTGGCGATCATTTGGGTTTGAACTACATCACCACCCTCGAAGACTTATCGGTTTTAAAGCGCGTCATTGTGCTCAATGTTGCCCCTGATGGCATGGCTGTTCTGAATGCAGCTGACCCGCAAGTGGCCATGATGGCCAACATGTGCCCAGGCAATGTCACCTTCTTTGCTTTAGACCCGCACCACCCCGTATTGGCCACACACCGTGCGCAAGGCAAGCGCGTGGTCTATACCCAAAACGGCGACATCGTTGCGCAACAAGGCAAGAAGTCTTTCCGTATTCCTTTGAGCGAAGTGCCCCTCACACGCCAAGGACAAATTGGCTTCCAAACCGAAAATGTTTTGGCCGCCGTAGGTGCCGCATGGGCTGTCAATGTGCCTTGGGAAACCATTGCACAAGGCTTGGCCACTTTCATCAGCGACATTCAAGGCGTGCCCGGACGTTTCAATTTGTTTGATTACAAAGGTGCCACCCTCATTGCAGATTACGGCCACAACCCCGATGCTATTCAAGCTTTGGTTCACGCCGTTGACAACATGCCGGCTGCCAAACGGGTGGTTGTGATCAGTGGTGCTGGCGATCGGCGTGACCAAGATATTCGGGACCAAACGCAAATCTTGGGTACCGCTTTTGATGAAGTCATTCTTTACCAAGATGCCTGCCAACGCGGCCGCAGCGATGGTGAAGTGATTCAACTCCTCCGTGAAGGTCTGAATGGTGCATCGCGCACCACACACGTTCAAGACATTCAAGGTGAGTTCAATGCCATTGACACCGCTTTGGCTCGTCTGGCACCAGGCGATCTGTGTTTAATTCTCATTGACCAAGTAGAAGCCGCTCTGGCTTACATACAAGGCAAGGTCAATGAAAGCCAAGAACTGGCCGCTAACTGAACCACATGGCAATGCTGCTGCTGGCCGCAAATATTGCGGCCCACTTTAGCAGCCTGTAAAGGCTGGCGGGCTTGCTTTCAATGTGCAATTGAATCAAGCGCCCCAGCCAAATAGACAGCGCAAAAGACAATATCAAACCCATCAAGTTGATGGGAATGTTCTCTGACCAGAAATTAAAAACCAGCGCGCTGACTAGCAAACTGACGCCAAAGTGAATCACAAAGATGGCATACGTTGCATCAGAAAAATTCCGAAGCCAGCTTGCTTTCAAGAACTGAATGGGCTTGCACTCGCTGGCTTCATAAAGACACAAGAAAAATGCAGTGGCAACTGCCACTGCCAGTCTTTCTCTGGGTTGGTACGCAAAAGCCAATGCGCCTACTAAAACAATCAGCAAACTCAAATGGAAGTAGCTGTAGCGCAAGTTGGCATAGCGCCAACTGCCAATGCAAAGACCCAAACCATAAGCACCAAAAAAATACGTGCCCCATATCTCATCTAGGGGATTCAAGTTCCAAACAAAGAGAGAAATCAGCGTCAGAGTGGTCCATAAAAAAAGTGCTTTGCGGACGACCGAGCCTGTTTCTGAAAACCGTTGCCATGCATGCGCCAATCCCGCACAGACAATGGCAATAACAAACAATTGGAAGTCAATTGCGACGTACCAAACACCAGCGGAAAATGCTTCTAAAAAGAGGATGTCCTGCAAGAAAAAAACATGCGCTAAAACTTGCAAAGGTGTGGGTGCCGCAGACAGAGAACTGTGATCAAAAAAAGGTCTGATCAGTTCAGTGACCAGAACAGTAAAGGACAGGGCCACAAACAACGGTATGGCCAACCTTTTGTAACGCGCCCAGATGCGTGATGTCGCTTGGAGACTGTCATCTGACAAGACACGGGACAAGGATTTAGCGTTGAGATAGCCGCCAACCACTAAGAAAACTTGGACCGCTAGAAGTCCGTACGCCAAAAAGAAATCTTCAGTGGCTGGAAACCATTCGGAGGCAACAACAGCCATGGGGCTGTACAAAGCCAAATGGTGCCAAACAATCAGAATGCAGGCACAAACCTTCAACAGGTCAATGAGTTCCGACCGCTCAGTCTTCACTTAAGGGTGCAACTTAAATGGCCAAGCGTGCGCGGGCCTGTGCGTATTCTTGTTTTAGCTTGGCAACGCGCTCTGCGGTACTGACAATGGCATTGACAGCCCCAATGCCCTGTCCGCAACCCCAAATGTCTTTCCAGGCTTTTTTGGCGTCGCCACCAAAGTTCATGGCCGATGGATCTGACACTGGCAAATTGGCTGGATCAAGACCAGCGGCCTTGATGGATGGGGCCAAATAATTGCCATGAACACCCGTAAACAAATTGCTGTAAACAATGTCATCGGAATTGCAATCCACAATGGCTTGCTTGTATTCTTCCGCTGCACGCGCTTCGTGTGTGGCAATGAAGGCTGAACCAATGTAAGCAAAGTCTGCACCCATGGCCTGGGCTGCCAAGACGGCATCGCCTGTAGCAATTGAACCCGACAAAGCAATTGGGCCGTCAAACCATTGGCGAATTTCTTGAATCAATGCAAACGGACTTTTTTCACCCGCATGACCACCAGCACCTGCAGCCACAGCAATCAAACCATCGGCACCTTTTTCAACGGCTTTGTGTGCAAACTTGTTGTTGATGATGTCGTGCAACACCACGCCGCCGTAGCTGTGCGCTGCTTGATTGATGTCTTCACGGGCACCCAAAGAAGTGATGATGATGGGCACCTTGTATTTGACACACATGGCCATGTCGTGTTCTAAGCGATCGTTGCTTTTGTGAACAATTTGATTGATGGCGAATGGCGCAGCTGGTTTGTCTGGATTGGCTTTGTTGTATGCCGCCAGCGTTTCTGTGATCTCAATCAACCACTCTTCCAATTGGGCTGCAGGCCGGGCGTTCAAGGCAGGCATAGAACCCACAACACCCGCTTTACATTGCTCAATGACCAGCTTGGGATTGCTGATGATGAACAAAGGTGAAGCGATGACCGGAAAAGGCAAATTGGCCAGAACAGCGGGCAGTTTAGACATGCAGTCTCCAGTGAATAGATGGTCGATTTAAGAAAGCGAATTAAGAAAATAATTTTAGAAAGCTTCTAATGAAAGCTCTGTCACGCACTTAGCACCGTCCACAATGCTGTCGCGCACGCCTGGCGCACGGCATAACAAGTGATCGGCATAGAAGCGGGCGGTAGTGACTTTGGCATCCATGAATGCCTTGTCATGGCCCTGTGCACTTTGTGCCAAGGCAACCAACAAAGCACGGCCCATTTGCCAACCCGCCATCAAGTTGCCAGTCAACATGAGGTAAGGCACGCTGCCCGCATAAACATCATTCGGATTGCCTTTGGCATTGCCCGCGACAAATTGAACGACATCCAAGAAGGCCAATCGAGCGGCTTTCAAGCGACGGCCTACGGCTTGGGCATCTGCATTGGAATGGGCCAACAGTTCATTTTCTGTTTGCTCAACTTGACCAGCCAAAGCCTTGGCTGTTTGCCCACCATCACGGGCCGTTTTGCGTCCCACCAAATCGTTGGCTTGGATGGCGGTTGTGCCTTCGTAAATGGTCAAAATTTTGGCATCACGGTAGTACTGGGCTGCACCCGTTTCTTCAATGAAACCCATGCCACCGTGAACCTGTACGCCAAGCGATGTGACTTCTAAGCTCATCTCGGTGCTGTAGCCTTTGACCAGCGGCACCATGAATTCATAAAACAGTGCATTTTGCTTGCGCACTTCTGCATCTGGATGGTGATGCGCAGCATCATAGGCTGCGGCTGCCACTGTGGCTAAGGCACGGCATCCCTCTGTCGTTGCGCGCATGGTCATTAGCATGCGCTTCACATCGGGGTGGTGAATGATGGGCGCAGAGGTGTTCATGCTGCCATCGACGGGCCGGCTTTGGACACGGTCTTTGGCGTATTGCACAGCCTTTTGATAAGCACGTTCGGCAATGGCAATGCCTTGAACGCCCACCGCATAACGCGCAGCGTTCATCATGATGAACATGTATTCCAAACCACGGTTTTCTTCACCGACCAAGTAACCAATGGCACCGCCGTGATCGCCATATTGCAAAACTGCCGTGGGGCTGGCTTTGATGCCCATTTTGTGTTCGATGCTCACGCAGTGAACATCGTTGCGTTGTCCCAGACTGCCGTCGGCATTGACCATGAACTTGGGCACCACAAACAAGCTGATGCCTTTGACACCTACGGGGGCGCCTTGTACACGCGCCAGCACCAAGTGAACAATGTTGTCCGCCATGTCATGCTCACCATAGGTGATGTAGATTTTGGTGCCGAAAATTTTGAACGTGCCATCGGGCAAGGACTCGGCACGCGTGCGAACCAAAGCCAGATCAGAACCGGCTTGAGGCTCTGTCAAATTCATGGTGCCTGTCCACTCACCTGAGATCAACTTTTCAAGATAGATGTTTTTCAAATCATCAGAGCCTGCCGTCAAGAGCGCTTCGATGGCGCCATCTGTGAGCAAGGGACACAAGGCAAAACTCATGTTGGCCGAGTTGAGCATTTCACCGCAAGCGGCACCAATGGTTTTGGGCAAGCCTTGTCCCCCAAATTCTGTGGGGTGCTGCAAACCTTGCCATCCACCCTCGCCGTATTGCTTGAAGGCCTCTTTGAAACCCGGTGTGGTTTTCACGGAACCGTTGGCAAAAGCAGATGGATTTTTATCGCCCTCCCAGTTCAAGGGCGAAATCACATCTTGGTTCAATTTGGCGCACTCTTCCAGAACTGCTTGGGCAGTTTCAAGACCGGCATCTTCAAAGCCTGGCAATTGAGAGACTTGGTCTATCCGCGCCAAATGCTCGATGTTAAAAAGCATGTCTTTGAGGGGGGCTACATAAGTCATTTTCTACTCCGAATAAAAGAAAGGCACCACAAAGGATGCCTTTCAAACTCACATGTCAAGTCAAATCAAACACATCACAAAGCGTTGACCAACTCGGGCACGGCCGCAAACAAATCGGCTTCCAAACCATAATCGGCAACGCTGAAAATAGGTGCTTCTGGGTCTTTGTTGATGGCCACAATGACCTTGCTGTCTTTCATGCCGGCCAAGTGCTGAATGGCACCTGAAATACCGCAGGCCACATACAACTGAGGCGCCACAATTTTGCCGGTTTGACCCACTTGCCAATCGTTGGGCGCGTAACCTGCGTCCACCGCAGCGCGGCTGGCACCCATGGCGGCGCCCAGCTTGTCGGCCAGAGGGGTAATGACTTCTGCAAATTTTTCGGCACTGCCCAGCGCACGGCCACCAGACACAATGATCTTGGCTGCTGTGAGTTCTGGGCGATCGTTCTTGGCAATCTCGCTGCCCTTGAACACGCTCTTGCCGCTGTCGCTTGTTGCGGCTGAAGTTTCAACGCTGGCAGAGCCACCTGTGGCGGCAGCTGCATCAAAGCCTGTGGTGCGAACAGTCAACACTTTGACAGCGTCTTTGCTTTGCACTGTGGCAATGGCATTGCCTGCATAAATGGGGCGCTCGAAGGTGTCGGCTGAGACCACCAAAGTCACGTCGCTCAATTGGGCCACATCCAACTTGGCTGCAACGCGAGGCGCTACGTTTTTGCCACCTGCTGTTGCAGGAAACAAAATGTGGGTGTAATTGCCAGCAATGGCCAACACTTGAGCTGCCACGTTTTCGGCCAAGCCGTGGGCCAAGCCTTCTGCGTCCGCATGAATGACTTTGGAAACGCCGGCAATTTGGGCCGCAGCTTGTGCAGCCGCGCCAGCGTTGTGACCTGCCACCAAAACGTGCACATCACCACCGCAAGCCAAAGCAGCAGTTACCGTGTTCAACGTTGCGCCCTTGATGGATGCGTTGTCGTGTTCTGCAATAACCAATGAACTCATGAAATTTCCTTAATTAGTTGAGGAGAGAGCAAATTTGTTGCGCAAATCTTGGTCTGTCCTGCAAATTGATTAGATGACCTTGGATGTATTTTTTAACTTATCGACCAAAGTGGCAACGTCAGGCACCTTGATACCGGCAGAGCGCTTAGGTGGCTCGGAAACTTTCAAGGTGGCAATGCGTGGCGCAACATCGACACCCAAGTCTTCAGGTTTGAAAATATCGAGTTGTTTTTTCTTGGCCTTCATGATGTTGGGCAAGGTCACGTAGCGAGGTTCGTTCAAACGCAAGTCAGTGGTGATGACAGCGGGCATAGACAAGGACAAAATTTCAAGACCACCATCAATTTCGCGTGTCACTTGCGCCTTGCCATCAACGACTTCTACTTTGGACGCAAAAGTGGCTTGGGGCAAGTCAGCCAAGGCGGCCAACATTTGACCCGTTTGGTTGCAATCATCGTCAATGGCTTGCTTGCCCAAAATGATCAAACCGGGTTGCTCTTTGTCGACCAATGCTTTGAGCAATTTGGCCACTGCCAAGGGTTGCAATTCCAGGTCGGCAGGTGTCTCGACCAAAATGCCGCGATCAGCACCAATGGCCATGGCGGTGCGCAGTGTTTCTTGACATTGCGTGACGCCACACGAGACGGCAATCACTTCAGTGGCAATCCCTTTTTCTTTAAGACGAACTGCTTCTTCAACAGCGATTTCATCAAAGGGGTTCATGCTCATTTTGACGTTAGCAATGTCCACACCGGAATTATCGGACTTCACACGTACTTTAACGTTGTAATCGA
>JACCDM010486626.1_pt1 | contig 10633 bp, 9 predicted proteins | sample 7445851 | NCBI WGS metagenome assembly JACCDM01 (sample SAMN15323438, study PRJNA562643) | freshwater metagenome | isolation source: river surface water | place: USA:Blue River Watershed | collected 2017-08-16
CTTTTAAGGTTTTTTGTCACTTCTCAAATATTTGTATACGTGTTAACCATAATGGCGACATTTTTTGAACCACTCATACTTATTCCAATAAGAAGTATTGTATACAACTACGCAAAAAGAGAAGGACCTCAAACCTTCATACTTTTTAGGGAATTTGCCAATTTGACCGGCAGGTTATTATTATATTTATTTGCGATTATATTTATTGCTTCTATAAAATATGCATTTATATTTGTTTCATTGGCTTGTGTAGGTTTATTTATAATGTCTAGAATGAATTTAGAAAGGAAAACATATAGTATGAATGTGTAATGAATTTAAATATTAAAATTAGAAAATGACTAATAATATTTTTACTCAACATTCAAGTAAGGCAGTAGAGCCACAAGATACTTTCAAACATGTGATGGCTATTACACTTAATCCACAGACAGGTTATAAAAATGGCATTATTCGGTGTATAACAAATAGAAAAGGCAATCTTTTGTTTAAGGGGACAACTAGTTGGAGTGAACTACATTATTTAGAGGGAGATAATTTAGAACATTTTGAAATAAAAGAAAAGTTGGTAATTAAAAACGAATCAGAAATAATCAGTAGACTAACTCCTCCTGGTTTTGAATGTATTGGGTTAGAGGATCCAGATATTTGGGTTGATAATAACACTAATTTATTGCATCTTTATTTTACAATACCAATAAAGCCAATAGACGACTCTCCTCGTATGATGAAAACTCATCTTGGGCATGCTTTTGGCCCTGATTTGAATTCTCTTGAAATGACAGAACCTGTACTTATTGAAACCGATGGTATGAAAGCCAAAGAGGTATCGATTGCTCCGCTTAATAAAAAAGGTTTCAGGTATAATTTGATAGAGTCACGAGATCGTAGACCGGATATAACTTATTCTATTATTAAGGTGGCGATAGCTAAAGATATGTGTGGGGCGTGGGAGTATGGCGAAACAGCATTTCATCCAGCGGAGCATAATATTCCCTGGATTTCTGGTCATTCTTCACCTGGACCACTTTTCTCTAAGAATTTTATAGATGTTGGTGAGGGCAAGCTTCTTGGAGTTATAAATGGATGTAAACCTAATAAAAATATAGGCAATCAGGTTATATATGGTGATTTTTCAATTGGTCTTTATATTTATGATTATGAAAATGGTAAAATAGACTGGGTGTCTCCCGAGCCGATTATTCAAGATAGTGAAGCTGGGAAAGATGGAGGTCGTGCAATAACCTTCGCGAGTCAATTTATTGAGACAAAAAATGGGGAGGGGATATTGTATGCTCATGTTGACGACTCATTTGTCAGAGCTTACACGCTAAAAGCTGAAGAAATAAAGAGGATACTACCAATAAAAATTATTGATAGTAAGTTGTATGATATTAAATATGAAAATACTGAATAATGTCACTCTTGTTGGTATAGATTGTGTTGATCTGAAGAGACTACAGCTTGTGGCTGATATATCGACCAAAGAAATTACTTTTGCAAAAGTTAAACTTTTAACTTCAATTAAAAGTAATGATTCTAGGGTAATTAATATTAAAAAAATAAAGTCAGGAAAGGAATATTCTGATTTTATGATAAAAGATCTTCATAAGTATATTGATACCGAGTTTGCTCTTATTATTCAATATGATGGTTTTGTTTTAAATCCAAATGCTTGGTCCGATGATTTTTTAAAGTATGATTATATAGGTGCACCATGGTATCACTTGGGGGATTTAAGGGTAGGTAATGGTGGATTTAGTTTGAGGAGTAGAAAATTGATTAATTGGTTGTCTGCAAATTGGTCAAAAATAAACTATCCTCTTCACCCTGAAGATATTTTCATATCAAGATATGTAAGACCGTATCTAGAAAAAGAAGGTATAATTTTTGCTCCAGAAAGTGTTGCTTCTGTTTTTGCGTGGGAAGGTTGTGAAAAAACAATCGTGTGGAATGGACAGTTTGGATTTCACGGAGGATATACAGACATAACTTACTGGTTAGATAAAAATCCAAAATATAAAAATCAATTTAAAGTAAAATTTGATGACTATATGCAAATTATGCGCAAGTATCCGATATATGATGGCACTGTTCATACAGTTCATTGTTATAAGGAAGATATGAGAGATTTCAAACTTCTTTCTCGTGGTGTTAAAAATTATGAGGCGAGATTAACTCACGAACGATATGCTGATTTTAGTAAAATTAAAATAGGAGATAGTTTGGTCTTTAAGAGAGCTGGGGTTAGTTTTGAAGAATTACCAATTCCTGCCTTTGAGAAAGTTGTAAATAAAATTGAAAATTTTTCTTCTTTACATGACCTTAGAAAAGTATATCCAAATATCTACGTTACTTATCCTGTAAAGAATTTCAATCCACGAAAATGGCCACAATTTCTGATAAGAATATTTGGAGATTTATTTTATCCAAAGGACGAGCCATATACAATTTTTTGGTTTGCGTGATAATATTAAAGATATGTACGTAGTACGAAGATCAAAACAAAATCCAATACTTGCTCCACAATCAGAAAATTCTTTTGAGAATTATGCTGTTTTCAACGGTAATCCGATACAGATCAAAAATGATATTCATATGGTCTACAGAGCTCAGTCTCACCCTGAAAAAGTAGAAGGAAATAATTTTTCAATGTCTGTAATAGGAAAAGCTGTAAGTAAAGATGGTGTAAATTTTAAAGATAGAAAGCCTTTTATAGTTCCAGAATATAACTGGGAAAGGTACGGTTGCGAGGACCCTCGTGTTACAAAAGTTGATGGTAAGTATTATATTTTCTACACAGCACTTTCTGCTTTTCCACTAAATATACCAGAGGGAATTAAAGTTGGTCTTGCTATAAGCAAGGATATGAAAAAGATTACTGAGAAACATCTCATAACTCCTTTCAATGCAAAGGCAATGTGTCTTTTTCCAGAAAAGATCGACGGAAAATATATGGCCCTGCTTACTGTAAATCCAGATAGACTTCCTACTCATATGGCTATTGCGGAGTTTACTAAACTCGAAGACATGTGGAATGAAAAGTATTGGAACAAGTGGTACGCAAATCTTAACAAACATATTTTTATAAAAGGTGACGACTCTGACAGAATAGAGATAGGTAGTTGCCCAATAAAAACTGAAAGAGGATGGTTGATTGTTTGTTGTAGAATACAAAATCACGCTTCAGCAGATAGAGTTTTTGCTATCGAAGCATATCTACTCGACTTAAAAGACCCAAGAAAGATAATAGGTAAAACTCGAGGTGCACTTCTTGTTCCAGAAGAGCCATATGAGAAAAATGGAATAATAAGTAACACAATATTTCCAAGTGGTGCGTTGATAAAGAATGATAGGTTGCATATATATTACGGAGCAACTGATACGACGATTGCTTTGGCTAGTGTTGATTTGGATGACCTTTTAGATGCTATGGAATATCCATACAGAGAAATCGGTTTTCATAGAATAGGCGAAGGAGCTTTGATGAAACCAAGAAAAGATGTGGCGTGGGAAGAAAAGGCGATATTTAACCCAGCAGCAATAGATATAGCAGGTGTGGTCCGAATACTTTATAGAGCTATGGGTAATGATAACACATCCGTTGTTGGTTATGCAGAAAGTATAAATGCTACAGATATTTCTTATATCGACAATAAACCTGCATACGTGCCGAGAGAGTCATTTGAGGGCAAAGGTGTGCCAAATGGGAATTCTGGCTGTGAGGATCCTAGACTTACCAAAATAGGTAGTACTGTTTATATGTATTACACAGCTTACAATGGAATAACACCACCTTCTATTGCGATGTCGTCTATTTTAGAAAAAGATTTGAAGAAAAAAAATTGGAATTGGTCAAAACCTGTTTTGGTAAGTGCAGATGGTGTTGACGATAAAGACGGTTGTTTGCATCCAGAAAAAGTGGACGGTAAGTATTTCTTGTTCCATAGAGTGCATAACTATATCTGTGGAGATTTTGGTTCTACACCAGGTTTTCCAGAAAGAAATAGTTTTATAAATACTCCAATAATTAAAGCTCGATCTGGAATGTGGGATAGTGTTAAAGTCGGAATATCTGTGCCTCCAATTAAAACAGAAAAGGGATGGCTTCTTCTGTATCATGGTGTTTCTGGTAGATCTCGATATAGAGTGGGTGCAGTACTTTTGGACCTAAAAGACCCCACAAAGGTTTTATCTAGGATGACAGACCCCGTTTTTGAGCCTAGGGAGGCATATGAAATAGAGGGACAAGTAAACTATGTCGTTTTTCCTTGTGGAGCGGTTGTAAGAAATAGCTACATTTATATGTACTATGGCGGGGCTGACTCGATTATTGACGTAGCTTCAGTTTCCCTCAAAAAGCTTCTTGATAGTCTCACAAAATAACTCTGTGTTATACTAGACTCATGACTAGTATATTAAAATCAGATATATTTTTTATTATTTCGTCAGTGTCGACTGTCGTTGTTTCTGTAGCTATCGCAATTACACTTTATTATTTAATAAAGATATTAAGAGATATCAAATTTTTGTCAGCAAAGGCAAGAGAAGAGGGTGAAAGAATATTAGAAGACGTTAAGGCTTTTCGTGAAGAGGCAGAAGATGGGGGTCATAGAATTACAAATGTTCTTTATTCCTTTCTTGGTTTGATGAGGACAAAGCCAAAAAGTCGTAAAAGAAGGACAACCGCTGAAAGTGAGCAGTGGTCAGATGATCAGGGAGAATAATAGAATTAGCAATAATTTAATTTAAAAAATGTCAGAAAAAAATAAAATAAAAAGTAATGGTAGTAAGACTCCAGCCGCATTAATGGGGCTTGGAATTTTGGCTGCTAGTTTTGCTGGAGCATATTATTTGTATGGAACAAAGGACGGAGCAAAGAAAAAGGCTAAAATAAAAGGTTGGATGCTTAAGGCTAAAGGCGAAGTTCTAGAAAAGTTGGAGAATCTTAAAGATGTGAATGAAGATATATACTATGGTTTGGTAACTAATGTTATTAACAAATATCAATCAGTAAAAAACATAGATAAAGGTGAGCTGGAAGAGCTAGGAGCTGATTTGAAGAAGCACTGGAAGAATATAAAGAAACATATAGATGCAGGGACCAAAGTAGCGAAACCTGCCAAGAAAGCAAAGAAGTAAGATAAAAATAATCACCCGAGAGGGTGATTATTTTGTATCATTTAGTGCCATAGAATATCTCGTTCCAAAAATCATGGTTAAACCTATTAGTATAAAAATATATTGAAATTCTATGAATTGGAATGCGATGGTTGCAAGTATTGGAGCAACAATAAAAGATATTGGTCTTGCTACTCTGAAAAGGCTAACGACATTAGTCTTTTCATCATCTACTTTTTTAAAGAAATATGTTTCTATGCTTATTTCTACAAAACTTGCTCCAATACGTGTGATAAAAAGTATTGTAGCCCACATCCAGAATACTTTAACTGTAATGAAGCTGATAAAAAGTGTGGAGAGACCCATAATCACAAAGCCAATAGTCATGAACTCTTTTTCACCATACTTTCTGTCTGAGAGTTCTCCAACTGGAAGTTCAAATAGGATAAAAGGAAGAAGCATTATTGTGAATATAATTCCTATTTCTGACCAAGAAAATCCAATATATTTTTGTAGGTACAGCGGTGTGTACACGATCATAAAAGCATAAAATAGCTGTAGTATGAACTGTGCAATGAAAACATTGTAGAGATCCAAATCTTTCATATAATCCATTACAGCTTGTCTGATTTGTATATGTTCTACAGGCTTGTGTGTTATATCTTTAAATTTTTTAATTAGAAAATATAAAGGAAGTATTGATATGGAAGACAGTAGGTATATATAGGAATAAACACTATCTGTTACTATTATCGCAATAAATATTGGCGCCAAAACAATAGTCGCATTAGCTATTGTTAGATATGTTGCTCTGATTTCTCCAACTATGGATTTATCCTTTGAAACATTCTCTACATATACATCCATATTAAATAAAAGCGTAGCTATGGTAATTGTGTGAAGAATAAAATACATTCCGACTAAAATTGGGGATTTTGCCACTGTTAGGCCTATAGTACAGAGAAATTCAATTGTAAGTAAATATAAAGTGAATCTATAAAGTCCAATTTTTTCTAGTATTCTTGATATGTTAATCAGCGTAAGTGTTGTCAGAATGGAGGCTATTATATATATTGCTGAAACTTGTGCGTCGCTAAAAATGTTTGATAGGAATGATGAGTTAATATAAATAATAAGTGCGTAGTGAAATGATACAAAAAAGTTAGATAGAAATAGAATATTTAGAAGTCTATTTTGTCTAAATGGTAACAATAGTCTATCCATGTTATAGATATTGTAACTTAAATATTATTTTTATAAAAGAAAAACCACTCATATGAGTGGTTTTTCTTTTTAGACTCCTAGTACAACTGGGATAACCATCGGTTTCTTTGCTGTTTTTTGGAATAAGTATCTTGCAACATTGTCCGCAAGTATTGATTTTACCATATCAAAATCGATAGGATTCATTCCTTGCGTTGTGTCTTCAACAGTTTTCTTTATTATCATTCGTGTGTTTGTTAGAAGGTCTTGTGATTCTCTAACATAAACGAAACCTCGAGCAATAATATCTGGTGATTTTTTTAGCTTTCCTGTTTTTGTGTTGATGCTTACAACAATAAGGAATATTCCATCTTGAGCTAGTATTTTTCTGTCTCTTAGAACCATTTCTTGAATATTTCCAACCGCAAAACCATCAACTAGAACTAGGTTTGCAGGAACTTTTTCTTTCAAGATTCTAATTTTTTCTCCATTGTCATATATTTCAACAATAGATCCGTTGTCTGGAACAACAACATCTTCTTTGTTGTGACCTAGACCATATGATAGTTCTGCGTGCTGACACAACATGTAGTGCTGACCGTGAACTGGCATAAAGAACTTGTATGGGATCTGCTGGTGTATCCATTTTAGCTCCTCACGATTTCCGTGACCTGAAGCATGAATTTCAGAGTCTACATACGTAACTATCTTTGCACCAGATCTGTACAGGTTGTCTTTCAAGTTGTTAACAGACTTAAAGTTTGTTGGAATAACGGATGCAGAAAGTAGAACTGTGTCTGTCGGTCGTAGGCGAACATATTTGTGAGTTTTGTTCGCAATACGCATTAGTGCAGCAAATTCTTCACCCTGAGCACCAGTAACAAGCATAACGATTCTGTCTGGTGGATAATTCTCTATATCTTCAAGTGGGATTATGTTTGTAACATCAGCCAGTTTGAGTTGTTTTATGATCTCAATGTTTGATTTCATAGAACGACCTTCCACTACTATTTTCTTTCCACACTTTTCTGCAGCTTGAATAATAGCAATGATTCTTTCTACCTGTGATGCAAAGGTTGCAATAAAGAGTCTGCTTTTTGTTTCGGTAATAAATCTTGCCAGATTCTCTATAACAACATTTTCTGATAGAGAGAAACCTGGCTTTTCTACAGAAGTTGAATCCATAGTTAACATCAGAACTTTCATATCCTTGAATCTCTTGTATTGCTCAACTTCTTCTTCTGTTGGTACACCATTTATATTGTCTACTCTAACGTCTTCGATAAATACAATATTTCCGTGTGGTGTTTCGATAATAAGTCCCATTGAGTCTGGAATCGTGTGTGAGATAGGGAATGTTTTTATTCTAAGTTCACCGATAGAAAGTGTCTCGTCACCTTCAATTACTTGTATATCAAGAGGCTGTAGGTGAGGGAATTCATCCTGTCTTTTTTGTATCATTATTGCGCCAAACTGTCTTGTGTAGATTTTTGGGTAACCGATTCTATCGATAAGGAACGGTAGTCCTCCAATGTGGTCCAAGTGTCCGTGAGTAATAAACAACCCTCGGATTTTATGCTTGTTGTCCTCTAGGTATTTTGTGTTAGGTAGAATGTAATCAATACCTGGCGTGTCTTCATCTTTGAATTGGAAACCAATATCAATAACAATGATGTCATTTTTGTACTCTATCATTGTCATATTTCTTCCGATTTCCTCTACACCTCCAAGTGGTATCACTCGAATATTGTCACCTTCGATTGGTGGAATAATGTCTTCTGTCTTTCTAACAGTGTTCTTTATTGTTGGTGTGTCTCGTCTACTAAAAGACTTACCACGGAAAGCAGACCGGCTTCGTGTGCCAGAATGACCTCTTGGTTCTCTGTGTGTTGTGTGCGGTGTGTGTGGCGCTGCCGCTGCTTCTATTTTTTGATCTATTTTGTCCATAATTTTATTGTTAATTTTTATTTTTAATCTTTCTTAAATATTTTCCAGATGTTATTTGTTTCTATGTACCATTTGGTTATATCCGCAAATCTGTCTCCTGGTGATGTGACCTTCCCTATATTTACGTTGTGAACTTTCTTTGGAACTATGTAAATAAAGTATGGGGAATAGGTGAATACTGCAGGGGAGTCATTTTGTATTTCTTTGTCTAAATTTTTTAAATAACTTTCCTTCTCATCTTGATTGTCTGAACTTCTTATATTCTCCAATATTTTGTCTGCTTTTAGATTTGCATATTGAGCAATATTGAGTCCAGGACTAAATCTTTGTGATGAATGCCAGAAAGGATACAAGTCTACATCTTTTCCGATCACTTCTCCGAAAAGTAGAGAATCATATTTTCTTGGTTTTATAATATTTTGGTTTAGATCACCAATTTCAAATATTTTTACACCAACTTCTGCTCCCATTTCTTGCCATTGTTTTTGTAGGAGATAAGCTGTTTCCTTTAACTCTGGAACATTTCCTGTAGATATTGAGAAGGAAAGCAGGGTTGTGTCTTTCTTGTCCTTCTTTTGGAATATTCCATCTTCGTTTAGTGTCCAACCTGCTTTTGTTAATATTGCTCTGGCCTTTGAGATTCTATCTGGATTGGTGCTTGTTGAAATTTTTGAAACGTTGTCTGTAGGTACAGGACTCTCTATTGTTTGTCCGTATCCACCAAGAACATTATCAACAATAGCCTGTTTGTCTGTTGCGATGTTTAGAGCTTGCCTAACTTCTTTGTTAACAAGTACGGGTGCGTTATTCTGGTTGAAAAATACTCCAAATATTCTAGGTAGTGGTGATAGTAGTATCTCATCAGTGGCAACCTGTAGTGCTGGAAGATCCCTTGGAGAGATGCTATGTAGACTTTCAATGTCTCCATTTTTATATGCGTCTACTATATTTTTGTCATTCTGAAAAGCTTTAACTACTATTTTTGTTATGTATGGTTTGCCTAAAGCATAATCATTAAATGCTGTTAGGTGATATTCAGAAGGAAGTCCGCTCGAAGTGTACGTAATATAGTCTATTTTGTATGGTCCAGATCCAACTGGTTTTGTGTTGAACTGACTAAAAGGGAATTCTTCTATTGTAGCCTTATTCCAAATATGTTTCGGCATTATTCCAATAGTTGTGTTTTGTATAAAAGATGAAAACGGTTGTTTCAGTGTAAATGAAACTGTTTTGTCATCTATTTTTTCTACTTTTACTCCAGCCCAGTTTGCTTCCCTTGGACTTTTAAGTTCAGAATCTTTTGCTTTTTCTATAGTGAACACTATGTCGTCTGTGGTAACTTTTTCTCCATCATGAAATACCGCAGTGTCTTTTATTGTAAATGTATATGTAAGTGAATCTGCAGACATTGTGTATCTGTCAGCTAAGTCTGGGGTCAGGTTACCTTTTGAGTCAGATTTCATTAGCCCAGAATAAATAAGAGATGTTAGGTCTTTGTCTATATCACTAGATGCCAAAAGAGGGTTGATAAATCTTGGTGAACCAAGTACACCTTCTGTTAGTGTTCCTCCGTAGTCCGGAACTTCAACAAGGAACAGTTTGTTTACTTGATACAAAAGCGTAAGACCACTTATTATAAATATAGTAGTGAATATGAAGAAAATAGTTTTTTCTGTAAGAGAAAAAGACTTTATGACACGCATAATTTTTTCTTCAAATGGAATTTTCCATTCTTTTTTTACAACAGACTTCAAATATTCTTTGTCCACGAGAATAAATATTTAGTATTAATGAATTTAAAAAATTTCTAAACTTGATGCAGTTCGAGGAGCAAGATTTTTTGGTGACCAAGCTGTACTAATAGTACTGCGCGGGAACCAAAAAATTGAAGCGACAAAGAAATGCGCGAGTTTTGGAATTTTACAGAAGTAAAAGACTGAATGAAGTAATGGCAAAAAGAATAGCTATAATAATAGTAGCAGTAAATAGCACTTTTTCTGCGCCTCGTTTTGTGTGATATCCAGAAGAAAAGCTGTCACCTCCACCGAAAGCAGAACCTAGTCCAGCTTCAGATTTTTGTAGGAGTATGCCTCCAATAAGGAGCACAGACAATACAATTTGGATATAAGGAATCATTCCAGTAATACTCATGATGGGATTCATATTAGCAAAGTTTGGTAAAAATGCAACCACTGTAAATCAGTCACTAAACTAGTGGTTTGTAATATATATGTTATAATTCCTGTATTATTGTTAACTAAAATTATTATGATGCCAACGGAAAAGAGTTTTTTTGAGAAAAATATGAAGAAAATAGTTATCTGGGGTGTGGTAGCGATACTTGCTTTATGGGTTATATTTA
>JACCDM010627587.1_pt1 | contig 10626 bp, 10 predicted proteins | sample 7445851 | NCBI WGS metagenome assembly JACCDM01 (sample SAMN15323438, study PRJNA562643) | freshwater metagenome | isolation source: river surface water | place: USA:Blue River Watershed | collected 2017-08-16
ACCCCGTCTATTACGCCGGTCCCGCCAAGACCCCCGTCGGCATGGCCTCCGGTTCGTTCGGTCCGACCACCGCCGGCCGCATGGACAGCTACGTCGAGCTCTTCCAGAAGCACGGCGGCTCGCTCGTCATGATCGCCAAGGGCAACCGCGGCGAGACCGTCACCAACGCCTGCAAGACCCACGGCGGTTTCTATCTCGGCTCCATCGGCGGCCCCGCCGCGATCCTCGCGCAGGAGAACATCCGCAAGGTCGAGGTCATCGATTATCCCGAGCTCGGCATGGAAGCCGTCTGGAAGATCGAAGTCGTGGACTTCCCGGCGTTCATCCTCGTCGACGACAAAGGCCACGACTTCTTCCGAGAGCTCCCCGGCGGCTGCGGCATCTGCGGTCCCTGAGGTCCGCTCACAGGCACGGAAAAGGGCGCCCAGTGGGCGCCCTTTCTTTCGTCGTTGTTGCCGGCCTCAGGGGTTCGGCGCGTAGGTCGACTTATCGTAGGCGAGCGCCGTGCGGAAGTAGAGGTCCGGGCCCGGGATGGTCAGGCCGAGGCCGAAGCCGACGCCTTTGCCGAAGCGCTTCGCGATGCGCTGGCAGAGCCAGCCCCACCAGAGGAAGAGCAGGAGCAGGCAGAGGAGCTTGGCGCCCTTGTCCTGCGCCTTGAGGATGGGGAGGACGAGCAGGAGCGGGAGCGTCCACCAGGCCGAGAGGCCGGCGAGGCGCGTGAGGATCACGTGGTGGTAGACCGGGATGACCGCTTTCCAGCCTTCGACGCCGGCTTTCTCGAAGATCAGCCAGAGCCCGCGGAGGCTGAAGGCGATCAGCGCGACGAACGCCGCGCCGAGGAAGCTGACGAAGAAGACTTTGCCGTAGTCGATGGGGGCGATCTCGGCGGCGAGGACGGAGGCGAACGCAGGGGTGAGGCTCATGGCGGCGATCCTAGGAAGGCCGGCGACGGAGTCCACGGCCAAACAAGCAAGGCGCCCGTCGGGGCGCCTTGCTTGGGGTCCAAGCGACGGGGCTTGGGTCGGACCGGCTTACTTCTCCCACTCCAGCGCGCCGCGCTTGAACTCGTAGGCGAGCCCGAGGACCAGGACGCCGAGGAAGACCGCGGTGGCGGCGGTGATGGCGATGCCGGCCGCGAGGAACTCGCGGTAGACGAGGGCCCAGGGCACCAGGAAGACGACTTCGATGTCGAAGAGGATGAACAGCATCGCCGTCACGTAGAACTTCACGGCGAAGCGAGGGTGGGGCTTTCCTTCCATCGGGAGGCCGCACTCGTAAGCCTTGTCCTTGATGTAGTTGCCCTTGGCGCGCTGGCCGAAGACGTGGCTGGCGATCAGGATGATGGCCGGGATCGAAAGGCCCAGGACGACCTGCACGAGGACGGGCAGGTAGGTGCTGAGGGACTGGGATTCGGTGGCGGCCATCGGTAGCGGACACAAAAAAGCCCTCGCCTGAGGAGGCAAGGGCTTTTGCGGAAAGCCGCCTTACTTGCCGGGTTGCAAGGGGCTGGGGACGGCCTGCGCCGGCCCCGGGATGGGCAGGAGCGAAGGGGCGGCGGGGGCGGCGGGCTGGCCGGCCTTCTTGAAGTCGGCGAAGGAGGCCGGGAGCTGTTCGGACAGCCAGGCGGGGGCCGTGAAGACCGCGAGCTTGTCCGCCGCGTTGGCCGGATGCTTCGGGTCCGAGTGCGTGACGCGCACGAACAGCTTGCCCGGATCGTTGGGCTGGGCGCCCGCGAGCTTGGCGAAGGCCAGCGTCGCGGTCGCGCCGTCGAAGGTCGTCAGCTTCACTTCCACCGAGCGCGGCGCCTTGGCGGCGTCGGCGTCGTTCTTCGCGAGCGCGGCGTCGGCGCGGAAGGTCGCCAACGTCGCGACGAGTTCCTCGAGGGCGGCGGCGTCCTTGCCTTCGAACGGCGCGCCGGCCGCCTTGCGGCTCAGCTCCGTGCGGCCGTCTTTCCAGTCCAGCGCGACCGTCTTGATGTCCGCCGGCTTGGCCGAGAAGAGCGTCAGGTCGACCCACGAGGCGGCGTCGCCTTCGAGGTGCGCGGTGAAATCGGTGCGGATCGCGAAGGCCTGGCCGGCGAGGCGGGCGGCGTTGCCCAGGCCGTCCTCGGTCTGCTTGCCGAACTCGACGACCACGGAACGGCCGTCGGTCGTCGCGAGGGTCACCGAGGAGTCGGTGAGGCCGAGTTTCTCGAGCCGTTTCGGATTGGCCGTGAGCTGGCCGTGCTGGCGGGCCTTCTGCAGGCCGCGGATGAGCGGCAGCAGGCGGTTCTCGACGTCGGCCGGCAGGCCGAAACGTTCGGACACCGTCCAGGCCTCGCCGGCCTTGACGACCGTCACGCTGCGGGGGCCGGATTTCACCGTGAGCGACTTCAGGGCGCCGAAGACGGCGGGATCGACGAGCGGGGTCGCGGCGGGCGCGGCCTCGGCGGTCTCGCGCGTCAGGCGGACGACGGCGAAGGCGACGAGTCCGAGGACGAGGGTGGCGATGAGCAGGGTCTTGTTGCGCATGGCGGATCAGGAGAGCTTGCGACGACGGACGAGGGCGTAGCCCAGGCCGAAGAGCAGGGCGAGGGCGGGACCGGCGAGCAGGTTGAGCACCTGGAGGCGGCGGCCGAGCGAGTTGACGTCCTCGCTGAGCCCGCGGCGGATGACGCGGCGTTCCTCGGACAGCTTGTCGGCCTCGACCTGGAACTTCTCGATCTCGCGCTGCATCTCGGGCGTGATGACGAGGCCCTTGGCGGTGACGCCGCCGGACTGGCGGGAAAGCTCGGCGATCTTCGCGTTGGCCTCCTCGAGGCGGCGCTCGATCTCGTCCAGCTTGGCCTGGTAGCGGACCTGGGCCACGCGTTCGATCTCCTGCACGCGCTTGAACGGACGGAGCGAGGTGCCCTTCGAGCGGAGGCCGACGAGTTCGTCGCTGCCGGCGAGCGTCTCGAGGGCGCTGACCACGAAGGCGAAGTTGTCGTTGATCGCCTCGTTCGCGACCTGGCCGCCGAGCTGACGCTGGCGGACCGTGAACGGATCCATCATGAAGTCCGAATCCGCGACGACGATGAGGCGGCCGGGTTTCTGGCTGGCCGCGAGGTGCGGGCCGGCGGGCGGCGCGGCGGGGGCCTTGGGCGGTTCGCCCGGGCGGGCAGGTTCGTCGGCGGCCGGGGCGGGCGCGCCCTGCGGGTAGGCGGAAGCGAAGTTGCCCGAGACCGTCGCGGCGACCACGCGGGCCTTGCCGTCGGCCTTGAAGGCCAGCGCGACCTTCTCGAACGGACCGGCGTTGGCGGCGGAGGTGGGCACGGCGCCCAGGCCGGCGCCGGACTGGGTGACCAGCGGCTCGAGCCTGAGGCGCGTTTCGGCGCCGGAGATCAGCGCGATCGCGCCGGCTTCCATGAAGGCCATCTCGCGGAGGTCGCTGACGAGCGGGGAGTCCGGCGCGAACGAAGCCGGGCCGGCGGCGAAGGCGGCGGGGTATTGCACCGCGTCGCCGCGCTGGCCGCGGATGGCGACGGAGGTCGCGGCGTCGCCGGTGACGGCGTCCATCTCGACGTTGATCCCCCAGGCGCGGAGCAGCGCGGGGTCGCTCGCGGCGGTCATCGCCATCGGGGCCATCATGAAGGGCATGTTGCCCTGCGAGAACTTCTGCATGCGCGAGAGCGGGTCGACGGCCGCGAAGACCGCGCCCCCCTTCATCAGGTGCTGGTCGACCGCGTAGGCCAGCTGCGGGTCGATGTGGTGCGCGTGCACGAGCGCGACGACCGTCACGTCCTTCGGCAGGCCCTTGTCGGTCGTGTTCAGCGTCACCACCTCGAAGCTCTGGCCGAGTTCGGCGAGGAGCGCGTCGGCGGGGCCGGCGGACTGTTCGCCGCCCTGCGGCAGGGCGTTGGAGATCGGCAGCGAGCTGATCACCGCGAGCTTCGGGCGCTCGAGGCGCGCGACGGAGGCGACGAGCTTGGACAGGTCGAACTCGAGGAAACGTTCGCGCGAAGGGTCGAGCATCGGCATGGCGCGGACCGTGTCGGCGAGCTGGGCCGTGAGGCCGAGGTAGGCGTTGCCCTGCGCGGCGCGCATCGGGGCGAGCCCTTGGCGCTGGGCGCGCTGCTCCTCCTTGGTGTCGGGGCGCGGGTCGGTCACGACGAGGCGCACCTTGCCGCCGGAGGCCGCGACGTATTCGCGGAGCAGCGTCTCGACGCGGCGGGAGTAGCTTTCCAGGTAGGGGCGGAGCTTGACGTCGGAGCGGCTGACGAAGAGCTCGAGCGTCACCGTTTCGTCGAGCTTGGCGACGATGCGCCGCGAGCCCGGCGAGAGCGTGAACGTGCGGTCGGCGGTGAGGTCCGCGCGCGCGCCGAAGGCGCCGAAGATCAGGTTGACGAAGAAGGCGGCCGCGAGGACGGCGGCGGCGGCGAGGAGGGCTTGGGATCGGTTCATGGCGGCGGGTCGGTTCAGCGACGTTCGACGATGATGGTGCTCAGGCCCAGGCCGGCGAAGGCCACGGACAGGAAGTAGGCGACCGGCCGGAGGTCGAGCAGCCCGAGCGTGAAGGGCTCGAGGTTGCGCCAGAGGCCGAGGCGGCGGATCTCGTCGATGCCCGCGGCGCCGAAGGCGCCCGCGAGGAGTTCGTCGAACACGCCGTAGCCGACGAGCACGAGGAGGAAGCAGGCGAGGAAGCCGGTCACGAAGGCGATGACCTGGCTGCGCGTGAGCGCGGAGGCGATGGCCGCGATGCCGAGGCAGGCGCCGGCGCAGAGCAGCGAGCCCGCGTAGCCGGAGAGGATCACGCCCCAGTCAGGGTCGCCGAGCCAGCCGACCGTGAAGGCGACGGGCAGCGTCATCAGCAGCGCGCAGGCGAGGAAGAGCCAGGCGGCGAGGAACTTGCCGAGCGCGGCCTGCCAGACCGTGATCGGCCAGGTGAGCAGCAGTTCGAGCGTGCCTTGGCGGCGTTCTTCGGCCCAGAGGCGGGCGCCGGCGGCGGGGGCGAGGAAGGCCCAGAGCCACGGATGGTAGAGGAAGAAACGGTCGAGGCTGGCGACGCCGGATTCGTAGAGGCCGCCGACGAAGAACGCGAGGGACACCGCGAAGGCGTTGAAGACCGCGAGGAAGACGTAGGCGAGCGGGGTGCGGAAATAGCCGGCGAACTCACGGCGGAGCATCGCGGCGAAAGGCTTGAGGCCGGGGGCGGCGGGAGCAGGGGAGGTCATGGGGATGGGTTCAGGCGGTGAGCTGGCGGAAGACGGCGTTGAGGTCGGCGCCGCGGGCGAGGAACTTCTCGCGGGATTCGTCGCAGCGGACTTCGCCCTTCGCGATCACGATGACGCGCGTGCAGAGTTCGCCGACTTCCTCGAGGATGTGGGTCGAGACGATGACGGCCTTGGTCGCGGCCATCTCCTTGAGGATGCGGCGCACCTCGTGCTTCTGGTTGGGGTCGAGGCCGTCGGTGGGTTCGTCGAGGATCAGCGCCTCCGGGTCGTGCAGGACCGCCTGCGCGAAACCGACGCGCATGCGGTAGCCTTTGGAGAGCGTGTCGATGCCCTGGGCGGCGACTTCTTCGAGGCGGCAGAGGGCCAGCGTGCGGCGGACGCTCTCGGCCGGGTCGGCGAGGCCGCGCAGGTCGGCGGCGAAGCGGAGGAACTCGCGGACGGTCATCTCGCCGTAGGCCGGGGCGCCTTCGGGCGAGTAGCCGAGGTGCTGCTTCGCGCGGACGGCCTCGTCGGCCACGTCGAAGCCCGCGATGCGCGCGGAGCCGGCGTCGGCGCGGAGATGGCCGGTGAGCATCTTCATCGTGGTGGACTTCCCGGCGCCGTTGGGGCCGAGGAAGCCGACGACCTCGCCGCGGTCGACGGAGAAGGAGACGTCCCGCACGGCGCGGAGCGCGCCGTAGGACTTCGACAGGTGATGGGCTTCGATGAGGGGCATGGGAAAAGGGGTCAGCGGTTCTGCGGGGTGCCCTGCGAGGCGACGCGGATGCCGGCCTGCTGGAGCTTCTCGCTGATGCGGAGCAGCAGCTGCTGGTTGAACTCCAGCTGCTTGGCGGCCTGGGCCGGGAAATACCAGTACATCAGGCGGATGTTCACCGCCCATTCGCTGTAATCCAGGACGTGCACGAGGGGCGGGTGGCTCGGCTGGGCGCCTTCGTGGCCGGCGAGCAGGCCGCGGATGATGTCGGCGGCCTCCTTCACCTTCTCGGCGGGCGTGTTGGCCTCGAGGTGGACGAGGTCCTGCGCGCGGATGAAGTCGCGGCGGGTCAGGTTGACGATCGGGCGCGTGGCGAGGTCGCCGTTCGGGATGGCGAGGCGCTGGCCGTCGAGCATCATGATGGTGGTCGAGCGCAGGCCGAGCGACTCCACCTTGCCCTCGTGGCTGCCGATGTTGATGACGTCGCCGAGCGTGAAGGGCTGGTCGACGATGAGCATCACCGCGCCGAAGACGTTCTTGATGGTGTCCTGCGAGGCGAAGGCCAGGCCGACGACGGCGCCGGCGAGCAGGCCGAGGATCGCGTCGGACGACTTCGGGTCGACGATCGAGATCGCCTTGAAGGCGCCGACCAGGATCACCGCGATGCGGATGACCGTGGAGAACATCGGGACGAGGATGTCGTCGAGCTTGTTCTCCGAGCCGTCGGCGATCTTCTGGGCCCAGGCGATCGGCACGGCCAGAAGGTGGAAGACCGCCGTCGTGTGGGCGATCGAGCAGAGGAAAGCGCCGGTGACGGCCGCGAAGTCCAGCCAGCCGATGTGCGCGAGGTAAGGCTTGTTGGCCTCGAGGAGGAAGAGCAGGGTGTAGGCCGGCAGGATCAGCGGCAGGGCCTTGCCGAGGGCGGACACGAAGGCGCCGGCGATCGGGCTCTGGCCGAACTTGGTGGAGACCCAGCGCAGGACCTTGTCGGCGAGCCAGCCGGCCGCGTAGGCGAGGGCGACGTAGCCGACGGCATGGATGGCGATGCTGCCCCAGTCCTCGGGCGCCTTGGCCACGATGTTCTTGATGTCGCCGACGATGAAGTAGTTGGTCGGCGCGGCCGCGGGAGCGGCGGCCGCGGGGGTGGCGAGGGGGGAGATCTGGGCGAAGAACATGGTCAGGGCGTGCGGGGGAAGTGGTATGTAGGACGGCCTCGGTCCGTTTTCAAGCGTCACCGAACGTCCAATCCGCTTGAAGCGGGGCGAGCCCCTTGCCACGCTGGTCAGACCGGAATGAGCGAAACCAGCGAAAAAAAGCCCGCCAAGCCCGTGGTCCTGACCTGCGCCCAGCCGACCGGGCGCCTTCATCTGGGTAATTATCTGGGGGCGGTGCTCAACTGGGGACGGATGCAGGACGACCATGAATGCTATTTCGGCATCGTGGACCAGCACGCCATCACGGTCCCTTACGTCCCGGCCCAGTTGCGGGAGAACACCTACTCCTGCCTGGCGCAGTATGTCGCGAGCGGCCTCGACCCGGCCCGCAGCCGCCTCTTCGCCCAGTCGCACGTCATCGGCCACACCGAACTGGCCTGGATCCTCGGGTGCCTCTGCCCGCTCGGCCAGCTGGAGCGCATGACGCAGTTCAAGGACAAGTCCCGCAAGCAGGAGTCGGTCGACGCCGGCCTGCTGTTCTACCCGGTGCTCATGGCCGCGGACATCCTGCTCTATAACGCCGCCCTCGTGCCGGTCGGCGACGACCAGAAGCAGCACCTCGAGCTCGCCCGCGACCTGGCCGAGAAGTTCAACCACCGCTACTCCGACACCTTCAAGGTGCCCGAGCCCTTCATCTCCAAGGTGGGCTCCCGCATCATGTCCCTCCAGGATCCGACCGCCAAGATGTCGAAGTCGGACCCCAACCACGCGGCCACGGTGTTCATCACCGACCGCCCCGAGGACATCCGGAAGAAGATCATGTCGGCCGTGACGGATTCCTCCGCCGAGGTCCGCGCCGGCGCCGACAAGGCCGGCGTCACCAACCTGCTGTCGATCATGTCGGCCTGCACCGGCCGCCCCGTCGCCGCCCTCGAGGCCGAGTTCGCGGGCAAGGGTTACGGCGACTTCAAGAAGGCCGTGGCGGACGCCGTCATCGCGATGCTCGACCCCGTCCGCCTGCGCTACGACGAGCTCATCAAGGACCGCGGCGAACTCGACCGCATCCTCAAGTCCGGCGCCGAGCAGGCGCAGGCCGCCGCCTTCCGCACGCTCTCCAAGGTCAACCGCAAGGTCGGCTTCGTCGAGCGTCCCCGCTAGGCCTCCCCTTACCCCGCATACCCCAATGAACCGCGAACTCGAGAAGCTGCTCAAAGAAAAATGGTTCCTGGTCGCCGCCGACCTCATCGCGGTCCTGGCGATCCTCCTCGTCATGCCCGACAAGCGCGACGGCCTCGACACCTTCCTGGTCATCTGCGCGATCCTCGCCGCCTCGCTCATCGTGGTCATCCCCGTGCTCAAGGACGGCGGCGGCAAGGCCGAGCGCCAGGCCGAACAGGCGCGCCTCCGCGCCAAGCTCGCCGAAGAGATCGACCTCCAGCGCGACAACATCCGCGCGGGCAACGAGGCGATGAACCGCCGGATCGCCGAAGCCGAGACGACCGCGCGCAAGGCCGCCGAGGCGTCCGCCGCGGCCGTCGCGCAGCGCGCCTCCGCCGAGATCAACGCCCTCAAGGCCGCCTTGGCCGAACTCAGCGCGAAGGTCGCGGCCGCCGAAGCCGCCGCCGGCTCGTCCGAGGCCCTCGACGAACTGACCGCCAAGGTCGAAGGACTCGCCGGCACGGTGCGCGCGCTCGTCGCCGACGCCGACGAAGCCGCCGAGAACGCCGGCAAGGCCCGCGACGAAGCCGCCCAGGCCCTCGAGAACGAACTGAAATCCGTCCGCGACGAGATCAAGAAGTCCGCGAAGTCGGCCGACAAGGCCGCCGACAAGCTGGAAGCCGCCCTTGACGCCCTGCGCGAGGAGGTCGCCGAACTGCGCGCGCGCCCCGTGGCGTCCGGCGAAGCGGAGACCGCCGCCGTTTCCACGCCTGCGGCCGCCGCGGAGGAATCCGCCGACGAAGAAGAATCCGAAGAAGAGGAAGCCATCGAGGAGAGCGAAGACGCCTCCGAGGAAGCAGCCGCGCCGGCCGCGGACGAGCCCGCCCCTTCCGCCGCCGGTTCCGGCACCGCGCTCATCGTCAACCTCATGATCGGCATCGGCAACAAGCCGTTCGTCCGCGGCACCGGCCCCGGTCTCAGCCGCGACAAGGGCGTGCCGATGAGTTTCCTCGGCATCGGCCGCTGGCAGTGGATCTCGCCCGATCCGGAGGCTCCCGCCACCGTCGAGGTCTGGAAGAACGACCAATCGCCGATGGGCGAAGCCTTGCACCTGCCGGGCGGCGAACCGGTGGAAGTCGACGAAGGCCACTTCGGCGGCGTCTGACATGCTGAGCGTCCTCGGCCTCTGCGCGTGGCTGGCCGCGGCCGATCCGCTGCCGCCGCCGCCCCCGCAGGTCTACTCGAACGACACCGTCCTCGCGACGGTGACCGGCGAGCGCGTCGCCGAGGTGAGCTTCGTGGCCGCGCATTGCACGGCGTTGCAGCGGCACCTTGAGTTCTCGCTCAACCTGCCGCCCGTGCCCGGTCCCGTCGCCCGCATCGAGATCGGCGACGTCCCGAAACTCGCGCCCGTCGACACGCGCCTCGTCGGCGGTTCGGTCCTGGTCATCCTCCGGCTGGGCTCGCCGCACGAAGCCCCGGAGCGCGCGGCGCAGGCCGCCGCGCAGGCCTGGCTGGCCCGCGTGGCCCTCGCCGGCGGTCAGCCTATTTCCGGCATCGAGCCCTGGACGCGTCAGGCCATCGCCTGCGAGATCCTCACGCAGCTGCGCCCTTCGCTGAATGATTTCTGGTATCGCGAAGGTCGCCGCGAGATCCCCGCCACGCTCGAAGAGATCGTGGCCGGCCGCGCGCCCGACCGGGAAGCGCTCCTGTTCTGGCGCGCCTTACGCCGCACGCTCGGCGTGCCGGCCGACCAGGCCAAGAGCCTGATCGCCTCCGCGCACGGCCAGCCGGTGCTCAAGCGTCTCGCCACGGCCACGAAATCTCCCGACGAGTGGTGGCTGCTCCAGCGCGCCGAACTGCTGCTTTCCCGTGAGCCCGTCAGCCTCGGCCTGCGCGAGTCGGCCGAATCGCTGGACGACATCACCCGCTTCGTCTTCGATCTCGGAGCGGGCGATCAGCTCATCTCCGGGGCGGACCTGCCCAAGCATCGCGCGCTGGCGGCGGTGCGACAGAGCATCGACGCGCGGCTCAAGGGCCTGCGTCGCGAAGTGCTCCGCCAGAATCCCGTCTACCATAACGCCTGGCGGACCTTCGGGACCTGGCTCGAGGCGTTCGAAAAGGGCAAGCCGGAGGAACTCGCCAAGCTCTGGGCGCAGTATCAGGAAGAGCGTCGTCTGGCCGACTCGCTCCGGCGCGAGGTAGAGGCGGCGATGGACACGGTCGTCCCCGCCGCCAAGTGACCGTTCAGGCCGCGTCCTTGGAGCCGGCCGTCTTCTGCAGCATCTGGTCGGCCAGGGTCACGCGGAAGAGGTTGAGGGACATCCAGAACACGCCGGCGAGGCAGAGGCCGCAATAGGCGGCGCCGAGGAGGACGGCGGTTTCGCCGGCTTCGGACCAGGGCACATGCTTCTTGAGGATCGAGGTGA
>JACCDM010289069.1_pt1 | contig 10623 bp, 14 predicted proteins | sample 7445851 | NCBI WGS metagenome assembly JACCDM01 (sample SAMN15323438, study PRJNA562643) | freshwater metagenome | isolation source: river surface water | place: USA:Blue River Watershed | collected 2017-08-16
ACTAAATCTGTTCTGACTGTTGGTTCGCCGCCAATTAATCTAATCTCAGCTTTATTGGGCAACTGTTCAAGAGCTTCATAAAATTTATTAACGTCCAAATCCGGAACAGTTCGAATTGGAGTGTAGCAGTTAGCACACTCCATATTACATTTGTGGGTGATGTCCACAAAAATGCTGTAAAAATGGTTGTCCTTAGGTTCTAACTCATAATAGTCTTGTTTCATACATCTACTTATCACTGAAAAATAGTAATTGACACAAAATAAAAAGACCTATATAATAAGGAAAATTAACAATTTAATGGTGGACTATGAATCAACCTTGGACTATTATTTCTTTGCTTGAAAAAGATAATTCTCGTTTGGGCAAAGAAGACATTATCAAAGTAAACAAAAGTAATAAGGAATTTTTGGCTGGGTGTAAACTTGCACTAGACCCAATGGTTACTTTTGGACTTAAACAAATACCGGAGAAAAAAGATGAAAGCGGCACTGGCTTGGATTGGAACAGTTTTGTTAGTAACATTAACAACTTTATTCATCGTAAAATCACAGGCAATGCCGCCCGTGATTTGGTCGTTGACTTGATGAATCAAGCTACAAAAGAGCAATGGAACGGTTGGTACCGCCGTATCCTTATTAAGGACCTTCGCTGTGGTACCAGCGAAAAAACAATCAACAAGGTAGTAAAAGATGCTATTCCAATTTTTTCTTGTCAGCTTGCTCACGATAGTGCTAATCATGAATCGAAAGTATCTGGACGCAAACTTATCGAAGTTAAACTCGACGGCGTCCGTGTTATCACTGTTGTTTATCCAGATGGGCGTGTTGATCAGTATAGCCGTAACGGTAAAGAACTTGTAAACTTCCCGCACCTTAAAGAGCAACTTGCCGCAGTAGCCGCTGGCTTTACTGAGCCCATGGTCCTGGACGGTGAAGTAATGAGCACTAGCTTTCAAGACTTGATGAAGCAAGTGCATCGCAAAGATAACGTCAATGCCAAAGATGCATTGCTGTATTTGTTTGACGCTGTACCGCTTGTTAACTTTGAAAAAGGTAAGTGCAACTCTCCGCAGTCTGCTCGTAGTCAGTGGTTGAAAGATTGGTATAACGGCAACATCGAAGCATTGCCTAACTTCCGCACCCTTGCACAAGAACTCGTTGACTTGGACACAGACGCCGGCCAAAAACGCTTCCGTGCTATCAACCAACAAGCCATTGACGGTGGCTATGAAGGCATTATGATTAAGGACACTGATGCTCCTTATGAATGCAAGCGCAGTCATGCATGGCTCAAGCTAAAGCCGTTTATCGAAGTCTCTTTGGAGGTTATTGATGTTGAAGAAGGCACTGGTAAAAATGTGGGACGATTGGGCGCCTTTGTGTGTTCAGGAGTTGATGACGGGCGGACAATCACTGTCAACGTTGGTAGTGGTTTTAGTGACGCTAATCGAGATGAGTTTTGGAATTATCGTCGTGAGTGCGTTAGTAACATTGTTGAAGTAAGAGCAGATGCTATTACGCAAAACCAAGACGGAACTTATAGCTTGCGATTCCCTCGCTTCCTTCGCTTCCGCGGCTTTAAGGCTGGAGAAAAACTGTGAATGAACGAATTAAAGAACTTGTTATACAATCAGGTGGTGAATTCTGGCAACGTCTCGAAAATGATGTTGTTAAACAAGACGCATATATTACATTTGATCCCCCGGAAAGTTTGGATAAGTTCGTTGAGCTTATTGTCAAAGAATGCATTAAAGAATCTATGGATGAAATTGTTGATGACACAGAAATTGCTCGAGAAAAAGATCCATTAATTAGAGAATACCTTAAAGGCAATAACCAAGGCATAGTAGATGCTGTTGTTAGGTTTAGAAACCATTTTGGAGTCGAAGAATGACAAATTGTAATTGTGCGCCAATGCCAAACTATATGGCAGATTATATTGAAAATCTAAACACTTGGTGTGAAGTTAACAAAGAAGTTATCGAGTTTTATTTGGCTTGGTATCAATTATGGACACCAATGTGGGGGTATAGCTATGTCAAGTCTCGCTGAATATTTTGCTAAAGAACGCTATCGAGGCAAATGGGAATTCGGCGATCGTGTATTCGGACGCTGGAATAAAGTTCCATTTATCGGTAGTGTGGGTACCGACAGTATTGTTAGCGAACTAGAAGGACCACGGGTTACTGTTACATTAGACTTGCCTTTACGCTACAAAGATAAATTGCATACTGTTATAACCGTTAAGCCTAACGATATCAAACGGCTAAAGTCGTTTGATTAATTGTTGACTTATCCTTAAAAAGAAGTATAATTAAACTTTAAGGATACCTTATGAAAAACTGGTTACGACATAAACTACATAACTTTATTTTTCCTTCTGATGAATCAACTGTGCGCGGCAGTTTAAATCCAGTAAAATTGTCCAGGGGGCATTCGACTGGATTAGATGAAGATAATCACGAACCTATGCGGTTTACTGTATATAATGCCAATGGTGGGAAAATTTTAGAAACTAGAACTTATGATAAAAGAAACGATCGATGGATTGCAAGCCTCCATGTTATTGAAAATGACGAGAACTTTGGAGAAGCTATTGGCAAAATTGTATTCTTGGAGATGCTTAAGAAAGGCTAACAAAATGACTGAAAAAGAAATAGGTCAAATTTTAGCCGCACAATTACTTGCAACGGTAAGAAATCGTGAGCATTCTTATGTTAGCTCTGTTGGCATACAGTATAGCCATTTAACTGATGACGGCAAAAGAGTTATGAGCGAACTTACTGAACTTATGTTTGGCAAAGCAGTAGAATGCGAACAACGCAGAATTAAAGATGCCGCCGAACAAATGATGATCGATGCTTTGAAAAAATGACTCCCACTTATTCTGTATCTAAGATAACATTTAAGACATACCATTCGGGTATGTCTGATTTTCATTTTAGTCCTGATGGTATTAGTCTTGTTCCTAGAGCAGGTTTTCAAATCGATCAAAGTTGTCCGAGAGAATATCGGATGATTATTTCACAATGTATTAACAATGGATGGCTCAAGGCAGTTAGCCATCAACCAATTCAAGAAGTATTTTTAGAGGAACTTATAAAATGACAAATCCTTTTCGTGACCAAGAAAAATTTATGCGGGCTTGCGACCAAACAACAGATGTTTGGAATCAAGAACAGTTTGATCTTTACGTTAACTTAATTGAAGAAGAATTCAAGGAACTTAAAGAAGCCATTGAAGCTAATGATCGAGTTGAAATTCTAGACGCTCTAGAAGATATTATGGTCGTTACCGCAGGTGCTATGCACAGTGCAGGTATGGACGGCGAAGGCGGCTGGAAAGAAGTTATGCGTACCAACTTTGCCAAGATCGACAAAGAAACAGGCAAGGTTCGCAAACGTGAAGATGGTAAAGTGCTTAAACCTATCGGATGGACTCCACCAGAGTTGGCGCCATTCGTAAAAAAGTAATGTGGGTTGTAAAATACTACATGACAGGCGGCACTAGATCGACACGTAGATTTGCTACCTTACATGATGCAACTAGATTCTGCGTTTACGATGTAGGTTATGGTCAAGTAGATAGTGTTTATCTAGATGACTAATTAATACGGCCATGGCCCGGCTTGCTTCTTATACTTCTTAGCTAGCTCATCAGTCTCTGCATTTTTTGCCGCGGCCATCCTTAAAGGCATACTAATGCCAGGTAATGGTTTTCCTAACGTAGCAAAATAATTATTAGCCAAAGCAACTTGTTGCTGATCTGTTGCAGGTCGTCCTGTTTGCTGATTTAACAAGCCTTTGGCTGCTAATTCAGATGCTTTAGCAAATCCCCTATCTATTATACGTTGTTCGTCTATAGCCGGACCATAGTCATTTTTTGCCATCATTGCGGCTTCTTGTATCCTTCTCGGTCTATCTCTTTCATCGGCTGCAATATATGTGGCTACTTTATTCCAATCACCTGTTTTATACAAAGAAGTCATATCTATTTTTTCGCCTTTGACATAAACGTAGCTGATGTTGCCTAATTGATTTTGCATACTTACAAGACCATCGAATGCTCCTTGTGGTATACTCTTTACTCCGTTAGCAGACAATACAGACTTAACTTGTTTTTCATTACGTCTAATATCATTGAGCAACAGTTCGTTAGCAGAATCCGGACTAACACCATTAGCGAAAAGTTCTTGCAATTTGTTTGAGCTAATGTCAGGGCCTGGTGTTGTGGCAGTGCTACTGCCTGGTTGTAGTTTTTTAGATAAGTCTGATGCAGAATCAGACAGTTTCTTGAATGCCGCGAATGCTTCTGCTTTAAGAAAAACAGCTTTATCTACCGCCTTATCTATTAATGGACTGTTAAATGGATTTGCCATAGTTAGCCTTTCGTAACGGCAGAACCATACCCGCCGCTTTGCCCTGATTCGTCATCAGTGTTTATTGGATTGTAACCGTTTGCATCTTTAATGCACATCACCGCTTCGGGGCTAGTATTCACTTCTTCTAATGGAAGATGTTCGTGTTCTTCTTCATCCTCGGGTATAGGCACAGTGCTATCTGTTGATGCAGGTTGTCTTGGAGTTTGTTCCGGTGCTGGATCCTGTTGCATTTGCTGATTGCCTTTTCCTAATGGACTAATCGTTCCGCTATGACCTGCCCATGGCTCGTGTTCAGGAACCATGCTACATATACTTTCCGTTACTCCTTGATTAACGGGCAGTTGATTAACGTTGATTGCACTATGAAGCTCGGCGATAGGGCCGTTCATATGAATTTGGTTGGCCGTTTCATAATGTGCTACACCACTATTGATATTACTAGTTTCCATACTAGTGAACTTTGTATTAGTTGTAGCAAACGTTGATATTTCACTGGCAGATTCTAATTTTACAGATCCGCCATTTGTTCTTACATTAAAACCTTGGCCGGCTTCTATATTAACATCCTGATTAGCATACATGTTTATATTGCCTTCACTTCGAATGTTTATGTCACTGCTACCATACAAATGAATTTTACCGTCTGCGCTTAACTCTATCCAGCTTTCGCCGTTTTTAGTAATTATATACACATGACCGGCAACATCATCTAGTAACAGTTGTGTTCCATTTGTTGTTCTTAATCTGATAAGTCTGTTATTACCATCCTTATCGCCATCGTCCATAACAAATTGATGTTGGCCGGGTGTTAGCAATCCTGTAACCTTTGATGGACTTTCTCGCATTGCACTACTAGACGTTACACCACGTAATGTGTCTTTTGCTAGTCCTTGTTTGTTTAGAGCTTCGCTCATTGGCTTGTGCTCTACATACTTTTCTAAATCAGGGTCTAAGTCTTTTTTGTTTTTAGGTGCAGCCGGCTTAGCGTCACCGCCGTATGTTTTAAGTGCTGGGATTCCAGGAACAGTTACCTGTGTTCCTCGTTGATATAAACAAGCAAACCAATATCCTTTGTCTAACTTACCGCCATCTGCAAATGCGACTAATACTCTGGCATCAATGTCCGGAGGCACTGCCCACCAACCATAGCTCTTTATAGTATCTTCATATTCTTCTACATTACTGCCTTGATCGAATATGCTAGTTGATCCTGCAAATGGACTAGCATACATTACACTAATCCACGTGTTCTCATCTTCTGGGTCTCCGCCAAATGCTTCTATCCACACTTGCAAACGGCCCATGTTTTGATCGTCATCATTTCTTTTAACTATACCAGTATATACACCCGGACTACGCATCGATCCCGATGCATCATTTTTATAATTTGGTGGCGCTGTTCTTTGTCCGTATGGTTTTCCTACTCGTGCCATTAACCTTTACCTCCTGCGGATTTGATATTAATAAACTTTAATTCATTGTTTACACCAGATGGTGTGTTTGCAGGTAGTAGTAATCTATCACCGGCTTTGGTAGGACTTGCAGTTACACCTGTTCCAAAGTTATAATAGTCGCTGCCTGCTTTTAATCCTTCATCCCAACTATTAAACTTACCATAACGGCCTATAGTTGGATTGCCACCTACGCCCATTGGATTGTTAAGAGCACTAGGACCTAACGATGTAGTATTTCCTGATTTCCAATTATTCAATCCGCCTACGCCGTCTCGCTGTAATGCCAATGCTTTCATAGTATCTGCACTATATGGTTTAACATCCGTAACACCGGCGTCTGCATAGGCTTTCTTGTTTACATTTTCTAAATGACTGTAGTAGTCACCTAACTGTTGTTCATATCTAGATTTTGCCAAATCGTATGCTTCTTTCTTTGATTTGCCTTCACTGACTAATGCTTCTGCAACAGTTACAGGATTATCAACAGTAGGCGGAGGATTTTGTGATAACAATGCTTTTTGTCTATCGTATGCATTTGCTAATCCTGGCTTTCTGGCTGCATTTTCACTGAGTTGAACACCGGCTGCGCCGCTGCCATTACCTGTTAAGTTTTCTCTTTCTGCATCGCCATTGCGCTTACGTTCTTCTTGTCTAGCTTGTTCATTTAATTCTTCAGCAACATTTGGCTGTTCTTGAACCCAACCCACAAAGTCTTCGAAACTAATATCTTCGCCGGCGCCAGAAGGAATAAACTGGCTAGGAATTGTTAAGTCTCGTTTTGCTTTAAGTTTTTGAGTCCATTTGCCTTCTTTAAGTTCGTTAGTAACATGATATACAGTATAGATACCTAAAATTTGATCGTTTGGTGTAAAACTTAACATGTCACCATTTTCTTGATCGTATTGTCCGTTAGGAATTTTATTAAGGAAATAAAATAAAGGTGCGCCTGTGTACCACGGAGCAACACCATATGACTTCCATACCGGTTCTTTCTTATCCCAGTCGGGGTCTAGTTTAGACATTTTAGATTCTACTAGTGCTCGAAGGTCTTCGTCATACTTAGGAGAAAAACTTATGTTTTCTAATCCTATGCGTCCATTGCCTAATACGTTAGGGGGGCCAAGCCAATACGGGTCTGCAAATATTTCCAATTCTAAATCAACTAAATCTCTAGGAGCCAACAAAACAGAAAATATTTTTTCCATTAGTTTTTCGTTTTCTTCTTTTATTTGATCTATGTTTTCAGCAATAACATCGGGTTCCATTCTAGGGATTAAATTTGGATAGTCCCTTGCCATATATTCTTCGTAAATTTGAGAGAAAATATTTGGAGAATTTTTATTTAAGTTATCGTCGTAATCTTCTACATACTCTAATTGTGCTAACAACTCTGATCTATTCTTAACGGAATTTAAAACGCCACTTTCTTTTAACTTAGTATCGTATGCTTCTTTTCTTATTTTAATTTCTGCATTGTTATCATCAATCTGTTTTTGTAATGCATCATATTCGGCACGAACTTTTACATCACGTGCATATCTACTTTCAAAACTATCAAAGCCTTTTGAATACTTTGCCATTAACTTTACAATTTGATCATTAAGCAAAGAGGCACTTTTTTCTAATTGAGCAATATCACGCCGCATAGCTCCTAAATCATCTTTGTGAACAAACGGACTAATTCTTCTATTGTAATTGTTTAAGTTCATTCTGCCGGGACCAGTGGCGCCTCTGTCTGCCCATATAACAGGAAAGCTAGGTAAACTGTATGCCTGATTAAATTGCAAATCAACTTTTATAATATCAGTGTTCATGCCTGTATAATTGTAGTAATACAATTTTTGCAACAGGCCTTCTTGAATATAATATTGTAACTTTTTAACAGCCTTGTCTTTATTCTTTTGCATGTTTAGCAATGCTATCTCGTCAGGATAATGATACATGTTTGGCTGATCAGAAAGAAATATAAAAAACACATGTCTAACAGCATAACGTTGTCTAATATAATCAAACGATTTATAAATTGCAAATGTTTCTACTCTAAAAAATTGATAAGGTTTTCCTAGCTCGGCTTCCATTTGAGCTTTACTTGTTTCGCTACTACCGCTAGCATCTGACGCTTTGCCGATGTCTTTACCTAATAATAAATCTGCTGCCTTATCTGTGCTTTGTAAAACTTTGTTAATGTGCTGAACTAATGTTGTTCCTGGGCGAGCAGTAATGTTAAACTTGCCTCCGCTAAACCACGCTGATTGAACAGCAGGGTCGGATTTACCTTTACTGGTAAATTTAAAACCTTCTATTTCTTTTTGTATGATAAAATGATACTCATCATGGAAGTCATCTTTACTAGCAGGATTGTCACCGCCTACTGCTCTGCCACCGCCTGCTTTTTGTCTAGCGGCGGCGTATTTGAACTCTCTAGTTTCTAAATCTGTTTGTAGTTTTTTAAAATATTCGCCGACAGTGCCGGCTACTAATTTTGATGTTTCTTTGATAGGCTGGACTAAGTCCGTCTGAGCATGATGTCCTGTATGCACAAATTTAATATTATATTCTGCGCCTTTTTCCATGACGCTGGCTTTTACGTCAGACGCTAAGAACATAATCGGCCATATGTATTTGTAAGGGCTACCTTCTTTAGGAAGATTTTCACCCAAGACTTCTATTTCTAGTAAAAATCTAGCATCAATGTGATTTTCTACTCCCAGCTGGAATGCTGCCGCTTTTATATAATCAAACAAACTAAAGCCTAAAGGCTCGTATATTTTTAAATCGCCGTAGGCATGTAATGCTGTCATAGTTACAGCATTAGGAGCGCAATGTGTTTCCCAACTTACTTCTCCCATAACAAATTTACCGGTTGTAGCAGTTTCTGCGATCACTATGCCTACCCTAGGATCTAATTTTTGTGCATCTCCTGGATGAACTAATGTTAATCGTGTATAATACGAGTGTGCCATTTTTAACCACCATCGCCTATGTTGTGCCACGGACTACCTGATGTTAATCCTGTTCCTTTGTTACCTCGTCGAGGCTTGTTAGTACCTTCTGGTGTCATTCTTTTATTATTCTGTTGTGTAGCTTCTTTATCTTTTTGAGCTTTTTTTCTATCAGCTTCTTCTTTACGTTTAACAGCATCTCCGATAGGATCATCACTTTTTCCTGGTGCAGGAGGTTGTTGCGACCCTTTTTTATAATTAGGATCTTTTTTAGCTTTATCTAAAGTATTCCACAAATTTCCTTTACCATCTTTGTCCCATGTAAAAGGAGTTGCATCTTTGTATTTGCCAGGATCAACTGGCTTACCATTATTAATAACTTCATAATGTAAGTGGGCACCAGTTGAACCACCAGTATTACCCACGTGACCGGCAACTGATCCGGCTGGAATAGTATCTCCTGGTTTCCATCCTGGCTGCTCGTCTAGGTGAGCGATCCTATATTGCTGTCCTGTTTGAGGATCCCTGGCTATAACCGTATTGCCATATCCGTGTCCATTCGAACCCATTTGATAGTAATTTCTATCAACTATTAATGGTTTGTTAGTGTATATAGGTGTTCCTGTGGCCGCAGGCATATCTTGTCCTGTATGAAATTGCCCGTTACCGGGTTTCATCGGATCATCTCTCCCCCCGTAGGCGCTACCTATTCTAGCAGACATCAGTTAACTCCTGACAATTTTTCTAGTAGTTGCTGATCTCGAGGAACAAATACTGTCATACCGGATTTAAAATCCCATATAGTATCTTTGATTACGTCTGCGTTAGCTAATGCGATTATCCACCATAAGCGGCTAGTTCCATATTGTTGATAGCTAAAAAGTTCTATTCTGTTTTCACATTCAGGAGGGATTGTTACGTAATCTCCTACCGAAAAATTTATTTTAGGTAACTTTGCAACGTCTAGAAAAAACTTTCTAATACCAGTATTTTTTAAATAACTTTTATCTGAATATAATCTTGTCTGCGCCATGATTAAATGTATCCGTGTTTGCTCATTTGTCCAGACGCAAATTTTTCTAAAGTAAATTCTTTTACAGTTCTTGCAATGTTCTGTTGAACTAGCAAAGAAATGCTAACTTGAAATACTGCTGGCAAATATATAAATTTGTCTTTAGTTGAAACAACCTGTAGGCCTTCGTTAACTACAGCAACCCCTGGCTCCGGCTGAGCTTGTGGCATACCAGCACTACCTCGTCCGCCGCCAACGGTCGGATTTTGTCTATTGCCTACATTTTCTACATTAGTTACAGATGTTTTAGCATCACTGAAATCAGCCATGCCTTTTATGTAATCTACATCTTCTGGAAAAGTTATATTAAACCTGCTAATAACAACCGGAACATTATAAAATACAGGATTGCCCATAGCAAAAAATCGTAAGATTCTGGGAGGTTGACCTCGTAATTCATCTTCCCTGCCATAGTTCATTTTTGTATAGATACGTAAAAAACGAATGGCACGTTCGGCTATGTTGAAATGTTCTTTGGTATGACTACTAAATTTACAACTCAAATTAAGTTGTGGGTTTTCTGTTTTAGCATAAGCGTATGGTTGATAGTTGGTATGTGTAAGATTAAACGAATCATATTTCACATCGTTACTATACTCAATCTGTGGAGTGTATGGAAATTCCAATATATTGGGACCTCCCGCAACTGGATTTCTTGGTTTTAGGTATACGCCGCTGTAGTTCATATAGATATTTATCGTATAATAATATATAGTTTTAATAGCCAAAAGGCTTGACTTTACTTTTGCAAAGGCTGTAAAATATACCTATG
>JACCDM010316247.1_pt1 | contig 10623 bp, 7 predicted proteins | sample 7445851 | NCBI WGS metagenome assembly JACCDM01 (sample SAMN15323438, study PRJNA562643) | freshwater metagenome | isolation source: river surface water | place: USA:Blue River Watershed | collected 2017-08-16
CCGGCTTGCCGCTGCCCGTAAATGGCGTGCGCTGCACTTCAGCGAGCAGCTGATTTAAACGTTTTAAAACGGCTTTGTCCGCAGCGACCCAGTGTTGGTAATCCTCCCAGGCGCGCGGAACAAAAGCCAGCTTCACGGTTCGATTAAATCGTGGCTTTGGTAATCTTGGGAATTTGCTTGGCGAACGGCATCGCGAAGCCGGCCGACGTTGGCTGCGCTCGAAGTGAGCCACTGGGTCGCATCCAACGTATTAAATTGGTCCAGTGACATCACTACCACGCCCTTTCGGCGCCCACGGTTGACTACAATAATCTCGCCTTCGTCCACCACTTGGTTGACGTACGACTTCAGGTCGCGGCGTAGGTCCGACAGGGTTGTAGAAATCATTTGTACCAAATTTAGTACAAAATTACGTAAAAATTTTCCCCGGGTTCATAATGTTCTTCGGGTCGAGCAGGGCCTTGATTCCGCGCTGAAGATCCAGCGCAGCGGGAACAAACGCGAGGTCCATGAAGCCCTTTTGGACCAAACCGATGCCGTGTTCGCCCGAAATCGTTCCGCCCATGGCGCGAACTTCAGTGAACAGCTGGCGAATCCCCTGCTGAAGGCGGTCGCCGTGCCATTCGGCGTCGGGCATGTCCCCCTTGACAATGTTCACGTGCAGGTTTCCGTCGCCGGCGTGGCCGTAGCAGACCGACTGAAAGCCGTACTCGGCCCCGATTCGCTTGACGGCGCGCAGTAGGTCGGGCAGCTTGGCGCGCGGAACCACCGTGTCCTCTTCTTTGTAAATGCTGTGTTTTTTGACGGCTTCACCCACGCGGCGGCGCAGCTTCCATAGGGCGTCGCGCTCGGACTGGGATTGGGCAAATAGGACCTCGAGGGCGCCCGCTTCTTCGGCGACGGCGGCGAGCTGCTCGGCCTCACGGAGTACCGCTTCCTCGTCGGTTCCGTCGACTTCCATCAGCAGGTGGGCCTCGATGCCCGGTCCGGTCGGAATCGAAACGCCGTCTACGAAGCGCAGGGTCCAATCGATGGCGTCGCGCTCCATGAACTCGAGTCCGCTCGGCGTAATTCCGGCCTGAAAAATGCGCGCCACGGCAGAACAGGCCAGTTCGGCCGAAGCGAACGGCGCGAGCATGGTGAAGTGATGGCGCGGGTAGGGAATCAGGCGCAGGACCACTTTGGTGATCACCCCCAGCGTGCCTTCGCTGCCCACCATGAGTTGGGTTAGGTTGTATCCGGTGCTGTTTTTCAACGTGTTGGCACCGGTCCAAATGATTTCGCCCGTGGGCAAAACGACCTCGAGGTTGAGCACGTAGGCCGCGGTGACGCCGTACTTGACGGCCTTGGGGCCGCCGGCGTTGTAGGCCACGTTGCCGCCCAGGGTACTGCTGCCCCAGGACGAGGGGTCGGGCGGATAAAACAAACCCTGCGCGCGGCAGGCCTCATGAAACACTTGGTTGACCACGCCGGGCTCGACGGTCGCCTGAAAATTGGCGGCGTCGATTTCTAGGATGCGGTTGAAGCGCTCCATGCTGAGCGAAATCCCGCCTTCGGTTGGAATGGCGCCGCCGCTCAGGCCGGTTCGGGCCGCCGCAGGCGTGACGGGTACCTCGTGCTCGTTGGCCCAACGCAGTACGGCAGACACGTCTTCAGGGGTTCCGGGCCTGACGACCGCCCCGGGAAGCACGCGCAAATCTTCGGTTTCGTCGTGGGAAAAGGCCTCAAGTACCTCGGGCGCCAGCGACAGGTTTTCATCGCCCACCAGGGCACGTAGGGCTTCGACTGATTTTCGCGTAACTTGGGCCATCTTCACAGAAACGATTTGATTCAAATGTACCGCAGTATTCGCTTGACCGCCCTGCTTCTCCTGAGTTCGGTCGCCGTTTTGGCCCAACGCCCCGTGGAACTCCCCGACCTTTATGAGTCCCGAGTATTCAACGCCAAAGGAGTTCAGGGATTCCGTTCCCTAGAAGACGGCATTCACTTCAGCCGCCGAACGGCCAAAGGGATTGAACGCTTCAGCTTCGCTACCGGGGAGTCCGCCGGAGTATTGGTCGCCAGCGAAGACCTGCAAATCAACGGCGAGGCCCTAAACTTCAGCAACTACGTGTTTGCTCCGGGCGAGCGCTACGTCATTCTCGAAACCAACGTGGAGCCGATTTACCGCCATTCCTACACCGCGGTGGTCTACGTGTGGGATCGGGAGGCCAAAAAGCTCACGCAGATGTACGGCGCACCCATTCAAAACCCGGTGCTGGCCCCCGACGGAAGCGCGCTGGCCTTCGTTTTTGAACAGAACGTTTACATCCAAAACCTCAGCACCCTCAAGGTTACCCAGGTCACCGGCGACGGCGAAAAGAACGCCATCCTGAACGGCGCCCCCGACTGGGTCTATGAGGAAGAATTCAGCTTCCACGTGGGCATCGCCTGGAGCCCCGACAGCAAGTCGCTCGCCTACCTGCGCTTTGACGAACGCGCCGTGCCCACCTTCAGCATGGACCTGTACGGAAGCGATACCTACCCCAAACCCTACGTGTTCAAGTACCCCAAAGCCGGCGAAGCGAATTCTGTGGTGAGCCTGCACGTTTGGAGTAACGGAACAACGCATGAAGCCAGCAAGGGCCTGAAGTACGAGTACATTCCGCGCATGGCCTGGAGCCCCAAGGGCGAGTTGTTCTTCGCAACCCTGAACCGCCACCAGGACTCCATGCAGGTCATGGCCTACCGCCAGGGTCAGGCTCCGCGCCGTTTTTTACTCGAGACCGACGCAGCCTTTGTCGAGTCGGAGCGCGAATTCAGCTTTTTGGACGACGCCCGCCTGGTTTGGGCCAGCGAGCGCAGCGGCTACACGCACTACTACCTGTATTCGGCCGACGGCAAAAAGTTCAGCCCGATTACGCGCGGAACCTTTGACGTAACCGCCTGGTACGGCGTCGACGAACAACGCGGAGAGGCCTACTACCAGGCCGCCACGCGCAGCGCAAGCCAGCGCGAAGTATTCCGCACCAAACTCAGCGGCGGAACCCCTACCCCCATCGCTGCCAAAGCCGCGTGGAACGAGGCCGACTTCTCGTCTTCCTACGACTACTACCTCCTGACTGCCCAAGACGGCAACAGCCCGGCCACCTACGCGCTGATGGACCGCAGCGGAAAGCAGGTGCGCATGCTCGAAGACAACGCGAAACTCCGCGAGGACATCAAGGCCTTCGCGCTTTCGCCCAAAACATTTTTCACGTTGGAGGCAGCCAACGGCCAGAAACTTCCGGCTTGGGAAATTCGCCCCGTGAACTTTGACGCCAGCAAAAAGTACCCCGTCCTCATGTTCGTCTACGGCGGACCCGGGAGCCAGCAGGTCACCCAGCGCTGGGGTGGCCGCGACTACTTCTGGTACCAAATGCTGGCCGCCAAAGGCTACTGGATCGTCTGCGTCGACAACCGCGGAACGGGCGCCATGGGCCGCGACTTCAAAAAGGTGACCTACCTGCAGCTCGGCAAGTACGAGGTGGAAGACCAAATTGCGGCCGCGCAGTCGATGGCCAAGCACCCCAACGTCGACGCCAGCCGCATCGGAATTTGGGGATGGTCCTACGGCGGATTCATGTCCTCGAACTGCCTGCTGCAGGGTGCCGACGTGTTCAAAGCGGCCATCGCCGTGGCTCCGGTGACCAACTGGCGCTTTTACGACAACATTTACACGGAGCGCTACATGCGCACCCCGGCCGAGAACTCCACCAACTACGACGTGAATTCGCCGCTGGCCCACGCCGCCAAGCTCAAGGGGAACTTCCTGTTGATCCACGGTTCCGCCGACGACAACGTGCACGTACAAAATGCCATGCGCCTAGCCGAGGAACTGATTCAAGCCAACAAGCAGTTCGACTACATGGTCTACCCCGACAAGAACCACGGAATCTTCGGCGGCGCCACGCGCTACCAGCTCTACACCAAGATGACGAATTTTATCCTGAACAACCTCTAATTCCCTAACACCCCAAACTATGGCTTCTACCGAAAAAATGGCGCACCCCCGCGGGCTTTACACCCTCTTCTTCACGGAGATGTGGGAGCGCTTTAGCTACTACGGAATGCGCGCCCTCTTGGTGCTGTACTTAACGACGGAATACCTCCGCGGCGGCTTCGGCATGGACCGCGCGTCGGCACTGGAGATCTACGGCATATTTACGGGCTTGGCCTACCTCACCCCCATCATCGGCGGAGCCTTAGCCGACCGCATCCTCGGCCAGCGCCGCGCCATTTACATCGGCGGATTCCTGATGGCTCTGGGCCAGTTTGCCTTGGCGGGCTCCCACGCCTTTGCCGCAGACGAAGCCCTGCGCCAGTGGATGTTCCACATGGGCCTTGGCTTACTCATTTTGGGCAACGGCTTCTTTAAACCGAACATTTCAACGATCGTGGGTTCCCTCTACACCGACAACGATCCGCGCAAAGACTCGGCCTTCACCATCTTCTACATGGGAATCAACCTGGGCGCCTTCCTGTCGCCCATTATTTGCGGAACCCTCGGTGAGCAGGTAGGCTGGATGTGGGGCTTCGGCAGCGCCGGCGTCGGCATGCTGCTCGCCACGGTGTGGCTGTACGTCGAAGAGCCCAAGCTCGAGGGCCGCGGAATGCCTCCGGGGCGCGAAGGCGTGCGCTTGGGTGGCGCCGACTTCGGTACGATCGCCGCCTTCGTCGTCGGAGGGGTGGCCGCGGTATACGGCTTTTTTGCCCTGCAGGCGGCGATTTCTGATTCCGCCATGTCGACCGCGCTTAAGGTAGTCGGCTTGCTCGGTGCGGCCGGCATCGCCTACATCATCTACAACGGCACCTCCGGCAGCGAGCAGTGGAGCCGCGTGAGTGCCATCCTGATCTTCACGATTGCCAACATTTTCTTTTGGAGCGGATTTGAACAGGCCGGCGGCACCTTCAACCTCTTCGCCGCCGAAGAGACCAACCGCGTGGTGTTTGGCTACGAAATCGCCGCCTCGCTGTTTCAGAGCGTGAACGCGTTGGCCATCTTCATTTTTGCGCCCCTCTTCGCGTCGCTTTGGGTCACCCTGGCCGCGCGCAACATGAACCCGTCTACCCCGGCGAAATTCGGCCTTGGACTGACCCTGTTGGCCGTGGGCTTCATCGTCATGTCCTTCGCGAGCTTTGCCGCAGAAGGCGACGCACTCATCAGCCCCCTGTGGTTGATCGGCGTGTACGTGCTGCACACCTTTGGTGAGCTGTGCATCTCGCCCATCGGACTTTCGATGGTGACCAAGCTGGCTCCACCCAAGATTGTGAGCGTGATGATGGGCCTGTGGTTCGCGTCCATGGCCCTGGCCAACTACCTCGCGGGAATTATGGAGAGCCTGCTCCACTCGATCGCCCCCGACATGAACCTGTTTGTCTTCCTGACCATTTCGTCGGCCGTGGGTGCCGCGCTGCTGTTTGCGCTGACGCCCCTGCTGCGCAAGCTGATGCGCGGAATTCACTAATCGGAATTCGCCAAAACAACCAGGGGCCCCTCGCGGGCCCCTTTTTTTTTGCGCCTGCGGCCGGACTTAGAAGTAGACGATGTCGTAGCCCTTCAGCGTAAGGGTCTGGTACTTTTTCTCGTCAAACATGTAGAGGCGCGACGGGCGCTTGGCCTTGGCGCTTGACCGCACCGTGTTTCCGGTCTCGATGAGCAGTTGGCTTTTGAGCACCTTGCGGCGAAAGTTCCGCTTGTCAAATTTTCGGCCCAATGCGCACTCGTACAGGCGCTGAATCTCGTTAAGCGTGAATTCGCGCGGAAGCAGCGTGAACCCCACCGGGCGGCGCTTAACCCGGCGCTTGAAGCGCTCGCGGGCATAGGCCATCACCTCGTCGTGGTCGTAGGCCATCGAAGGCACCTTGGTCACGGGTAGCCAGCGGTAGCCCCGTGCCTCAAGGGACGCCTTGAGGTCGTCGCTCAGGCGCACCAGGCAGTAGTAAGCTATGTTCACCACACGGCCCGACGGATTTCGGTACGGATTCGCGAAGGAATTGAGCTGCTCCAAGGGCCAATCGTCCCGTCCCGTGAGATCGCGGAGCAGGGACTTCACGACGTTTTCCGGGGCCTGGTCCGGGCGAATGATGGCGGTCGGTAAAATATGAGCCCCGTGAAAGGGTTCGCCGTCTTTTTGGGCAATCAAGGTCAGCAGTTCGTCGCCGCTAAATCCGTAAACCACCACCGAGGTGGCGAGGGCAACGTTAAAGTCGGCGGGCGTAAAATCAATCTTCATGATCGGGATGCAAAACTAGGCTTGCCCCACCAAGAAGTGTACCGAAATACACAAATTTAAAGCAGACGTTACCCTCGGGTAAAAAAAGCAAGCGCGGCCACTTGCGTAACCGCGCTCAGCAGGCGCACTCGGAGGGAATGCGTTACCCCGCACGTCCCGTGGGACGGCTTTGCCCGGTGCATGTGCCAAAAGCCTGACTTCGGCGCACCCAGCACTGAATCCACTCGCCCAAGCTCCATCCCTTCGCCAAGGGCAGCCGGACCTCTATCCCAAGGTCCCGTGGACGGCAGTTCACCTTGATCCAACCGCGCTGCTGCGTCGGTAAGCGGCTCATTCCGCTCGGAGCACCTGCGCCTAAACGCCGGACTCCGTGGTCAAGCAAACGGACGGAAGTAAGCTCCCACGCCCGGAGGCGCTTCCGTTTGGCTGGGAGGCGCTACCTCCCGTGGACCTGCTCCAGCTGTTCCGGCCGTCGCCGGGCCGAAGCGGTCAATGACGTAGATTATTGGCTACCAAGCAAGGCTTACCCAACTTGGGTGCACCGAAATGCACCTATCTACATCAACGCCAACTACTTAGTTAAGAACTAAGCCGTTCAGTTCGCTTCACTTTAGGGGTGAGAACGCGCTGCTGCGTTCATTGAAGGTAGCATAAATTCTCATGGTTCAAAGGCTTGTGAATAAGTTCTTTCAAACCGTGAATTTTAGGATTTAGCTTCTCATTTTCAATTAGTTAAAACAACATGTTTAACCAAAAAAACGGGCATAAAAAAATCCCCTCAACCGAAGTTGAAGGGATTTTGTCGGGATGACAGGACTTGAACCTGCGACCACACGCCCCCCAGACGTGTACTCTACCACCTGAGCTACATCCCGATTAGGGCGGCAAATATACGCGAAATGCATCAGTAAAATGGGACTTCGGTTCCGCAGCCGATCGCCGCCGGCGCGTACATTTGGCAGATGGAACAACACAACCTCGTGATCATTGGATCCGGACCCGCCGGATACACCGCCGCCATCTACGCGGCACGCGCTGACCTTAAGCCCATTATGTACGTTGGACTGCAGCCCGGAGGCCAGTTGACGACCACCACCGAGGTCGATAACTTCCCCGGTTACCCCCAGGGCGTAGACGGCAACCAACTCATGGAGGACCTTAAAAATCAGGCAGAGCGCTTTGGTACCGACGTTCGCTGGGGCATGATTACCCAGGTTGAATTTTCGGACACCCCCGGCGGATTCCACACGCTCACGGTCGACGAGACCACCCAAATTCAGGCGCAGACGGTGGTGATCGCCACGGGCGCGACGGCGAAGTACCTCGGCCTGCCGAGCGAAGAGAAGTTTATGGGCCACGGCGTAAGCGCCTGCGCCGTCTGCGACGGATTTTTTTACAAGGGTCAAGAAGTGGTCATTGTGGGCGGTGGCGACACGGCCGCTGAAGAGGCCTCGTACCTGGCTAAACTCTGCCCAAAGGTCACCATGCTGGTGCGCAAGGGCGAGCTGCGCGCCTCAAAGGCGATGCAAAACCGCATCCTGAGCACCCCCAACATCGAGGTTCGCTGGCATACCGAAACGCTCGAGCTTCTGGGCAACGAAGGCGTAGAAGCGGTTAAGGTGCGCAACCTACAAACCGGCGTCGAGGACGTGATTCCGGCCACCGGATTCTTTGTCGCCATTGGCCACAAGCCGAACACCGACATTTTCAAAGGCCAATTAGACATGGACGAGGTTGGCTACCTCCAAGTCCAGCCCGGCAGCACCAAAACCCGCAAGCCGGGTGTTTTTGCCGCCGGTGACGTGGCCGACAAGGTGTACCGCCAAGCGATTTCGGCCGCAGGAACCGGCTGCATGTCGGCACTTGACGCCGAGCGCTACCTGGCCGAGTTCCACTGATCGCACCCGCGTTAACGCAACAAAAAAGCCGGCCCGTGAGGGTCGGCTTTTTTCGTTAGTACTCCGGGTCGCTTACATGCGCTTGCGGCCTCCGGGCTTGCCAGCGCCCCCGCCGAAGCCGGGCTTACCTCCGCCAAAGCGCTTTCCGCCGCCAAAACCGGGCTTGCCCCCGCCGAAGCTGGGTTTTCCGCCTGGGCTCAGGCGTGGCTTGCGCGCCTCAAATCCGGTATCGCTGGCTCCGCGGTTGAAGGCGTCGGCACGGTCGTCGTTGCCGCGTGCCCAATCCGGGGTTTCTTGGCGCTGGGTCCACGAACCACCGCGTGCTTCGCCGCCGCCTTGGGCGCCGTAGGGCTTGCGGTCGTCGCCTCGGTAGCCGCCACCGCCGCCACCTTGGTAGCCTCCGCGGTCGTTTCCGCCGCGGTAGCCTCCGCCGCCGCCACCTTGGTAGCCGCCGCGGTCGTTGCCGCCACGGTAGCCTCCGCCGCCGCCTTGGTAGCCGCCGCGGTCGTTGCCGCCGCGGTAACCGCCTCCGCCGCCTTGGTAACCGCCTCGCGGTCCACGGTCGTTGCCGCCGCGGTCGCCAAAGCGACCTTGGGGACGTCCGCCGCCAAAGCGGTCGTTGCGGGGTCCGCGGTCGCGCTCAAAGCGACCAACTTGGTCCTCAACCGCCTGCAACTCGACTTCGACGCCCTTGACGTGCGCCCCGTTCAGCGCCATTTGCACGTCGTCGACGCGCGTTTGGGGCACATTGAAGTAGCTCACGTCCGGTCCGCAGTTCACACCCTGCACTTCGCCTTCGCCGAGGCGAACGGTTTCGCGCAAGAAATCCTTGAGCGCAAACCAGGTAAAGCCCTGGGCCTCACCCACGTTGATCGAAAAGCGCTGCTCCATCGGAGCGTCCATGCCGCGTTGGCGCTTGGTTCCGCGCTCTTCGTAACCTCCGTCTCCGCGTTCCTTGCGCTCCTTTTGGGCACGAACCGACGGAATCTCCGCTTGCTCGTTCACGTAGTGCTGCACCAGCTCGTGGAGCTCGGCCGCAAAAAAGCGCTCGATGAGCTCGCGCGACGTCATGTGCTCAAATTGGGGCATCACGGCCTCCACCAACGGCTTGATGACCTCGGGTGCCTCGGGATGCGCGGCAAACTCTTCGGCAAAGTGGTTGACCTGACGGGCCAAAACCTCGTCGCGGGTCGGCAGCGTGCACTGAAGCATTTCGCGCTGAATCATCTTCTGAATGAAGGCGATTTTGCGGCGCTCCATGGGGTTGATCAGCGCCCAGCTCTCCCCCGACTTTCCGGCACGGCCCGTACGGCCGCTGCGGTGGTTGTAGCTCTCGGTATCGTTGGGGAATCCGAAGTGGATTACGTGCGACAGGTCCTGAACGTCGATGCCGCGGGCGGCCACGTCGGTGCAAACCAGCAACTTGACGCGCTTGTGGCGGAAGGACTGCATGACCAGATCGCGCTGCTGCTGGCTCAAGTCGCCGTGCAATGCCGATGCCGTGTAGCCTTCGGCCACCAGGCGCTCGGCAAGTTCCTGGGTTTCAATCTTGGTGCGGCAGAAAATCATGCCGTACAGCCCGGGCGCGCTGTCGAGCAGGCGACGTAGTCCGCTGTAGCGGTGCTCTTTGGGCACCACAAACACCTTGTGGGTCACCGTGGTCGTACCCGAGTTGCGTTGGCCAATTTGTACGCGGATCGGCTCGTTCATGAGCGTCTTGGTCATGGCGTCGATCGGCTTGGGCAACGTGGCACTGAAGCACCAAATGTTGCGGCCTTCGGGGGCTTGCTTGAGGACTTCTTGAACGTCGTCCCAAAAGCCCATGTTGAGCATTTCGTCGGCCTCGTCCAGGATGATGTACTCCAGGTCATCAAAAAGCACCTGACCTTGACGGTTCAAGTCCAGCAGGCGACCGGGGGTAGCCATCAAGATGTCGACGCCCTTTTTCATCGCCGTCACTTGGGTGCGCATCGCGGCACCGCCGTAGACCGCCAGCATGCGAAGGCCGGTTTCGGTCGCGTACTTCTCCATTTCGGTCGAAATCTGCACGCAGAGTTCGCGGGTCGGAGCCAAGATCAGCGCCTTGGGCCGGTTTTTGGCCGAAGGCTGGCCGTCTTCGAGCAGCATGTGCAGGAGCGGCAGGCCAAAGGCTGCGGTTTTACCCGTTCCGGTTTGGGCCAGTGCGACCATGTCGGTCTGCCCGTTGGCACCCAAAAGAAGGGGGATAGTTTCGGATTGAACAGGTGTAGCCTGCTCGAAACCAAGCGCTTGAATCGCTTGGAGGAGTTCGGATCGGAGTCCGAGTTCAGTAAATGTAGCCATCGCGTAGATGTGTTAAAGCCCTATTAAAATGGCCCCAACCCGCGGAGCCTTCGGTCGTAGAAAAGCATATCGTCCTGTAAGCCGGATTCTGTTCGCCCCTTGCGTTGCGCCCTTGCCATTGATCTGGGCAGTTGGTCACCCAACTGCTC
>JACCDM011894538.1_pt1 | contig 10616 bp, 4 predicted proteins | sample 7445851 | NCBI WGS metagenome assembly JACCDM01 (sample SAMN15323438, study PRJNA562643) | freshwater metagenome | isolation source: river surface water | place: USA:Blue River Watershed | collected 2017-08-16
GGGAGCAGGTTCAGCGGTGAACGCTTGTCAATCACCTGGCATTGGTTATGTGAGCAATGGAACAGATTGCGAAGATGCCAACAACACGGTGTATTTGTTTGCGGTTGAATTGTGTGATGGTTTGGACAACAACTGCGAAGGCACAGTGGACAATGGATTGACGTTTGTGAACTACTACGTGGATGCTGACTTGGATGGTTACGGAGTTGGAGCAGCCAACAGTTTGTGTCAAAACCCAGGTGTTGGTTATTCAACCATTGCCAATGATTGTGACGATACCAACAGTGCTGTGAATCCAGATGCGATTGAGATTTGCGATGGATTTGACAATGATTGCAGTGCAGGTATTGACAATGGTTTGACCTTTATTAATTATTATGTAGACACAGACAATGACGGATTTGGTGATTCAAATACGTTGCAAGTATTGTGCAGTAATCCAGGCACAGGTTACTCTAACAACTCAGGCGATTGTAACGATTTCAACAATTTGTTTAATCCTTCCATGATTGATGTGTGCGATGGTTTAGACAATGATTGTGATGGTACAAGTGATGATGGATTAACATTTGCTAATTATTTCTTGGATCAAGACGGTGATGGTTTTGGATCGGGTGCACCAATCTTTGGATGTCAAGCGCCGGCATTAACTGGCTATGTCATTCAAAATGGCGACTGTGATGATACTACAATCGGAATTTATCCGGGAGCCATAGAGTTGTGCGATGCTTTGGATAATAATTGTGATGGATCTTCAGATAATGGATTGACTTTCGTGAACTATTATGTCGACCAAGACAATGATGGCTATGGAGTAGGATCACCGCTTAATTTGTGTCAATCTCCAGGTGTTGGATATGCCATTAATGTTTTGGATTGTAATGATTCGAACCCCATCATACACCCCAATACTACAGAGGTTTGTGATGGGTTGGACAATGATTGTAACGGTTTGTCTGATGATGGTTTAATTTTCTTGAACTATTATTCTGATATTGATGGTGATGGATATGGCAATGCTGCTACTATGATTAATTCATGCAATGCAATTGCAGGAATGATATTGATTGATGGTGATTGCAATGATTTCAATGCAGCCATTAATCCTTTGGTATCCGAGACTTGTAACTTAACGGATGATGACTGTGATGGAACAGTGGATGATGGATTGAGTTTTGTAACCTACTACGCGGACGGCGACGGAGATGGAGTAGGCACGGGTTTAGGCATCACGACATGCTCACCACTCGGCTTTGGTTATTCTGTTCTTGGAAATGATTGTGATGATTTTAATGTTAATGTTTATCCCAATGCCAATGAGGTTTGTGATGGATTGGATAACAATTGCAGTGGTGAAGCAGAAGAGGGCTTGAATTTCTTGAACTACTTTGTTGATGCCGATGCTGACGGCTATGGATTTGGAACAGCTATTTGGTCTTGCGTTGATTTAGGCAATGGCTATGTTCTCATCGGAAATGATTGCAACGATAATAGCAACATTTCACATCCAAGCTTCAGTGAGTTTTGCGACAACATTGATAACAATTGCGATGGAATTATTGACAATAATATCGTTTACAACAATTACTATCAGGATATTGACGGTGATGGTTATGGCAATCCTAGCACAGTCATTAATTCATGCGTTGCAATTGCGGGAATGATTCTGGATGGAACGGATTGTGACGATTTAGATGCGAACAATTATCCCAACCATCAGGAGATTTGCAATGAAGCCGATGAGGATTGTGATGGAGTCGCTGACAACAACTTGTTGTTCCAAAACTATTTCTATGACAACGATGGTGATGGATTTGGAAAGGACTTCTTTGAGAACAGTTGTTTGATTTATTCAGCAGGATTCAGCACCATTAGTGGTGATTGTGACGACGATGCAGTGAGCGTCTATCCTGGTGCAATTGAATTGTGTGATTTGATTGATAACAATTGCAATGGATTGGAAGATGAAGGTTTGTTGACTGCCTATTATTATTTGGATTTAGACGGCGATGGTTTTGGAAATCCCAATACAGAAATATTGACATGTAATCCTGCATCCAACTATGTATTAAACAACACGGATTGTAATGATGCCAATCCAACCGTTTTCCCATCACAGACGGAAATTTGTAATCATTTTGATGACGATTGTGATGGTGTTGATGATGATGGTATTTTGTATACGAACTACTATATTGATGGGGATGGTGACGGATTCGGTGCTGGAACAGCAACGGTTCAGTGTGAGTATCCAGGTGCTGGCTACGTAGTTAACGCGCAGGACTGTAATGATTTTGATGCCACGGTTTATCCTTCTGCACCTGAGTTGTGCGATGAGTTAGACAACAACTGTGATGGTTTTATCAATGAGTCTTTGCCCATTTACAACTATTATGTGGATTTTGATAACGATGGATATGGAGTTGGAAATTTGATTACCAATTGCGCAGCTCCAGTTTCAAACTTTGCGATAATACCTGGTGATTGTGACGATTATGCCAATCCTATCAATCCGGGCACTGCTGAGATTTGCGATTCATTGGACAACGATTGTGATGGTGTAATCGACAACAACATGAATTACTTGAGCTATTATTTAGATCAAGACGGTGATGGCTATGGTTCGGGCAGTGCTACAGTCCTTTGTCAAAATCCTGGTCTTGGGTTTGCGACAAATGATTTGGATTGCGATAATGTCAATGCCGCCATTTATCCTGGATCTTTGGAAGTTTGTGATAGCTTGGACAACAATTGTGATGGAAATATTGATGAGGGATTGGATTATCATACCTATTATTTGGATATTGATCAAGATGGCTATGGAACATCAGATTCAATTGTTTCATGTGTGGTGCCTTCAGAATTTTATTCACTACTTACAGGCGATTGTGATGCAAGTAACAATGCCATCAATCCGTCAATTATTGAATATTGCAATGGATTGGATGACAACTGCAATGGTCAAATTGATGAAGGATTCAATTATACCAATGTTTATTTGGATTTGGATTTTGATGGATTTGGTTCTGCATTTGTAGCCTATACCTGTGAAAATTTTGGACCAGGATACTCAGTTTTATCGGGTGACTGTGATGACAACAATGTTCTTGTTAACCCGCTGCAGTCTGAAATTTGCGATGGCATTGATCAAAACTGTAATGGTGTTAGTGATGATGGTATGGTTTACCAAAATTACTATCTCGATATCGATGGTGATGGTTTCGGTTGGAGTGATACCATTTTCTGGTGTCAAGCTCCTAGCCCCAATCACGTTGCATCAGGAGGAGATTGTGACGAGACCAATGTCAATGTTCACCCCAATGAAAACGAGGTTTGTAATTTCATTGATGACAATTGTGACGGGGTAATTGATGAAGGGTTCCTTTATGTTAGCAATTACATCGACAATGATGGAGATGGATTTGGATCTTCGGACACACTTTTGATTACCTGCAACGCATTGGGATTCGGTTTTTCCACAGTTGATGGTGACTGTGATGATTTAACGTCCAATATCAATTCAGGTGCACAAGAGATATGCAATGGTTTAGATGACAATTGCGATGGTCAAATTGATGAGAACATCGTTGTGTTGACTTATTATTTTGACAATGATGGTGATGGTTATGGATCGGGTCTTGGAATTCCAAGTTGTATCGCATTGGGAGCTGGCTTTGTCAATCTTTATGGTGATTGTGATGACAATAATATGTCTGTCAATCCTGGAGTGGATGAGCTTTGCAATAACATTGATGACAACTGTGATGGAGCCATTAATGAAGGCTTTGTTTACAACACTTATTTCTATGACAATGATGGTGATGGCTTTGGTAACGGTCTTGGTCAGGCTTCATGCAGTCAACCTGCTCCAAGTTATGTGGTGAATTATGGAGATTGTGATGACAGCAACATTGCTATCAATCCGGCAGCAACCGAATCTTGCAATGGATTGGATGACAACTGTAATTTCCTTGTTGATGAATACTTGTTGGTGTTGGATTACTATGAAGACATAGACGGTGACGGATTTGGAAGTGGTTCAGCTATTTCATCATGTTCAAGTCCTGGAAATGTTTATGTGACACTTGGTGGAGATTGTAATGATGCCAACTCGACCATTAATCCAAGCGCATTAGAAATTTGCAATACCATCGATGACAATTGCAATGGATTCATCAATGAAGGATTTGTAGATCTTATTTATTATGCAGATTTGGATGGCGATGGTTATGGTGTTCAGCCTGGTGTTGTTTCTTGTGAAAATCTTGGAAATGGCTTTGTATTGCTAGCTGGCGATTGCGATGATGAAAATGTGAATATCAATCCTGGACAATTTGAGTATTGTGATAATCTAGATAACAATTGTGATGGAATAGCCGACAATAGTTTGGCTTGGATGACTTATTATTCTGATGTTGATGGTGATGGATTTGGATCCTTCACTTCAATGACATCATGTAATCCTTTGCCTGCTGGATATTCCCTGTCTAGTGGTGATTGTCAAGACACCAATCCAATGATTTTCCCAGGTGCAATTGAAGTTTGTGATAGCCTAGATAACAATTGTAACAATAATGTAGATGAAGGATTGGCTTCAAATGTTTACTATGTTGATTTGGATGGCGATGGTTATGGTGCTTCAGGCAGTGTGGTTGAAATCATAGGTATTGATACCAATTACACACAAATTATCGTTTCTTCCGATACCTTATTTACATTGGTGGAGATTATTGATTCTATCCAAACCGATGTAGTTGAAAGCGTGGATAGTATCTGGACTGATGTTCTTGTTGGAGTGGATACCTTTATGGTTGATGTGATTGGTGTAACGGATACCGTGTTGGTAGATTCTACTGGGTATGTGTACACCTACGATGATGTAGTGGATACCATCTATACTTACTATGATTCAACTTTGGTGGGTTACGACACATCTTATATTGATGTGATTGGAAACATTGATACCAATTATGTTCAAATTGAAGAGTATGTATACACGTACTCAACAGAGGTAGACAGTTTGATTGCTGTGACAGAAGATGTCTTAACTGGATACGATACCTTGATTGTTGATGTGGATACGACTTATATTCCCATCTATGTCACGGATACCTTGTATTTTGACACGTTGTTTGTTGTATTGGATACCGATACTACTTATTCTATCGTGGAGGAATACATCACTGGGGTGATTGATAGCACGGAACTGATTACTCCGTTGTATGATGTTTTCCAATCGGGTAGTGATACGCTTTATGTTGTTCTTTCAATAGACACGGTTGTATACACAGTTGATTCACTGATTTATGGGGTGGTAGATTCAGTTGAGAATTATATACCGCTATTCGAGCCTCAGTGGGTTTATGATACAACTTTTGTTATGATGTCTGACACCAACTATGTTCAAGTGATTGATACAATAATTGTTCAGTATGATTGGTTGATTGCATCCATTGATACTCTTTTCGGAACAACGGCTTACAGCGGTGGTGTTGAGCTTTGTTATGATCCTGGAGCAGGATATTCAACGGTCCCTGGCGATTGTAATGATAGCAATAATGCAATAATGCCGGGAGTGCCTGAAATATGCAATGGATTGGATGATAATTGCAACGGATCTTTTGACGAAGGTTTGGTTTATGCAAATTACTATTTTGACAATGACAATGATGGTTTTGGAAATATTTGGTTCCAGAATACTTGTCAAAATCCAGGAGTTGGATTTAGTCTTCAAAATGGTGATTGTGACGATTTCAATGTAGACTTGAATCCAGCTGAAACAGAAGTTTGTAATTTGTTGGATGACAATTGTGATGGCTCGATTGACGAAGGATTTACTACATTGACTTACTATCTCGATTTTGATGGTGATGGATATGGTCATGGTACAGGAATGGCATATTGTCAAAACCCAGGTTTGAGTTACACCTTATTTAGTGGAGACTGCGATGAGACCAATATCAATGTTTACCCGGGTGCTACGGAAATTTGCAATCAATGGGATGACAACTGTAACGGTACATTCAACGAGGGATTCCCATCATTTACCTTCTTCATTGATTCGGATCTTGATGGATATGGAAATCCTGATTCATCGGTTCAATATTGTGAGTTGATTCCTGGATTGAGCGTGAACAATCAAGATTGTGATGACAATGTCAATACCACTTACTTGAATGCGACAGAATTATGCAATAACGTCGATGATGACTGTGATGGTCAAATCGATGAAGGTCTGGCGTTAATCACTGTTTATCTCGACGCAGATGGTGATGGTTTTGGTGATGTGAATCAAGCAGCTCAATTGTGCGGTCCTATTGTAGGTTACGTTTCCAATGCAGATGATTGTGACGATGCAAATGTGAATATTAATCCAGGCATGAATGAGATCTGTGATGGATTAGACAACAATTTAACGGTGCCATCGATGAAGGATTGGTATTCAATGATTATTTTGTCGATGCTGATAATGATGGATTTGGATCTGGACCAAGCAGCAGCTATTGTCAAGATCCTGGATTTGGATTTGTTCTCAACAATTCAGATTGCGATGATTTAGATTCACTGATATCTCCGATTGAAGTGGAAGTTTGTGACAGTGTAGATAACGATTGTTCTGGAGTCGTTGATGATAACCTGATTTATACGGATTATTATTTGGATGCAGACCAAGATGGTTATGGAGATAACAATGCCTTTTCATTCTGTGCGGATCCTGGAGACGGTTACACAACAGTAGATGGCGATTGCAATGACGAGGACAACACCATCAATCCTGATGCTGAGGATGTTTGCGACGGTATTGATAACAATTGTGACGGTGTTATGGATGAGATCTGTGGAGAGTTTTTACCTCTCGGCTTCTCACCCAACAACGACATGGTCAGTGATAAATACCGCTTGTATGGTGGAATTGCTGATGAAATCACAACACTTCAAGTCTTCAATCGTTGGGGTAACATGGTCTTTGAACAAGTTGGAAAACGATCTGAGATTGCATGGGATGGCTATTCGAACAAAGGAATAGGCAGTGGAGAGATGATGCCTGTTGGTTACTATTTGGTTGTTGTTACCAAGAGCAATGGTGAAACCTTAACACAGTCAATCAGTTTGTGGAATTAAAATAATTTTAAGAAAATGAAAAACTTCAAAATATTATTTGTCTTATTGATGCTAGCAGCTTCAATAGTAGTCAAAGCCCAACAAGATCCACAGTACAGTTTGTACATGCTCAATGGCATGTCCATTCACCCAGGTTATGCAGGCAGCCTGGGTGGGATTTCAGCCAATATGCTATACCGCAAGCAGTGGTTGGGTATTCAAGAAGCGCCCCGAACGGTTGCCGCCAATGTTCAAATGCGTTATTTTGACGAGCGTCTGGGTTCAGGTGTATCCATGTACAATGATCGAATGGGCATATTCAATCGCTCAGTTGTCAATTACGCGCAAGCATATCACTTGATATTACCAAAGTTCACAGTGTCTTTTGGTTTACAAGCAAGCCTTCAGCAATTTAGCGCCCGTTTAACAGACATTTACAATGCTCACAATGAAACGGGCATCATGGAAATATCCTACGATCAGGCTTTCATCAACAATGTCAATAAAATGGTAATGAATTTCGGTGGTGGTGTATATGCCTACAATGATCATTTCTGGTTTGGAGCATCAATGCCTAGCATGTTGAAACCCAAATGGGACTATGATCTGCGTTCAGGGAATACTGCCTATAGCATCACGCACTCTTTCGTTTCTGCTGGTGCTGTAGTTGACGCGGGTCCAGTGTTTCAAATCAAACCCTCGATGCTATTGAAAGTAGCGCAAAATTCTCCCAAATCATTGGAATTTTCTTGTAGCGGTTATGCCAATCAAAAGTATGGTTTTGGAGTGAGCTATCGCTTGAATGAATCTCTGATTTTCTTGTCTGAAATTCAGCTGAATGAAAATTTTAAAATGGCCTACGCTTATGATCATCAGTTGTCTAAGTTCAACGTTTACAACAACGGCTCACATGAGATCATGATTCGATATTTAATCAATGGTAGCTCAGCCAACAAAGGAACCTCAAGACTTTTCTAATATTTGAAAAAATGAATTTTAAAGTTAAACTTATACTGTTTTTGTTCATCGCAGGTCTGTGTTCATGCTCTCCCCAATTTCATCTGAAGGAAGGGCATCGATTGTTCCAAATGAACAATTTTGAAAAGGCAATGGTACAATATGCCAAAGTGGATTCTAATGTAACCGCTAGCCGAATGACAGCAAAATGCAAATACATGACAAAGGATTATGTTGGTTGTTTCGAGCAATATTCCAATATTCCCCAGGAGCAATTGGATTTTGATGATTGGAAATTCTTTGCCAATGCCTTGATTCAAACCAATCAAAATGAACGCGCGGTGTCCTTGTTAGAAAATGGTCCTGATGGTTTGGATTCTATTTTGGCCTCCGCCAAATTACCACGAATGGAATTGCCGCACACCAAGATTAGTCCAACACAATGGAATACTTCGGGATCCTCATTTAGTCCATTTGTGGTTTGTAACAAAGTATTTTATATTGGAGATAAGCGAAATAGCACTTACAAGAGTGAGAAGCTCAGCAATAGCCATTCAGATAATCTTAAAATCATGAGTAGTGATGAAGATTATTCTACCTCTTGTGGCTTTCCCTTTAATTTGATGAACTCATCACTCGATGAAGGTCCTGTGACTTTGGGAGGCAATCGCAATATCATCGTCTTTACAAGAAATGCCCCCATGAATGACCGAATGGGAGCGGGGCGACCTCAATTGTATGAGATGCATAAAAAGGGACTAAAATGGTCTTTCCCAACACGCATTTCTTTTTGCAATGAAGATGCTGCCTTTATGCATCCAACCATGTCACCTGATGGAAATAGAATGGTGTTTTCATCAAACCGATGCGGATCTAAGGGTTTTGATTTGTATGAGTCCTATTATGATGGAAAGTCATGGAGCTTTCCCGTTTTGTTGGGAGATTCAATAAACTCTGATGGGGATGATGTTTTTCCATATCTGGAGGGTGAAAACTTGTATTTTTCGAGCAATGGCAGAGTGGGATATGGAGGTTTAGATTTGTATGTTTTTCAGAAGGAGAAAAGGGTCACTCAACATTTAATGGCTCCATTCAATTCTGCTGCGGATGATTTTGGGATTACCAAAAAAGATTTGGGATACAGCAATTGGTTAATTTCCAGTAATCGACAAGACGAGAATCATGTGGATCATATTTTTGAAGTGGCCATACCCAAGGGGAATTTAATGTTGGTCAAGTTCTTTATCGATAAAGGGGTTGTTTTGGCCAATGGTGAAATCGAAATAAAAGTCAGTAAACAACAATCTTCGGCATCCACAAAAGGTTTGGTATACAAAACCAATAATGAGGGTGAAGCATTGGTTTATTTGCCAAAAGATTATGAAATGTGGATGAATGGAACCATGAAGATCTCTGGACATCACGATAAATTAGGAGCACCGATGGTTTCTAGTCGAATGGAGATTGTTTTAAAATAGTCTTCTCGACCAAATCGATTACGGTTTTCATCATGTCAAAATCGAAACGATTACTCCTGCTCATGTTAGGATTGGTTGTTTCGATTTTGTCATTCCAATACTTGCGTCAAAGATTTGCCTTAGCTACCTATGTTTTGCCTGATTCACCTTATCCAAAAGAATGGCTCATTTCTCAGCGATTGGTCATTGATTCCATATTGAATATTGCTTTCATAGGAGATTCCTGGATTTACAATGGTGAGGTTGCTGACTTTGTGCAGGATGCTTTGTCTGACGCTGGTAAGCAGGTTCAAGTCCAATCGTTAGGTTATTGTGGTGCGAAGTCCAGAGATTTGTACCAAATGTTCACCCAACCATCTTTAATGTCCCATTTTACGGAACAAAATTGGGAGTATGTTGTGGTCATTATCGGTGTCAATGACGCTTCTGGTCAATATGGCCCCGATTTCTATGCCCAACATACGCTTTGGATTGCAGAACGAATCATCAGTATCGGTGCTTTCCCCATTATTGTTGAGTTGCCCACTTTTGCCATCGAAGAATCAACAGCATTGTTTCCCTGGGTAAAGCGTTTGCGTAATCAACTTTTCGCATGGTGGCAGGGTTGTTCTATCAACAATATTTCTTGCTATCGCGATGCGCTGAGGCAAAGAATCAATGAGAGTGACTTAAAAGACAATATTCGTTTTGTCGCGTTTGATGAAATTTGTGCAACGTATTCAGCTTGTCCAACATTGTACCGCGATTTTTTTCACCTCAACCGCAGCGGAAATCAAAAGCTTGCAACTGCCATTGCTAGCGCGATAACTGAGAGATAAATTTTTTATTTGGCCTTCAATTTGAATTTCACCTTGAAATGAATAGGCCCTCCTTGCTCAGCCTTGTAATTGGTATGCCAATAATTGTTGAATACATAGAGGTACAATTGCTCAATGCGCTGAACTTCACGTTTCCACACTTTAGCCCCCATCTCTTGCGTTTCGTCAATCGGCTGGCCAATTTCAATCAAGGGTAGATCGAGGCTTTCTATCTCCCAATCGAAATCAGCATAATGCAAAACGATGCTGCCTTCACTACAAA
>JACCDM011379672.1_pt1 | contig 10615 bp, 9 predicted proteins | sample 7445851 | NCBI WGS metagenome assembly JACCDM01 (sample SAMN15323438, study PRJNA562643) | freshwater metagenome | isolation source: river surface water | place: USA:Blue River Watershed | collected 2017-08-16
ACATAGGCAGCAAACATCACACCGCTGTGATAATGGTAGCCTCTTAAATCTGCAAGATCGAGTGACAACTCAATTTGCTTTGATAGTGACCCCACAGAAGTAATTAAGCGCTCAAGATCTGCCAGCGCTTGGCTAATTAATGGCTGATTAGGCAATGCTAATTTGCCAGAGCGAGCGTTGGTTAATACCTCAGTGCAAGAGCCATTGAGATCTAAGAGAGCCAATAGAGGTTTACCGATGGATGGAGCAAACTGGGTAACCCACTGACTTAAACTGGGTCGATCCTTAGTTTGTAAGAATGTATAAAGTGCCTCGGTTTCTGTATTACTCAAAACCAGATCACCCAAAATACCCTTTAATACTCCGGCATGGGACAGATCCAGATAGACCTTACCGATACCAGCTTGCGTCAGGGTCTGCAGTAAAAGACTAATGGCTTCGAGATCTGCTTCCCAACCTGCGTGACCATAGATCTCGGCGCCGAGCTGTAACTCCTCGCGTGAGGTTGAACCAGGCGGTGTCCGCACATGCGCCACTGAGCCTGCATAACAAAGTCGTGTGATACCTTCACGATTAAGTAAGTGCGCATCAATACGAGCCACCTGTGGTGTGATATCGGCTCGTAACCCAAGCGTTCTGCCAGAGAGTTGATCAACTAGCTTAAAGGTTTGTAGATTTAGATCGGATCCGGTTCCGGTTAGAAGAGAGTCCAAAAACTCTAATAAAGGCGGGCTAACGAGCTCGTAACCGTAAGAGCGATAGAGGTCAAGTGAGCGCCGGCGTAACTCTTCAATTTTGCGAGCCCTTGCCGGCAGAACATCTGCAATATCCTCAGGGAGTAACCAACGGTTCATGATGCAAGAGTTTAGTTACGCTTTTGCATGAACCGGAAGAAATCATTGCTAGGCTCAACCACCATCACGTCTTTCTTATCCTTGAATGAGCTCCGATAAGCTTCAAGGCTGCGATAGAACTGTGCAAACTGGGGATCACGATTGAAGGCCTCAGCATAGAGTGCAGTTGCACGGGCATCACCCGCACCCTTAATCCGTTGGGCATCGCGATACGCTTCAGCCAAAACCACATCGCGCTGACGCTCAGCATTGGCTCGTATCTTGTCAGACTCAGCAGCACCGGTGGAACGAAGTTCATTAGCCACTCTCTTACGTTCAGCTTCCATACGACGGTATACCGAATCGCTAATCTCGGCTAAGAGATCAATTCGTTTGAGACGCACATCCACAATCTCGACACCAATATCCTTGGCATCTTCTTCCACTTTCTTACGAATACCCTGCATCACTTGATCGCGTTGCTCGGAGATAATCTCGCGAATGGTGCGCTTCGTAAACTCTTCATTCAATGCCGATCGAACTAATTGATTCATGCGATCCGTTGCTAGACGTTCATCACCTCGGAAGCTCACAAAGAACTTCAATGGGTCAGTAATACGCCATTTGACATAGGAATCAACAAGAAGATTTTTCTTCTCAGCGGTAATAAAACGCTCTGCATCTGGATTATCGATCGTCATGATGCGACGATCAAAGAAAATCACGTTCTCAAACGGTGCAGGTAACTTGAAATCTAAACCGGGTTGCTCAATCACACGTACGATTTGACCGAAAGCAAACACCACAGCATATTTACGCTGATCAACCACAAAAATACAAGAACTGATCAAATAGAAGGCAACGACCAGACTTAAGATGAGACCAAGGAGACGATTAGGCATAGTAGTTCTTTCCTCGACTCTTAACGTTCACCGCGTTCACGGCTTCGCAAGCCATCCCGTTTCTCGGGGGTGCGATCCGCTGGCGTAGTTGTGGTGGGTGCCGGTGTTGGGCTGGGAATTGCAGGTAGACCGCTTACTTGAGCCTGTGCTGCTTGCTGTGCTTCCGATGTCACCTGCGACACAATCTTATCTAGGGGCAGGTATAACAGGCTGTTGCTCTTCGTAGTGTCAACCAATACTTTAGAGACATTGTTATAGATCTCTTTCATGGTATCGATGTACATACGATCACGCGTAACCTGTGGTGCTTTGGCGTATTCGCCATACACTTGTTTGAACCGCAATGCATCACCTTCCGCCATTGCAATCACGCGTGCACGGTAACCCTCAGCTTCCTGAATCAAACGCGCGGCTGTACCTTTGGCTCTTGGCAAAATGTCATTGGCATACGCCTCACCTTCGCTCTTCAAACGCTCACGATCCTGCCCTGCTTTCACAGCATCATCAAATGCTGCCTGAACTTGCTCGGGAGGTTGTACGTTTTGTACCGTGACGCTAGTTACAAAAATACCTGCTTTATAGCTATCCAAGATCTTTTGGATAGCCATTGATAAATCAATGGCGATCTTCTCACGACCTTCATATAACACTGTATCCATTTTGCTGCGACCCACAATCTCTCGCACTGCAGTTTCCGCTGCTTGTACGACCGCCATATCGGGATCGCGATTATTAAAGAGATACTCCGTTGGGTCTTTCAAGCGATATTGAACCGCAAAGCGAACATCAATAATGTTCTCGTCCTCGGTCAACATGGAAGAGTCTTTTTGGTTGGTGCCCTTAATCATCACCGAGCGACCAATTTCAACTGAGCGAACTGCCGATAAATTCACGGTCTCGGTGGATTGGATTGGCCAAGGCAAACGCCAGTTAATACCGGGTCTTGCGGTGTAATCGTATTTACCAAAAGTAAGAACTACACCTGCCTGGCCTTCCTGAATCATAAAAAAGCCACTGAATAACCAAACGAGGGTCACAATCACGAGAGCACCGAGACTCGCGACCTTAGGATTAAATCCTTCCACATTAAATTGCGGTGGTTTGCGCCCGCCACCACTGGGGGGTTGTTGACCGCCGCCGGATGGGCGTTTTTTACCGCCAAAGAGGTTATTTAATTTGTCATTGAAATCGCGCCAGAGATCATCCAAATCAGGAGGTCCGCTGTTGGGGCGACGATTACCTTGCGGTTGCTGATTGGGCTCATTAGGTTGAGCGTTCTCACCACCCTCTTTGGGATCTTTATCCCCTTTAGGTGCTTGGTAATTATTTCCCCATCCCGGATCGTTGACGGAGAAAAAACCCCTAAAGTAGTCTCCTACCTTACGGAGTGTTAGGCGAATAGTTTCGGTTCGAATGGAAATCAAAGTCAGCTGTTTCTGGTCTATCAATTAATGGTTCTAGCAGATCGCCATGCGCCTTTATTTTCTGGGCGTCAGCGTGCCAAGACCTAAGTTTATCAGCCCTCTCGGCAAACTCGCATAGGCACTCTCGGAGAAGGTCTAAGCCCATCCCGGCTTGCGCCGAGAGAAAGATCTTGGTAGGAACTCCATCCATGTCGCGCTCAATGTGTGGTCCCTGGGTAAAAGTCTGCGGCATTAAATCAATTTTGTTCATGACCTCAATGCGCGGTATCGCATCGGCACCAATCTCTTTGAGTACCGCCTCTACTTGCGCTTGCTGCTCTTTAGCAACCGGGCTGCATGCATCAATCACGTGCAGGATCAAATCGGCATGGACGGTCTCATCCAAGGTTGCTCGGAACGCCTCGACCAATTGATGGGGCAGTTCCCGAATAAATCCCACAGTATCAGAGAGGACAATTTGTTTACCCTCTTCCAAATGAATCCTCCGCGATGTGGTGTCCAAAGTTGCGAAGAGTTGATCAGCAGCATAGGTACCAGCCTTAGTGAGCGCATTAAAAAGGGTCGACTTACCCGCATTGGTATACCCAACCAATGAAACCGAGAACACTTCATTTCGGGTTCGAGCACGGCGTTGAGTCCGTTGTTGGCGTTGTAACTTCTCGAGTTCAGCCTCTAAGCGTTTTGCTTTTGTGGCCAGCATACGGCGGTCCAACTCCATTTGGGTCTCACCAGGACCACCCCGCAGACCAATACCACCCTTTTGACGTTCCAAATGGCTCCACGCTCTTACCAGTCGCGACATGCGGTAACGAACATTGGCGAGCTCAACCTGTGTTTTACCTAAATGGCTCTTAGCACGTTGTGCAAAGATATCCAAAATTAATCCGGTACGGTCGATGACATGTTTGCCAAGGTGCCGCTCAAGATTGCGTTGCTGAGTTGGTGAGATCGCATGATTAACAATCGCAAGCTCTGCCTGATGCTCGCGCATCGTGCGCAATAACTCATTGGCCTTACCTGAACGAATAAACAGGGATGGATCGACACTGCCGCGACGGCCAATCACCGAGGCACTCGGAATGGAGCCGGCGCTTTGCGCCAAGAGAGCGAGTTCAGCCATGCTCTCCGGAAAATCATCTTTACCCGTATCAATGCCGACTAATACGGCACGAACTTCTTCTACTCCAGTGTTATGCAGAAGGAGTTTCCTCTTCGTCCGCCCTGAAACTAACTGCACGGGCTGGAACAACAGTCGAGATAGCGTGCTTATAAACCATTTGTGTCACGGTATTGCGCAGCAAAATCACGTATTGATCAAACGACTCAACATTACCTTGCAATTTAATGCCGTTGACCAAGTAAATAGACACCGGAATGTGCTCTTTGCGCAGAGCATTCAAGAAGGGGTCCTGAAGCAACTGGACTTGTTTGTTATTCATACTGCTCCTTCATCATTATTTAAGTTAGGGAGTCTTGCTTTTTTAATCACAACAATACTAATTTCTATGAGGATATTACCCGCAATAAATGGTTTTCACCACGCGTCCAACATATCCTACTTGCGGCGTGGTTTTTCATCCTTGACGTAGGGATTTGCCGCGGTGCGGAACTCGATCCGTAGCGGGGTGCCTCTGAGGTCAAAAACCTCCCGAAACCGCCCTTCCAGATAACGTTTGTAGCTATCGGTAATCCCGTGCAAGGCGCTGCCATGGATCACCACAATCGGGGGGTTCATGCCGCCCTGATGGGCATACCGTAATTTGGGACGACCTTTGGCAACCCGCTTGGGTTGCTGATGAGCTACTGCATCGATCATGGCGCGAGTCAATTTCGGGGTTGAGAGCTTTGCCATTGCGGCCTGATAGGCTTTGTCCACATCTTTAAAGAGCTCTTTGATACCAAACCCTTTTTTGGCAGAGATTGGATGAACGTTGGCGAAATCCAGAAAACGGAGCTTCTGAGCAATTTCCACCCTAGCGCGTTCTTTCACATACGCATCAATTCCATCCCATTTGTTGACGGCTATCACTAATGCGCGTCCAGCTTCCACAATATAGCCAGCAATGTGCGCATCTTGCTCAGAAATATCTTGTTGCGCATCAAGCATCAAGATCACCACATTGGCATCATTAATCGCTTGCAAGGTTTTTACAACGGAGAACTTCTCAATTGCTTCAAATACTTTGCCACGTCGTCTTAACCCAGCCGTATCAATCAAGATGTATGGCTTGCCATTGCGTTCGAACTCAACTTCGATGGCATCACGGGTTGTGCCGGGTAGATCAAAAGCTATGACACGATCCTCGCCAATCAGAGTATTTATAAACGTTGATTTACCAACATTCGGTCGACCGACGACTGCAATCTTCATGGGACGAAGATCGCCCTCAACCTTTTCGATCGGCTCTGGCTCAGGAATATCCAACCGATCGAGCGCTTCCTCAATCAGTGAGCGCACTCCATCACCGTGTGCTGACGAAATTGGCTCAGGCTGACCTAATCCCAGTTCATGAAAATCTGCAGTGACAACGCTTGAGGACATCCCTTCCGTTTTATTAACCGCCAAAATAACGGAACGACCGGTCTTGCGTAAAAATTCTGCGATGACACGATCTTGAGGCGCAAGTCCAAGACGACCATCAACTAAGAAAATCACTAAATCCGATTCAGCAACGGCTTGTTTAGTTTGCTTGGCCATCTCGGCCAAAATACCGGTCTTGGCAACGGGCTCAAAACCCCCCGTATCAATACAGATGAACTCGCGATCACCAACACGACCATTGCCGTAATGACGATCGCGCGTTAGCCCAGGGAAATCAGCGACTAGAGCATCGCGGGATTTTGTGAGTCGATTAAATAAAGTGGATTTGCCGACGTTCGGTCGGCCCACTAGCGCAATAACCGGTTTCATAAGGCTTTTGGTTTAACGAGGGCGATACGCTGCAATCTTGCCCCCTTGCGAGGCAATGATAATGACGCCACCTGCAGCAATTGGTGCTGCGCTCACTGGGGTACTATCGTGACGAATCCGCGAGATCATCTCACCGCTGTTTTGATTCAAAAGATGCACATAACCTTGTTTATCACCCATCATCACCACTCGTCCAACGGCTAGCGGTTCACCCACATCGCGCCAGGTAAGTTGGGTGTTTTGCCACACTTGCACACCATCGCTTGCGCGATATGCAGTGACGTGTGATTTTTCATCAGCAGCAAATACGAACTCAAGACTTTGCGTAGTGCCGGTATAACTTGAGAAATCTTTCGACCAAACTAAGTTACCGGTGCGAAGCTCAGCACAACCGATCTTGCCTTGATAAGAAACGACGCACAAACGCCCTTCCTCAAGGCTGGGTCGACTCGTCACATCGTTTAAGCGCTCAATCTCTGAGAAGCCCTTCGGGAAAGAAACGGCAGACTCCCAAATCAAGCCACCGTTGGAGAGTGCCATTGCACCAAAGCGACCGCTTGCAAAGCCAGTAACGATTGCATCGTTACCAATCTGTAGCATTCCATAACCCACACGTAGTGACAGGGGCGCTTGTTGTCGTTGATAAATCCAGCGACGCTTACCATTAGCAGCATCTAAACCAATAAATCGATTATCGAGCGTACGAATCACAACGACCCCCGCCGCAACGATGGGATCGGAGAGAACTTCACTGCCAATTGGAGTCTTCCAAATGTTCTTACCGGCCTCGTCGTAGGCGTACACATTGCCTTCGGTGCTGATTACGACGGTTGTCTTGCCATCAGACCCGGGTCCAATGGAGAGCTTCTCAGGCACGCTGACTTCCCAAACTACACGACCGTTCTGGATGTTTAATTTGCTCAGAGTGCCGCGAGCTGAGGCAGCAAATAGGTGATCACTAGCAACCACTGGTCGAAAATTAGCTGGTACCGAACTGCCAACACTCGTTGACCAGACTTCAACAAGCTCGACTTGATTGGTAACGTTAACCAAATCAGCTGGCTTACGAACCTTCGATGATCCCGAACAAGCAATGAGCAGAATAGAGAGGAACGCCAGGGCACTCCAGCGAGCGAGTTGCACTACATGCCCCCTACTGCATCAATCTTGACCTTCAGGAGCCCGCGAGCATCTTCAGGAAAAGCCTTCTCTTTTTCCATTAACTTCATTGCTTTGATGTATTCAGTGCGCGCTTCAGCAGTCTTCTTTTGCGCAAGGTACCAGTCGCCGCGACGCTCAATCCAAAGAGGTTCGAAGCCTTTGACAGGACTACCTTTGAGGATTTGGTCAGCCTCTTTCATACTTGCATCAGTGCCTTGATCAATCAAGAGACCTAGTAAACGCAATTGTGCAATCGCTCTAAACGAATCCTCACTTGCTTTATTAGCAGTCCACTTCAAGTAGGTTTGCGCTTTAGCAGCATCGTTACTATCAAATGCAATTTTGGCAGCTACCAAACTACCCATCGCTGCATAAGTTGTGCCACCAAATTTTTTCTGGAGATCATCGGCTGCCAGATAAGTTTTATCTCTCTCATTCTTAGCAATTGCAGTAATCAAGGTCTCATACAGCTTGCCAGCTTCAGCCGCTTGACTGCGTTGATACCAATTCCAAGCACTCCAACCGGCATAGGCCAGCAATGCAACGGTTGCGACGGCAATAATGAAATTTCCATAGCGTGCCCAGAATGATTTCAGGTTCGCAAGGTTTTCTTGTTCTTCGAGGTCGAGTGCCATGAATAATGCTTTCTTCGATTAAATTGACGCTTATTTTATGCTTGATGGCTAAGAATCAACCAAAGCATCAACGACGGCGGTCAGCAAACCACTCAATGGTACGGCTTGTTGATTACCAGTATTACGAAGATCCTTAAGTTGAGCCTCCTGACGCGCCAACTCGTCAGGCCCAATAATGACTGCAAGTTGTGCACCGCTAGCGTCCGCCTTCTTCATTTGAGACTTAAAGCTACTGGCTTGGCCATCCGGTGGGCAATGGAGTAACACATCAATTCCGGCACTTCGCAAAGTTTCTGCTGCAATCAAGGCTTGCACTAACGAATCGCCGCCTTGATGCAAGACATAAACATCACACACTGGATCTACTTCAGGAATGCTCTTTGAAATGCTCATCAATTCAAGCACCCGCTCCATTCCCATCGCCCAACCACATGCTGGAGCCGCCTTACCTCCCATGCGTTCTATTAATGGGTCATAGCGACCGCCACCAGCAATCGTGCCTTGAGCGCCCAAAGCATCCGTGGTCCACTCAAAGACAGTGAGGTTGTAATAGTCCAAGCCTCGAACTAAACGAGGATTGATCTTGAATGGAATGTTATTGGCTTTGAGAAGTTTTTGAACGGTCTCAAAATGATCGAGAGACTCTTGACCCAAAAACTCAAGAAGTTTTGGTGCACCCTCAATCAAACTGTGCATTGCTGGATTTTTAGAATCCAAAATCCGCAAAGGATTAGTTTGTAAACGACGTTGAGAATCCTCATCTAATTGAGACTGGTGTTGCGTAAAGTATTTAACGAGGGCTTCACGATGCGCGGTGCGCTCTTGAGCTTGTCCCAAAGAGTTTAGTTCCAAACGCACACCTTGCAATCCCAACTCGTCCCAGAGTCGCTGCCCCATCAAAATGATTTCAGCATCAATGTCAGGTCCTGCGAACCCTAGAGCCTCAATGCCAAATTGATGAAACTGGCGATATCGTCCACGCTGTGGGCGCTCATGCCGAAACATGGGACCGGTGTACCACAAACGTTTAGGTCCCTCGTAGATCAAATTGTGTTCGATCACAGCACGCACAACTGCTGCTGTACCTTCTGGCCTTAAGGTGAGTTGCTCACCATTCAAGCGATCTTCAAAGGAATACATCTCCTTCTCAACAATGTCGGTAACTTCACCAATACCCCGCTGAAATAATGCAGTTGCCTCCACAATAGGGGTGCGGATCTGCTCATACCCATAAGCACGGGTGAGATCACCTAAGGCACTCTCTAAATGAGACCAAGCGGCTGCGTCTTTAGGCAGCATGTCATTCATGCCGCGAATGGCATTAATTTTTTGCATGGTAATTAGCTTGAACGTACTCTTCTACGATGCGTTGAAACTCTTCGGCAATTCCTTCACCACGCAACGTCTTCACTTTGACACCGTCAACAAACACGGGTGCTGCTGGTGTTTCACCGGTACCAGGAAGAGAGATACCGATATTGGCATGTTTGCTCTCACCCGGACCATTCACGATGCAACCCATCACCGCAACATTCATATTCTCTACACCAGGATGCGTTTTTTTCCAGACCGGCATTTGCTGACGCAAATACGACTGAATCTTGGCTGCCAGTTCCTGAAAAGTTGTACTAGTAGTGCGACCACAACCAGGACAAGCAATCACCATTGGCGTGAAATTACGCAATCCCATGGTTTGCAAAATCTCTTGAGCAACAATCACTTCGTTCTCACGTGGTGCACCTGGCTCCGGCGTTAATGAAATGCGGATGGTGTCTCCAATTCCCTCTTGCAAAAGCACTGATAGTGCTGCGGTCGAGGCCACAATCCCTTTGCTACCCATGCCAGCTTCGGTCAAACCTAAATGCAATGAGTAATCACAGCGTCGTGCCAAATCACGGTAGACCGCAATTAGATCTTGTACCCCACTGACCTTGCACGAAAGCGTAATTTGATCGGGATTCATGCCCAGTTCAACTGCCTTGCTCGCAGATTGCAAGGCCGACTGAATCAATGCCTCAATCATGACCTCCTGAGCACTTTTGGGGCTTGCCAACTTGGCGTTGTCATCCATGATCTGAGCCAATAAATCTTGATCAAGGCTTCCCCAGTTCACTCCAATCCGAATGGGTCGGTCATAACGACAAGCAGCCTCAATCATTTGTGCAAATTGGGGATCGCGTTTTGCACCCTTACCAACATTGCCGGGATTAATCCGGTATTTCGATAAGGCTTTAGCGCAATCGGGGTACTCTTTAAGAAGCGTATGTCCGTTGTAATGAAAGTCACCAATCAATGGCACTTTGATATCCATCTTATCGAGTTGCTCTCGAATATACGGAACTTGTTGAGCAGCAGCTGGTGTGTTGACAGTAATCCGTACTAACTCAGATCCGGCACGAGCAAGTTCTTTTACCTGAATTGCTGTAGCGATTGCATCCTCGGTATCGGTATTGGTCATCGATTGAACACGTACTGGAGCATCGCCACCAACCGTTACACGATTATCTTGCCAAGCAACAACCGACTGGCGCGATGGTCTGCGGGGTAATGGTCCTGTTGGCAACTGGGGTAAGCAGTTTGTATCGATCTTATTCATAGCGCACTTCCATATTCGCCATTATCGCCCCTGAAACTGAATCACTTGGGCATTCAGTTCTTTCATACGCTCCGCGCGACGTGTCCGGTCGATAACATCACCCGCCAGCTGTCCGCATGCCGCAGCGATATCATCTCCACGGGTTTTACGAAC
>JACCDM011187374.1_pt1 | contig 10601 bp, 8 predicted proteins | sample 7445851 | NCBI WGS metagenome assembly JACCDM01 (sample SAMN15323438, study PRJNA562643) | freshwater metagenome | isolation source: river surface water | place: USA:Blue River Watershed | collected 2017-08-16
GTGCAACAATGGCGCTGACGCCCGAAGAAGTTGTAAACAAGAGATTTACCATCGTCAAGTTCCGCGAGGGCTATGACCAGGACGAAGTCGATGACTTCCTAGACGCAGTCGTTGTCGAACTGCGCAGGCTAGGTGGCGAGAACGACGAACTACGTCAGCAGCTGCAGACCGCAAAGGCTCAGGCAGAGGCTGCTCCAACTGTTTCGGCGGCAGATTTCCCAGTGGCTCCGGTTGTTGCGGCTGCAGTTCCAAGCGCTGCCGATGCCAGCAACTCGCACAGCCTGTTGGAGCTAGCTCGCAAGCTACACGAAGAGCATGTCCGCGAGGGTCTTACCAAGCGCGATCAGCTGATTCGGGATGGCCAGGAGAACGCAGCGCGCTTGGTTCGCGATGCTGAAGCTCAGGCTAGGGCAGTTCTAGGCCAGCTCGAGCTCGACCGCAAGGCGATCGAAAACACTATTGATGAACTGCGCGAGTTCGAGCACGACTACCGTGGTCGCCTGCGCGAATACATCGAATCCCAGCTGACCACCTTGATTCGCGAAGAATCCTTCGAGCAGCCTCTCGAGGCAGCAGCGAAGATTGAATTCGCCGCCATCACCGAGGTAACCGCCGAGCCGGTTGTCGAGGTTGACGAGGATGACGAAGAGGAAGAGCTGGCAGAAGAAGTTGCAGCCTCAACCGATGTCGAGGACGAAGACGAAACTCGAAGTGAGCGCAACTAAGGCCAGAACCCTCCTTTTCCTGGGAATTGGTGTCGTTTTAGTTTTTATCGATCAACTAACGAAAGAGCTTGCGATAGCTGCTCTTTCTGACGGATCGATTGTTCCGGTTATTGGTGATCTGCTGCGCTTCCGCTTGGTTTACAACGATGCCGCTGCATTCTCACTCGGTGTTGGGCAAACCTGGGTTCTAGCAATAATCGCTATTTGCGCGGTACTGGCTTTGTTGTGGTTTGGGCCAAGGGTCAAGAACCTCACCTGGACTGTAATTGCTGGTTTGGTCCTGGGCGGAGCTGCCGGAAACTTGGTAGATCGGCTAACCCGCGAGCCAGGTTTTCTCAATGGCCATGTGGTTGACTTCATCTCAATTCCGTTCAACTTCCCAATCTTTAACTTGGCCGACACCTTCTTGGTTATTGGGGTTTCGCTGGCGATGATTCGGACCCTGATGGGCGATGAAGTGGGCGGCAAGGTTGGCAAGTAAGTACCTACCGGTTCCAGATGGCCTGGTCGGCGAACGAGCCGATGCGGCTTTGGCAAAAATGCTTGGAATTAGTAGGTCGCAAGCTGCCGAGCTGTTGACCCAGGGTGCGGTGACCACGGCTAGCAGGACGCTAGGTAAATCTGATCGTTTAGAGTCAGATCAAATCATTGAGGTCGAACTGATTGAACGTTCCAGTGAACCTCAGGTGATCGTGCAGGATGTCCCAGAACTCAAAGTGGTATTCCAGGACGAACACATCATCGTGATTGATAAGCCCGCCGGCGTGGTCTCGCACCCGTCTTTGGGCTTTGAGGGACCAAGCGTCCCCGGGGCGCTCTTGGCAAGAGGTATTCAATTAGCTACCTCCGGCGCTCAAGAGCGGCAGGGAATCGTTCAGCGTTTAGATGTCGGCACCAGTGGCCTGATGGTCTTAGCCAAGGGGGAGCGGGCATATTCGGTTTTGAAACAAGCTTTCCGTGATCGAACCGTGAAAAAGACCTATCACGCGTTGGTTCAGGGGCATCCAGATCCAGCACAGGGCACGATTGATACCCCAATTGCTAGAAGCACCAAGCATGACTATAAGTTCACCATCTCACCCGAAGGCAAGCACGCCGTAACGCACTACCAGACCATTGAGCTATTGCCGTCGGCTGCCCTGATGGAAATAGGTCTCGAGACCGGTAGGACCCATCAGATCAGAGTGCATTTTGCACACTTCAGGCACCCTTTGGTCGGTGATCCGCTCTACGGTAGTGACCCAAAGCTAGCTGCAGCCTTGCAGCTCGATAGACAGTGGCTGCACGCTCACAAGCTGGCTTTCTCACATCCGATTTCGGGCGATTGGGTCGAATTCGAAAGCCAGTATCCGCCAGAATTGAAACTCGCCCTTGACCGACTAAGAGATGTGAATTTTCGGCTTTAGGCTTATGCCCCGTCGTTGAATAAGTGGAGGTAAAAATGAGCGATTCATTCGTCCATTTGCACAACCACACCGAGTATTCAATGCTCGACGGCGCAGCTCGGATAAAACAGCTTGTGGCTAAAGCCGCAAAGCTCGAGATGCCGGCCATCGCCATGACAGACCACGGTAATGCTCACGGTGCTTATGAGTTCTGGAATCAGGCAACCAAGCAGGGCATAAAACCAATCATCGGCATCGAGGCCTACCTTGCCCCCGGCAGTCGCCGAGAAAAGTCCAAGGTTCGCTGGGGCAGTGGTGGTGATGACGACGTTTCGGGCGGTGGTGCTTATTCCCACATGACAATGTGGGCCACTGACAACAACTCGATGCAAAATCTGTTCCGACTGTCTTCGGAAGCATATCTTTCGGGCTATTACTTCAAGCCGCGCATGGATCGCGAACTGCTGCACAAATACGGCAAGGGGTTAATTGCCACCACCGGTTGCCCAGGTGGGGAGGTGCAGACCCGAATCCGTTTGGGTCAATACAAAGAAGCAGTCGAGACTGCCGCCGAATTCAGGGACATTTTTGGTGAGGGTAACTTCTATGTCGAGCTGATGGATCACTCGCTCGACATTGAAAAGCGGGTTCGTGAAGACCTTATTAAGTTGGCGAAGGAGCTTAAGTTGCCACTGGTGGCAACTAATGACCTGCACTACACCGAACCTGAAGATGCCCATGCGCATGATGCGCTGCTCTGTGTCCAGGTTGGTTCGAATCTTTATGACGAAAATCGATTTAAGTTTGAATCTCAGGAGTACTACCTAAAGTCAGCCGCAGAAATGCGGGAGATCTTTAAGGAGTTCCCAGACGCTTGCGATAACACGCTCCTAATTGCAGAGCGATGCGAGGTGAGCTTCGAAAAGCGCGATCTGATGCCTAGATTCCCGGTTCCAGACGGGGAAACCGAAAGCGGCTGGTTTGAAAAAGAAGTCTGGCGAGGCATGGATCGTCGCTTCCCGAACGGCTACTCTGACCGCCACAAGCAGCAAGCTAGCTATGAGATTGATGTAATCAGAAACATGGGATTCCCTGGTTACTTCCTGGTGGTCTCCGACTTTATTGCTTGGGCCAGGCAGCAAGGCATTCGAGTTGGTCCGGGCCGAGGTTCTGCAGCCGGATCGCTTGTCGCATTTGCGCTTGGAATTACTGAACTTGACCCGCTGGCACACGATTTGATCTTTGAGCGCTTTTTGAATCCAGAGCGACTTTCCATGCCGGATATCGATGTCGACTTCGACGACCGTCGTCGCCCCGAGGTAATTCGCTACGTGACTGAAAAGTATGGCGATGACCGCGTCGCCCAGATTGTCACCTTCGGAACTATCAAGGCGAAACAAGCGCTAAAAGACTCGGCTCGCGTTTTGGCGATGCCTTACTCAGTGGGAGAAAAGCTCACCAAGGCCATGCCTCCTATGGTTTTAGGTCGAGATGTGGCCCTGAATGAGTTGGTAGATCCAAGCGCAGAGCGATACTCGGAAGCAGCAGAGTTCAGAGAGATTCTCGACACCGACGAAGACAGCCAAAAAGTCTTCGATTTAGCGTTGGGCCTTGAGGGACTGAAGCGCCAGTGGGGCGTGCACGCGGCAGGTGTAATCATGTCGGCTGAACCGCTTATGGACGTGATTCCAATCATGAAGCGCGAAGAAGACGGCGCAATCATTACCCAGTTCGATCAACCTCCGTGTGAATCGCTTGGTCTGTTGAAGATGGACTTCTTGGGCCTTCGTAACCTCACTGTCTTGGATGATGCACTTTTCAACATCAAGCTAAACCGCGGTGAGACGGTGGTTTTAGAGGACCTAGATCTAAACGCCGATGAGAAAACCTTTGAGCTGCTCTCCAGAGGCGACACTCTGGGTGTCTTCCAGCTCGATGGCGATGCGATGCGACAACTGCTACGACTGCTAAAGCCAACCGAGTTTGAGCATATTTCCGCTGTTATTGCGCTTTATCGCCCGGGTCCGATGGGCATGAACTCGCACATCAACTATGCCCAGCGTAAGAACGGGCTGCAGCAGTCCGAAGGTGTTCACCCGGAACTTACCGAACCACTTAGTGAAATTCTGGATCCGACCTATGGCTTGATTGTTTATCAGGAACAGGTAATGGCGGCTGCCCAAAAAGTGGCGGGGTACTCACTAGGTCAAGCAGATTTGCTCCGTCGCGCAATGGGTAAGAAAAAACCAGAAGAGCTAGATAAACAGCTTGAAGTTTTCCGCTCTGGAATGAAGGCCAACGGCTTCTCAGACGGTGCCATTAAGGCACTGTGGGACACTTTGCTACCGTTCGCCGACTACGCCTTCAATAAGGCACACTCGGCCGGTTACGGTGTGCTGAGCTATTGGACTGGTTATCTCAAGGCGAACTACCCAGCCGAATACATGGCAGCACTTTTGACCTCGGTGGGCGATTCCAAGGACAAGCTCGCGGTATACCTGAACGAGTGTCGCCGAATGGGCATCAAAGTGCTGCCGCCGGATGTCAATCAATCGATTAGTGGTTTTGCTGCGGTCGGTGACGATATTCGATTTGGACTAAGCGCAATTCGCAACGTTGGCAAGAACGTGGTGGATGCGATTGTTGAGGCTAGGGCCGAAGCCCCATTTGAATCGTTCCAGGATTACCTGACTCGAGTTGCTAGCCAGGCCGCAACTAAGCGATGCGTGGAGTCGCTGATTAAAGCTGGTGCTTTTGACTCCCTAGGTCACACTCGTCGTTCGTTGATTGCTGTCCATGAGGAGGCAATAGACGCCTCTGCGGTATTGAAAAAGCAAGCTGCCAGCGGCCAGGTTGATCTCTTTGGGGGAATGTTTGATGAAGATCCGGCAATGGTTCCGGTGCCGAATTTGCCGGAGTGGACTAAACGAGATCTACTAGCTCACGAGCGTGAAATGCTGGGGCTCTATGTCTCTGATCACCCACTCGCTGGTCAGGAAGCGCTTCTAATGCGCCATTCCGATATGGGCACCATTGCTCTGAAGGAAAGTGACATCAAGGACGGCGAGTCTGTAACGCTTGCGGGTTTGATCACTCAGGTGCAGCACAAGGTTGCCAGGGCTTCAGGAAACCCTTACGGCCAAGTGGTGCTGGAAGACTTTTCCGGTGAAATCTCGATCATGTTCATGGGTAAGACCTATCTAGAAAACCGAGAATTGTTGAAGGCTGACCAGACCGTTTCAATTCGCGGCCGGGTGCAAAGGCGCGATGAAGAAATCATGCTCTCGGCTTACTCCATCGACGTTCTGGAGGCCGGACGTGAACAGGGTGGTGTGTTGGTTATTACAGTGCGCGAAGCTATGGCCACAAAAACCAAACTGCAGCAGCTTTCCGAGATCCTCTCTGCTCACCCTGGGCCTGTCGAAGTGCAGCTAAAGATGCAAAACGGCGGAGAATCCAAGCACTTCTTGTTGCCACAACGAATCGCGGTCGGTCATGACCTATTCGGTGAGATAAAGGCCCTGCTGGGCCAAGATGCGGTGAACTAAGAGTTATCCGCTAATCGTTCGGTGGCAGTCAAATAGCCACGTTGGAAATAGACCAGTGGACTGTGCTGTTCTGTAGCGGCCGTGCCATGCAGGATGTCCAAAATTACAACGGCGTTTGCTTCGACCTCGAACCGTTCCCGTACCTTGCCAATCAAGATCGTGGTTGCGGATCTAAACACCGGAAGCTTCCCAATTAGCTCAAAGTCAGCTACCGAAAATCGATTCTCCCTTGGCCCGGCCATGCGCTGAGCGAGCGCTAGGTTTTGAGAGTTTAGGGTGTGAAGTGCAACCTCGCGACCTGGCACCAACTCTGGGTAACTTGAAGAACCCCGGGCGATGTTGAATGAAACCAGAGGGGGGTTTGAACCAAGTGAAGTCACCGATGTTGCCGTGAAGCCAATCGGATTGTCCGCACTATCGTGTGAGGTGATAATCGCTACTCCCGAAGCATGGCTGCGGAAGGCAGTCTTTAGGGCTTCTGAACCAATCACGGGGAATTTCAAGGATTCTGTAGTCATCTCCCGATAAGGTTAGGGCATTACTTCTCCGCAGAAAACCAGGGGTAAAGTGCGCGTCGTTGAAATCTCAGGTCCTATAACTCAGGATCAAATTCGCACTGCATTGCCCAGAGCTTCGGTCAGCATTGAACAAGCTCTGGAAACAGTTATTCCGTTGATTGAAGACATCAAGACCAGATCCCTATTGGCAGTTTTGGAGCAGGCAGAACGCTTCGATGGCGTGCGGCCCGATCACATCCGAGTCCCGCAAGAAAAACTAGATCTGGCCCTTGCCGATCTTTCCCCAGAGCTTCGCGCCGCGATTGAGATCGCAATTCAGCGCGTTAGAAAAGTCTCCGAGGCGGCGATTCCACAGAGTTTTGCAGTTGAACTTTCCAGGGGTGCCATTGTTTCCCAGCGCTATGTCCCGGTTGATTCGGTTGGTCTTTATGTGCCGGGCGGGAAAGCGGTTTATCCATCCAGCGTGGTCATGAATGCGGTAGCGGCGCAGGCTGCAGGTGTCCCTCGAATCGCTATTGCATCTCCCGCTCAGCAGGAGTTTGACGGCTTACCGCACCCAACGATTCTGGCAACCGCTGCCTTGCTGGGAGTCGGCGAGGTCTATGCCATCGGGGGAGCAGCTGCGGTGGCGGCATTTGGCTACGGCATAAATGAGATCGGTCTTGAGCCGGTCAGGATGGTTACTGGTCCCGGAAACATATACGTCGCGGCGGCAAAACGTGCACTTCGAGGTTTAATCGGCATCGATTCCGAGGCTGGCCCAACCGAAATCTTGATCATCGCTGACCAAACCGCTAACCCCACAAGTGTTGCAGCGGACCTGGTTTCCCAGGCTGAGCACGATGAGAACGCCGCTGCGGTGCTGGTAACCGACAGTCAGGATCTGATTGACCAGGTTCAAATCGAGCTTGCTAATCAAGTCGCAATGACTCAAAACCGAGAGCGTGTTCAGAAGTCACTCTCCGGAATTCAATCCGCCTTAGTTTTGGTGCCGGATTTGGAAACTGCTGTTGCAGTCAGTAACGAATATGCCACCGAGCACCTTGAAATTCACACCGCTGAACCAGACTTGGTGCTGGCCCAAATCACCAATGCTGGGGCGATCTTTATCGGGGAGTATTCGCCGGTGAGTCTGGGTGACTACCTTGCCGGAAGTAATCACGTCCTGCCAACCGGAGAGCAGGCAAAGTTTGGGCCAGGCCTCGGTGTTCACACTTTCTTGCGCCCTCAGCAGATCATTAATTACTCAAAGGCGGCGCTTTCTGAAGTCGCCTCGCAAATTGATGTTTTTGCTAAAGCAGAAGGGCTAGCGGCACACGGTGATGCCGCGACAGTCAGATTCAATGGAGGTAAGTAGTGTTTTGTCCGTTTTGCCGGCACGCGGATTCGCGCGTGATTGACTCCAGAACCTCCGACGATGGCTCTGCAATTCGTCGCAGGAGACAGTGCCCGGAATGCCAGAAGCGCTTTACAACCTTGGAGACCGCATCCCTGATGGTTACCAAGCGAAGCGGCGTAACCGAACCGTTCTCGCGCGACAAAATTGTTTCTGGCGTTAGAAAAGCTTGCCAGGGTCGTCCGGTGACCGATGCCGATCTTGCGCTTTTAGCCCAGCAAGTTGAAGAAGCACTTCGCTCTTCAGGTGCGGCAACGATTGAGGCTCAGGACATCGGACTTGCGATTTTGGAACCGCTGCGTCAACTGGATCACGTCGCATTTATGCGTTTCGCCTCGGTCTACCAGGCGTGGGATTCGCTTGCCGACTTTGAGCAGGCTATTTCGGACTTGCGAGGGAACTAGATCTTGTATCGAGTGTTTTTCAATCTGTTTTTCAAGCCGTTAGATGCGGAGACTTCCCACAAAATCGTGGACACTGGTCTGCGTTGGGCCTCAAAACTTGGCATTCTTCGAGCTACGAAGCGGCCAAAGCCGATTGATGCTATGGGGCTTAGGTTCGAGAACCGCTTAGGGTTGGGGGCTGGTTTCGATAAGAACGCCAAGTTGGTAAGGCCCTTACACGCCCTGGGATTTGGGCATGTCGAAGTTGGCACAGTCACTTTTCATGCGCAGCCAGGCAATCCAAAGCCCCGCTCATTCCGAATCCCTGAATACGACGCCTTGATCAACCGCATGGGTTTCAACAATGATGGGGCGAAAGTTATCTCTGAGCGTTTGGCTAAATTGCGAAGGGATTACAAAAACTTGCCGATTATCGGCGTGAACATCGGCAAGAGTCGAATCACGGAGCCGGCAGCAGCGGCCGAAGATTATCGCGCCACGACAAAGCTGGTTGCAGGCGTGGCCGATTACCTAGCGGTGAATGTTTCATCCCCAAACACTCCGGGGCTGCGCGATCTGCAGCAGGTTGAGTCACTAAGGCCAATCCTGAGTGCGGTGATGGAGGAATCTCAGGGCAAGCCAGTTCTGGTCAAAGTTTCTCCAGACCTAGCCGATGATGATTTCATGGCGGTATTGGAGCTCGTTCAGAACCTCAAGCTCAAGGGCGTCATCATGACCAACACCACTACCAGACGAGACGGAGTTGGTGATTCAGTGGTGCTCAAAGAGGCAGGCGGGCTAAGCGGCCCGGTGCTGGCCGCAAGATCCATGGAAATGCTCAAGATAGCCCGCAAGGCGTTACCGAGCGAATACCTACTGATCTCGGTTGGTGGTGTTAGTTCAGTGGTGCAGGCCGTCGAACGCGTACGACTCGGGGCCGATTTGGTTCAGGTCTACACGGGTTTGATTTACCAGGGCCCGTTCTGGCCCAAGCGCTTAGCTAAGGCTTTAGCAAACTAGCAGAGTCGACCCTCTGGGCTCTTGGTCTTGCTTGGGTCGCGTTCAATAACTTCAGCGAGCACCTGATCAACCTTGGTCATGATTTCGGTCGGAATCACCACGCCTGAGGCTGCCAAGTTCGAGGTGATCTGCTCGGGCTTTGATGCTCCGACAATCGCAGCCGCCACGTTCTTGTTCTGCAGCACCCAGGCGATAGCAAACTGCGCCATGGTGATGCCGAGCTCATCTGCCAAAGGCTTCAAGCCTTGAACTGCAGTCAAGGTGCCTTCAGACATGAACTTTTCGATGATTCCCGACAAATCTGGGTCAGCAGCGCGAGAGCCTGCCGGCGCTGGCTGCCCCGGCAGGTACTTGCCGGTAAGGACGCCCTGTGCCATCGGTGACCAAACAATCTGGCTGAGTCCGAGTTCTTCAGAGGTTGGAATCACTTGCTCTTCGATGACTCGCCAGAGCATGGAGTACTGCGGTTGGTTGGAGATGAGCTTGAAACCTAGATCCTTGGCAAGCTTCTGCCCGTCACGGATTTGCTGGGCGTTCCACTCTGAAACACCGACATAGAGCACCTTGCCCATTCTGACCAAGTCAGCAAAGGCCTGCATGGTCTCTTCAAGCGGGGTCTCATAGTCAAAGCGGTGAGCCTGGTAGAGGTCAACGTAATCGGTCTGCAGGCGCTTTAGGGAGCCGTTGATGGACTCCATGATGTGCTTGCGGCTTAACCCAGTGTCGTTTGGTCCCTTTGCAGCAACAGGCCAATAGACCTTGGTAAGAATTTCGAGACCCTCGCGACGTTGACCCTTGAGGGCGTTGCCAAGCACCGTCTCGGCTGCCTGATTGGCATAGACATCCGCGGTATCAAAGGTGGTAACGCCACCTTCCAGCGCTGCTTTTACAGTGCTGATGGCTTGCTCGTCCGCTACCTGAGATGCGTGAGTGAGCCAGTTCCCATAGATGATTTCAGAAACTTTGAAGCCGGAATTGCCTAGGTAGCGGTGCTGCATTGCTGCTCCTTTTTGGGTTTTTACCTGTCGAGTTTTGTGAAGCGGGCAACCTGTGGCTTTGGAATTCTCAGGGCACGCATTTGAATCGATCGCATAGCGCCATACCAGCCCAAGCCGCCTTCCATGCGGTCGGCACCAAACTTCTTGGCGACGCGCTTTTTGACCATGCGAGAGACAAACCAAGCATCGATAGCAACAATTCCGAATAGTCCCCACATTGAGAACAAGGTGATCAACTGGACCATGTAGGCATCTACGAAAGTGGCTAGAACCACGATGAAAAGACCGGGCAGCACCATTTCACCAGCTGTGAAGCGAGCATCAACCAAGTCACGCACATACCTACGCTGCGGACCACGGTCACGCAAGGTTAGGTAGCGTTCGTCACCGGCCATCATGCCCTCACGAGCCTTTACTCGCTCTTCACGAATGCGCTGACGTTCAGCCTGCTTGGCTTCTTTGCTGCGGTCTCCAACCAATGGTCGGATTCTCGCCTGCTCGCGTTCTTTTCGAGACGGGGTGGGCTGACCCTTTTTTTGACCCGGAGTGCGGTTTTCGCTCATCATCGCCTTTCAAGATATGCCACTAGATTAGCGTCATGGCATTTGCTTCCGAACCATTAGACAAA
>JACCDM010375244.1_pt1 | contig 10599 bp, 9 predicted proteins | sample 7445851 | NCBI WGS metagenome assembly JACCDM01 (sample SAMN15323438, study PRJNA562643) | freshwater metagenome | isolation source: river surface water | place: USA:Blue River Watershed | collected 2017-08-16
ATTGGACGATGTCTCCTGAATATGTTGAATCAGTGTGGTGGTCACTTAAGGAGATTTGGAAAAAGGGATTATTAGTCCAGGATCACCGCGTTGCTCCGTATTGTCCTCGATGTGGAACCGGCTTGTCCGACCACGAGTTGGCGCAAGGGTATGAAACCGTTACAGATCCATCTGTCTTTGTTCGCTTTCCTGTTACCTCGGGTGAGCTCGCTGACTTAAAGGCATCACTATTGGTCTGGACCACTACTCCTTGGACATTAGTTTCAAACACCGCTGTGGCTGTGCATCCAGATGTTGAGTATGTGGCTATTGAGGTTACCGAGGATGAGGTAACAGAAGTTTTGGTTGTTGCTCAAAACTTGATGGATGCGGTCAAGGGCGAGAAAAAGATTGTAAAGACGATGCTTGGCAAAGATCTTGAGCGCGTAACGTACAAACGTCCATTTGATTACATCGAAATTCCTGATGCTCACTTTGTAGTACTGGCAACTTACGTAACAACAGAAGATGGAACGGGATTAGTTCATCAAGCTCCAGCTTTTGGTGCAGATGACTTAGCGGTGTGCCGCAGTTATGGATTGCCGGTTGTTAATCCAATTGCGCCAGATGGACACTTCCTTGCAGATGTACCGGTGGTCGGCGGCATCTTCTTTAAAGATGCAGATAAGCCATTGGTTAAAGAGCTCAAGGCAAATGGTGCTTTGTACAAGCATCAGCAATACGAGCACACATATCCGCACTGCTGGCGCTGCCACACAGCACTGATGTATTACGCGCAACCATCGTGGTACATCCGTACTACCTCAATTAAAGATGCCCTACTGCGCGAAAACGCGGCAACAGATTGGCACCCAGAAACAATTAAGGAAGGTCGCTACGGCGATTGGCTCAACAACAACATCGACTGGGCGCTTTCACGTAATCGCTATTGGGGAACACCGCTTCCAATTTGGCGTTGTGAAAACAAGCATGAAATCTGTGTTGATTCGCTAAAGGAGCTCGGTGCTTTGTCAGGTCAAGAGCTTTCAAATCTCGATCCCCACCGTCCATTTGTTGATGACATCAGCTTTGCATGCGCAGAATGTTCACAAACAATGACGCGTGTGCCAGAAGTTATTGACTGTTGGTACGACTCTGGCGCGATGCCATTTGCACAATGGGGCTACCCGCACAAAGAAGGCTCTGTCGAAAAGTTCAAGGCCTCCTACCCTGCCGATTTTATCTGCGAAGCTATCGACCAAACACGTGGTTGGTTCTACACATTGATGACAATCGGAACCTTGGTTTTTGATCAATCCTCATACAAAACCGTTCTGTGTTTGGGACACATCCTGGATAAGGATGGTCGCAAGATGAGTAAACATCTGGGCAATGTTTTAGAGCCGATGGCGTTGATGGATCAACATGGCGCAGATGCTGTCCGCTGGTACATGTTGGCTGCGGGGTCTCCGTGGGCGGCACGTCGCGTTGGACATGAGAGCATCAATGAAGTTGTTCGCAAGACTTTGTTGACCTACTGGAATACGGTTTCTTTCCACGCTTTGTACGCCAAGGCATCTAACTTCGAAATCTCACAAACCCCTGCATTGTCCGATCGTCCACTGATGGATCGTTGGATCATTTCTGAACTCAACATGTTGGTAAAGGAGGTTGATGCAGCACTTGAGGATTTTGATTCACAGGTTGCAGGACGTGCACTAGCACGCTTTATCGACGACTTATCAAACTGGTACGTCCGTCGTTCACGCCGCCGCTTCTGGGATGGCGAAGCTGCTGCCTTAGGTACTTTGCACGAATGCTTAGTAACTCTGACTCAATTGCTTGCACCACTTGTACCTTTTATTACAGAACAGGTATGGCAGGAGCTTGTTATCCCTGCGGATGCAACTCAACCAGCATCGGTTCACCTATCTAATTGGCCACTGGTCAATCAGAGTGCAATTGATTCAGAGCTCGCGTCACAAGTTGCGTTGACACGTCGAATTGTTGAACTTGGTCGCGCAACTCGCGCAGAATCTGGAATCAAGATTCGCCAACCTTTGGGACGTGCATTAATCGCTGCAAGTGGTTGGGCGACTCTGCCCGATGCGATGCGTGAGCAAATCGCAGATGAACTCAATGTCCAAACACTGCAAGACATTGCTACCGCAGATGGAGATCTTGTAGATATCAGCGTGAAAGCTAACTTCAAATCTCTAGGCGCTAAGTTCGGTGGAGCGGTGCAGGAGATTGCCAAGGCGATTGCTGCAGCGGATGCAACATCCTTGGTAAATACCTTGCGCTCTTCCGGATCAACAACTGTTGGCACCTGGGAGATCTCATTAGAGGATCTGGTTGTCACCGAGGTTCCGAAGAGTGGGTGGAGCGTTTCATCCCATGATGGCGAAAGCGTTGCTCTTGATCTTGAGCTCACTCCTGCATTAATAGCAGCTGGAAATGTGCGTGAAGTAATCCGATTTATTCAAGAACGTCGCAAGAGCGATGGTTTTGAGATCTCTGATCGCATTAATGTTTCTTGGAACGCTGAGGAGGAAATGGCGGCTGCTATTGAATCTGAGATCGCACATATCTCCGATGAGGTGCTCGCTGTTTCAATGAAGCGAGATACATCTTTGGTAATTGCAGATACAGAGATTGGTGTTGAGGTAGTACTGGTTAAGCAGTAATTACAGACCGCGTACTAACCCCATCACTAACTGTGTTCCGAAAAAGAGCACAATAAAACTCATATCTAAACTGACCGCACCGAGACGAAGTGGTGGGACAAAACGTCCAACAAACTTCATGGGTGGATCGGTGATTGTATAAATCGCTTCTACAAAGTAGAGAACGATTCCCTTTGGTCGCCATGTGCGCGAAAACATCTGAACATAATCAAAGATCAGACGACCCAAAAGGGCGAAGAGAAAGATTTGAAGAATACTGGCTAGCAGTGAGCCCACGCTCAACATAATCAGCTCTGGTTAAAGAAACTTGCTTGAGCCGCTGCAGACTTATCTTCTGAGCTAACAGAAACATTAGCTGGTGAGAGAAGGAATACCTTCTTTGTCACACGCTCAATTGTTCCGTGTAAACCAAAAGCTAAGCCACTTGCGAAGTCAACTAAACGCTTATGCTCGGACTCATCCATTTCGGTGAGGTTGATGATCACAGGATTTCCTTGACGGAAATGCTCACCGATTGTGCGAGCTTCGTTGTAGTAACGAGGATGCAGGGTAATGATGCGGTCCATTGCTGGAAGGTCAAGCTGTGGTGCAACCTCAACAACTGATGATTGACGTACCGCAGCTACTGGACGAGGCTCGCGCATCTTGATGCGAACATCTCCAGTTGGGGCAACAGCAGGGGTATTTGTAGTTGGTGTTTGAGGAGTATCGAATTCAGGATCATCCATCAAACCAAGGTAATTAGCGACACGGCGCATTGCATTAGACATAGTGAAAGGTTACCTGTGGGGTGAGCGAGAACCGAGGATTGATGAGCCTACGCGCACATGTGTCGCACCATGTGAAATCGCTGCTTCATAATCTCCACTCATCCCCGCAGACAAGGATGAGGCATGAGGAAATCTCTTCATAAACTCATTGCGAATCACTGCTAATTGCGAATATGCCTCATTGGGATCGACGCCAATGGGAGGTACTGACATCAAACCCTCAAGGGTATGGGTTGCAGAAGCTGAGACCTTTTCTGCCAATTGATACAACTGCTCAACCCCTGCTCCCCCGCGATGGTGAGCCCCGTCCAAGGAAACCTGAAGAAAGATGGCTAAGGGATGGGTTGCAACCCTTTCAATCATTTCAAAGTGTCGAGGCTCATCTAGTGAGTGAATAACCGATGCCCATGAAGTAATGGATTTCAACTTATTGCTTTGAATCTGACCTTGAAAATGCCAACGTCCTTCAACCTTTTGTGACTTTTCAGCTCCTTCTGCATCTCGGTTTTCGGCAAAATCTTCTACGCCAAGACTCTTTAGGATTTCAGCATCGGTGACAGGAAAGGTCTTCGTCACTGCAATCAAAGTAACCGGATGATCGGCTATAGCGGCAATTTTGGAGCGGACAATCTGCAGATTGTCAGAGATTTCATCAATGCGACTCATAGAGAAACAACCCCCGCAAATCTTCCGGTTGGGTTTTGCCGACGATGTGAAAAGTAAAGCTCATCCTCAAATGTACAAATAGTTGACGCTTCATAAGAAACCCCTGCAGAAACAAGATCAGCGATTAATGCTTTTGGAAGATCAAGAGCTGGAGTTCCTTTTCGCGTCGTTGCAAAGGCACGAGGATGATCTTGCATAACCTCTTGCTGCATTTCAAAAGGCACTTCATAGCAACTGCCACAAATAGATGGACCAAGAATTGCATGAATATCGATAGCCCCGGTTCTTCGCATCGCATCAATAGCTTTCAGCGCAATGCGATTTACCAGACCAGCACGACCGACATGAATTGCGCCAACTGCTTCCTTTGAAATTAGGAGCAGTGGAATGCAATCGGCAACCATAACCGCTAATTGAATATTGGGTTTGGTTGTAATCAAGCCATCACATGTCGGGGTTAGTGCTTCAACTGAATCAATAACCAATACCGAATCACCATGAACTTGATTCATGAACTGTGCATTACCGATTACCGCACGATTGCGCGAAACCTTCGATGGATCATCTCCAACATGCAGGGCAAGATTCAATGATTCATAAACGCCAAGGCTTTCGCCTCCGCGTCGATTGGTAAAGAAGTGAGGCAAAGCCTTACTTCATGAAGTCAGGAACGTCGATCTCATCCTCGGAAACGAGCTCCTCAAAGGTCACGCGACGCTTAGGGGTTTCATTACCTAGATCTAGGGCTACAGAGATCGGATCATTTGATGCGATTGGGTCAGCGACTCCGCCAAGAGTTGCCGCATCAATGACAGGTGTAGAAACTTTCTTAGGCTCTCCACCCTCAAATCCTGCTGCAACAACGGTGATACGAACTTCGTCACCTAGAGCATCATCGATTGTTGTACCGAAGATGAACTTAGCGTTTGGATGAACCGCTGATTGAACAAGCTCACACGCCTCATTAACTTCAAAGAGACCTAGATCCGAACCACCTGAAACTGAAAGTAGAACACCCATCGCTCCATCAATTGAAGCTTCAAGAAGTGGACTTGAAATCGCTAGCTCTGCTGCACGCAGTGCACGGTTTTCTCCACGTGCCGAACCAATACCCATCAGTGCAGAACCTGCACCTGACATAACCGCCTTAACGTCGGCGAAGTCGAGATTGATCAAACCAGGTTGTGTGATGATCTCAGTGATTCCCTGAACGCCAGATAGAAGAACTTGATCTGCGCTCTTGAAAGCATCTGCCAAAGTAATTGTGCGATCTGAAATCGCAAGTAGGCGATCATTTGGAATAACAATCAAAGTATCGACTTCTGCACGAAGGGCTTCAATTCCTGCCTCTGCTTGTGTCGAACGAAGCTTTGCTTCAAAAGAGAATGGGCGCGTTACAACACCAATTGTTAGCGCACCGATTTCTCTTGCAATCTTTGCAACAACTGGTGCAGCACCTGTACCAGTTCCGCCACCTTCACCTGCGGTAACAAAAACCATATCTGCACCACGAAGAATTTCTTCAATGTCATCTGCATGATCAAGTGCCGCTTCACGACCCTTATCTGGATCCATACCTGCACCAAGACCACGTGTTGTCTTGCGACCAATATCTAACTTCACATCGGCATCACTCATTAATAAATGTTGTGCATCTGTATTTATCGCAATGAACTCGACGCCCTTAAGGCCTACATCGATCATTCGATTAATAGCGTTAACTCCACCGCCACCAATGCCGACGACTTTGATGACCGCTAAATAATTTTGTGGTGAAGCCACTTTAATTCCTCCTTATGAACCATAAACCTCAACTTGAGCCTTACAATTCACTACTTTTCGATAAGGCGAACTTAAAGTGCATAAGGGTGATTATCAATCACCGACATGAATTGATTAACGTGTCGCAACAATCAAAAAATTTTGAGACTACTTAACGATTGGTGCATGTGGTGCAGACACATCAACTCTTTTTATCTCTGCATTTTCAGGTAGCTCTAGAAGCGCTTTATAAACCTTATATTTCAACTCATTTTCAGAGTTTGTACCCCATCGAATTTCGAGCCTCTTGCTTTTGTTTTCGGTGATTAATACCAAGGCACCGGTAGATCGCACCTTCACAACAGTCAAGGTTGACTTGAGCTCTTCGGGAAGTTGAGTAAAGAAATGAACCGCCTTAGTTGCAGCCTTGATATCACCGGCTTGAATATCTACCAATCCAGATGGTCTAGCCCCCTGTGGAACAAAGCTGGAACCAGAAGAATCAATCACTTGATTCTTAAAGGTTGCAATTGGTGTGCGCTGTGTCAGTTGTACGAGAACTTTTCCATTAATCCAATTTCGTGAAATATCAGCAGACTCGACCCAATCCAGATTCTCTAACTTTGCTGCTATCTCACGGGGCTCTACGCGAGCTAGTTTTTGGCCCTTGATGATTCCTGTTGTTACAGCTCTGTTGGTTCCTATGACTTCCACTGAAGAAACAGTAAAGAAGGAGGAGTAACCAAGTAAGTAAGTTGCCCCGGCAAGGATTGCTACAACTGATCCTGCAAGTAATTTACGTTTCATTTAACCAAAACGCCTAGTGAGACCTTCAACAATAATTGGCGCTAACGAACTCACATCTCCTGCGCCAAGAGTCATGATGACATCTCCAGGTTGAGCATCAGAGACTACTGAATCTGTAACCTCCACAAAATTCGGAATGTACTCACCATTACTCATCATGGAAGTAATTAACCGTGAACTAACTCCCTCAATAGGTTTTTCACTTGCCGCATAAACCTCAAGAACAATTGCACGATCTGCCTTGCCTAGCTCTGTCGCAAACTCAGTTGCGAATGCTTTGGTGCGTGAATAACGGTGCGGCTGGAAAATCACAATCAAACGACCGGTATCGGCAAATCGACGTGCTGCCTCTAAAGTCACATGAATTTCAGTTGGGTGATGGCCGTAATCATCGATGACGCGAACCCCATGAACAGTGCCCTTAAGTTCAAATCGACGCCCAGTCCCTCGGAAAGTTCCTAACCCAGTTAATAACTCTGCGACTGGAAAACCTAACTTGAGCCCAGTAGCCAATACACCTGCAGCATTTATCAGATTGTGATGGCCCGGAACCTGAAGTTCGATGTGGCCAACGCTTTTTCCCTTCCAGATTGCGCGAGCTCTGGAGCCCATTGTTAGCAACTCTATTTGATCAATGTGAAGATCAGCTGACTCATTAACCCCGTATGAAACTAACTCGACCGATGTTGTTGTTTTAGCAAGTGCAACCGCACCACCATCATCTGCGCAGTAAGTCAGAAAACCTTCAGGCTTTATCGTTGCGGCGAAATCTCTGAAGGCTTGCTCTACCGCTTCGGGGGTAGCAAAGAAATCTACGTGATCATGTTCAACATTTGTCACTATGGCCGCAAATGGATGGTATTCAACAAATGAGCCATCAGATTCATCTGCTTCCGCAACGAAGATTTCCCCAGTACCGCGATGTGCATTTGAACCTGATGCGGTGATAGTTCCGCCAATCGCAAATGATGGATCTGCAGCACATGCTTGTAATGCAACAGCTAGCATGGATGAGGTTGTCGTTTTTCCATGTGTGCCGGCAACCGCCACACTCTTTGATTCTGACATCAGAACGGCAAGTGCAGCCGCGCGAGTTAGAACGGGAAGGTTTAACTCTTGGGCGCGGATGCGTTCAGGATTTGTCCCAGAAATTGCATTTGAGTAAACAACAAGATCAGATCCATCAACATTTTCAGCTGCGTGCGAAGTTGAAACCTTAGCGCCTAGAGCAGATAGGGCGGTAACCACAGATGAATCCTTTGCATCAGATCCACTTACGCTGATCCCATGAGATAGGGCAATTCGTGCGAGCCCGCTCATACCCGCACCACCGATTCCAATGAAATGGATTCGCCTTCCAATTAAAGATGACAGTTGTGGCTTCATGATTTCAAGGCAAACTCGGTCAGCGCGACAATCTTTTCAGCAGCATGAAGATCCTGCAGATCTCCTTGAATCGGTGCATGTGAAGCTTTCTGCAATAACCCAACAAGTTGCGTTGAAATGAATTGAGGGGTGAATTCATTTTGAGAAATCACTTCTGCACGCCCATCGGCAACGAGAGAAGCAGCGTTGATGAACTGTTCTCCATTTCCGATAGGCAGTGGCACAAAAAGAGCGTAACGGCCAAGAGCTCTAAATTCACTACAAGTAACCGCGCCACTGCGCCCAATAATCAAATCTGCCGCAAGATAAGCATCGGCCATAGCTTCTACGTAGGAAACAGGCTGGTATCCCCCAACCGTTTCAGGTAAAGCATTGAGCTTTCCCACGGAATGCAGAATTGAAAAGTTGTTCTCTGTAAAGGTCGAAATGGATTGAGCAACAACTGCATTGATCGCTGCAGACCCTTGCGATCCACCCATGATAAACACCAAGGGCCGGTCTTGAGGAAAACCTAATCGCGCTTTTGCATCAGTGCGTGCCTGTGACCAGTTGTTAGCGATTGCAGAACAACTTTTGGCAACATCAGAGCGAAGTGGCAAGCCGGCAAGAAGAGCTTCTGCAAAAGGGCCTTCCTCAACAGGATGCGCAACCGCTAGATGCGAAGTAAAGCGAGCTCCCAAGCGATTAGCCCAACCAGGTTTTGCATTTGCTTCATGAATAACAATCGGAGTTCGTGTGATCGCAGCCGCCAAGTAGGCGGGAGCGCTTACATAACCACCGAAGCCAACAAGTACATCAGCCTTCTTAACAACTTGTAGTGATGAAAAAACAGAAGCGATCAAATCAAAAGGAATTCGAAGCCAAGTAACTGAAGGCTTTCTAGAAATGCGGACTCGTGGAATTGTTGTAAGTTCAAAACCAGCTGCCGGGACCAGTGTGACCTCTAACCCACTTTTTGTTCCTAAGAAAATACATGTGTCAGTAGGATGGTTTTTCATCCACTCGCGACCAACAGCTAATGCCGGCTCAATATGCCCTGCGGTGCCTCCACCTGCAAGAACTACCGTAGCCATTTAATTCCCGTCTCTTGTAAACCTTTATAGATTACTGGGTCTCTGCGGGCTGCACCCAATACAAAACCAATTCCCATGTATGTCGCTACCAAAGCAGAGCCACCGTATGACACAAGTGGCAAGGTCACACCCACAACAGGAAGCACGCTAATTGCAGAACCAACATTAAGAACAGTTTGAATAGCAATCCAGCAACCAAATCCAGCTGATACATATCGCACCATAGGATCATGTGCCCGCAAAGCTAACTTGAAAATTGAGAACAACAGAAGTGCCAATAACATCAAGGTTGCTAGAGTTCCAAAGAGCCCGAGCTCTTCGCCAATAACCGCAAAGATAAAGTCGGTGTGAGCTTCAGCTAGATTTCCCCACTTCTGTCGGCTTGCACCAAGTCCAACCCCAAATAAACCACCACTTGCGAGACCCAAGAGACTATGAGCCGGTTGCCATCCATAGAGTTTGTATTGATCTTCAGCAAATGGATTGAGAAATACAGCAAAGCGTTGAACTCGATATGGTGAAGTAAGGATTAATACCGCAAGTGCAGCAGCGCCGGCTGCAAGACCGACTCCAAAGACACCTAGACGAAGTCCTGAAACCCATAACAATCCCGCCAAAATAAAAGCAAACACCGAAGCGGTTCCCAAGTCCCGGCCTGCCATAATCAAAATCATGCACAGCAAGAATGCGGGACCGATCAATGCAACGACATTGCTCTCAATCGCTCCGGCACGTTCACGTTTTGCCAACATATATCCAGCCCAAAGAATCATTAAGAACTTTGCAATCTCGCTGGGCTGAACATCTACAAAACCAAGACTAATCCAGTTGTGGTTACCGTTAACACTCTTTCCGATCACTTGAACAATAAGCAGTAAAAAAACTGAAATAGAGACACCAAAGCGTGCCAGGACTTTCCATTGACGAAGCGAGAGACGTGAAAGCACCCATGCCATAGGCAGCGAAATCAGCAAGAAAATAAATTGACGCAGCACAACGCCGTAGGTTGTTCCGCGGGATCCCAATGAGTAAATTGATGATGCAGAAAAGACCATGATCAGACCCAGAAAACTCAGTGCCAAGGTGCTTCCCAGGAGCATGTAGTAAAGGTTTACCGGCTTAGTGAAAAAAGTGTCCTCACGCTTCATGTGCGACCGCCTTTCGAACAGCGGCAGCGAATCGATCTCCGCGATCAGCATAAGAGATGAATTGATCCATCGAAGCGCATGCAGGTGCCAGCAACACCGCATCTCCAATCGCTGCATGGCGTGAAGCCTCTGCAATAACTAGCTCCATCAAAGAATTCGACGCTCCCCCACGCGTGTAGTCCACAGGAGCATCTACGAGAACGCGAGGAACTTTTGGTGCGTGCTTAATCAATGCCGCCTCAATAAGCTCTCGATCAGCACCGATCAGAATTGCTACCTTTATTCTCGAAGCGCATCGTTGAATCAATGGCTCCATATCAGC
>JACCDM010746040.1_pt1 | contig 10598 bp, 10 predicted proteins | sample 7445851 | NCBI WGS metagenome assembly JACCDM01 (sample SAMN15323438, study PRJNA562643) | freshwater metagenome | isolation source: river surface water | place: USA:Blue River Watershed | collected 2017-08-16
CAAGGAAGGTAATATTCTGCCATGTGGCTCGCTCAGTTAAATCATCGAATAAAAGCTCGACTATTCCAAGTTAGGTATCGGTCTTCAACTAGTTATCCATATCTATCTGGGGATTCATTTGCTGCACTTGCCGATCTTGTTATTGATTCAGACTTGTTGAGTCATCCAAGAATTCTTTTACAAGAAATTAGGGGAAAAAATATTGTCTTCTGTCCAAGTCACCTGCTTGACGAATTGACTTCTGTGACAGAGAATTTTGCTGAAGTGAAGATATTAATTGTCGGTAATGGCGATAAGAATTTTCATAAGTTAAGCCCTTCAATTAAGAGGTTTGCTAAATTCTCGTTTATCCAAAATTCCTTTATCTCGGATAATAAAAATATTTTCACACTTCCTATAGGCCTTGAGAATATGAGACTGGGTGTTAACGGAATTATTCGGTTTAACTCGTCACCAGCTAAAGATGCTGAACCAGCAATTTTAGTGGGCCCGTTCAGTCCCACGTCAGAATCGAGAAATCAATTAAGGAAAGAAATATTTGAAGAATTTCAGGAATTCGATGTTCATGAGCACCGGATTGATTTGAAGCAATATTCTAAAGCGCTGCATTCCCATAAGTACGTTCTCTGTCCAGAAGGAAATGGGGTAGACACTCATCGCTTATGGGAAACGTTTTACGCCGGAGCATTTCCTCTGGTTCAAAGGAACTCATGGTCAGACTCATTGGTAAATCTAGGTTTCCCAGTAATTCAACTTGACTCTTGGGCACCTCGGCACATTTTACAAGAGATTAAGAAACATAAATTTGAGAGTTTTGCGCCTAAAGAAATCAAACAGCTTTGGATGCCATATTGGGAAGACAAATTTCAAAAATTACTTACTGAGTGATTTCTTAATTCTTGGCGCAAACTCTTCAATGGTTTTCTTCAAACCCTCTTCCAATTGAACTTTTGGACTAAATCCGAAAAGTTTTTGTGCTTGGGTGATATCGGGTTTCCGCTGTTTGGGATCATCTTCAGGCAGAGGGAGATGATTAATCTTCGAAGTTGAGCCAGTTATATCCAAAACTTTCTGAGCAAGTTCGAGCATTGTAAATTCCTTTGGATTGCCCAAATTCACCGGACCAGTGATTCTGCTATCGGAATGCAGTAGTGCCACAAAACCATCAATCAAATCTGATACGTAACAGAACGAACGTGTTTGCAACCCATCTCCATAAATAGTTAAGTCCCTATTTTCGAGGGCCTGGACGATGAAGTTGCTGACTACGCGACCATCTTGCAGATGCATCCTTGGCCCATAAGTATTAAATATTCTCGCCACTTTAATTTCTGTTCCATATTGTCTGTGATAATCGAAGAATAGAGTCTCTGCAACCCGCTTTCCCTCGTCGTAGCAAGCTCTAATCCCTATTGGGTTCACATTTCCCCAATATTTTTCATCCTGAGGCGAGATACTCGGATCTCCGTAAACCTCACTAGTAGATGCTTGAAAAATTGGAATTCCGAGTCGCTTCGAAAGTCCGAGCATGTTGATAGCGCCCATAATGCTTGTTTTAGTGGTTTGCACGGGATGTTTTTGATAATGCACTGGGGATGCTGGACAAGCCAAATTCATGATCGCATCAACTTCAACAAATAGTGGCATTGTCACGTCATGTCTAAGAATCTCGAAGTTCTTATTGTCCATTAGGTGGTGAATGTTTTCCTTGGACCCAGTATAAAAATTATCTACAGCTAATACTTCGTGACCGTCATTTAGAAGTCTTTCAGAGAGATGAGATCCCAGGAATCCCGCACCACCTGTTACAAGTATTCTCATCATTTGCTCCCTTTAGAAAACCCTAACCAATTGTAGCCTTATGCAGAAAGAAGGAAACTACATCTTCAGTTTCTGGCGCGCCCACATTCGGAATTTGTATATTGGTGGAATTCCAATTAGGAAGCGAATCAAAGAATGTTGGTTGGCGTTGTCCCTGAGCAGCTGAATTAACACGGAGACCAAAAACTTTTTCTTGGGCTCGGATTGCAGACTCAAATTTACAAAATTTCGGAGGTGTCCTTCCCAATTTTCTCCAAAAAGCCGTAAATCTTTTGAATGGACGTGGAGACAGTTAACTGTAATTGTTCGCGATGCCAATTCAATTTGTAAGCCTAAAGTGGATGAAAAACTGTATTTTATTTCGCTCGGATTGAAATCAATAGAACCACGCAAATATTCTGAATTGTTGTGGAGTCTTAAGAATCCGTAGTGATTTCTTGGATCTTCACCGCAAAGCCACATTCCAAGAACTGCAGAGTCATAACAATGAGAAATTTCTCCGGATTTGGCCTCATTCACACCGGGAAGTTGATTCACGCGCTTGGAATGATTTGCACGAATTTTCGATAGGGCCGTCATGTCAGTCAAGCTTTTATCATCCTCGAGGAGTTCTTCGAGTTCTCGTACCAGCCAGGTTGTCTCTTCGATTCTGGGTGAGTGAAGGATTGCGGACACGTCGTGCTCTGAGTTGTAATTCATCCAAGCTATTTTCGTTGAAGACTCGAAATCAGAAAACGGAAATTTAGGCATCAATAAGACGTCAGACTCTATATGAAGAAGCGATTCGTTTGGGTGTTGCTTATGAAAAGTTTCAAGAGCAAATATTCGTTCTAATGTATATCTCCAAAATCCTTGCCGGAATGCAAATCCGTTTGATAACGTTTCGAGCAACTCATGTTGGTAGTCGGATGGCTTGTAAAAGGCTATTGGGACACCGAGACTTTGTGCTTTCTCGACGTGAGTTTGTTCATTCAAAATTATCTGCGCTGGATAGTCAGGAAACAACTCTGAATGTCTTTTCAAATTTAGCCAAAGGTGTTCGGCCGGAGCAGACCCTAAGTGAACGAAGACAACATTAAGCAAAGGAGTTCTCCACTTCCCGGAATTGAGGGTGGGTTAAATAATTGGAACTTAAGGTCTGAATCTTGTTCCACCTCCTCGGCCGGACAACTTCAGCTCCAAAACCATTTGCCAGAACTCCTGCCCACCAAGAATAAGTCGAATTTGCGATAGTCAATTTTTTTGCATGGGCCAGAATCTTGAAAGAGGTCCAAACTTCTGCATCGCCTGGGCTAATGATTTGAGCATCAGGGTAAAACTCTTGAAGGCTTTCTTTTGGTCCTACGTGATCCGTGGTAATCACTAACGGCAGACCATGATCTCTTGTTCCTAAATAGTATTCCGGTCTCAGTTCCCCAAGTGTGTCTCGATTTGCAACATAGTCACCTCTACGAATATGAAAAGCTTGATATTCCACTGGCAGTCCTGAAAACATGGGGACTGAATCTAAATAGGTATGAATTTCATTGGAATACTCTGGGAACATATTCCTCACTTGGTCCACATTTTGAAAGTAACCACGGACTATTTTCGGGGCCCTTGAGGACAAAGATACGGGTGCTTCAACATTCTCTGAATCAAGAAAAAGAATTTGAGAATCAATAACTTTAGCAAGGGGGCTTAGTCGACTTTGAATCCGATCCAGCAGATCGCACATTCTAAACAACGATGGTTTGTAAGAAGTCGTTAAATCATGGCTACATCCTTTAAGTAGCCCATCTATTTGAATCGGTCTATCGGCATGCCGAATCGGGGCATCAAAAGTGAGATTGACGCTTACGTCGTAGGCTTTATTCAGGATATGTGCAGCATTTAATGTGAAGAGTTGATTACCTAATCCACCCTGACACATTATCCTTATCATCATGGAGACTCTACCTTATTCGGGAAATCGGGAACTGTAGATTGAAGCCTATAAACGTCCCGGTTCTTGTACCAAGTGCTCCAAGTGCTGAAGAAATATTCCCGTTACTCAAAGAGATTGACTCCAACAAGTGGTATTCCAATAATGGGCCATTAAATAAGAGATTGATTTCATTGTTCTCAAATTACACAAGAATTGATGAAGCCAACATCGTCACGTCGGCAAACGCAACTCTGGCACTCGAGGGCGCCATTGAAACGAGCAATCTGGACACCGGCAATCTCGAACTGCCGTCATGGACATTTGCGGCTACGGCGCACGCCGCGGTCAGATCTAGATTTAATCCAAAGTTTGTAGATGTCGGTGATGACTGGCGTAGTGACCTTGGCACTAATTCCAACTTACTAGTCGATGTGCTTCCCTTCGGTGATGAAATGCGTAATCGTGCGTATCCACCCAATTTAAAGTCTGTTGTAATCGATGCCGCAGCAAGTTTCGACAATCTCAAGAACATCAATTTTTTGTCGGATGTGCCACAAGCCGTAATCGTAAGTCTTCATGCTACAAAGCTCATTGGGGCAGGAGAAGGTGCGATCTTTCTAAGTAATGATGCTGAATGGGCTGAGCGCTTTCGGCGGTGGACCTCATTCGGCTTTGATGGAAATCGCACGGCCCGGTCATCTGGAACAAATGCAAAATTAAGCGAATATTCAGCAGCAGTTGGGATTGCCTCTCTCGCGCATTGGCAGAAAATCCGCGCAAAGTACGAGGAACTCCTCTCCTGGGCAAATTCGGTTTCAGCTGATTTCGGACTTGAAACTCATCCGGCAATGACCAATGGACTGGTAAGCCCTTATTGGATTGTTAAGTTTTCGGACGGGCAAGCGAAATCAAGGGTCTCTCAATACCTACTAGAAAATGGAATTGAAACAAGGGATTGGTGGGAGGCTGGATGCCACAAAATGCCAGCATTTTCTGCTGTTGGTTTTGATAATCTGGATAAGACAGATGAGTTGGCTGCGAGTACTTTGGGGCTTCCTTTTCATCTATTTATGAACGATGAAGTAAGGAATTATGTTGCGAGAAATCTCGAGGATTCGCTGGCCAAGATATCTTCAAAGTAAAGCTTGAACTCCGAATCCGAATATTCATTTTGAAATGAAAGAAGTTCTTGGTCAGATATCCATCCATTTCTCCAAGCGATCTCTTCGAGGCAGGCCACCTTTGTTCCTTGTCGATTCTCGAGAATGCGAACATAATTCGAAGCTTCGTGAAGATTTTCTATGGTTCCGGTATCAAACCACGCTGTGCCTCGAGGCAAGATTGAAACATTTAATTGATTGGATTCGAGGTATTTTTCTAGTATTGAGGTTATTTCTAGTTCTCCTCTTGAGCTTGGCTTAATTCCTTCAGCGATTTCCGTTACCTTTTGATCGAAAAAATACAATCCAGGAATCGCAAAATTTGATTTAGGGGAATCAGGTTTTTCTGCTAGGGATCGGATTGATCCATCTTCATTGAACTCTAGGACACCATACTCTTTTGGATTTGACACGTGGTACCCAAAAATGTGTGCTCCTTCAATGTTCCTGTACTTAGCAAGTTGACCACCTAATCCGGTGCCGTGAAAAATATTGTCTCCCAGAATCAGAGCACAATTTTCTCTTCCTATAAATTCTGCACCAATTATAAATGAATGTGCCAACCCCTTCGGTTCGGCTTGGGTTTCATAACTAAATTCAACCCCATACTTATTGCCGTTGCCTAGGAGAGATTTGAATAGCTCTAGGTCACGAGGGGTTGAAATGATCAAAATTTCCCTTATTCCTGCGGCCATAAGAGTGGCTATCGGGTAATAAACCATAGGTTTGTCATAAACAGGAAGTAATTGTTTACTGAAGGCGCGAGTTAGGGGATAAAGACGAGTACCTTTACCTCCGGCTAAGACAATTCCCTTCATTCGGGCATCGTAGCCAATGCACCAGATTTTTACTAGGAGGAAATTGTGAACTTCCTGATTACGGGCGGGGCTGGATTCATTGGATCTCATTTCACAAAAATGCTTCTTGGGAAGAAATTTGAGTTAACTCCGGGGAAGGTGACCGTAGTAGACGCCTTAACTTACTCGGGCAACCTATGGAATTTAACTGAGATTCAGGGTTTGCCAAGCTTCAAATTTGTAAAAGGCAATATATGTGATTTTGAATTGATGAACGGTTTAATTCAGGATGCTGACGTAATCGTAAACTTTGCTGCAGAGTCACATGTTGATCGCTCAATAGAATCAGCGATACCTTTCATTGAAACAAACGTTCTAGGCGTCGCAAATATGCTTAGTATTTTGAAGACATTCCCCGAGAAGATTTTTCTACAAGTTTCCACAGACGAGGTGTATGGATCAATTGCGGAGGGATCCTGGGATGAGACCTTCAAACTCGCTCCTAACTCTCCTTATGCCGCGAGTAAAGCATCTGCTGATTTGTTAACCTTAGCTTTTCACAAAACCCACGGTTTAGATGTTCGGATCACCAGATGTTCAAATAATTATGGGCCCAATCAGCACCCAGAGAAATTGATTCCTCGTTTTCTATTCCAGCTTATGGCTGATAAAAAAGTCCCGCTCTATGGACGAGGAGATAACTTCCGGGAATGGATATACGTAGAGGATCACTGTTGGGGAATATCGAAAGTCGTTCAAAAGGGAATTAGCGGAGAGATTTATAACATCGGTTCCGGATACGAAATAAGCAATCTAGATTTGACTAAAAAGATTCTCGCTTACTTTCCTGGTAAAGAAGACTTCATAGAAAACGTAGCGGACCGGAAAGGTCATGACTTTAGATATTCAGTCAACTTTACGAAGATTTCAGATCAACTAGGCTTTAAATGTCATAGCTCTTTTGAGGCAGGTCTCGAAAAGACGATAAAATGGTACGAAAACTATGGAAGTGAATTTCAGGCTGCCTTCAGGGCATAATTCCTATGTACGAATTCATTACTTCCGTTTTTAAGTCTAGGTATCGACTTCCACGAATTCTTTTCGGCACTTCAATTGCGATTTATAATGGTGTTCGAAAAACGTTAAACAAACCTCCCATCCTCCCTTCTGAGCGATTCTTTGCAGCAAATTTTGGAAGATTTGAAAAAATCAAGCAAGTCCAATCTGCCCCATTCGAAGTTGTCTATGTAGCAACATCTAAAGACTTTGATGTAATGCGCATTTCAATTAAATGGCTATTAAGACTTTACCGACCCGACGAAATCTCGAATATAAAAATAATCATTCCTGAAAACGATCTTGCATCGTGTGAGTCGCTCGCAGAAGAAATCATGAATTCAAGAAAAGGTTACAAGCTTGAAATCGTTAATGAGAATGATTGCTTGGATCCAAAAGCAAATGAGCAAATCAGGACAAAGTTTCCGCATCGATATGGTTGGGTATTTCAGCAATTCCTTAAGCTGCAAGCTGTTCTAGAAAGCCGAGAAAGTAGCGTCTTGATCCTTGACGCAGATACGATTCTTCTACAGAAAAGAAATTTTGTGGACCAGCATGGAATGCAACTTTTACTCCCCACGGATGAATACAACCAAGACTATTATAAGAATTTAGAGAAATTATCGGGGCTAGATGTTCGCTCTGACTATTCATTCGTGTCACACCACCTGCTTATTCAGAAAGAATTTTTTACGGAAATCATGCAGGAACTAAAATGTGGCAGCATTAATGATCTTGTGGAGAAGGTTTTAGCCACTTCGGATTTAACTTCTGATTCTCCATTTAGTATTGATTACGAGCTCTATTCCCAGTATCTCTTGAAAAATCATCCGAATAAGGTTCGGTTGAGTAGATGGGGAAATCTCAGTTTAAGACGCTCGCCCTGTATTTTGAAATTGCTTGATTCCGACTTAATTCTAATTTTTAGAAGATTCTATTTCAGCCTAAGCTTGCATTCATGGAGCCATTAAATTTCAATTTTTCCTTAAGAGTTCCCATGCAGCGGCAGTTTTCTTACTCTTGAATGCAAGGCTCCGAATCGCGTGCTTGAATGAACTGATAACAGCAGACTTGCCTAACCTAAATGCAAGCAAATTATTTGAACAGTTCGATTTTCGAATTCTGAGGTTACCTGATACAGCTATTGTATTTTTGAGGTAGAACACAAGGTTGTGCATTCGTATATATCTCGAATGAAACATTAGGGCTGCTGTCAGGTTATTCTCCAACGTATCTTTTCTGTGCGAGTGACCGCAATCCTTTAGACTTTTGACGAAAGTTGATGCCGCTAGAGAAAATAGACTAGCTTGGTTCGAAAAGTCATTACCGTCATCATCTGAAATGCTCTCGTTCTTAACGTACCCATAACTAATTGCTTCTTTGTTGTACTTGATACAAGTAATCCCTATACTGGCTATATGAATCAACCAGAAAAGATCATCCAAAATGAAGCGTTTTCCGCCAAGGTCTTTGAACGTGGGAACGAATTTCAATCTGTGCTCTAAAATGATTTTTCGCGGATAAATGATTCGCCAATAACCCATTTGCCCCAAAAGTTCTTTTTCGGATTCAACTATCGAAAGTTTTCTTGATTCATTGACCCCAGGGTATTTTGGGAATTCGGGCTCATTGAGCCTGATGTACTCAAAAATAGACAGTGCATCTTCTGAAATTTCATGTTTGCTGAATAAATTTTCCAGTAGGGCAATATTCAAAAAATCATCCAGGTCAAGAAATTGAATAAATTTTCTCTCAGATTCCTTGATCGCTCTATTTCTAGCTGCTGCCGATCCCTGATTCGTCTGTCGGACAAACTTGCAATTTTCTAATTGAGCGACCTCTTTGCTTATTCTCTCTCCCGAACCATCGACTGATCCATCGTCAACGATTACGATTTGGCAACCTAAATTATGTAGCTTATGAACCTGAACCATGAATCCATCTACAGAATCAATTTTGTTGTAACACGTGATCAGCACGCTCAAATCTTTCAATGGGCTGAGTTGTCGCATCACACGAGTAAGATTATCAATGATTTGATGAGCATATTGGGGTTGTACTTTTGAAGAAGCGAAAAACTTGGCATTTCTTGACGGCGGGACTGGGAAGTCCTGACATGAGAGCTGCCTCAGCGCGAATTTGTGATAAAGCTTCCTCTTCTGGTTTTTTTGAATCGGTAGTTGCCGTTACAAACGAGAATCTAAAAGAAGTATGTGGCCGTGTTTCAGCCTCCTATCCACATATATTCAATGAAGCAACTCGAGGATACGGCTATATGACCTATAAACCTGACGCGATTAAGTCTGCATTTGAAGGCTTGTGGGGTGACTGCGATGGCGTTGTTTGGATTGATGCAGGTTGTGAATTATTTCTGACGCCTTTAACAAGAATTAGGTTCAATCATTTCTTAAAGATTGCAAGGAAACGAGGTATTGCTTGCTTCTCAATGGGTACGCCAGAGATTTCTTACACGAAAAGACTTTTGTTTGACAAATTTCCTTCTATCAACCCAATTACATCGGGAAATCAAATTCAAGCAACATGGTTGATTGCCTATGGCGCCAAGGGGCGCAAAGTAGTGGATGAGTGGCTACAGATGATTCTAGAATCTGAAGAAAATTTTAACCTCGCCGAGTCACCCGTAGGTGAGTTCCCGGAATTTGTCGAACACCGCTATGACCAGTCAATCTTTTCCTTGGTCTGCAAAAAGAATGGGATTAAACCTATGTTGCTGAGACCTACACCAGGGCGAGGGAGCTGGAAAACACTGCTTCGCTCCTTTTTTCACCCAATCTGGACATCTCGAAATCGGACCGGCAAAAGTTCGATACCAACAGCTTTCAAATACTTTGAAGCTTGATCGCCATGTCAATTGGTAAGCGATTTTTACGATTTACCAGATTTGTTTCTTCTCATTGCGGGCTTGGGTTTAAAATGATTATTCATCCTTAGGCTAAAGTTATCTTGTGGAGAAACAGACGGTAATTTTGTTTTCATATCGGCGCCCAGAAATGACTATAAATGCAATCAAGAGATTGCTGAAATGGCCTAATTTGCAGAGATTACTGGTCTCCATAGATGGCCCACGCCAACAAGCTTCTCCTCAGGAGCTTGCTTGGAGAGAGGCGACCGTCATAAATGCCAGATTGATTGCTGAGCTAGATAGTCGCATTGATGTTAAAGCATGGGAAAAAAATGAGGGGAGTGGAATCCACGGTTTTCGTGCCATGACTAAGGAATTTCAAAAAGTCGACCGAATAATTTCTCTAGAGGAAGATAACCTAATTTCGAATGAAGGTTTAGATTTTTTAACAAATCAAGTAGTTGCAAGTTCGAAGCCCTTAATTGCCAGCGCCTATTCAAAATTTAATCACGGCACTGAGATTCCAGGAAATAGGCACACAAATTTCCCAGAACAGTGGGGTATTTCTATGAATTCGGCTCAATTTGGGTTTTATCAGCAGGTGATGCGGGACAAGAAAGTCCGACTGCGGAAAATCAGAAGCATGTTCCACGAAACATTTCATGACGAACTGCTTTATGCCGAGATGCTTTCCCAATTCTGGTTTCACCACTACAACAATATGATCGGACATTCAGATTATGGCGACGGCGTCATTTCTTATTCTGCTGTGGAAGCTGGTATTCACTACGCGGTGCCCTGGGATTCACTTGTCTCGGATTTGGGACATCTTGACAGTCGAGGCATAAATCCACGTCAAGAAATTATGCAATCAACCAGTCACAGGCGAGAAATACGAGAAATTGGCAGTCAGCAGATTTGTTTGCGGTGCGAGAGAGAATTGAGCCAGATGAGCGGTTTAGGTATGCGGCCGATCCTCGGGGGCTACAGTTTTA
>JACCDM010338824.1_pt1 | contig 10597 bp, 9 predicted proteins | sample 7445851 | NCBI WGS metagenome assembly JACCDM01 (sample SAMN15323438, study PRJNA562643) | freshwater metagenome | isolation source: river surface water | place: USA:Blue River Watershed | collected 2017-08-16
GTATTTTTTCAAACTGGTAATCTATTTGTACATTTAACCTCTAGTATTATAAAATGAGTCAATTCAGTAATTCAGTAGCGAAACACCTCACAGGCAAAGAAAACCTGTCTGCTACTTCTGTTGATGTACTAGAAAGCCTACATAAACAATACCCATTTTTTGCCCCGGCCACCTTACTGGTAGCTGCCAAAAGCCAAAATAAAGGCACAGAAACGAGTAAAGCGGCGCTTGCCGTTGGAAATACGGGCTGGTTTCAGCATGTATTAACTGCCCCGGTACCTTCGTCAATTAGCAATGTTATTAGCAAACAGCTCGCCGATTTCAATAAACCAGTTACTCCAGACCAAATTTTGGAGATAGAATCGCCGGTTTTATACCATACCATCGATTATTTTGCCTCACAAGGCATCAAAATAGACCTAAATCAGGGTCATCAAGACGAATTGTCAACCAAGCTTAAGAAGTTCACAGATTGGCTAAAAGAGGTCAAACATCCTGCCCCAGAAAGCCAAATAACCCCTGAATCAGAGGCAGATACACCGTTTTCCAGTGAATCTGACATAGAAAAGGCTGTGGTAACCATTGCCGAAAAATCCAACGAATCTAGGGAGGTTGTAACCGAAACCATGGCAGAAGTACTAGGCAAACAGGGTCGCCGAGAAAAGGCAATTCAGCTCTACCAAAAATTAAGTTTCATAAATCCTGAAAAATCCGTTTATTTTGCTGCCAAGATTCAACAATTAAAAGGATTATAAGATGACTATTTTGTTTCTAGTGTTAATAGTAGCTGCTTGTGTAGCTTTAGGTTTTGTAGTATTAATTCAAAACCCAAAAGGTGGTGGATTATCAGGTAACGTAGGTGGTATTAGCAACCAATTTATGGGTGTTAAACAAACTACCGATGTTTTAGAAAAGGGCACATGGTTGTTTGCAGCCATCATTGCTATTTTGGCTTTGCTTTCTACCCTTTTCTTAAAAGGTGGTACAAGTGCAGCTCCTGAAGATTCATTACTACAAAAAGTAAACACGAATAGTTCAGCACCTGCTGCTCCGGCTCCTGCTGCTAATCCAGCAACAACTGCCGATACAACAAAAAAATAAAGTAAACTTTTGATATTTAAAACCCTGTCTGTACTTGCAGTCAGGGTTTTTTGTTTAAATTGAAGCAATGAAAAAATTAGGAACGATACTCATTCTAATAATGGTGATAACAAGTATAGTTACAACCTGGAGTATATTTTCGCCTATCACTAATTTTTCTGGAGCGCAACAATCCTTTACCGTAGATCAGTCCATTGTAAAAAAAGCAGCCGTAATTGGATACTTAAGTGAAAATGGAATGATAAAAAATAGCCTTGGACTTTTTATACTTTCCAAAGTTCTTCCCAATTGGGAAGTGGTAAGACCTGGCAAATACCAATTAAAAAAAGGACAAACAGCATGGCAAATAGCAAGAATGCTTAAAAATGGTCGTGTAGCTGAAGTTAAACTGGTGATCAACAAACTAAGAACCAAAGAAGACTTTGCACAATTAATAGGCAATCAATTTTCTACCGACTCTACAGCAGTAATGCAATTTATTACAAGTAACGATTCGTTGCAACCCTTTGGTGTAGACACAAGCACCTTTTACGCAATGATTATACAGGATACGTATCAATTTTATTGGGACACGCCCTTCAAACAAATTTTAACCAAATTAAAATCTTACCAAGAAAAATTTTGGGATCATATAGACCGCCGCAATAAACTACAGTCTAAACATTTAACGGATATTGAAGCCTACACATTAGCGTCCATTGTAGATGAAGAAACCAATGTTATTTCTGACAAATACAAAATAGCCAGTGTTTATATAAATAGACTAGCCAAAGACATGCCATTACAGGCTTGTCCTACTATTAAATACGCACTCAAAGATTTTACCATCACACGTATTTACGAAAAGTATTTATCAAGTCCTTCTCCTTATAATACCTACCGTAAAAAGGGATTACCACCTGGCCCAATATGCACGCCACTCCCCGCAACTATAGATATTATTTTAAATGCGCCTAATACCAATTATTTATACTTTGTTGCAAAAAGTGATTTTAGTGGTATGCACCATTTTAGTCCAACCTACGAAGAGCATAATAAATATGCCATAGAATATCAAAAAGCACTTGATATTTATATGGCCAAAAAAAATCAGACCCCGTGATAAAATTACACCGCATCATATTAACATGGGGGCCTATCGATTACGTTGTAAAAAAAAGTAAAACGATGGTCATACCAGGCTTTAAAGGCATGCCCGTATATGATGTTGTACTATTTTTTTTCAGACAAATCAATAAAGTAGGATTAAATGAAAGAGCTTCTGCCATTACGTTTAACCTGATTATGGCGCTACCAGCAGCCATGTTATTTTTGTTTTCACTTATTCCCTATTTTCCAACTTCATTTAAAGTAGAGGCGCAGGTTTTAAAATTATTTAAAGACATTACACCCAATAGCCAAACCTATGCGTTTATCAAAAATCTAATCAACGATTTACTAGTAAAGCACGTAGGGATTTTTTCTTTTGGTTTTCTATTACTTATTTTTTATGCCTCCAATGCCATGATGGGCATTATTAGAACCTTTGATAGATCCATTCAAGAACAAAAAGGATTTTTCATGCATAGGCGTTGGAGAGCCATTCGATTAACGGCCATTTTAATTGTACTCATCATTGCTTCTTCTTTAATTTTAATTGGTCAAGAACAACTTGCCGCACTTGTGAGAAGTTTATTTCAATTAAAAAGAAAAACAACGCTACCCTATTGGAATGGTGTGCGCTGGTCCATTATTATTGGACTTTTATTTACGGGCATTTCTTTAATATACACTTATGCGCCTTCTGTTAAAAAAAGATGGCCATTTGTATCCCCAGGATCATTGCTAGCAACTACCCTTACTCTTCTTACCACGTTGGTTTTTTCTTATTGGGTAGACATGTTTGCTAGCTCTAACTATAACAAAGTATATGGTTCTATTGGAACGGTCTTAATTATTATGCTGCTGATGTATATTAACTCTTTAATCTTACTGATTGGATTTGAATTAAACGTGAGTCTTACCTATTTAACCAAGCAAAAGAATCAGTCCTCTACGCCCCAGTCGCGTAACAAAGCGTCCTGACGTTCTTTAGTCATAGATTGCTCGAGGTAATGTCCAGCAGCCATTTTTTGACGGTGTGCCTCATATATAGATACCGCACAAGCCACCGAAATATTTAAGCTTTGTATAAATCCTAATTGAGGAATAATAAAATTACCATCCGACATAGCAATGGTTTCTTCACTTACCCCATCATGTTCGTTTCCAAAAACAAGCGCAACAGAATCTGTAAAATCTAGTTCATATAAACTCACTGCATCGGATGATAAGTGTGTAGTGAAAATTTTATTGTAATTTTTTCTGAGGGCTGCAAAACAATCAGCCACATTGGTAAATTGATGTACCGTTAGCCATTTAGCTGCGCTACTACTGCTTTTAACGCCAAAATAATCATGCTTTGCAATTTTGGTATTGAGGATATACAAATCCTGAATTCCAACAGCGTCACATGTGCGCATCACGGCAGATATATTGTGTGGATCATTTACATTTTCCATCACCACGGTTAAATTGGTTTGTCTATTTTTTATCACCGACAACATTCGGTTGTAACGCTCAGGAGTCATATTTCGTAATTTATAATAGCGTTACGCCAAGGCCAGGCTTATCAGTTATGGTAACAATACCGTTATCAAATGTGATGCCAGTAGCAATGTCTTCAGATAGTAGTAATGGGCCATCCATATCAACATGATCTAGTTGAGGTAAAAAATGTGCAATGGCCGCAGAGCCAAGCGTAGACTCATTCATAGAGCCCATCATCACTTTTAACCCTAATGAGCGTGCCGTTTCAATCATACGCAGTGCAGGTGTAGGGCCACTACATTTAGTAAGCTTAATATTAATACCATGAAAATGTCCAGCACATTTTTGAACATCAGATTCCATCACGCAACTTTCATCAGCATATAAAGGAAGTTCCGATTTTTCATACAGTATTTTCATGCCTTCCCAGTTATCTTTAGCAAGGGGTTGTTCAATAAATTCGACACCCATTTTTGCAAGAATTGGAATTTTTGCAAGCGCTTCTTCGGTAGTCCAACCCGCATTGGCGTCAATTCTAAAAACCGCGTTGGTAGCCGCTGTTAAGGCCTCCATAATTTCAATATCTTCTTGCGTACCTAATTTTATTTTATACACTGGCCAAGGCTTGGCATTCATTTTTTCTACCATCTTGTCGATGGTGTCTATCCCAATGGTATAATCTGTAATGGGTGTATTTTCCCAATTTGTATTCCATAATTTATAAAGTGGCAGCCCTTTCATTTTACCATACAAATCCCAGCAGGCCATGTCAAGTGCCGAAACTAAAAAGGGATTGTTTGGAAACAAATGATGAAGGTAATGCCAATAACGGGCCGGATCTGTGAGCGCAAACTTTTCTACCATCGCTCTTTTTGATTCTAGGTCTTCGATCATTTTTTCGACGGTCACGTTGTAATAAACAATGGCGGGCGCTTCGCCAAAACCTGTAAAATTACCCAGCGATAAAGAAACAACTAAAGATGGTTGATGCGTTTTAGTACGTCCATTAGAAATGGTAAATGGATACTCAAAGGGTAACGCGATTGATTTATAATGAAGTTGCAATGCTTACTATTTAGGTAAGGCAAATATAAAGCAGAAAGGATAAACAAAACCCTCTTATGCCCTACCGCTCGCTACTATACTAGCATGTAATTCGTTGTTAAAAGCGTTTTGCTCTAATAAATTTTCGAGGGTCATATGCATACGGTACTGCCAATAATGTGTTGGGTTGGCAGGTACATTGATGCGCTCATCGTTGGGGTTTTGTCTGCGTAAATCAGCATCCATACCTAATAAATCTTGCAGTTGGAAAGTGCTCCACATAGCGGGGGCAAACAAATGCTGCATTACAATAGACTTGTTAATAGGCGCTTCACAAAACTGTGGTGCTTTACCGGATTGACCCAAAATTTGATTAAAAAACGCCTGGGTTTGATGCGCATTTTCTTCCCACCATCCTCTAATGGTGCTCATATCATGCGTAGATGGTGTAACCACACTCAAATAAGGGGCATCTTTAGGATGGAAAAACTGCGTATGTGGATTTTTAGGCATCCTTTGTATTTCGAGGCTTAAAAGCCCTAATTGATGCATTACATCAGGTACGCAAGAAGGTACTAAACCTAGGTCTTCGCCACAAACAAGCATATTGGTTACAAGCTTGAGTGCTGGTAATTTATTAAGTGCTTCTTTTTTCCAAAAATCGTCTTGTCGTCTAAAAAAATAATCGACGTATAGTTCTTTAAGTTGGTGTTGAATAGACCCATCCAACCCTTTAAAAGCAGCGGTATTTTCTATACCAAATCTTAGGTGATAATAATTTTTACCAGCGTACTGTTTTTCTTTTGCTTCAATAAAAATCACATTGCTAATCAAATGAAAGAGGCCATGTTTAATTTTATTGTTGTAATCACTTATAGGCAGTGCAGCAAAATGTTTTTCAACCAAACGTTGGGTAGCAAAAGCAGGCTTTAAGGTATATTTTCCAAAACCATCATAGGTTACAAATTCAGCTTTTACCACTTCATTGTCGTAACCAAAATATTCCCATAAAGCTTTTTCTGTAATGACAGGTTTAGCAAATTCAGAAACATTTATATGAATACCGCGCTCTTTTAATTCATTTTCATGTATGGGAATAGCTGGAACAAAATGTCCTAAAATTCCTTCTACAGCTTCCATTGGAATACTCCAAATTCTAAAGAACCCTAAAATATGATCAATTCTAAAAGCGTCAAAATAGACACTCATTTGTTCAAAGCGCTGTTTCCACCAAGCAAAACCATTGGTTGTCATCTCGTCCCAATTGTAGGTTGGGAAGCCCCAGTTCTGACCTGCAACAGCAAAATCATCGGGCGGTGCGCCGGCCTGCATATCCATGTGAAATAAGTTAGGATGTTGCCAAGCATCTACTCCATATCGATATACCCCAATGGCAATATCACCTTTTACGATCACGCCGTTTTCATGCGCATAATTAGTAGCCTCTTTTAATTGAACATCAAGGAGGTACTGAATAAAATAATATTTTTCTACCACTAATTTTACAGATGCATCCGATTCAACCAAAGATTTAAAATCTGATTCTACATAGTTGTTATGTTTTGGCCATGCATTAAAATCGATGGTTCCATATTGATCCCTGCAATAACAAAATGCTGCATAAGATTCCAACCAGTGCTGGTGTTTTGTATAAAACTCCTTAAATCCTTTACTAGAAAGTGTTTTAGCACCTGTCAATGCATATATTTCATCTAAAATTTCATATTTAATACTAGCGACAGCTTCATAATCAACAACATCTAGCGCATTTAACTTTTGTTTAGCCTCAGCAATTTTTGCTGTTAATTTTTTATTAGAAGCAGGAATTAAACTATCAAGATGAATATAAAGTGGATGGAGTGCAAATGCAGAAATGGCGGCGTAAGGATACGAATCTTTCCAAGAGTGCGTTGCAGTGGTATCATTAATAGGGAGTAATTGTATTTTTTTAAGCCCTACTTTTTTTGCCCAATCCACAAGTAATTTAATATCTGTAAATTCTCCAACACCTAATCCACTATTAGATCGTAAACTAAAAACAGGAATAGCTACCCCTGCTCCTCTCCATGTATCGTTTGGTAAATAGGTAAAACCATCATTTACCACGATTAGTTTATCTGCACTTGGTTCATCTACTAAAACGCGGTTATTTCCATTTTCAAAAACGACAAATGATTTTTTTACAACATCATAAATTCCATATTTATAGGCAATAGGAAATGTTGCATTCGTCAAATCTAGTGATACCGAAAAATAATCTTCTCCAACATTACGTGAAAGTAAAATAGGATCTTTGGCATCCCAGGCACGCAGATGCTTTGTATCGCCTAGTAAACAAATCGTTTGCGTAGGTGTAAGTAAAGGACTCTTTACTTTTAATTGATGTGTTACCAACTTTGGTTGTATAACATCGATTGTAGCAAAGCTATTTTTTAATAACACATTCTTAAAAGGCTCTGTATAAAATGCGTTTTCGTAATACCCTGCTGCGTTCCAACTATCAACAAATAATAGTTCTTTAGCCTTTATTTTTGAAGGATTAAATGTTTTATCATTTCCCCAATCATAACTAATGGTACCATCAGAATTTTTTATCAAATATTGATAGCTAATAACCTTATTGGTCAAGTCTTTTGTACCAAACGGTATTGTGAGATGCCAGTAATTTTCGTTGAAATATTGTAAGGGAACAGCCTTTTCTATGTCGTTATTTCCTAAGAGCGGATGATTACCAACAACATATATATTTTGGCCAAATTGTGTGGTAAATCTAAGCTGAAGCACCAATGTAAAGCCACTAGTCTTTTGTTTAACAAGACTAGGCGATGCAATTACAGCTACCTCTTTTTTAGGAAGGGTATTTAAAATCTTTTCCTTGGCCAACACAATCGTTTTATTACTTGCTAAATTAATAAACAATGTGTAATAATCACACAATAGTTCCTGGAAAAATGTATAAAGAAGGCAAAAAGCGGTAAAAATGGAGTTTGAATAGGCAAATGACTAACCCAAAATAAGATCAGCCCCTTTTTGAGCAATCATAATGGTGGCAGCATTGGTATTACCAGATACTAAAGTTGGCATAATGGATGCATCAATAACCCTTAAATTAGTTATTCCATGTACTTTAAGTTCATGATTTACAACTGCTTGTGCATCATTTCCCATTTTACACGTACCTACAGGATGGTACAGGGTTTCAAGGGTTTTTTGGATATGCTCCCCAATAATTTGATCTGTTGCAGGGGGTGCAGGAAGTAGCATTTCTCCCTCCCTAAACGGGTCAAATGCATCGGCGTGTAACACTTCAATAGCTTTTCGCATACCTCTCATGAGCAAAGAACGGTCGTCAGAATCCGTTAATGGATTGAGTGCAATACTTGGCGGCTCCGATGGATTAGAGGACTTTAACTTGATTTGTCCCCTACTTTTTGGATGCAATAGTATCGCCATAACAGAAAATCCACTGTATGTAGGATAGGTACCAACATTATAGATATCTGTAGAATAATCGGGTTTTACCGTTAATGGCACAAAATGAAACTGAATATTAGGCTGCCCTTCTCCCAAACTACCATCCTCCTCTAACTTTAAAAATGCATTGGCCTCTAGAGGACTATTGGATAAAGGCCCTGTTTTAAATAAAATGTGCTGAAGGCCAGCCATACCCATTTTTATGGGCTTTAGTAGGTCGTTACCTGTTGGCACACTCGCAAGTGCACTTGCGCCACTCCACACATGATCTTGTAAATTTTTACCAACACCAGGTAAATGTGTAACCGCTAAAATGCCATGTTTTGACAATTCATTTTTATCTCCAATTCCAGACAACATTAATATTTGTGGAGATTGAATTGCACCTGCTGCAACAATTACTTCTTTGTTACAATTGTAAATTTCTGTTTGACCATTTTTATTTTTGACCTCCACACCTACCGCAACACCAGACTCTAACAATACGCGTTTTACATAGGTATGCGTTAATACGATTAAATTTTTTCTTTTTAAAATGGGTTTTAAAAATGCCGCTGCCGTACTATGACGTTGGTTATTTTTAATAGTAAATTGTAATAAGCATGCGCCAAGCTGTTCTGCTCCATTATAATCCGGATTGGACTGTATGCCTTTCTGGGCGCAGGCTTCAACAAATGCAGTTGCCACATTAGAAGGCGAAGCTGCATTTGTTACATACATTGGTCCATCCGTGCCATGAAAATCATTTGTAAAATTTTGATTGTTTTCCGACTTCTTGAAATATGGCAGTACAGATGCATAATCCCAACCTTCGTTACCTAACGCAGCCCAATCATCATAATCTTTTTTATTACCTCGCACATATGCCATCGCATTGGTAGCACTACAACCACCTAACACTTTACCTCTTGGAATAAATAATTTTCGATTGCTCACCGCCTCGCAAGGTTCGGTCCAAAATGCCCAATCAACTTCTGTATTATTTAATTTTGAATAGGCCCCCGGAATATTAATTTCCATTTTAGAATCGGGTCCTCCCGCTTCTATTAAAAGTACTTTTGTAGCCGGGTTTTCAGACAATCGATTTGCCAAAACACAGCCTGCAGAGCCTGCTCCAATAATTATATAATCATATAGCATACTTAAATATAATAAAAAAGACAAAAGAACGTATTTTTAGGCCCAGCTATGACGGAGAAAAAAGCATATCCACTTGTTATTTATACAGACGGTTCATCGAGAGGAAATCCAGGCCCTGGTGGTTATGGAGCAATATTAATTTGGGGCGAAAAAGTAAAAGAACTTTGGGCTGGATATAAATACACAACCAATAACCGAATGGAACTGATGGGTGTAATTCAAGCACTTATGGCGGTTACCAAAAAAAACATCCCTATTACCATTTATACCGATAGCCAGTATATTGTTAACAGTGTCGAAAAAAAATGGCTAGACAATTGGATCAAAACCGACTTTAAAGGTGGTAAAAAAAATAAAGACCTTTGGCTTATATATGCTAAACTAGCCAAAGATTTTACCATTAAATTTGTTTGGGTAAAAGGTCACGCCGACAATAAATTCAATAACCGTTGCGACGAGTTAGCCACTGCTGCTGCAGATGGAGACGATTTATTAGAAGATGATGGGTATGAGGGATAAAAAATTGGGATGACCAGCAGTTAGCCAATCATCCCATAAATTATCTAGGGGGGTTGAAAATATATTTCTACTTTTCGTTACAATCCAAATCGTGCTTTTGAAGCATTAAAGTTTTGCTGAACCTCTGCAATTGTTAGTGGTTTAGTGTAAATCTGAATTTCTCCTATTTTACCATTTAAATTTCCTTCATTGTCTGCCCCAGGATTACCTTTTGCAATAAAGAAAGTATTGTCAACGCCACTTGAACTATAACCTACACCATTTTGAGAGTCTTGAAGTACACCGTTTACATAAAGTTTTTGTGTTTGATTTTGTGCATCAAATACAAGTACCACATAATAATACCTATTAAGGGTATAATTTTGCTGAGAAAGCAAATAATTATTACTCCAAACTTTACCTCTAAATTTCTGCCCACTTGCTGCTACCGGAGGCATATTCCATCCACCATCTGAAACCTCAGAAGACATAGATATTATATTACCCTGGTTAGCATTTGGACTAACCCAAGCCGCCCAAGATACTGATGCATTACTTGTTCCTGTAGCAGGTATACGCTGAGCAGATCTAACATATTGATTGCTGCCATCAAAAGTAAAGGATCCGCCGCCGTTACTACTAAAAGTTGGTGTATTTTCTAATATAAAATCTTTACCATTACCACTAATATCAAACCATGTATTTCCGGTACCTGGATATGATGCTGGATCATTTGCAGACAAATGTACAGCCAACCCATCTCTTACTACAC
>JACCDM011836859.1_pt1 | contig 10593 bp, 9 predicted proteins | sample 7445851 | NCBI WGS metagenome assembly JACCDM01 (sample SAMN15323438, study PRJNA562643) | freshwater metagenome | isolation source: river surface water | place: USA:Blue River Watershed | collected 2017-08-16
ACTGCTGAAGGTAAGACTCCCCGAGCGGGCGGCCCTAAGAGCGGTTGGAAGGACTGATAAAGAATACGTAGACAGCCGCCGTTGACCCGTGGCGGACTACGGTATAAAGCAATAAGTCCTGTGGAATGCAGGGGTCCGGATCCGTCTCCAAAACGGTGGGGCTAACGGGTTGCCAAATTTATTGGGGTGTCGTCTAATGGTAGGACACTGGATTTTGATTCCAGGTATCGAGGTTCGAGTCCTTGCACCCCAGCCATTCAATGGCAGCATAGCACAATGGTAGTGCAACGGTCTCATACGCCGTGTTGTATAGGTTCGACTCCTATTGCTGCTACCAACTTATTTGATGAACATATCAGTGTAAGTCCCGCTTAAGATGCGTGTCAATAGGCATCTGGTATGTTCTTCTAATAAGTTTATTGGACCGTTAACTCAGTTGGTAGAGTAGCTGACTCTTAATCAGAAGGTCGGGGGTTCAAATCCCTCACGGTCCACCATTTACGGCTCTTAACTCAATGGATTAGAGTGCCAGTCTTCGAAACTGGAGGTTGGGGGTTCGAGTCCCTCAGAGCCGGCCAATCTTTATCGCCTTAGCTCAGCTGGATCAGAGCACTTGCCTACGAAGCAGGGGGTCGGGAGTTCGAATCTCTCAGGCGATGCCAAATATCTGGGTGTATTGTCAATCAGCGTAGACGGCCATCCTTGGAAGATGGAGGTTGCAGGTTCGAATCCTGTCACCCAGACCAACATAGCCGCGTAGCTCAGAGGAAGAGCACTCGCTTGATAAGCGATAGGTCGACATTTCGAAACTGTCCGTGGCTACCAGAGCAAACAGCAAAGTTGTACTAGTCAACAATGCTCAACGGTTGTTAGTGACGATGGGGGATATCGGAACTATCGCAAAGAGTGTAAGAGCTCTTTGCTCCGCAAAATCCGAGCAAGGTGCATGGACCTGACTGTTAATCAGTGGTTAGGTGAGTTCGATTCTCACATGCGGAGCAAAGAGTTTTTATTGGGGGCAGTAGTGGGCTACGGTGGATCCTTGCAAGATTCATGACTAGAAGGATTCGATTTCCTCGGCCTCCACCAATTTATGCGTGGTTAGTTTAATGGTAGAATTACTGGTTGCCATCCAGTAGATAGGAGTTCGATTCTCCTACCCCGCACCAAGTTTATACCGTAGAGGCCACCTGGGGGTGATATCTCACTGTCTATGAGACTGCGGCGGGTTCGATTCCCGTCTACGGTGCCAATATTAATAGTAGGTTGCGCGAGAGGCTAATGCGTCCTGTTTGCTAAACAGTGAGTCGGAAACGGCACAAGAGTTCGAATCTCTTACCTACTGCCAAATTTATACCGCTATAACTCAGTGGACTAGAGTACTACGCTACGAACGTGGGAGTCGGAGGTTCGAATCCTTCTAGCGGTGCCAAAAAATTTACGCCCTCTTATTCATAATGGTAGTGGACTGGTTTTGTAATCCAGGGGTGGGAGTTCGATTCTCTCAGGGGGCACCAAGTTTTGTTGTAGTGTTAGCAAAAGAAAGTCACGCTATCTAGGTTTCTTCGAAGGACCGAAATAGTAGAAGGTTACGGGTTCGATGCCCGACGGATCGGAAGATCCGGGTGCAAGGCGGCGCACAGACTGGACAAGTATTCCAAGTAACGTACCGAGTCCTAGCCCGGGCTTTATGCAAATAGGTGAATGGTGTCAATAACGATGGTGGCACATCTGCAACAAATTTATTTCTGATCCGGTATGGTGTAATGGTAACACAACAGACTTTGACTCTGTCGTTCTAGGTTCGAGCCCTAGTACCGGTGCCAAACAATTCGGCCATTGGTGAAATGGATATCATTTCTGTCTTCGAAACAGAAGGTGGAGGTTCGATTCCTTCATGGCCGGCCAAGTCAATGGAGTTGCTAGTGTAGTGGTCGCACAACTGTCTGTGAAACAGTTAGGCAGGGTTCGATTCCCGGCTTCTCCCCAAAATATGCCGCTTTAGCAAATGTGGTCATTGCACCGGTTTGAAGCACCGAGGAAGTTGGTTCGATCCCAACAGGCGGCACCAAATAATTTAATGCGAGTGTGGCGTAATTGGTAGCCGCAGGAGACTTAAAATCTCCCGTCTTTGACGTGCCGGTTCGAGTCCGGCCACTCGCACCATATAATGCTCCTGTGGTGCAATTGGTAGACACGCTACCTTGAGGGGGTAGATGTTGGAGGTTCGAAGCCTCTCAGGAGTACCAGAATCTTGCAAGACGACAATCACTGCGACCTTAGCCTGGCCGGGCGGTATGACAGTTACAAAACAGTTGGGTAGGAGACCTTATGGCTAGGCACGAATTTATAGTGAGTTGGCAGAGAGGCTTATTGCACCACCTTGGAAAGGTGACGGTCCGAAAGGGCCCGTGAGTTCGAATCTCACACTCACTGCCATATAAAAACATATTCAAAGACTAGATATAATCTAGGAACCGGGTGGGCGCACCGGACGTTCAAGGGCCGGAGTATGTTTCTATATGGAAGGTGAATCTAGTTGGACTAGACACTGCCTCGAAAACAGTTGGACTCTATAGGGGTTGTGGTTCGATTCCACCTCCTTCCGCCAATAACTTGCCTCTGCTGATGGAGCAGTGCCAGGTCTTCTAAACCAGGTTATGGGAGTTCGAATCTCTCCAGAGGCGCCATGCTCTTGTAGGTAAATGGCATACCACTATCTTGGTACGATAGTATTCAAAGTTCGATTCTTTGCTTGAGCACCAGATTATAGTTCCTTAGCTCAGTGGTAGAGCAGTACCTTGACATGGTAAAGGTCACAAGTTCGAACCTTGTAGGAACTACCAATGCCCCTCTGGCCAAATTGGTAAAGGCAGCTCTCTCAAAAGGAGTGTTATGTATCCCGGTTCGAGTCCGGGGAGGGGTACCAATTAAATGAAGTTGAAATTAATTACAGCACGATATTTTTGATCCGTACAACTTGTACCGCTATGTTTTTCATTAGAATCAAAAATAACTAATCTGTTTTCAACACTTTCAACTTTTTGGTTATCACTTTCAAATAAAGTGTAACCATCGTTTGTGTTAAGATAAAAGATTGCAGTTTTGGACATATCAGCAAGTGACTCTGGAATATCTATATGATGTCCATATACTTGCAGATTTTCCGTTGCTGTAGTAATATTCGCTTTAGCTCTAATAAAGAGTTGATGTGGAAGTCTTTTAATTATTGGATTAATAATATTAAGGTACTGACTAGTATATGTTGGACTTTGATAGAAAACATGAACAAATTGACAATTAAATCTGTCTTCGCAACCAGTTTCGCCAGGGTAACTTTTTTCATGCATTACCCATGGAAACTGTTCGTTTAAAATTGCTGATTTTATTGTTAGAAACTCTTCTCTAGTAAGAAAGTTATTAATAATCTGTCTAGTCATATTTTTATATATGTAGGACACGAAAAAAGATAATTAAGTATGAGTCTCGGAAATGTGGCAGAGTCCGGTTTATTGCAACAGTCTTGAAAACTGTCGGTCAGAAATGGCCCGTGAGTTCGAATCTCACCGTTTCCGCCAAATACCTTAAGGAGAAGGATAATGTTATTAGAGTTTACAGTAAGTTTGCCTAACGGCGATAGTTTCAAAGAAAGAGTTGAGGCTGTTGACGAAGCGGCAGGTCGTGCCGCATTAGAAGCAAAGCATGGCACAGGATGCTGTCCATACCCATGCAAAGTAATTTTTGTTCCACAGTCAAATTAATTTCCAAAACCTCTTGACTAGTCTTTAGAGTTGTTATACAATAGAGACTAGTTAGGAAATACGGAGCGTTGGCCGAGTTGGTCGAAGGCACTTTCCTGCTAAGAAAGCATCGGGGCAAAAACTCTGATCATTGGTTCGAATCCAATACGCTCCGCCAGTTCTTTAAAATTTTCATGGAGTAGAAGCATCAACGGTGATGCAGTGGACTGTAAATCCGCCGGCCCTGCCACGCCTGGTTCGATCCCAGGATACTCCACCAAAAATATTCAAAAAATATTGTAGAAACGCATTGACAAACATGTACAGCGATGCTACAATATACACATACTAAGAAATTAGTTGAAGTTCTTTAAAAATTAGAATTGTATAAGAAAGGTCAAAGTTCTTATACACATGTACACAAATGCCTAGGCCAGGCAGATGTTGCGGAAACAGCTCGACCTATTGGTCGTGTTGGCAGGTTCGATTCCTGTAAGTGTACAGTTGTATAAGAATTTAAGGGCAGTTTATTGTCCTGTAGGCGGTTCGCCGCTTACGAAGAATAAGTCAGGTGACTGACCCAAAGGAGGTAAGCCTACGCAACTCCGCCAGCAATGGTTCACGTAAACAAGCCTGCTCACTGTCGCGAGACAGCGTTCACTGAGAAGACCGGTGGATGTAACAATGAAGCAAGTGTAGTGGAAAGAATGTCTGCTTAAACGCCCGCAAGGGGAACGTTAGTGGATAGAGAGAAACAGGTGGTGCTGTCCTCACTACAAAACCAACTTGTCAATTGGTATGAGAAAGGGTAGTGTTATTGTCCGAGGGGTCGCTCCTAAGGGCTGTAGCGCAATGTTAATGGTTAGTGGCTCCGTTGTGAAACGTAGACACCGATCGTGAAACATCACTGAGTAGTCCGCGAGACAAAAGGTACATGGTGTGTTGTATTCTGTATGTCAAAAACATATGGATCAACTGAGGCAGCACATCGTAGTAGGTTGTTATAGGCTAATTGTAGGCCAATTCTCTGTTAAAGAATAGACTGAAGGTTCGACTCCTTCTAACATCGAAAAATGCAAAGACTGCCTCGGTTATATGTGAAAAGCATCTAATACTTGACACGCAAGTGAATCAAGTCCAACGTAGCTCGCAAGGTGAAATTGGTTTATGCTGGAAGTTTCGTAAAGTGTTAGCGCACTTGAATGGCTCGCAAGGTCAACGGAGTAGATAGCGTAGAATAGCATATAGCGACAAGACTACTGCCTGTCTTTAAAAACGGCGATGCTGGTAACAAACATAGGTACAGCAATGGCTTATGTGGATGTCTAGAGAAGGTTGGCTCGCAAGGCTGACTATAATGCTAGAGGTGTTACTGGCTTAAGGTGTAATCTCAACCTTAGGCACTATTATAAAGCACATTACTAAGAGCCCAGGTTCAGAGCGTGGCATAGTGTGTTTCATAATAGAGATAATGGTCAGGTGGCAGAGCGACAGATGCGCTGGATTGCAAACCCGGATTAGGTAGGTTTAACTCCTACCCTGACCTCCAAGTTTCGAAGATAGACGTAGAGTTTGAGTCCCACCTAACCTAGCACAGTTTTGGTCGGCTGTGTGACACCACAGACGGTTACTGGCGGTAGTATAAACTTGCTCTATCGAGACAATCCAGCAAGTCCTCTCAGGAGGATAGTTGGGCACTTCGAAAACCTATTTGCTTCGTTAGCTCAGTTGGTCAGAGCGCCGGCCTGTCACGTCGGAGGCCAGGGGTTCAAGTCCCCTACGAGGCGCCAAGATAAGTAAGTAAGTATATGCCCTGGTGGTGAAATTGGTAGACACGCTGGTCTTAGAAGCCAGTGCGCGAGCGTGACGGTTCGAGTCCGTCCTGGGGCACCAAACAATGCGGGAATAGCTCAGTTGGTAGAGCACTACCTTGCCAAGGTAGATGTCGCGAGTTCGAGCCTCGTTTCCCGCTCCATTTAATCGGAGTGTAGCGCAGTCTGGTAGCGCATCTGGTTTGGGACCAGAGGGTCCAAGGTTCGAATCCTTGTACTCCGACCATTTTAAGGAGAGTTATGTTATTAGCCGCAGGTGATAGTATTATATTTGGATCTGAGTTAGATGACGAATATGGTAACTACAGTCATAAGACATTTCCTGCATTATTGGCTAAAGACTTAAACCTCGACTATGCTTGTGTAGCAACGCCAGGCATTAGTAATAGCGGTATTGCAAGATCCGTTATTTCTTACGTAGAAAAAAATAAAGTAGACATTGTTATAGTATGTTGGACCTTTGCTAACAGACAAGAGTTTTACATCAACAATAAGTTTGAAACTTTAAATGGATGGGTACATAATCCAGACAATAAGTTTGATAAAAGTGTTGAGCAGTTTTCAAAAGATTATTTTAAAATTGCAAGTTCAGATTTTTATGAAACTTATTCAAGTTTAAAAGAAGTGTTATTGTTACAAAATTATCTAAAGGTTAGAAACCAAAGATACATTTTTACTGCAAACACAAGATTCCATCTACAGCAACATGAATTGTTGGAAACATATAATTCTGCTATAGATTGGACACAATGGGCATGGTTCGAAGGCGATGGATTTTATGACTGGGCAAAACGTAAAAAGTTTCCTACTGGTCCAGAGGGTCATCCTTTAGAACAAGCACATGAAGAAGGTTTTAATTTAATTGCCTGGATAGCTCAGGGGTAGAGCGTCTCCTTTACACGGAGAGGGTCCGCGGTTCGAAACCGTGTCCAGGTACCATATTATTCCCTAGTAGCTCAGAGGTAGAAGCACCTGACTGTTAATCAGGGTGTCCGTGGTTCGATCCCACGCTGGGGAGCCAAACTCGCCCTTACACATGGCGTACAATAGGATAAGTAGTGTGTAACAAATTTCGGGGGTGTAGCTCAGTTGGGAGAGCGCCTGTTTTGCAAGCAGGAGGCCATCGGTTCGATCCCGTTCACCTCCACCAGAAATGCTCGGTTCGTCTATCGGTCTAGGACACCGCCCTTTCACGGCGGGAAGAGGGGTTCGATTCCCCTACCGAGTACCACAATAATGCGGGTGTAGCTCAGTTGGTAGAGCACTTGCCTTCCAAGCAAGATGTCGCGAGTTCGAACCTCGTCGCCCGCTCCAACTTATCAAAGTAGTTGACTTAACTACAAAAGACTGTATAATTAACACATTAAAGGACATAACAAATGAACATTTCTCTCCGCAAGGCAAACGCATTACAAAACAGCATCAACGAAACAATCAAAGGTCTTGACTTTGATGTGTTGGTTAAGATTAACGAGTTTCAGGATCCTGAATCTGAAATCAACAAAGCGGCATCAGCCGTTAAAACTAACATTGCTCGTAGAGCAGATTTAGTTAACGCTCTTTACGAGATTCGTAAGAGTGTAAGTGGTGCTAACACACAAGTTGGCATTGATAATAGATTGGCAGATGTTGCCCATCTAGAAAAACAAATCCAATTCTACAATGGATTGGCTGGCAACAAAGCTCGTGAAAGCGAGGCAGTGGTTGCAGGTCGTTTGGAAAAGCTCAAAAACGACAAAGGTGAAAGCCGTCGTAGCATTTACGGCTACAACGACACAGTAGACACCAGTGTGTTTACTAAGGAAGACTTAGATGGCTTCCGTAGAGAAGTAGCAAAGGCTAAAAAGTCTAAGCAAAAACTTCAGGACGAAATCCTGGAGTTGAATGTCCAAACTCAAATTACTTTGAGTGCTACAGCAGAGAAAACTCTGCAAGCAGAAGGCATTCTGTAATACACCCGGGTCTAATCAACCGTTATTGATTAGGGTGGAGGACATCACCATAGAAACGTCTAGGTACATAAGGACTTGACCTACCAGCCCTGTTCGGGGATATGGAAACAACCTTAGGTGAGGAACGCTAACCTCTCCCATAAGAAAAAAATACGTGGACAGAGTAACAGCTCGGTCTAGGGCGCATGTGGTGTGTGTGGCTAGACACTTTATAAATGCTTTCTGAATGGCTACACTGGAGTACATCGAGTAACCCTGAAGTCGACTATACAGGTAAAAGTTGCCAGGAAGAGTAGGGCCATCGCGGATTCAAGCGCCACAGAGAGCACCTATAAAGTTTATCGCGGTGTATGGAAGTGGTCATCCGTTCGGTCTCATAAGCCGAGAATCGCAGGTTCGAATCCTGCCACCGCAACCAGTTTTGGCAACGGCGCAAGCCTGAGCCTGGAGTAGAGAAGGAGATGAGGATAGACGCACTAAGGCTACATGCCTTAGTATTTGATCTCTTATAAAGATCAAATGACTAATACTGTCAAACATGGCTTGAAACCGTGTTCGTGCTTGTGTGAGCCAGTCTAACTGTAATCGACTTTGTGAATTTGATAACTGGAAATATTGCAAGCCCCTGTGACTTGATCCTTGTGGTTTGTTTAGAGGTCTTGAAAACCTCGTTTTGCACGTTGTCCAGTCTATTACTTGCCTTTCTCTCTCCACCCTTTTTATTAGTAAGTAGTCAAGGTTCTATAAACATCCGTAAGGTGCAAGCAAATCTCGGAAGGATTTGCAAGTAGAAGTTATAAACTTTAGTGTTTTAAGCCAATATGGATCCAGCGCCGGTACACGGTGAGCAGATTGAGGCTTTAAGAACTCCATGTTGGGCTGGACTACAGAAGCAGTGAACGTACCACTGGGCGGCCCCGAGCATCGTCTCAAACCAAAACTTCAGACGTAGTACTTACTAATAATCCCATTAACTTAGCACTAAATGATAAATAATTATATGCTAACATTTATCCAAGACCTTTCTAACCCATTACTTGAGTTTGTCAAGGATGACCCTGTGCGTCCGGAATTGCCAAAAGAATTCCGTGTTAGCAACAACCGTTTTGTTAGTGCTTTGGTAGAAGAAAAACCACGTGCTATGGTTTGCGTAAGTCTACATGATTTTGTTCCAACAAAAGTAGACGATTTGAATTTGGCACCAACAGAACCCACAACAGCGATTTTTTACACCATTTGGAGTTATGCTCCAGGTGCGGCAGGCGAACTACTTTTTGCCACAGTAAAACAAATCCAAGAAATGTTCCCTACAGTTACTCGTTTTGTAACACTTAGTCCAAAAACTGAAATGGCATACAAGTTCCATATCAGGAATGGTGCATTTGTGTTGCAAGAAAACGACACCACTGTGAACTACGAATACCCCATAAACCGTTGACTTTAGTAAGGAAAGGTTATATACTTAGTATGTGACCGTGAGCAAATAGGCAGAGCTCTCACCCTTACGGGTCGAGGAAGGGACTAGGCCATAGTGCCGTCTTTGGGGGTTCGATTCCCTCCGGTCACACCAATTCTCGCTGTAGTTCAATGGATAGAACGATTCTCTCCTAAAGAATAAATCCAGGTTCGATTCCTGGTGGCGGGACCAAATTAAAAAGGAGTTTATGTATAAAGTAATATGGAAAGATGAAAGCGGTAGCGATTACGAAAGAGAATTTGATAACTTAGGTCCAGCAATGGATTGGGCAAAGACTCTAGCAGTATTTGTAACCATAAAGAGCAACCAATACGAAATCGTAGGTAAGTTTGGCGCAGATAGTATCAAGGACGGAAAGTGTCCAGATGGCGTCGACTATACTTGGATGAAAAGGAGAAGTCAATGAAACGTACGATTGAAATTAGAGCCGCAGAAGGCGGTGAGGATAGCAAGTTATTTGTAAAAGATATGGCGCAAGCCTATATCAAGTTTGCACAAAGCAAGGGTTGAACTACCCGCCTGATAAATGAGTATCTTGGCGAAGTTCATATCTTTGTCGAGGGTACTGATTTATCCGGCTTAGAAAACGAGTGCGGGGGACATAGAATCCAGCGTGTCCCTCCAACTGAAAAACGTGGTCGTGTTCATACTAGCACCGTTACTGTCGCCGTTATAGACCGCGATTCAGAAATCGGATCTGTATCTATACCAAACAATGATTTAAAAATTGAATGGTACAGCGGTACAGGTGCTGGCGGACAACATAGGAATAAACACCAAAATTCTTGTCGGATAACCCACATACCTACGGGCATAATTGTTACTGCCCAAACACGAAGTCGTCAAAATAGCCTAAATGCGGCTATGCAGGATATACAATTCCGTCTTGACAACGAAACCAAAAGGCAGTATAATAGCAGTATAGCAAGTGATAGAAAACAACAAGTCGGATCAGGTATGCGTGGAGATAAAATCCGCACTTACAGATTCCAAGACGATGTTGTTAAGGATCACTTAACAAATAAAACATCTAGCGTGAAACGAGTTCTCGCTGGTAATTTCGATTTATTGTGGAGATAATCATGCCGTGGATTCAAAATGTGGCACTAGCGGACATTCCAAAAAAGCACCACGTTGCTGTGGGCGAGAATTCCATGCTGATTCAGATTGTGGATCCTGCTATGGAGTTTCCTACTCCTGCACACAGGTTCAAGGAAGTTCATCAGTTTGAATTTCTTGACCTCGAGCGTGGCGATCCTTGGGGTGAAGAATTTAAGATTACTGATGCACAAGCCGCAGAACTTGTAGGCTTGCTACAACATGCTCTAGACAATCGCATGGACGTTATTGTTCATTGTGTTGCCGGTGTGTGTCGTAGTGGTGCAGTATGCGAAGTTGGTGTTATGATGGGCTTTCAGGATACCGAAGCATTTCGTAGCCCTAACTTAATGGTCAAGCACAAGATGATGAAAGTCTTGGGTTGGACTTACGATGAACAAGAACCGCACACTATCAACGGTGTGCCGTTCGAAGATGATGAACTAGGCAACAAGAAGATTATTCTTCCGCCGCAACGTGAGGAGGATTGGGAA
>JACCDM011087934.1_pt1 | contig 10591 bp, 6 predicted proteins | sample 7445851 | NCBI WGS metagenome assembly JACCDM01 (sample SAMN15323438, study PRJNA562643) | freshwater metagenome | isolation source: river surface water | place: USA:Blue River Watershed | collected 2017-08-16
ATTGGTATCATCCAATGGGGATGCTTTGAGACTGCGCTCAATCAATGTTCGTGGAACTAAGGGTTCGGGAATCGCGAAGCTGAAGAATTTTTTTAATGGAAAATCTATCCCAATGCCGTGCATGTAATTGTACAGTGCTTTTTTTAATCCGTCTGAAAACAATTCATGGTTGGCGCCTTTTGGGTCCTCATGGTAAAGATCGTTATTGGCAAAACCTTTGAATTCAGGCCCAGTGCGAATTACGCCGTATTTCTCAGGATCTTTTCCAACAGGACTGTGAACGGTCATGGCAAATTGGTGCCAATGGCCCGAGTGCAATAGATTGTGCTGAAAAAGCTGTCGCACCACTTCTAAGGAATCAATGGTTTCTTGTGCGGTTTGTGTTGGAAATCCATACATCAAATAAGCGTGAACCAAAATACCGGCTTCACTAAATGCCCTGCCCACCCTAGCGACTTGATCTACCGTGATACCTTTGTCAATCAAGTCTAGGATACGAGGACTGGCCACTTCCAATCCCCCCGTCACGGCAATGCATCCTGATGCGGCCAATAATTGGCACAAATCCGCATCAAATGATTTTTCAAATCGAATGTTGGCCCACCAGGATACTTGGAGTTTTCTATTGATGATTTCAATAGCGAGGTCTCTCAGTGCAGCGGGTGGCGCTGCTTCATCAACAAAATGAAAACCTGTTTCCCCTGTTTCCGCAATGAGCTCTTCCATTTGATTGACCAAATGCTCGGCCGTTGCTTTATCATATCTTCCGATGTAGTCCAAGTGGATATCACAGAAGCTGCATTTTTTCCAATAGCATCCGTGTGCCACAGTCATTTTGTTCCAGCGGCCATCATTCCATAGGCGGTGCATGGGATTGGGCATGTCTATAACGGATAGGTATTGATCAAGTTTTAAACCCTTGTAGGATGGAGCTGGTTTTTGCTGATGCAAAAAATCTCCGCCCAATAAGTTGTCTGTGAAAACAACTTTATCTTCTTGTAAATGAAAGGTCCTCTTGAATTTTTTTTCGGTATCGGGTGCTCCATGGTTTTGAATCAAGTTCAGAATAGGGCCTTCACCGTCATCCAGTGTAATGTAGTCTAAGTACTGAAAGATTCTAGGGTCAGACAATTCACGCAACTCCGTATTGGGATATCCTCCTCCCATGGCAATTTTGACATGCGGATAATGTTGTTTTATCCATTGACCAACTTTTAAAGCTCCGTATAGGTTACCACCAAAGGGAACAGTAAATCCAACAAAGTCAGGGATCTCTACATCAAAGTATTGTTGCACGCAACGAAGAAGGATTTGGTCTAAAAATCCTGTCTCCTTCTGAAGTTCTGCCTCAATGGGATCAAAAGAAACAGCAGTGCGCGCGATGCGTTCTGCATATTTAGAAAAGCCAAATTGTGGACCCACTGTGGCTTGAATCAAATCAGACAAATCTTCCAGATACATGGTGCATTTGTAACGCGCAGTATCCTGCACGCCAATGTTACCAAAAAACCATTCTAAGTCTTTGATTTGATTGAATCGGGAACCTTGGGGTAGGTAATTGCCTTTGGCTATGCGGTATCCAAGGGTATAGTTTTTGTTTTGAAGAAAGGCAATAACAGCATCAATTGTACTTTGATACAATTCACGATTCAATAAGATAGATTTTAAATCAGAACTTAGTGCGTAATGACCGTTTTCTATTTGATCAAAAATATCAGATAGGCCTTGGGCATTGAACATGGACAATACCAAATCTAGCCCTAGGTCTCCTTGTCTCGAGGATAGACCTTGCTGACGCAAAAACCCAGTGAGATAGGCCGTCGCAGGGTACGGCGTATTCAACTGGGTCAAAGGGGGGATAAAAAGTAATGTCTTGGTCACAAAGTTTAGCCTAAGATCAACATCGCATCTCCATAACAGAAGAAGCGGTATTTTTCTTTCACAGCTTCGTTGTATGCATGCATGATCAAGTCATGTCCTCCAAAGGCGGTGGTTTGCATCAACAAAACACTTTCTGGTTCATGGAAGTTGGTAATCAAGCTGTCTGCAATAACAAAATCGTGAGGAGGGAAGATAAACTTACTGGCCCAACCATCAAATGGTTTTAGCAATTGATCTGTACTGATGCTGCACTCAAATGCGCGCGCAACCGTAGATCCTACCGCACACACCCTATTGCCTTTGATTTTGGCCTCATTGACCATTTGGGCAGTAACATCAGGAATGATGAGCTGCTCACTGTCTGTTTTGTGTTTGGTCAAATCCTCTACTTCAACGGTTCTAAAGGTTCCAATGCCAATGTGCAAAGTCAATTCCGCCATATTAACGCCTTTGATTTCAAGACGCTTACACAATTCACGTGTGAAGTGCAATCCCGCAGTAGGAGCAGCAACAGCACCCTCATGTTTGGCAAACATGGTTTGATAATGGAATTCATCTTCAGGCTCAACAGGTCTGTTGACATATTTAGGAATGGGTGTTTCGCCCAATTTGTACACCAACGCTTTAAATTCTTCATGGGTTCCGTCAAACAAGAAACGCAAGGTTCTTCCTCTAGAAGTGGTATTGTCAATGACTTCAGCCACCAACTCGTCATTTTCACCGAAGTACAATTTGTTCCCGATTCTGATTTTTCTGGCGGGGTCTACCACGGTATCCCACAGGAAGTTTTGGGCATTCAATTCACGCAACAAGAAAACTTCAATCATCGATCCTGTTTTCTCTTTGTTTCCATACATGCGAGCTGGAAAAACACGGGTGTTGTTGTTGATCAATACATCACCTTCCTCAAAGTAGTTGATCAAATCCTTGAACATCTTGTGTTCAATTTTTCCAGATTTTTTATGGACCACCATCAAACGTGATTCGTCACGGTGATGTGCGGGGTATTTGGCAATTAATTCTTCTGGAATTTTATAGCGAAATTGTCCTAGTTTCATTTGATAATCAATTCGTTAATTTTAAAAGGTCGGCAAACATACAACTTTTTGAAGCCGTTGTAAAGGGGTGGCAATCTAATTGTTTGAAAATGAATGAATTATTTTTCAAAAAAGGTCCATTTCTTGAAAAATGCGTTGATTTCCTCCAAGGAATGGGCTGAGGAAATGTCGAAGGGAGCACTATTGGTTCTTCTCAATTGGGACAAGTGCGAGCCGCTGTTTAATCGTTGTCCAAACTCATGCGCGATGGTTCTGATGTAGGTTCCTTTTGAACAAACAATTTCAAATTCGACATGAGGCAATGCCACATGGGTAATCTTAAAAGACAATATTTCGACTAGCGCTTTTTTCATTTCAATTTCAACACCTTCTCGGGCAAACTCGTAGGCCCTTTTTCCGTTGATTTGTTTTGCGCTAAAAACAGGAGGGGTTTGCCATTGCTCGCCTAAAAAAGTATTTGCGGTTTCCTGCAAAGTTATTTCTGTCAAGTGAGCGTAGGGAAAACTCCCTTCGGGTGGGGTTTCTAAATCATAACTCGGGGTGGTTTGACCCATGGTTATGGTACCCGTGTAGGTTTTGATTCCTCCTTGAAATTGATCTATTTCTTTGGTTTTTTTGCCCACGCAAACTACCAAAAGGCCTGTAGCCAATGGGTCAAGGGTACCTGCATGGCCTACTTTTACATTGCGAGATTTTAAGTCCTCTGGCTGTATTTTTTTAAGACTCTTGAGATGGAATTTGAATTTATTGACGACGTCAAAACTGGTCCATTCAAGGGGTTTGTCCACAATGAATACCCATCCGTCAATGAGCTCTTGGTATGTTTGTGGAAAATCCATGGGACAAAGCTAATCACGAAACGGATTGAATTAAATTTGATTCATGCTTTTTAGAATGCTCGTGGTTGGTTTGTTGCTGATGGTATCATGCCGGGGTGATTATCGGAGGGCGCAATGGCATTACAATGCCATAGTCGTTCGTTACAATGAAATTGTTGAGGTAAGTGAGCGTTTGGAGAGGGGTTTTTCGGATACCACTTCGTACAGAGCTGTGAATGAGAAAATGGACTCGATAGAAATGTTATTGGGCAAATTACAATTGACCTTGGATACCCTTTCCCTTCCCGATGAAGACGGCCGAGTAAAGGTGGCCATGACCAATTGGGTTAGTACCATGAAAGAGCAGGTTTGTCCGGATTATCAGCAAAAAATAGAGGTTTGGAAGATGTTGCATATTCAACAAAACAATCAGGACATTATGCGCATAAAGCAATTGACCAGTGATTTAGAGGAGAAGAAAAAGAAGTTGAACGAAGAATTGACGCCTGTTTTGGAAGAATTTGTGGAAGATTACAAGTTGTCTTATAGACCATAATATATTGGCATAATTTATAGGTTATTTCCTATAGGATAATCCCATTTGTTTTTTCAAATTTGTTGCATTAAAATTAAACAAAATGAAAAACACACTTTATCTTCTTTTACTCTTCTATTTTTCCTCTTGTCATCAAGATAATGAAATGGATGGAGCCATAACAGGTCGGTTATTGCTTTTCGGAACGGATCAACCCATTGCATCCGCGGATGTTCAGTTGTTGGGTTCTGCAATGGGCAATGCCACCGGAGGCAATGCCTATGTTTCCTATTGGCAGGGGCAGACCCAATCCGACGGCAGCTTTATCGTTCCAAAATCCTCCAATGCAGATTGGTTGTATTTTAAATCTACAGATGAATTTTGGGATTTGGGATATGCCAGTGCGCAAGAAGTAGATTATGACGGAAGCAACAGCAATTATTATATCTATGGCAAAGCCAAAGTCCATATTCAAGTTGTAGATACAAGCTTATCCGGATTGGTTTCTGGTGTATACGTATATGCCTATGCGCCGGAATCTGAATTTGTGACACTCATCGCCCCAGGGGATGTATATTCTGTGGATGTATTTGCCCATGCCCAACAGCGTGTAGCTTTTCAAAAGCTGTTGTTGAATGGAGAACAAACGGAACCTGAGTTTATCTATTTCACCAACCCGACATTTTTAGGGGAAGACACCCTGGTTATCTCTATCTAATTACTCACTTTAAACTTTTAATGACATGATTTTTAATCAATCGTGCAGGAATTTCCTTGCCCTAATTTTTCTCACCTTTTTTATTCAGAATCTTCAAAGCCAATCCACTTTTATCATTGATTCGAGTGCAGTTCCATCTGGTATATTGTGGAAAGAATCACCCTTGATGAAAAGGCCTCCTGAAACGGGAGATACAACAAGTTTTTCTGACGGTTGGCAGGCCATGAAAAGCCTACTAAATAGTCGACTGGATCATGATGGAACGGGAATTACAGAGAGAAGGAAATTGGTCGATCCCTCTATGGGATTGGTAAATACCATTACCCTTTTTCCCACGGCCTTGCATTATCAATTCATCGATGGAAGTCACCCCGCTTACTTTGATTCTCTCGACGGACAATATTTTGTTCCTTCTCTTTTCATGGACTCCGTGTACAAATCTGATTTTACCTTGATGGTTCCCATGAGCGCAAGTGTTATGCAGAGTAGGGAGGTTCATTTCCGTATTCCTGCAACGTGCGGTTGGACCAACGTGCAGGGGATGTGGGAGGTGAATTTTGATGATGGCACTGGATGGAGAGATTTGCAATGGGATGGTTTGATGGTTGTTCAATATGACAACGTGGTGACCGATAGAATTATTCAATTTCGTTTTACAACTGACGGAGAAGTTTACAGCACGTCAACCGTGTTGGAAGGAAGTGGGGTTGAGGGTTGTGATTTATTGCCGCATAGCCCGCCATGGATAACAGAAGACGGTTTACCTTGGAGAATATCGGCACTGTTTGATGGGTCAAACATTTCGGGTAATGCTTATACCCTTTGGAGTGAGGATGGAATTTTTGACTTACCATTTGTTTTTGTTGAGGGGATAGATTTTAATTCACAGCAATGGCATGGTCAAATAGGTGATTTTGGATGGTGTCAATTTTTAGGTGCTGATCAAGAAAACTATCCGATGTTATCACAGTCTCCTGAATTGATCTCCTCCTTGCGGGAGCGGGGGTATGATTTGATTTTGCTTGATTTTGTTGACGGAGCTGCGGATATAAGAGCAAATGCCGCATTGCTCAAGCACCTCCTAGATTTGTGCAATGCCTTCAAAGAAGGGCAGAACCAGTTGGTTGTGGCTGGGGCCAGCATGGGCGGGCAGGTAGTAAGGGTTGCACTTACCGAAATGGAGAGGGATGGACAGGATCATTGCACAGGGGTGTATATCTCTTGGGATTCTCCTCATCAAGGAGCACATATTCCAATGTCTATTCAAACAACCATTGATTTTTTGACCCCATTTTCGGCAGAGGCAGAAGCTTTTCAAAATGAAGCGTTGTCTCGACCTGCATCCAAGCAAATGCTGGTAAACCAGTACTTGACGGTCAATGGGCAAAGCCTTAGCCCAACAGATTTTGTTGCTTTTCAGCACTATTTAAGTGAGTTAGGGATGCCTCATAAGTGCCTTAACTGGTCCATAGCCAATGGCAGTGGATTGGGCACCCCCATTGAGACTCCCGCATGGACCCCTTTACTGGAAACATCCTGTAATGCATCTAATTTATTCTCTGGGGATGAGTTTCGAATGTGGCTTTATGCATCACCCGGAAATCCAGAGCACGCATTGTCGAGCAATGCTATGTATGTGATTGCAGACTTGATTTACAGTGAGACCTATTCTTCTCTTTTGTCTTTTGCATTTACTTCCTTCAATGGGGTTTATTCTCTTTCAAGCGCAGCACCGGCATTGGATTATAAACCAGGTGGATACAGAACTTCTGTAAAAGAATTGGTGGATGTCATCAATGAAAATGCTGATTACTTGGACAATTGCAATTTCATCACAGCTGATCAATACACCTTGAAACATGGTTTCATCTCTCCCCAAAGCGCGCTCGATTTCCATGGAAATCAAAACATTGGATTATTAGACGCCTTGATAGCACAACCAGATTCAACCCCATTCGATGAATGGTATGTTCCTCCAGGAGACAATCAGCCACATGTCGCGATGACGCCACAAAACATCCAATGGTTGTTGGGAAAATTGGATGGGTTATCAGCGGCTATGATAGCTGCGAATGCTTATCCCTGTAGTCCATATCATTATGCTTCAACCAGTGATCATTTCTTATTTCCTACCACTCTATATGGGACACAAGTGGTGGCTTTGAATATACAGAACGCAACGTTTTGTGATTCTGCCATAATGATTCAACCACCCACCCTGAAGATGCGATTAATCGCGAATTGTCATCAGTCTAGTTTTGTTTTAAAAGACAAGACTGTTTTGTTGGTTGGAGATGACATGGGTTCGCATAAATGTGAATTAAAACTTGGATTGGGTTCCTCAATAGTTTTGTACGATAAGTCGAGATTATATCTCGGTTTGGGTAGTAAGATAATTGTAAGTCAAGGTTCAAGAATCGTAATAGAAGATTGGTCCTCCTTGGTTAATCTGGGCGGAGAGATCGTGATTGAAGAAGGAGGGGAAATCATTTTCAATGGGGCTAATTTTTCTCTGGAACATGAAGACGCTCGGCTAGTCATAGATGAGGGAAGGTTGAGTTTAGGCATTGGTAAAACATTAGAATTACAGCCTTTAATCGGTAGCACTGGTGCCGCAGTGATTAAGAGTAAAACCCATCCGGCTATTCATTTTAGCGCAGGTTCCAAGCTAGTATTACAAGGCAATAATCGAGATGACATGGTACTATATTTGGATACGATGGCCAACTTCATTTCTCAGAGTGATTTCCAAGGCTCTATTTTCATTCAGAGCGGAACGGTTAGGTTTGAGAATAATGCCAAATGGCGAAATCAAACCATGACTAGGTTAGAAAAGGTGAGGCTTTTATCAGCGGGGGCTTTCGAGAACAATGAAAATGATATTGTTTTTGAGAACAACAAGATTTTAATGCAGGATTGTATTGTGCACCACCTATCTATGAGTGGAAATCAATCTCATTTGAGGGCCAATCAATGTCGATGGGTTGGTAATGAGAGACAACGATGGTCCAAGGGATCGTTGACAGTGAACACATCCGATGTCATTGGTAATGGTTGGTTATGTCAAGAAGTTGGTTTGCCTTTTGCTTATAGACAGGTAACCTTTTCAGGTAATGGTAATCCTATGGGATTGGAGGTATTTGCCTTCAATAACGCCCCTTTGGTGATCGAAGAGTGTTCCTTATCCGATTATGAAACCGGTATTTTACAGTCTGGAGGGGAGTTGAAAGTAGCCTGTTCTGTTTTCTCACAAAATGGCATCGCAATAGAAGTACTTGGAGGAGCTTTTTTGAAATTAAATGATGGAGCGGGCGGGAATGTTTTTGAGGATAATGACATTCATCTTTTCATCAATGAAGCGATTGCCCCGGGAATCTTCAATGGAGGAAACCAGTTTGGAAGCGTAGGGGAGATGTCAGTATTGGGTCTCATCTCCATGTCGTCACCCTTGGAAATCTTGGATTGGTCAGGAAATGAATGGATATCGAATAATTTTATTTTGGAAACCTATCCAGCGGCGGATCCCAATGAAGTACAATTAGGGATTGTTCAATGGGAACCGGAGATACCATTTGTGGCTTGTTTTGAAGGTCAGAGCGACACAAAGACTCGACCGATTCCTCCAATCGTCGATGTCAATCATGACGCTTTATCAACTGCCACAGGATTTGATGTCTATGACGCATTGGGACATTTATTGGTTACAGATTGCGGTGTATTGGAGTACAATAAGTGGATATTGAATGCGCAACTAGTAACAGGGATCTATTTTGTTTTGATTCATTCTGAAGTAAATACACAATCGATAAAAGTCTTCATTCCATAGGGCTGTTAAATACCGTTAAGCAAAGCGCCCAATCTCAATAACATTCACTAATTTGCAGGCATGCGCAAAGAGTGGGTAAAACTTTGGTTGGGATTGGGGGCTTTTGCCATGTTGTCGTTATTGGCATTGCAAGTATATTGGGTTCACAACACCTATCTTCTTAGGCAGCAGGCTTTTGCAGATCATGTGCAGAGAGCGATGACCTTGACTTTGGAAGAAATTGTTCGTGTAGATTTTGCAAAGGAAACCATTCAAACGCCATTGGCACCGGAGGAAGACAGTATACAATGGTCACTTGGAAGCACTCCATTTGTCGAGGTTGACATTATTCCAGCTGTGGAAGAGCGATTGGACACTGTTCTTTTGAAGAATTTGCTCCAGAGCTTTTTAGAGCGTGAAGGGATAAAAATGCCCTATCACACCCGGGTATTAAAAGAAAACGGAACGGTTTTTTGGCAAAATCTCTCTTCACTGATTGACCAAGAGGTAGAAATTTTTAAGGCCAATTTATTCCCAGAGGATGCCCTTGAGCAAGAGTATTTTTTGCAAGTTTCATTTGCAGACAATAGGAAATATTTATTGGGTTCAATGTGGAGTATGCTGGCAATCAGTGTTTTACTCCTAGCTGTCATTATAGGATTATTTATATTCTCATTTAGTACCATTTACAGACAACGACAGTTGAGTGAGTTGAAAAGTGATTTCATCAACAACATGACGCATGAATTAAAGACTCCCATTGCAACCATTTCACTAGCATGTGAGGTCTTACAGGATAATGAGGTTGTTAAATCAGAAATGAGTCGGGATCGGTACATTAAAATGATTAAGGAGGAAAACACTCGATTGGGCATGTTGGTTGAAAACGTGCTGCGGACTTCATTATTTGAACAAGGTCAAATGAAAATGAAGGTTCAAGAGGTGAACGTTCATGAAGTGATTCAGGCTGTTTTAAAAAGTTTTGATTTACAATTCAAAAGCAGAAGGGCTTTGGTTGATGATCAATTGGACAGCGTATCTCCTATCATAGAGGGGGACAATTTGCACATTACCAATATGGTGTACAATCTGGTAGATAATGCCCTGAAATATTCTCTAGAAAACCCATCATTGAAAATTAAAACATTTGATGAGGGCGGTTTTTTTGTCCTAGAAATATCGGACAAAGGATTAGGAATCAGTAAGGAAAATCAAAAAAGAATTTTTGAGAAATTATATCGTGTGCCCACTGGAAACGTTCACAATGTGAAGGGGTATGGATTGGGCTTAAGTTATGTATTAGGAGTTGTCACCAAGCATTTGGGAACCATTAAAGTTGATAGCGAATTAAAAAGAGGAACAACATTTACCATCAAATTACCACGAAAACATGAAACGCTCCACTAGTATTTTGTTATGTGAGGATGATCCCAATTTGGGACAATTGTTATTGGAATACCTAAATGCAAAAGGGTACCAGACGGATCTGGCTACTGACGGTCAAGAAGCAATCAAGGCTTTCAAAAGAGGAAGTTATAATTTTATCATTTTGGATGTTATGATGCCCGTTAAAGACGGTTTTGCTGTCGCTCAAGAAATTAGAATGGATGACAAGCATACACCCATCTTGTTTCTTACAGCAAAAAGCTTGAAGGAGGATACCTTGAAAGGTTTTGAGGTAGGAGGGGATGATTATATGACTAAGCCCTTTTCCATGGAGGAATTGTTGGCTCGCGTAAATGTAATTCTCAAGAGGACCAACCCTTTGATTATGGC
>JACCDM011199882.1_pt1 | contig 10591 bp, 10 predicted proteins | sample 7445851 | NCBI WGS metagenome assembly JACCDM01 (sample SAMN15323438, study PRJNA562643) | freshwater metagenome | isolation source: river surface water | place: USA:Blue River Watershed | collected 2017-08-16
ATGAAATCTCTCGCAATGACAATACTATTAATCCTATGCAGGCCCTCGTCTATTTCGACCGGGCGGCCAGTCTTAAGTAATTACTCTTTGGTAATTCGCTGCCAGTTGTTTTGAAAGACCTGAGCGCTATCCTGTAATTCAGGGTTGGCCTCTTTGGAGCGATAGATCATCATGCCATTAAGCTTTGCGCCAGCCTCAACACCAATTTGCCCATAACTAACATCACCAGTGACCTCAGCACCGTCATGTAATTCAACGCGTTCGGTGCAATAAATATTGCCAGTTACTTTACCGGCTATAAAGATACGGTAAGCATAAATATCGCCTTGCACAAAACCAGATTTACCAATCGCAATGCTCACATTATTGTCTTGGGATGCTTCTACATTTCCAACTACTTTCCCATCAATACGCAAACTGGTTGAGGAGACCAAACGACCATGCACCTCGGTAAATTCATCAATGATGGTACCAAACGACTCTTTGGATGGTGATAGAGGTTTGGCCGCAGAACTCTTGCTAAACATAATGCCTCCATATTATTGGGGTGGGCAACTAATGTACCACACCCCAACGATCCTCTTTTAGTGCTTCATGTGCCCAGATCCAGCACCCATCTCACGGACCGGCACTTTGATTTCAACTTCACCCGCTTTTTGAAACTTCAATTTCACGGGTACCGCTTCTCCTGCTTTTAATGGGGTCTTGATATCCATAAACATCAGATGCAAACCACCTGGCTTGAGATCCACAGACCCATTAGCCGGCACATCAATTGCTTTAACCTCGCGCATTTTCATGACATTGCCATCCATAGCCATCGTGTGCAATTGCATCTCGCCCGCAACGGGAGAGCTGGCTGCAATCAATTGATCGGCAGCTCCTTTATTTTCAATCTTCATAAATCCACCGGCCGCTTTCTGACCGGCGACCGTTGCGCGCGCATATGGATGTTCAATTTTGATCGATCCCACCCGATATTCTGGGCTCTTCATGTCGTTATGCGCTAAAGAGTGGCTTGAGAATGCAATCAGAGCACTTGCTGTCATTGCTTGTAAAAAGTTGATCTTCATATAAATCCTTTCTGTAATAGTTACCATGTCATTGTTTTGGTGCCATCTTTGAATAAGGCATCACCGGTTACTTTAGGAGAGCCCATCTTGATACCTGGCAGTATGTCGTTAGGGGTAAATCCATAATGCTTTAAACACAAGGGGCACATAATGACCGTACTCCCTTTTGCAATAATCTATTGGAGCATTTTTTGCTGATCAGCATACTTGTCAGCACCTGATGTAACACCAACGAATACGCCTTGATCGCTCAGAAAAATACTTAAGGGATGGCCATTTTCGTTATGATGCTTTCCAAAATTGAATGCCATCGTGACCCGATGAGGCTCGCTACTAGTGAGGCTAATAAATAGTGGGTCATTGGGTCCTGCAAACGCTGACAAACTAAATGCTGCCAGGACTATAACCAACCATGACCGCATGGATTGAATCTTCATGCCTTGACTCCCATGAATAACTTCGCATTAAGGGCAACAAAGCCCTGCTATTAAACTTACGTGCGAGTATTCTGAGGCGGCCCCTGAGAGGGAAGTTTGACCCAAACAAAGAGTGTCTTGATCGAATCCAAGTAAAGAATTGGAGTTATCGTAAACGACTCCGGCATGCCAAACTGAAGATTCGTTAAGAGGTTCAGTAGTGCTGGCGACTGCGCCACACAATACGGACAATTCATTGGTATTCGGATCGATTGATCAGTGTCTAGATCGAGGCTCTGCTTACCCCCATCCGCGGCACATATTTCCATATTGAGGGTAGCGCCTTCATTACTAGCTGCAACGGCATGCGAGAGAGTGGGCGCTAGCGCACTGAAGAAAAAAGTGAACGCACATACGCAGTGGATGAACAGATTGGATCGATAGCGCATAGTGTTATTTTATCTAGAATCGGCTTTGGAAATGAAACGGGGGCTTTCGCCCCCGTTCATCACTACTTTATCTTTACCAATCACGCTTTCTTTTGTTTTAGCTTTGAGATCAAAGGCCAGAACAAGAGAATGATGGCAAGCACCGTGATACTACCCACGAGATAGTTCGAGAAGAACACGCCCAAGCTACCTTGAGAAATCAGCATCGCCTGGCGGAAGGAGTCTTCTGCACGATCGCCCAACACCAAGGCCAAAACCATTGGCGCCATTGGGTAATCTAATTTCTTAAAGAGATAACCAAGCACACCGAACCCGAGCATTAACCAAACGTCAAACATTGCGTTATGCACGGTAAATGCACCTACCGCACAAACCACAATGATTACTGGGGCAATAATGGAGAATGGGATTCTTAAGATCGAGGCAAAGATCGGTACGCAGGTCAAGACCACAAATAAACCGGCGATATTACCTAAATACATACTGGCAATTAAGCCCCAAACAAAATCTGGCTTCTCTACAAATAGGAGCGGGCCTGGTTGCAAACCCCAAATGAGGAGACCGCCCAACAAAACTGCGGCGGTGGGTGAGCCAGGAATACCTAAGGAAAGCATTGGCAACAATGCAGCAGTACCGGCAGCATGAGCAGCCGTTTCGGGAGCAACAATACCCTCCATCTCGCCCTTACCAAACTTATCTTTGTTCTTAGACATCTGTTTTGCAACGCCATAGCTCATGAATGAGGCGGGAGTGGCGCCACCGGGGGTAATCCCCATCCAGCATCCAATTAAGCAGCTGCGTAAGGATGTCGCCCAATACCTGGGTAATTTGGCCCAGGTCTCAAATACGACTTTGGCTCGAATCTTCGCGCTCTTACCGGAGAACGACAGGCCCTCTTCCATGGATTGCAAGATCTCGCCAAGACCAAAGAGGCCGATCACCGCGATCAAGAAGTCAAAGCCTCGCATGAGTTCGGTGGATCCAAATGTTAAGCGCAATTGACCGGTAACGGTATCCATGCCCACCGCTGCCAATGCAAAACCAAGCATCATTGCCGATAGAACTTTGAAGGGTGAACCCTTGTTCATGCCCACAAAACTACAGAAGGTCAGTAAATACACTGCAAAAAATTCAGGAGGGCCAAATTGCAATGCAAACTTAGCCACAAGCGGGGCCAAGAACGTAATCATCACGATTGCAAAAAATGCACCCACGAATGAAGAGGTAAATGCGCCTGTTAAAGCTTCGCCAGCCTTGCCATCTTGCGCCATTGGATAGCCATCAAACGTGGTGGCGACCGACCACGGCTCTCCAGGGATGTTAAAAAGTACGGAAGTAATCGCGCCACCAAACAGAGCACCCCAGTAAATACAGGAAAGCATGATGATTGCTGAGGTTGGGGGCATGGTAAATGTTAGAGGCAACAGAATTGCAATACCGTTTGCGCCGCCAAGCCCTGGCAAAACCCCAATGATCACCCCCAGCGTGACCCCAACGAGCATCAACAAAATATTGAAGGGTGACATCGCTACAGCGAATCCCCCAAATAGGGCGTTAATTTCTTCCAACTTCAGCTCCTTTGTGTTAAATCTTTATCGTTATTAGTATTGAGGCCAATTATTGCAATCCAAAGATTGCTAAGGGATTAATCAGGGATCCGTGGGGCAAAGGTATCTGAAACCAATACTCAAACATCATGAAGAGAGCAACGCTCACACCCAAACCGACGAGAGCCGCTTTCCAGAGCGCATATTTACCGAGCCAAACCATGAAAATAGCAATATAGAGAGCAGACGCCACATATATCCCAATCAGTTGAACACCCAGAACATATAAAGCGGCAGGAATTAAGACCGAGAGAACTTGATTTAATGGTTCTTTTTCAACAAACGCTTCTTCAGCTTGTTCTTTGTTTTTAAACGCTTGAAACAACGTAATCGAACTTGAGACCAAAATAATCAAACTGATATAGAAGGGAAAGTAGCCAGACTCTGGGCCATCACTACCCCATTTAGCACCCAGCTTGAGGCTGCCGGTCATCACGACGAAGCCGACAGCTAAAAATAAAAGGGCAACGATGATTTCCATCGATCGCACACTGATGACAGAATTTTGATTTGAGTGATCCGACATACTTTGCTCTATTTAAAAATTAATTCATACTTAAAAAAATAAGACCTCACCATGAGGTCTTATTTGTTCGCAGACAGACTACTTCGCTAAGAATCCAGCTTCTTTCATAAGTTGAGCATGGAGGGCAGCATTCTTTTCTAACCAAGAATTAAAATCTTTGCCAGTCATAAATGTCTGATTAAATGCTCCATCAGCCATAAATTTCTTCCACTCAGGGGTGGCGCGGACTTTATTAAACAAGTCAATATAAAAATCAACCTGGGCTTGCGTTACACCGGGTGCCATGAAAATTCCACGCAACATCACGTAGTCGGTGTTGACACCAACTTCTTTGCAAGTTGGAACGTCATTCCATGATTGTGTTGGGGTAATTTTTTCTTTGTATGGCATCCGCTCCGTATCAAACACGCATTGCGCACGCAATTTACCTGCACGCCACTGAGCTACGGCCTCAATTGGATTATTGACCGAGGAATCAACATGGTTACCGACCAATTGCACGGCTACCGCACCACCGCCAGCAAAAGGAACGTAGGTAAATTTTGCACCTGTTGATTTTTCAAGGGCTACGGTAATGATTTGATCTTCTTGCTTAGAACCGGTACCACCCATCTTAAATTTGCCAGCACCTGCAGCCTTGGCAGCGTCGATGTACTCCTTGGCAGTCTTGTATGGTTTTTCTGCATTCGTCCACAACACAAACTGATCAAGCGCCAACATCGCAACCGGGGTCATGTCTTTCCAGCTAAAAGGTACACCAGTTGCCAACGGTGTCGTAAACAAATTTGATAGTGTAATGATGATCTTGTTTGGATCACCCTTCGCTTCTTTGATCGCTAAGAAACCTTCTGCACCAGCACCAGCACCCTTATTCACAGGAATAATGGACTGCTTCATCAAATTATTTTTGGAAACAATACCTTGAATCATCCGCGCCATTTGATCAGCGCCACCTCCTGGGCCTGCAGGGATAATAAATTCAACGGGTTTGGTTGGCTCCCACTTAGCCTGTGCTTGAGCAGTTGTTGTGACAGCAAAACCAGCTGCCAAAGCAACGCTCAACAATGTGGATTTGAATTTCAAACGCATGGATGCTCCTCCAAATAGTTTTCAAAGTTATTAATTTGTTATGTCCCAACTTTGATGTCTAATTCTTCAATAAAAGTTTTAGACAAAAATTGACAGACATCAACAAACGAAAATTTTCACATAAGTAAAACCCGTACTGACTAGTGAAAACCCGTACTTTCTACAATTATTTATTGGGAAAGTTGGTGCCGGAAATAGGAATCGAACCTACGACCTTCGCATTACGAATGCGCTGCTCTACCAACTGAGCTATTCCGGCATAAATCCTGTGCACAAGATTATGCTTAGCATGTGATTTTATCCCAGCAAAATCAATACCTTTATGAGGCCCAAGGATCTGTTGTCGCCAATGCTTTGGAAACAACCTCACGTACATCGGGTGAGAGGCGACTTACCGCCACTACCGCCTCCAACGCGGCCTTCATCGGCCTTTGGTAGCGGGGCGCAAACTGACGCCAGCGATCTAAACCACGGGCCAGTCGTGCCGCCACCTGGGGATTAATCTCATCAAGTGCAATCACCTGCTCGGCCCAAAAGGCATAGGTCACACCATCAGTCCCATGAAATCCACCTGGATTGCTCAAACAAAACGCATGAATCAGGCTACGCACCCGATTGGGGTTATTCATCTGAAAAGCGGGGTGATGCATGAGCTCTTGAATATGACCCAGCACAGACTGACCCCGAGTCTGGGGAGGTCGAGTTGCCTGCAACGCAAACCACTTATCAACAACGAGCGGGTCTTCAGCAAAGCGCTGATAAAAATCTGCTAAAGCATTCTCCGCCTGCGGTGCGCCAGCCAATGCGAGGGCCTGTAATGCCGCAAAGCGATCGGTCATATTGTTGGCTATCTCGTATTGCTCTTCGGCCACCTCATACCACTGCGCGTCCTTGGTTTCCAAGAGCATCATGAGTGCGTCATTTTTGAGAGCACGTCGACCCATACTTCTGGCATCAGGGCTGTAGGTTGCTGAGGTTTGGAGGGACTTATAGGTCTTCGCCCAATCGGATTTAAGCAGCTTTGCTAAAGTTGACCTAAAGCTTCTGCGCGCCCAGTGAAGCTGCAGAGGATCGACGGATTGCACCTGCTCATACAAATAGGTTTCAGCCGGTAGCGAGAAGAGAAGTTGTTTGAACGCCGGATCCAATTGCGGATCAACCAATAATCCACGGTAAGCCTCTAGCAATCGCTGATCTGGCTTTCGGTCTGCCAAGATAAATTGCTGGGCTAACTTTTGCACAGCCTCCCACCGATTAAACGAATCGGTCTCGTAGGCCATGAGGGCCAGGAGCTCGGATTCATTTTGATCATGTTCGAGCACGATTGGTGCAGAAAAGTCCCGATTGATCGAGAGCACTGGTTTTGCAGGAATTTGCTTTACCACCCAGGTTTGCAATGGCTGGGTCAGCTCTAGCAATACTTCCTGACCAAAATAATTTGCCTCTTTGGGTGTGACTACTGCATCATCGTTGAATAACAAACTGGCCTTCAATGGAATATGGAATGGCTTTTTTGTCTTTTGACCTGCAGTCGGGGGGCAATATTGTTCGAGGGTTAGACGATATTCTTTCTTCCGAGAATCAAAGCGCTCCTTCACTCGAACCCGCGGGGTACCGGATTGGCTGTACCAGTTTTTAAACTGACTGAGATCGCGCCCATTGGCATCCGCCATCGCTGCGATGAACTCGTCACAGGTAACCGCCATCCCATCATGGCGCTTGAAGTACAAATCCATACCGCGCCGAAAGCCATCGACGCCAAGCAGGGTTTGATACATCCGCACCACTTCGGCGCCCTTCTCGTAAACCGTTACCGTATAAAAATTATTGATTTCTTGATACTCATCGGGCCGAATCGGGTGAGCCATGGGCCCCGCATCCTCGGGAAACTGCAATTGGCGCAATAGACGCACATCGTCAATGCGTTTCACCGCCCTGCCCGACTCTGTACCCATTTGATCGGCTGAAAACTCCTGATCCCGAAAGACCGTTAGGCCCTCTTTAAGTGACAACTGAAACCAGTCTCGACACGTGACTCGGTTGCCAGTCCAATTATGAAAATACTCGTGGGCCACCACACTCTCCACATTCGCAAAATCAGTGTCCGTAGCGGTTTGCGCATCGGCGAGCACAAACTTGGTGTTAAAGATGTTGAGCCCCTTGTTTTCCATCGCCCCCATATTGAAGTCACTCACAGCCACAATCATGAAGCGCTCCAAATCAAGTTCTAGCCCAAAGCGTTTCTCATCCCACGCAATCGATCGCTTTAGCGAATCCATAGCATGATGGGTTTTATGGAGATCACGGGGCTCAACCCAAATCTGCAGCAGTTTTTTATCACCACTGCGAGTAGTAACCACATCCTCCAAGCAAACAAATTGACCCGCAACCAAGGCAAATAAGTAAGAAGGCTTCGGAAATGGGTCTTCCCAAATGGCGCTGTGCCAACCATCGGCCAAATCTTCTTTGGCAATCAAATTACCATTTGATAACAAGACCGGGTAATCCGCTTTGAGTGCGCGCAGGGTTACTCGATAGCGCGCCATCACATCGGGACGATCCTGGAAATAGGTAATTTTGCGAAAACCCTCTGCCTCACACTGCGTAAAGAAATTGCCACGCGAGACATACAACCCCATCAAGGAAGTGTTTTTCTCGGGAATGCATGCGGTTTTGATTTCAATTACAAAACGCTGCTTACCTTGATGGGGCAGATCATGAATCACCATGCGACCAGGCGTTAACTCTAAATGACGATGCGTTTGGCCATTAATGCGCAGGCTAATGAACTCAAGATCCTCACCGTCTAATATCAAAGGGATCTCTTCATGAGCATTCTTTGTGATCTCACTCGGAATCACCTCAATGCGACTATGCACGAGAGTACGTTGGGGCATTAACTCAACATCGAGTTCTACTTGGCCAAATTGATAATTAGGAGCTTTGTATTGAAGACGCAAAAAGCGCTTGGCAGAATCAGTTCGCATGAGGCAATTTTAGTTGGATCTTAAATGGATGCTTAAGCGAGATCCCCGCCCCAAACCAGAGTCGCCATTCCAAGCAGAATGAAAATCATGGCAGCGATGCGATGCACCCACGTAATTGGCAAGCGTTTGGTAAATTGTTTACCAAGCCATACTGCTGGGGCATTTGCCAGCATCATTCCAAGTGTGGTTCCCAAAGTTACGGATACAACGCTGTCGTATTTCGCACCCAGAGCAATGGTGGCGATTTGAGTTTTATCACCCATCTCAGCAATAAAAAACAAAGTAGTGGTCAGCACAAAAATGGCCCAAGCGCCTTTTGCTGGTTTTGCGGCTTGGTCCTCATCGAGCTTGTCGGGGATCAGTAGCCAAGCGCCAAGGACTAAAAATCCAATGCCCAGAATCCAACGTAGTAAATCAGGGTTAAGCAGCCCGGCGACCCAATGCCCCACATAAGCGGCCAAGGCGTGATTTACTAGGGTTGCCAGCAAGATCCCCCAAATAATCGGCCAAGCATGTTTAGGGTAGCGCGCAGCGAGCATCAACGATAAAAGCTGGGTCTTGTCCCCGATTTCCGCTAGAGCAACAACCCCAGTCGAAATTAATAATCCATAAAAATCCATAAAAATCAATTATTTAAATAAAATCTATCAATATTTTTAATTAATACAATTTGGCTATCATAGGAAAAAACCCTAAACTGCGTTCATCTTAATTTTTCCTCGAAGGCAATCCCATGACTTTACGTGAAGGTAATCTCGAAGCCCCAACCAGACACCCCCTGGATTGGACGAATCCAGACTTTTATGACACCGAAAAGCTCGAAGCGGAGATGGAGCGCGTCTTCGATCTTTGCCATGGTTGCCGCCGCTGCGTCAATCTCTGTGGTTCATTCCCAACCCTCTTTGATCTAGTTGATGCAACTGAAGAAGGTGAGGTTGAGGGCGTAGCAAAAGCAGACTATCAAAAGGTGGTCGATCAGTGCTACCTGTGCGACGTTTGCTACATGACCAAATGCCCCTACACCCCACCCCATCCTTGGAATATTGATTTCCCACACTTAATGTTGCGCGCCAAAGCAGTTGCCTTCAAAGAAGGTAAAACGACGTTCCGTGACAAGCTGCTGTCCTCCACCGACAAGCTCGGTCATTTTGCAGGGATTCCCATCGTGACCCAAGCAGTCAATGCCGTTAATAATTTGGGCGTAACCCGCTTAATGATGGAAGGTGCCTTAGGCGTTGATAAGAAAGCATGGGTTCCTGAATATGCTGCGAAGACCTTCCCGCAATTGGCGAAAGCATCGGCGGCGTTTCCGGTTAAAGATGGTCAACGTACCCCTGGTAAGGTCGCAATCTATGCAACCTGCTATATCAATTACAACGAACCTGGCATTGGTCAAGATCTAATTAAGATCCTCAATCACAACCAGATTCCGTATGCACTGGTTGATAAAGAAGCATGCTGCGGTATGCCCAAATTAGAATTGGGCGATCTGGAGTCTGTTAAAGAAAACAAGGACAAGAACATTCCCAAGCTCGCCAAATTGGCACGCGAGGGCTACGCCATTGTCACTCCCATCCCCTCATGCACACTCATGTTCAAACAAGAGTTGCCACTGATGTTCCCCGATGATGCCGATGTTCAAGCCGTCAAAGATGCCATGTGGGATCCCTTTGAATACTTTATTGCTCGCAGCAAAGATGGTCTCTTAAACCAAGACTTCAAAGAAGAGTTAGGCCATGTCAGCTACCACGTCGCTTGCCACTCACGCGTGCAAAACGTTGGTCAGAAAACCGCCGAAGCATTGAAACTTATTCCAGGGACTGAGGTGAACGTAGTTGAGCGCTGCTCAGGCCACTCTGGAACTTGGGGTGTCAAGAAAGAGTTTCATGCGATGGCAATGAAGATTGGGCGCCCCGTGTTCCGCAGCATGGCTGAAGAGTCGCCGAACTACATTAGCTCCGATTTCCAACTCGCTCGCCACCATATTGCGCAAGGGATGGATGAACTGGGTCTGCCAAAGACTGCCATGGCACATCCGCTAACACTAATGGCCAAAGCCTACGGACTCTAAATCATGACAACAGGATCAATTGATATGGGAAAAATTACACGCGATAGTTTATTAAGCCTTGAGGCTTACCACAAAGCACGTCCTGAAATGAGGGTACGCGCCATTGCTGAACGCAAACTGCGCACTGTTCATTTGGGCGATCACCTCACTCTCATCTTTGAGAACGAGTTCTTAATGCGTTACCAGATTCAAGAAATGTTGCGCGTTGAGAAAACCTTTGAAGACGAAGGTATTCAAGATGAGTTGGATGCATACAATCCCATGGTACCTGGTGGTTCGGACTTTAAGGTCACCATGATGATTGAGTATCCCAATGAAGCCGATCGTCGCGTCGCGCTTGCAAAGTTGGTTGGTGTTGAAGATCAGATCTTTA
>JACCDM010659792.1_pt1 | contig 10589 bp, 8 predicted proteins | sample 7445851 | NCBI WGS metagenome assembly JACCDM01 (sample SAMN15323438, study PRJNA562643) | freshwater metagenome | isolation source: river surface water | place: USA:Blue River Watershed | collected 2017-08-16
CGTCTTCGGCCAAGATGGAGCAATGAATTTTCACGGGTGGCAGCGCCAACTCTTCCGCGATTTCGCTGTTTTTCAAAGCCGCTGCTTCGTCCAAGGTTTTGCCCTTGACCCACTCAGTCACGAGTGAGCTGGAAGCGATGGCAGAGCCACAACCGTAGGTTTTGAAACGTGCATCTTCGATCACGCCCGTCACAGGGTTGACCTTGATTTGCAACTTCATCACGTCGCCACAAGCAGGCGCGCCCACCATGCCAGTGCCTACAGAATCGTCGCCCTTGTCAAAAGAGCCGACGTTGCGGGGGTTTTCGTAGTGGTCAACCACTTTTTCAGAATAAGCCATATATTTCCTTTAGTGATGCTGCTAAGCCACAAATGAGCCAATGCGCGGAGCCAGAGCGAAGACAGTGCGGTTAGCACGGCAAGCGATGGCGACAAAGCAGTGGTTCATTTTGGCGACGCAGCTTAGTGAGCAGCCCATTGAATGGTGCTTAGATCGATGCCTTCTTTGTACATGTCCCACAAGGGGCTCAGTTCACGCAGCTTGGCCACGTTGAGGCGAATGGTTTCGATGGCGTAGTCGATTTCTTCTTCGGTGCTGAAGCGACCAATCGTCATGCGCAAGCTGCTGTGTGCCAACTCATCGCTGCGACCCAAGGCGCGCAACACATAGCTGGGCTCCAAGCTGGCCGAGGTACAGGCTGAACCCGACGACACCGCCAAGCCCTTGATGCCCATGATGAGTGACTCGCCTTCCACATAGTTGAAGCTGATGTTCAAGTTGTGGGGCACGCGGTGTTCCATGTTGCCGTTGATGAAGACTTGCTCCATGTCTTTGAAGCCATCGAGCAAACGCTTTTGCAAGGCTTTGGCCTTGGCCAGATCTTTGGCCATGTCTTCTTTGGCAATGCGGAAGGCTTCACCCATGCCCACACATTGGTGCGTGGGCAAGGTTCCGCTGCGCATGCCGCGCTCGTGGCCGCCACCGTGCATTTGCGCTTCCAAGCGCACGCGGGGTTTGCGACGCACATACAAAGCGCCAATGCCTTTGGGTCCATAAGGTTTGTGTGAGGCCAAGCTCATCAAGTCGACAGGCAACGTCGCCAAATCGATCTCAACTTTGCCTGTGGCTTGCGCAGCATCCACGTGGAAGATGATGCCTTTTTCACGGCACAGCGCACCAATGCCAGCGATGTCTTGGATCACGCCGATTTCGTTGTTCACAAACATCACGCTGATCAAAATGGTGTCGGGGCGAATCGCCGCTTTGAGCGCATCCATGCTCAACATGCCGTCTTCTTGCACGTCAAGGTAAGTGACTTCAAAGCCTTGACGCTCTAACTCACGCATGGTGTCGAGCACCGCTTTGTGCTCGGTCTTCACTGTGATGAGGTGTTTGCCTTTGGACTTGTAGAAATGCGCCGCGCCTTTGATAGCGAGGTTGTTTGACTCAGTGGCGCCGGAAGTCCACACGATTTCGCGGGGGTCAGCACCGATGAGTGCAGCCACGTCTCCACGGGCTTTTTCAACCGCGGCTTCGGCTTCCCAGCCCCAGGCGTGGCTGCGTGATGCGGGATTGCCAAAATGCTCACGTAACCAAGGAATCATGGCGTCTACCACGCGTGGATCGCACGGGTTGGTCGCACCGTAGTCGAGGTAAATGGGGAAATGAGGGGTCATGTCCATGAGAGGCTCAATCAAGATTTGGCAAGGGTGTTGCCCAAGGCGAACACCGAGTTAGGCGCGTTCACGCGAATTGGTTTGACCACAGGCATAGGGGAAATGGCGCGCTTCAACGTGGGCTTGTTTTCAATTTCCACGCCTTTGGCGAGTTGCTCATCCACCAGCTTTTGCAGGCTGACCGAGTCCAAGAACTCCACCATGCGTTGGTTGAGCGAGGCCCACAGTTCGTGGGTCATGCAACGACCTGTTTCACCCAAGCAATTTTCTTTGCCACCACAGTGGGTGGCGTCGATGGGCTCATCTACCGACAGAATGATGTCGGCCACCGTGATGTCTGAGGCTTTGCGACCCAGCGAGTAGCCACCGCCAGGACCACGGGTGGATTCCACCAAGTCATGACGACGCAATTTACCGAACAACTGCTCAAGGTAGGAGAGGGAAATTTGTTGGCGCTGGCTGATGGCGGCCAAGGTGACGGGACCGCTGTTTTGACGCAGGGCCAAATCGATCATGGCAGTGACCGCAAAACGGCCTTTGGTGGTGAGACGCATGGCAAGCTCCTTGAAGGTTGGGCTTTCTCGACTAATTAGGTCAAGTATAGCCCAATCCCCACGAATTTGCTCGGGTACTCAGCAAATAACCCTACTTGTCGACGACAAAGTAACGCGTTGACGCTCAGGCTTTTTGCGCCAGCACCGCCACGTTGTCATGGCCTGCACCACCAAAGGCTTGTTCGCGCAAGACGGCCAGTTGGTCGCGCACGCGTGCGGCGTTTTCGAACTCGAGGTTACGGGCATGTTCCATCATCAGCTTTTCAAGGCGTTTGATTTCTTTGGCCACATCGCGCTCGCTCATGTCTTCAATGGCGGCGCGTTGCAGCTCACGGGCTTGGGCTTCTTTACCGGCCTTTTCGCTATAGACGCCATCGATCAAATCGCGCACCTGCTTGAACACGCCGCGCGGCGTGATGCCCATTTCTAAGTTGTGCGCGATTTGCTTGGTACGGCGACGCTCGGTTTCGCCAATCGCCTTCTTCATCGAGTCGGTCATGCGATCGGCATACAAAATGGCTTTGCCACTCAGGTTACGCGCAGCGCGGCCAATGGTTTGAATCAGGCTGCGCTCGGAGCGTAAAAAGCCTTCTTTGTCGGCATCCAAGATGGCGACCAAGGACACCTCGGGCAAGTCAATGCCTTCGCGCAACAAGTTGATGCCCACCAGCACATCGAAGGTGCCCAAGCGCAGATCACGCAAAATTTCCACACGCTCCACCGTGTCCACATCGCTGTGGATGTAGCGCACTTTCACGCCGTTGTCGGTGAGGTAATCGGTCAACTGCTCTGCCATGCGTTTGGTGAGCGTGGTGATGAGCACGCGTTCATTTTTGTCTACGCGAATACGAATTTCTTGCAACACATCGTCCACTTGATGGGTGGCAGGACGCACTTCGACTTCGGGATCGACCAAGCCCGTGGGGCGCACCAACTGCTCCACCACTTTGCTGGCGTGGGTCTTCTCGTACTCGGCAGGCGTGGCCGACACAAACACCACTTGGCGCATGCGCTTTTCAAACTCTTCGAGTTTGAGTGGCCGGTTGTCCAGTGCACTGGGCAAGCGAAAACCGTATTCCACCAAGGTGGTTTTACGCGCACGGTCGCCGTTGTACATGCCGCCGAGTTGGCCAATCATGACGTGGCTCTCATCTAAGAACATGACCGCATCTTTGGGCATGTAGTCGGTCAAGGTACTGGGCGGCGCACCGGGGGGCGCACCCGACAAATGACGGGTGTAGTTCTCAATGCCTTTGCAATGGCCCACTTCGCTGAGCATTTCCAAGTCAAATCGTGTGCGTTGCTCGAGGCGCTGGGCTTCGACCAGCTTATTCATGCCCACCAGTTCTTTCAAACGGTCGGCCAACTCGACCTTGATGGTCTCCACCGCCGCCAAGACGCGGTCGCGCGGCGTGACGTAGTGGCTGGAGGGATAAATAGTGAAGCGCGGAATCTTCTGGCGAATACGCCCTGTCAGTGGGTCAAACAGTTGCAGACTTTCAATCTCGTCATCGAACAACTCAATGCGAATCGCCAGCTCGGAGTGTTCGGCGGGGAACACATCAATCGTGTCACCGCGCACGCGAAATTTCCCGCGTGAAAAATCTTGATCGTTGCGCTCGTACTGCATGCGCACCAACTGGGCAATCGCATCACGCTGACCCACTTTGTCACCGGCGCGCAGGGTCATGATCATCTGGTGGTAGCTCTCGGGCTCACCAATACCGTAGATGGCCGACACGGTGGCCACCACGATGACATCACGACGCTCCAAGATACTTTTGGTGCAACTCAAGCGCATTTGCTCGATGTGCTCGTTGATGGCGCTGTCTTTCTCGATGAACAAATCGCGCTGGGGTACGTAGGCCTCGGGCTGGTAGTAGTCGTAGTAGCTGACGAAATACTCCACCGCGTTATTGGGGAAAAATTCACGAAACTCGCTGTACAACTGCGCTGCCAGGGTTTTGTTGGGCGCAAAAATGATGGCAGGCCGTCCCAATTGGGCAATGGTGTTGGCCATGGTGTACGTTTTGCCAGAGCCTGTCACCCCCAGCAGGGTTTGGAACACCTCGCCGTCATTGATGCCCTCCACCAACTGGGCAATGGCCGTGGGCTGGTCGCCCGCAGGCGGGTAAGGCTGAAACAGCTCAAACGGCGAGCCAGGGTAGCGCACCATCGTGCCTTGAGGCGCGTTGGTCGCGCTGGGCGTTGCTTCTGAAAGTGTTTCTGCGGTGTCAGACATGGTGTTGCAAACTGTATGGCTCGAAAAAAACGCGGGACGCTCAAAACTCTACGGGTTGACCCTTAAAATTAGGGCCGAACATGCAAGCCTACCGCAGACTGCACTTGTTTACCTCCACTCCCCCTTTTTATCCGTGATCAAGGACTGACGATGTCAATGTTTACCGCTGTCGAAATGGCACCCCGCGACCCCATCTTGGGCCTCAACGAGCAATTTGCCGCTGACACCAACCCCAACAAAGTGAACCTCGGTGTGGGCGTGTATTTCGATGACAACGGCAAACTCCCCCTCTTGCAGTGCGTGCAAGCCGCAGAAAAAACCATGATGGCCACGCCGACTGCGCGCGGCTACTTGCCCATTGACGGCATCGTGGCTTATGACGCCGCAGTCAAAGGCCTGGTCTTCGGTGCTGATTCTGAGCCCGTCACCTCTGGCCGCGTGGCCACGGTGCAAGGCATTGGTGGCACCGGTGGTTTGAAAATCGGCGCTGATTTCTTGAAGCGCTTGAGCCCCAACGCCACCGTGTTGATCTCTGACCCCAGCTGGGAAAACCACCGCGCCTTGTTCACGAACGCTGGTTTCAAGGTCGACACCTACGCTTATTACGACGCTGATAAACGCGGCGTGAACTTTGACGGCATGCTGGCTTCGCTCAACGCCGCTGCTGCAGGCACCGTGGTGGTATTGCATGCCTGCTGCCACAACCCGACGGGCTACGACATCACAGCAGCTCAGTGGGACCAAGTGGTGGCGGTGGTCAAAGCCAAAAACCTGACGGCGTTCTTGGACATGGCCTACCAAGGCTTTGGCCACGGCATTGCCGAAGACGGCGCTGTGATTCAAAAATTTGTCGCTGCTGGCCTGTGCTTCTTTGTGTCCACCTCGTTCTCTAAGAGCTTCAGCCTGTACGGCGAACGCGTGGGCGCCTTGAGCGTGCTGTGCGCGGACAAAGAAGAATGCAGCCGCGTGTTGTCGCAGCTCAAAATCGTGATTCGTACCAACTACTCCAACCCACCCATCCACGGGGGTGCTGTGGTGGCAGCGGTGTTGAATAACCCCGAATTGCGTGCGATGTGGGAAAAAGAATTGGGCGAGATGCGCGTACGCATCAAAGCCATGCGACAAAAGCTGGTCGATGGCCTCAAAGCCGCCGGCGTGAAACAAGACATGAGCTTCATCACCACGCAAATCGGTATGTTCAGCTACTCTGGTTTGAGCAAAGACCAAATGGTGCGTTTGCGTTCAGAGTTTGGTGTGTACGGCACCGACACCGGCCGCATGTGCGTGGCGGCTTTGAACAGCAAGAACATCGATTACGTCTGCCAGGCCATTGCCAAGGTGATGTAAAAAAAGGGCCTTCGGGCCCTTTTTCATGGGCGTCCTTCAACCCCAAATGACCGATCGCATGGCAATCGATGCGAACTGATAACCCTCGTTGAAAAAGGTGACGGGATCGTTCACATCTGCCGCAGCAGCGGCATACAACAGCGGCAAGAAATGGTCATAGTGTGGGTGTGCGTTTTTCGCCATTTCGCCTTGGGCTTGAAAGTCAACCAGGGCCTCGGGATGGCCTGAACTGATTTGCGCGGCCACCCACCGATCAAATGCAATCGCCCAGTCGTAGGCTTGATCGTCCGGGGCACTCCGGTTCATGGTGCGCAAATTGTGTACGGTGTTGCCACTGGCCAAGATCAAGACCCCTTCCTCACGCAGAGAACGAAGTTGTTGTCCCAGCGCCCAGTGCTCGGATGGGGGCCGGTGGTAATCCATGCTGAGTTGAACCACTGGAATATCGGCGGCAGGAAACATGGGCTTCAACACACCCCACGCACCATGGTCGAGTCCCCACTCCCCCAAGTCGACGCCGACCGCTTTCCCCGTGTTCGGTTGTTTCAGAAAATGTGCGGTGCGTTGCACCCAGTCAGGTGCGCCAGGTGCTGGGTATTGCTGATCGAACAAGGCTTGGGGAAAGCCGCCAAAGTCATGAATGGTTTTCGGTTGAGCCATGCCCGTCATCCACCAACCTTGGGTGATCCAGTGCGCAGAAATACACAAAATGAGTTTGGGTTTGAGCCAACGCGCGCCAAACTGTGCGCCTAATTCTTGCCATGCTCGGCGAAACGGACTGTCCTCAATCACATTCATGGGGCTGCCATGCCCCACAAAAAGAACAGGCAATCGGGTTGATGGGGAAGAAGCTTGCATCGAGGTCTTAGACAAAAGTAACACAGGGTCAAATTGGGGGACAGACTCCATTTTGGACCCACAGAGTACTGCTATATTGCAGTGCAACATTATTGAGATAAACACACATGCTTTACCAAATCTTTGAAACGCAACGCAGTCTGATGGAACCCTTCGCAGATTTTGCGCAGGCTGCGTCCAAGCTCTATGGCCAAAGTACCTCCCCCATGGCGCAAAACCCCATGGCGCAACGCGTCTCTGCCGGCTACGACCTGTTGTACCGCTTGGGCAAAGATTACGAAAAACCACAATTCGGTATCAAGTCTGTCGAAGTTGACGGCACAGAAGTCGCCATTCATGAACGCATCGAAATTGACAAACCATTTTGCGAACTGCGTCGGTTCAAGCGCTTCACCGACGACGCAAACACCCTGACAAAGCTCAAATCACAACCGGTGGTGTTGATCGTGGCGCCTTTGTCTGGTCACTACGCCACGCTGCTGCGCGACACCGTTCGCACCATGCTCAAAGACCACAAGGTGTACATCACCGACTGGAAGAATGCCCGTTTGGTTCCGCTCAGCGAAGGTGAATTTCATCTCGATGACTACGTGAACTACGTGCAAGAGTTCATCCGTGATCTGCAAGCCAAGTACGGCAACTGCCACATCATGAGCGTGTGCCAGCCCACCGTACCCGTGTTGGCTGCCGTGTCACTGATGGCCAGCCGTGGCGAAAAAACGCCCATCACCATGACCATGATGGGAGGTCCCATCGACGCAACCAAGTCGCCTACAGCCGTGAACAACTTGGCCATGAACAAGAGCCACAGCTGGTTTGAAAACAATGTGATCTACCGTGTGCCAGACAGCTTCCCAGGTGCGGGTCGTCGCGTTTATCCAGGATTTTTGCAGCATACGGGCTTCGTCGCCATGAACCCCGACCGTCACTTGAAGAGCCATTACGACTACTTCAAAGACTTGATCAAGGGCGACAACTCCAGTGTGGACTCGCACCGCGAGTTTTATGACGAGTACAACGCGGTACTCGACATGGATGCCGACTATTACTTGGAAACCATCAACACTGTTTTCCAAGAGTTCAAGCTGGTGCGTGGCACCTGGGATATCAAAAACCCGCAAGGCAAGCTCGAACGTGTCCGCCCGCAAGACATCCACGCCACCGCTTTGCTGACCGTGGAGGGCGAGCTCGACGACATCTCGGGCTCCGGCCAAACAGAGGCCGCACACAAGCTTTGCAGCGGGATCGTGCGTAAAGAGCAGCACCACCTCGAGGTCAAAGGTGCAGGTCACTATGGCATTTTCAGTGGCCGTCGTTGGCGTGAAGTCGTGTACCCACACGTCAAGCGTTTCATCTTGGAACACAACAAAGGCGAAGGCAAATTAACAGCCAAAACCAAAGTTGCTGCTAAAAAAGTTGCACCCGTGACCAAGAAAGCTGCTGCAAAACCTGCTGCTAAAAAAGCCATCGCTGCCCAAAAGTGAGTTTGGTCGAACGGCTTAACCAAGCCCTGCCGCAAACGCAATGCACGCGTTGCGGCTACCCTGATTGCCAGCGCTATGCCGAGGCCATTGCCCAAGGCGTGGCCGACATCAACCAATGCCCGCCAGGCGGCACAGAAGGTGTTGAACGACTGGCCGCCATCACAGGCAAACCTGTCACGGCCTTGAACCCTGAAAACGGACTTGAAGGCCCACGCACCATCGCCATCATCGACGAGGCGTGGTGCATTGGATGCACGCTCTGCATCGCGGCCTGCCCGACCGACGCCATTGTGGGGGCCAACAAGCGCATGCACACCGTGGTCGAGGCCTATTGCACGGGTTGCGAGCTCTGCATTCCAGTCTGCCCTGTGGATTGCATTTCACTCGAACCGATGGATATCCAACTCAGCGGCTGGGCATCATGGTCACAAGAACTGGCCGACCTGGCGCGTCAACGCTATGAAGCGAGACAAGCGCGTTTGCAGCGCGAAGCGATGGCACACGATCAACGCTTGCAAGCCAAAGCCGTCCAAAAACTGGCAGACCTACCGGCACATACCAAAGGCACTGAACAGACTGCAGAAGTAGACCGCAAACGCGCCATCATTGAAGCAGCACTCGCCAAAGCAAAAGCCCGTCAAGCCAAACCAACTTGAACGGGCTTTGGCGCACGGCGGCTCATCTGCCGCAGATGAATTAAGCGTGTGATGCGGCCAATGCGGCAAAGGCCTTCACCACGTCAGGCGGGGCTTGCACCAACTCAATCAACACGCCCTCGCCACCGATGGGAAACTCGTCGTTCGCCTTGGGGTGCATGAAGGTGATGTCAAAACCAGCTGCCCCCTTGCGAATGCCGCCGGGCGCAAAGCGCACGCCTTGCGCCGTGAGCCATTCCACCGCCACAGGCAAGTCATCGATCCACAAGCCAATGTGATTCAACGGGGTGGCGTGAACCGCAGGCTTTTTCTCGATGTCCATGGGCTGCATCAAATCGACCTCGACCTTGAAGGGGCCGACACCGATGGCACAAATGTCTTCATCCACGTTCTCGCGTTCGCTTTGGAACGTACCCGTCACTTCAAGGCCAAACATATCGACCCACAGCTTTTTCAAACGGCCCTTGTCAGGGCCGCCGATGGCGATTTGTTGAATGCCGAGAACTTTAAATGGACGATTTGAAACGCTCATTTATTCAAACTCCACAATCATTTGGTCTACGGTCAGTGACTCACCTTTCGCCGCGACGACTTTCTTGACCACGCCGTCTGCTGCTGCAAACAACACGTTTTCCATCTTCATCGCCTCGATGACCGCCACGCGCTCGCCCGCTTGCACTTTTTGGCCAGGTGTCACAGACACTTCCACCAACAAACCGGGCATGGGCGACAACACGTATTTACTCAAATCAGGTGGCGCTTTGAAAGGCATGAGTTTGTGCAACTCGGCCATGCGGGGCGACATCACCAAAGCCTCAATGCGCGTGCCATTGTGTTGCACTTGCAAAGCCAACGGGTTCTTCAAGGTGCCACGTTCGACTTGCGCCGTGAAAGGCTTGCCATTGCAAGTGCCTTCGATGCGGATGTCGTTCAAACGCGAATTGCTTTCGATCGCATAGGTTTTGCCAGCAATGGTGATTTGCGCCACGCCTGGTTTGCCTGCGAACTCATCCACATGCACTTGCACGTAGCGGTTGTCACCGCCTTGGCCCAATTCCACCACGGTGTAGTCTTGGCCGACCTTCACGTCGTAGCCGGGCAACTGACCGCTGAGGTTGGCAGCGCGTTGGCGCGACTTACGGCGCACGAAGGCAGCCAATGCAGCTAAGAAATCGTGGTCATCATGGGGGACGTCTTCGGCACGGAAACCATGAGCGTAATGCTCGGCGATGAAGCCGGTGTTGAACTGCCCTGTCACAAACTTGGGATGCGCCAGCAGCGCAGCTTGGAATGGAATGTTCGAGCTGATGCCGCGAATGACGAAGCCGTTCAAGGCTTCGCGCATTTTGGCGATGGCTTCATTGCGATCTTTGCCATGCACGATGAGCTTGGCGATCATCGAGTCGTAGAACATTGGAATCTCGCCACCATCTTGCACACCGGTGTCCACACGCACGCCCTGCAGGTCTTGGGTGTTGCCTTGGAACATGCTTTGCTTGGGCGTTTGGAAACGCACCAAGCGGCCTGTCGAGGGCAAGAAGTTACGGAATGGGTCTTCGGCGTTGATACGACACTCAATGGCCCAACCATCACGTTTGACGTCGGATTGACCAAAGGCCAGCTTCTCGCCAGCTGCGACGCGAATCATTTGTTCGACCAAGTCGAGGCCTGTGATGGCTTCGGTCACAGGGTGTTCCACCTGCAAACGGGTGTTCATCTCGAGGAAGTAGAAGTCTTGGTCTTTACCGACCACGAATTCGACCGTACCGGC
>JACCDM011127781.1_pt1 | contig 10585 bp, 10 predicted proteins | sample 7445851 | NCBI WGS metagenome assembly JACCDM01 (sample SAMN15323438, study PRJNA562643) | freshwater metagenome | isolation source: river surface water | place: USA:Blue River Watershed | collected 2017-08-16
AAGTCTTTTCCCGGGTGGCAGCCGGCAATGTCCACTACTACCTCGGGACCGTCAGCGTCGACGCCCAAAAGTCCTACTTCCCAGTGGTGTTTCTCCTCAAATCCACCCTCCCATTTCTCTTTCTCCTTCTCGTGACTGCTCTCTACACGCTCTACCGTTTCCGTCACGCCCTGAGAGACCGAGCGCTCGGCCTTGGTGCCTTCTTAGTGCATTCCTTTCACAGCCGAATCGTGCAGTATCTCTCCGTCTTCTTTGTCCTCTTCTATACCTACATTAGTATCACTGGCAATCTCACCATCGGTCTCCGTCACCTCTTCCCTATATTCCCCTTCCTCTACCTCTTGGTAGCACTCGCCCTCGCAAACCTCTACAAACGCCACCAAAGTGAGCCAGTCACGCACCAGCTCATCGGTATCATACTTGGACTCGTCATGTTTTCGGTCATCGCCATCCCGGTCATCTCCTACCCGAGCTATCTCTCCTACTTCAACGCTGCTGCTGGCGGTCACACAATGGGCTATCACTACGTCACTGACTCCAATTACGACTGGGGACAAGATCTCAAATATTTGAAGAATTTCGTCGAGACTCAAAACAACTGCAAGGCTGGAACTGCCCCGCTCGGCACCGACTGCACCCTTAGTGCCTATCCTGCTATTGATTCCCTCCGGGTTGATTATTTTGGAGGTAGTGACCCTCGCTACTACTTAGGCGATGCCTTTATCCCCTGGTGGGGAAGCAAACGCCCTATCGAAACGGGCTGGTATGCTATCTCAACCTTCTTCTACCAGGAAAGTCTCTACAAGACTCTTGCCCCCGGCGAAGAAAACTACTCTTGGCTCAAAGAAAAAACACCGCTCGCGCGGGCTGGTGATTCTTTCCTCATCTACTACATCGAGGGTGACAAGCAATAAGTAGCAAGGAGTAGGCAGTAAGCTGGGCCCCGGGTCCCAAAAGAGGCGGGCTAACTCTACCGGGATGACCAAAAAGGTGAGTTTCAAAATTCCAAAGGGATCACTTTTTTTCTTTCTTCTTACTCTCTTTGGTTCCTGTCTCTGTGACTGGCACCACTTCGGGTTCCTTGGTCTCCTTGCCCTCCTGAAACCGATAAAAGACTCTGTTTTCAGTCCGGAGGTCGATATACAAGAGGTCAGCGCGACGCTCGAGTGGGATTTCTTTTTCGAGGAGGAGTGACAGGGCTTCTAGTGAGGTCTCAAGTGGGATATCGGTCGCAAAAAATATTTCCCAGCCACCATCGGTCCTGACCCGGAGTTCATTACCAAAACGAGACGTCACCCGCATCTTTTGATCAGTTTCAAGACCGAGTCGCTCCCGAAGTGCCGTACGTACCTCTCCCGGAAAAGCGACGAATTGGGAATCAAAAATCTTGCCTTCGTTTGGGAGTGCCTGACCACTTTCATCGGTGATAGTGAGCGTTCGTACTCGATTCTCTGCTTCCTCGTACACGGACGTGACTGAGCGTACGGTGCCGTCTTCTAGGACATGATGACACGCACCAGCCGCACACCAAACGATGATGTCTTTTCTTTCAGAGAGCACGACGGTGAGACCCGTCGGAAAAGTCCGCGTCACGGTTACCTCACGGATGAGTGGGAAGCGCTCTCGGAGCGTCTGCTCAAGAGCGCGTGGACGAAGGAGGAAGAAGCGAGCCCGCTCTATGCGACCAAAATACCGCTCTCTCAGCTGCTGATCAAGCACCGAGGTAAATACCTCAGCCGAAACAAACTCTCGGCCAGAGACCGTCGGCGAGGCAAGCGACAAATACGACGAAAAAAGAACGAGATATCCTGCTGTTCCGAGAAACAAGAGCCAGAGGCACGCTACTCCCATAAGGGTCAGCGTGTTCCTGGTATCCGAAACCGGGCTTTTCCGCACTTTTTTCCGAGCCGGCAGTTCTTTCTGAACAAACCGTCCTCGTTCCTGCTTCAATTGTGTTTTCCACAAAAAACGCATATTTTCACTCGTCTCTGTTACAGGGCAAAAAATAGTTTTTCCAGGAGCAATCGCGCATTGCTCTGTGTCGTTTTGAGGAGGCGCATCGTCTCCGTGACATTCTCGAGGAGCGCATAGTACCGTATGGCGAGCGGACGCTCTTTGATCCCCTTGGCCTGCTCATGGAGACCCGGGAGCCACCACTCGAGGAGCTCTACTGCCCGCTCGGTTTCACTCCCCAACCGCTCGGCGAGGGACATCCGCTCGGCGAGGGACAATGTAGAGAGTCGATAGAGTGAGCCAAGGAGTTCCCGACTGGTGGCAAAGTCCTCGGGACGCTCGAGCGCTGACATGATCATACCGGGACGACCCAGTCCATAGAAAAATGGTGCGATAGCAGATGTATCACCCGGCAGACCCTCGACACCACCCCGGAGCTCTCCTTCCGAAACAAAACCAAACCGTACCCGCTTCACCCGTGAGAGCACAGTCGGGAGTATTGCTCCCACCTCATGCGTCACCAGGATGATGATCGCCGATGACACCGGCTCTTCCAGAGTCTTCAAGAGCACATTTTGAGCGGTTTCCGAGAGCCGATGGGCGTCGAGAATGATAAGCACCCGATAACGCCCTCTCGCTGGGTACTGACTGAGAAATGAGAGCCCTTCGCGCACTTCTTCCGCTGGAATACTTTTTTTCTTGGTGATACCACGTTTCGTCTCTTCGAGCGGTCGGAGTACTCTCACATCATACGGAGTCGGTTTGTCCGAGCTCGGCTCAAATGATGGCTCGCCGACCAAAATCGAAGCAAACTCAAGCGCACAGAGCGCCTTGCCGACACTGCGGGGCCCCGTAAAGAGATAGGATTGGACCATCTCTCCCTCGATTGACTGTTTGAGCCGGGCCCGTTCATGCTCGTGACCGATGATATGCATACTACACTTGAGGATTACGAAAGTCTGGAGATAGCTTCGGAAAGCTGTTGCCGAAAGGCATCCTTACTAAATTTCTTGGCTGATTCTTTCATGAGTGTCGTATCATACGTCCCCTCCTTTTCGAGAAACCGACGTACCCCCTCAGCGATGATCTCGGGCGCCGAGCTATGAAACGTCTCGCCCATCCGACCATCGGAGAGGATCTCAGACAATCCACCGTATTCAAGTCCGATCACTGGCACCCCAAACGACAGCGCTTCTACCGCCACCATCCCAAAGTCTTCTTCGGATGGAAATATCAGCGCTCGCGCCGTACGGTAGCGCTCGGCAAGCTCAGTGTCTGCGAGAAATCCCGTGAACGTAATATTGTCTTTGGCCATCTTACGAAGATGTGCTTCTTCTGGTCCAGTTCCTACCACCTCGAGGGGGAGACCGAGCTTGTTAAATGCTTCTACGACCGCCATCACCTGTTTGGATTTGGTGAGCCGGGAGACCACGAGAAAATGATGGCGCTTTTCGCCATCACCCCGAACCTGTTTCGGGGACTCCTCACAAAGCGATACGGGCGGATAGATGACGGTCGCCTCACGCCGATAGTATTTGGCAATGCGATCCTGCGTGTAGTGAGAGTTGGCAAGGAGCACATCTGGTCGCTCAGCCGCCTGCCGATCCCAGATCCGGAGATAGCTCATGAGCATGCGGGTCAAGATGCTTCTCCGTCCACGGGCACCGAGCTCCGTGAGGTAGCTCTCGTGGTAGTCCCAGGCATAGCGCATCGGCGAATGGAGGTAGGCGATATGAGTGGTATGAAGACGCGTGATAATCCCCTTACTCCAGGCTCCGGAAGAGGAAATCACCAGGTCAAACTCCCGGAGGTCGAGACTCTCCACCGCAGCCGGGAAAAATGGCAAAAACAGCCGATAGCGCTTTTGGAGAAAGCGGGGTAAGCGGCCGAGCCATGAGGTTCTAATATCTCTATTTTTAAAGTGCTCTTCGACAAGCTCAGGATTGGCAAGCAACGTATAAATCGGCGCCTCCGGATACAGAGCGCACAGTTCCTGGAACACCCGCTCCGCTCCCCCGTAGGACACCAAAAAATCATGTACCAAGGCTACCTTGGGTACACGACGTGATGGCAGTATCGCTTTTTCATGAGACGTTTGATCCATATTCAAACAAGATAAGTAGCTATTTCCTTCGCGCAGCGCGCCCAACTATAGCGGCTCACATTGTGGGTCGCTCTTTCTATTATACCACTTCGGAGCCCCTGGTCCGACAGGAGACTCTGTGCACCCTCAGCGATACTCTCGACGCTCGTAGGGTCCACCAAAACCGCCCCCTCCCCGGCTACTTCTGGCAAGGACGAGGTATTCGACGTTACTACCGGCACTCCCACGCTCTGGGCCTCAAGGACCGGTATCCCAAAGCCCTCATAGAGTGTGGGGAACAGGAACACATCGGCGTTCCTGAGAAGCTCCCACTTCTCCTCCTCCGTCACATACCCTAATTCTTTGATTCCTTCTTTCTGCTTGCTCCCTACTGCTTTCTGCTGTATCTTTTCATATCCATATCCTGGCTTACCAGCGAGAACGAGCTCGTGTGGAATCTGGTATTTTTCTTTGAGCAACTCAAATGCCTCCACTATTCTCACGATATTTTTTCTCTCCTCAAGCCTACCGATAAACAACAAGTATGGCTTGGATTTTGTGATGTCGGCTTTGGAAATTATTTGGCTTTTGTGATTTGGGTTTTGGGCTTTATTGTCATATCCTTCTGATATCACAGCAATTTTCTCTTCCGCCACACGATAGAGCGCCATCACATCACGTTTGGTATTTTCTGACACGCAGATGACGGTACTCGCCACGCGACACGAAAATTTGATTGAATAGTGCATGTAGATCCGCTCCCAGAGCGAGTACGCTCCAGGACAAAACTCATACTCAAGGCCATGGATAGTCACCACGGTCTTCTTCGGGTGAATGATTGGTACCGTATGAGCTGGCACAAAGAGCACATCGGGAGCACGCCAGAGCATCTCGAGTGATAGTGCGAGCTGGGTCCAGAACCGAGGCGCCCACAGCGCCCGCACCGTCCAGTTCCTCGGTAACTCAAAGCCTATCTCCGGCGTACTCATTTGGAGACGACCCCCTATAAAAGAGAATTTCTTACGGACATACAAAACTACCTGTGCGTCCGAGGACAGCGTATCCCGCAAGTGTTTAATCACCTGATAACTATACTCTTCAATCCCCGTCCTTCGTTTCAAAAAGGCCCGTGAAGCGTCTATTCCTATTCGCATACATTTCGCAAAAGTGGAAATCAAAGGTTTCTTTTTTCTTCATTTCGTAGAGACCGGTCACATTTGTGATGAGCGAATCGGTAACGGTCGAGCGTGACGGATGCCTGCCTGCCGGTAGGCAGGGTCTCGACTGGACAGCTCCCCGTTCGATAGAGCGAGTCAGAAATGTTCGGGCTCTATGAAGAACGAAAAAAGGAATCTTTGATTCAAAATCCTCTACTCAACAATTGGCACCGCTACTTCGCGAGCATGATACTTCGTTTGTAGATATCGAGATTCTCGAGCACGATACCTGTCCCCTTCACCACACAAAACGCTGGGTCATCCGCCACGTAGCATGGCACATTGATGGTCTTCGAGATGAGCTGGTCGAGATAGCGGAGCTGAGCTGTCCCACCCGAGAGGACCATCCCCTTGTCCATGATATCGGCAGCCAATTCTGGCGGTGTCTCCTGGAGCACCTGCTTGATAACATTGATGATTTCACGGAGCTCGTCTTGGATGGCTTCGGTTACCTCGTTCGACGAGACGGTCACCGTCTTCGGGAGTCCGCCCATGAGATCGCGTCCTCGTACCTCCATGTGGTCTTCTTTGACTTGAGCAATAGCAGACCCAATCTTCATCTTGATTTCCTCGGCTGTCCGATCCCCGATCGCGAGGCTGTACTTGCGTTTGATATAGTCAGAAATAGCCTGATCAATCTTGTTCCCCCCCACGCGCGCACTGTGTGACGCCACGACGCCTCCGAGTGAAATGATAGCTATCTCCGATGTCCCGCCACCGATATTGATAATCATGTTGCCCTGAGCCGTATGGATAGGGATGCCTGCCCCGATCGCCGCGAGGATCGGCTCCTTCACCACATAGGCGGCCTTGGCGCCGGCCTTGAGAGCAGCATCGATCACGGCTCGACGCTCGGTCGACGTGATACCGGCTGGGATCGAGAGGACGACTTCCGGACGAAAGAGTCGCACCCGACCGGCTACCTTACCGAGGAAGTACTTGAGCATGGCCTCGGTGATGCGATAGTCGGCAATCGCGCCATCACGGAGAGGCTGAGAGGCCACGATCGTATCGGGCGTCCGGCCGAGCATCTCCTTGGCTTCGTTTCCGACCGCAAGCACTTTGTTCTCCGTGAGTGAGATAGCGACGACCGACGGCTCGTTGATGACAATCCCTTTGCCCGGCACAAAGACCAAAGTATTGGCCGTACCGAGGTCAATCCCTATTTTTCGTAAAAACAATGATTGCATGTCCCATTTCATGACACTTCTTTTCTTACAATATTGGCGCCGATTTTCTGGAGTCGCTCTTCGATGCGCTCATAGCCCCGGTCCACCTGATAGATTTCTTCGATGATGGTGGTACCCTCGGCGGCCAAAGCAGCAATGATGAGCGCCACTCCAGCTCGGAGATCAAAGCTCTTAATCGTTGTCCCTTGAAGTGGGGTCTTGCCGTGAATGACTACTTGGTGTGGATTGAGTATCTCCGCTCGTGCACCCATCTTGATGAGTTCAGGGATATAGGAGAAGCGTCCTTCATAGAGAGTTTCAAAGATGAGCGTATCGCCCTCGGCTTGTGTGGCAAGCACTCCAAACACGGATTGATTGTCAGAGGGCATCCCCGGATAGGTCCGAGTATCGATCCATGGCTTGATGGCCTTCAAGTGCTCCGTCGGATGGATAGTGATAGCATTGTCCGATAGAGTGAACGTCACCCCAAACTCTTTCAGCTTTTCGAGGACAATATTGAGATCATCCTCACGGGCATTCTCCACGGTGAGTTCGCTTCCGGTCACCGCTCCGAGTACGAGAAAGGTGGCTGCTTCATTGTGATCCGGCATGATGGTATAGGTCACTCCTCCAAGGATCGCTTTCCCGACAATAGTCAGGGTATGAGTTCCGAGTCCCGTGATTTCAACGCCGAGCGCCTGAAGAAACTTACCCAAGTCTTCTACGTGCGGTTCACAGGCAGCAACCTTGATCACGGTTGTTCCCGGGAGGGTCGCTGCAAGTAACATGGCGTTTTCGGTAGCGGTGACCGAAAGACCTTGGAGCACTACCTTACCGCTTTTCTTCTGCGTAGCATCTACGACATAGCTCTTGCCATCGCCGACGATATGGACACCCAGTTTTTCGAGAGCATCGATATGAGTCCCTACTGGCCGAGCCCCGATGACACAGCCACCCGGCTGGCGTATTTCAAAATGATCCACCCGGGCTGAGAGGGCCCCCAAGAGCATGATGGATGATCGGAGACGCTTGACGATTTCTTGATCTACCCGGGTCACATCAATATCTCGCGCGGTGATAGCAACCTCATGATCTCCCTGCCACTTGATTGTTGCCCCGAGACTCTCGAGGATCTCAATCATCCGAAACACGTCCTCAATCCGTGGTACATTCTTTAGCACACATGTTTCTTTGGTGAGGAGTGTCGCCGCAAGTATGGGCGTGGCGGCATTCTTGAGTCCCGCTACTGCGATGGTTCCCGAGAGCTTTTTCCCACCCTGGATTTCAAAAACTTCCATAAAATATTCTTTAAAAACCGTCCACATCACTGGCTCAGTATAGCCCGAAAAAACAGGCTTAACAAGCCTATAGAAATTTGAAACGACCAGGAGAACGGTGTCTCGACTGGTCGTTATTTTTGCCCTGCAAAGGGCGAGAGTATGGGAACATACCCTGCTTGTTTTTTTCCGCCAGCTGGCGGATTGGGTTTTTGTTTTTAAAGAGCTGTATTTCGGGTTTCCCCGAGAGAAGGCTTATCCAAGCACTCTCTCGGAAAAAGAAAACGGGTTCCCCCTCTGGGGCACCCGTCTTCTCACTTGTACATCCATTATAGCACGTTTATTGTTGCTTGTCCAGACCCCTACTTCCCCTTCCGGACATGATCATACGCCGAGAGGGCAGCCACCACGCCGTAACCCGCGGAGATATTGTTCTGTTTATACGGCATGTCAGTTGCGTCCCCTGTCGCAAAAATACCAGACCGAGAAGTCGCAGCAGTCCGACCATCCACGATGATTTCGCCCCGTTCATTGAGCGTGAGGAGCTCCTTCACGAATTCCGTGTTTGGAACCATGCCGATTTCGACAAAAACGCCGTCGAGCATCACATCCTCAGTCGTATCCGTGTCAGTATGGCGGAGTGTTACTCCAGTGACATGACCCTCACCCAATATCGCTTGAGTAGTCACCTGATAGAGCACACTCACTTTCGGTGAAGCGAGAATCTTGTCTTGCGTCACCTGGTCTCCTTTCAGTTCGCCGGAACGCACCAAAAGCACGATTTCTTTGGCATACGGGAGCAAGTCCTCCACGGCCTCGAGGGCCGAGTTGCCACTCCCCACCACAGCTACTTTCTTGTCACGGAAAAAAGGCGCATCACAGGTAGAGCAATAGACGACGCCCTTACCAACAAACTGCTCTTCGCCTGGGACATCGAGATGACGATGGCGCCCACCCGAAGCAATGATCACAGTCTTGGTTTCATACTGTTCTCCTCCTTGGGTCTCTACCATATAGCCCCCCTCTGTCCTCAGTGTCACGCGCGTAACGCGCACGCCTGTCTTGATCTCGATACTCTCCTGCGCCCGCAGGTGCTTCTCGAGCTGTTGTCCAAATTCATAACCAGGCATGGTCACCGTCCCAATCCAGTTTTCAATCGACGCTGAGACGACAGACTGACTCAAAAAGTCTTGCGTCAAAAAGAGTGTCTTCATCTGCTTACGTGCCGTATAGACTCCAGCAGCTACTCCCCCAGGCCCTCCCCCGATAATGGTGACATCGTACATAAATTTATTGAAAAATACTTATTGTTTAAAAAAGAAGGAGGCTTCGCGATAGCGAAAACCTCCTATGCACATCAGTCTTCCCGAATCGGGTTGCGGCGTGGATAGCCACCGTCAATCTTGAACGTTGTACCAGTGACGTACGAGTGGGAATCCATCATGACTGAAGTGATGAATTTTGCCGCCTCAATTGCCTCTCCTTGTCGCGCCAGATAGACGAGTTTCACTTCACGCTCAAGCATCCCCTTCGGCAAAGAATCATTCATTCCGGTGTTGATCCAGCCAGGAGCAACGCCGATGAGACGAATATTGGAGGGCGCATATTCCTCGGCCAGACTAACAACTAGGCCGTCGAGTGCGCGCTTCATGTCATCGTATGGCAGTGATTGAGCCGAAAACGAGTTGTCGCCGTTGGTCGAAGTGATGATGACAAACAGCCCGTCGATACCTCTCGCCTTCATCCGCTCAGCCAGCACCTTGGTCGAGGCGACACATCCCCGATAGTTGGTGTTGTAGACTCGATCAACATCTTCAAGTTTCAGGTCTCTGAACGGAATATTTGGTGAGATGCCGATAGCATCGACGACCCCTGTTATTTCCCGACCTGCCTGCTTCACGATCAATTCTACCGCTTGCTCCATCAAAGCGAAAGTTGAGCGGTCGATCTTGGCCGTATACGCCTTCACACCCCAAGCCTCAGCTTGAGTCTTCAGGGCTTCGGCAGCATCTCGATTGCTACCATAGCCAATGGTGATGATTTCAGCGCCATTAGCAGCCAAGGCGAGAACGACCTCCGAACCAATCCCCCCACTCCCGCCTAAGACAAGAATGTGGTTATTCGGTTGCATCTTGATAAAGTACTGTGACTTGTCCATAGTGTTTGTTCTCCAGTTGGTTTGGTTACGAAAAGGTACTACTGCATCTTGAATAGGGATTTGAGATAGGCTTCGTCAATCGACTTCTTGCCTTCCCACTTGCAGGCGATATCATCTTTCAAGAGTTCTACCCCGAGCATCGCCACCGCTTCGCGAATGGCAGTGATCTGGGCGATAACCGAAAGACAGTCCTGCTTTTCTTCCACCATCCGCCGTACTCCTTTGAGCTGGCCCTCTATTCGCGCGATACGCGAGAGGACGGGTGAGGCTTTTTTGGTGCTTGGCATAGGTGTAAAAAAATATACCCTCTGGGGGTATATTACACCTGCAGGTAGACATTGTCAAGAACGTCAGTTTCATTGAAAAAATTCTTTTTGAGACCGTCTAAAGTCAAGCGGGCAGGCCTGCCTGCCGGTAGGCAGGGTTTCTGTCGTAGACAGAATCGTGTGGTTCATAAGAACGAGTTCGCCGCTGGGCGAACGAATGAGTCAAGAAAAAGAATTTTTTCAATGAAACTTGCGCTATATCTAGAGTGCTTTCACCACGGCGCGGAACTGCTCTCCACGATCAAACTCATTTTTGAACAATCCGAAGCTCGCGGTCCCCGGAGAAAGGAGGACAACATCGCCGGGCACAGCAGACTCACGGGCGAGACGGACTGCCTCAGCCATAGTGTCGACAATTTCAAAATGGCGGTCCCGTTCTTCCAGAGGAAGAAGCGGACGCAG